>Ga0164310_10002810_pt1 | contig 10074 bp, 7 predicted proteins | sample GuaBasSedimGuay1_FD_121795 | JGI IMG/M metagenome (GOLD analysis project Ga0164310, IMG submission 121795) | Subseafloor sediment microbial communities from Guaymas Basin, Gulf of California, Mexico - Guay1, Core 4569-9, 0-3 cm | ecosystem: Environmental > Aquatic > Marine > Hydrothermal vents >... | reverse complement strand
TGATACTGTCTTCATAAATTGTTTCTATTGAAAATTCAAGTATTCTCGGTGTATTATCTCCAAGACTGCTTCTTAAGAACCTGAATTCAATCCATGTTTGGTTATCCTTAAGATAGCTGGTTATATCAGCCTGTTTTGTGGTTCTTGCTGTATTCTCAAATTCGATGATCTTTGAATAGGCTGTATCATTATTCCCTATCCAAACTGTAAGATTGTGCTCAGTGTCTCGTCTTGTGCCTGTCACAGTTATTGTGGCTTTTTCAATTGCATTAATAAAGTCAAAATTATATTTTACAGATGCTTGTTCATCTACAACTGTCGGATATATCACAGATTCTCCCGATACAACTCCATTAACTGATCTGGCAACATTAGATGATGAATATGAATCACGCCTCCATTTGTCCGTTTCAAAATCATCTGAGTACTTTATGTATCTATCAGAATGTATTGTCTTTGAGGGACTTATGCTCAAAACTTCAAACTTTGTAGTGCTTCCGGGATCATCATAGAACAAACCGGGCATGTTCGAGGAGTCAATCAAATACACTCCCTCTTTATAGATGGAACCTTCAAGCCCGTTAAGACCTGAGGGTGAGGCTGATACCATCGAGATCGTTACTATAAAATACACAATAAAAAGCATCGTTTTTTTCATCTCTAATCCCTACTTTTTTATATTGTTGTCTGTAATGTTATATCATCAAACCACACCATGCCGGAGTCGCCTGTTTTTGTTTTGTATCGAAGAATTACCTTCCCGTGCATCGCATTGGGCGGGGTTATTTTTTCAATTGAACTGGTATCCCATATATTCGTTGCTGTTAAATTAAGTTTATCCTCTCTTATAAGTTTCCAGTCTTCACCAAACCATTGCACGACCACAGTTGCATTTCCACTACCTGATTGCCTATGCGTAACATTTAGCCTGTAATATCCATTTTCACTCAGATCAAATACCTGGCTCATATCAGCAAACCCTTCCCTAGCGTTTTGTACACTGACACGGTAGCTGTAGTTCCCATCAAAACCAGTGTCATCAATAGATGCAGTGCCACTGTTACTCGATGTAAATGACCAGACTATTGGAGTTTTATCTGTGTCCTTGTAATGCTCGAAAGAAGATTCGGATAGTAGGTTTGAAGGGTCATAACGCAAAATTGTTCCAGACGATTTGCACTCATCCTTTCCAAACGGCGTGATCTCTATGCTCTGATTGTTCTTTGGAACTGCAGTTATCGAAAACTCGAGGATGCGCGGCGTATTTTCGCCCTCGCTGCTACGGAAGAAACGAAACTCAATCCAGATCTGGTTATCTTTGATATAGCTGGTTATGTCTGCCTGTTTTGTGATTCTTGTCGGCATTTCAAATTCGATAATCTTGGTATATGTATTATTATTTTGACTTGCCCATATTGTAAGATTGTGTTCAGTATCTCTTCTGTTGCCGGTCACTGTTATTATAGATTTATTTGGTGCATTGCTAAAGTTTAGATGATATCTTACGTATGTTTGTGAATCCATAACCGCGGGATACAGCACGTACTTTGTGTGTATTATCCCTTTTGACCTATCAATTCCATCAGATGAAATTTTGTCAGTGTTCCATTTATCGGTATCAAAATCATCGGAATAAACTGAAGTAATCGGTTTAGGCAGAATACCCCAAGAATATATATATACAACTTGATCATCAAGAGTTGATGGAACCTTTCCATAGAGATCTAAGTTGCGTTCAATCCACTCCTTTCCTACAAGTTTCATAAATGGGTTAAAAATTATCCAACCTCTCTGAGTATCATCAATGATTCGCTTGAGATGTTGTTCATTTTCGATTATATCAGCACCAGTATACCAATCAATTTTGCGTCCGTCTTTTTCTACTACAAATTCTGTATTCCCCCTGTAATCAACTCTCCCCAGATAATAATAAACTATTTGTGGTCTGTTAGAAATTATTATGTCCTGCTTTTTTACATTTGTCTTAATGAGCTGTGCAGCATCCCTATAGTTAGGCTGAGGCTCATCAAGTTGAGATAGACCATTCAATTTGAGTCCGATGTCTGGTACAGCGGGCGTAAGTACAATAATTATTAAAATGCATATTGCAACCAGTATAACACCACGTTTGAAATATTTGATGTTGATTAAATTTATATATTTCTTCGATGATACTTCATCTATAACACTTTCAGCAATTTTAGAAGAAATCGCCCAAATCCCGACTGCCGATAATAAAAAGAAAAACGGAATTATGAAATACAAATATCTTGGCCACCAGCCACCTATTCCAAGTGCCTCCCCATAATAAGATAATGTAAATAAAGATATCCAGAAGCTAACTACTACAATTATCCCATTTTTCCAGTTTTTTAATGGAAGGATGAAACTTCCAAGAATTGCAAGCCACCAAAGGACAGTATATCTGTCCTTTAAAAAATCACTTGGATAATTCCAGTAAGCTATCTCAGTAACTTCTTTAGTAAAAATACCATATACCCAACTCGGTAATATCGGATGTTCATAGAGGATTACTGCTGCTACAAAGATTATAGCGGTAACTATAATAATATATCTAAAAGCATTGTAGGTGTAATTCTTTATCCGAGTGGTAAACAATATATCTATCAATAGGATAGGAAGCAATATTTTCCAAGTAGCATGGGAAAAATAAGCTCCGATCATTCCCACAAGCAACAGAAATGCATATCGTAACTTAGGATCAACCTTAAAATAAGCATATGCAGTGATGGAAAGCAAGAACATAAACTGATATATTTGATACATTCGTGCCTGTCTCGACCATGTAATCTCAAAAAAAGAGAAAGTTATAAAAAAGGCAGCTATAAGACCCACATCATTACCTGCAACTTTTTTTCCGAGAAAATAGGTCAAAGAAATGGTTAGGGTTCCAAAAATTACACTTGGTAATCTTGCGGCAAATTCAGTATCTCCAAACAGATGAATACCCGTGGCTATGGTATATGTGCTGAGTATATCTCGCGGATATAATTCACCAGAAGGTAATAAGGGAATACCATGCTGTAGCAAACCGTGTGCAGCAAGGACGCTAATTACCTCATCTACCCAGAAAGGGTCGTGACCAAGGTTATAAATTCTAAACAAGAAACCTGTGAACGTTAGGATTAAAACTGCCAGAAAATATGGATTTTTGATGTAAATTTTGGCGTCTGAAATAAATGGGTATTTCATATTTCACCTCCCTTTTTGCAATTCATCCTTGATCCCTTTTGAGCTATAGAATATCTTTCTAAAAAGGTTCATATCTTCCTTTGTGAAAATATTTAAAAAAGATAGAAGTGCTATATATGCTACCATGCTAATAGTAAACGATATTTCTGCATTTACGAATTTTTCGAAACCTATCAAGATCGTTGAAACGATCAACATAACAAATATGAATTTTGCCATAAAACTATATCGTACCGAATCTCCAAAATATCTTTTAAGATAGTAAAACATCAACGAGAAACCAAGAAACTCTGCGAAGAGGGTTGTAAAGCTTGCTCCTATAAAACTAAATATCGGAATAAAAACTAAATTTAAGGCAACATTAAGTACCATCGCCAAAAAAGTGATTTTGGTATAAATTATTTGACGATTTATTGAATTTAAGGTATAAACTGTGGCGTGGGCAAGAAAAGAAAAGAAAACAGCCCACACTAAGATTTGAAGCGCTGGAATCGATGGTATAAACTCCTCCTGAAAAATCAATAAAATAATTTTAGGTGCAAAAAAAGTTACACATATCACAATCGGATAAGCAACAATCATAATGTACTTTAAAGATTTTTTATATGAAAATCTTAGAGAATCTTCTGAAGTCTTATAAAATCTTGACATTATTGGATAAATTGAGGAAAAATATGCAGCAGGAATAAATAACAAAACATAAACCAGTCTATACGCAGCATTATACCAACCAACCACTTCATCCCCCTTCATCAATGAAAGCATTACAGAGTCTATCCAAAAATAGATCGCAACAAAAATTCCACTCAACCCAAACGGCAAAGCTTCTTTTATCGTGAGTTTCCAAAACCCCAAATCAACCTCCATCTCCAGCAAAACAAACTTCCATACACAAACAATAAAACTATACACCAAAACAATTACACTGACCAAGAAATATAACGAAGCGAATCCAACAACACTAAAACCTTGGTTTATCGCAAATAAAGCACCTGATAAAAGTAGAACACTATTTAAAATTCGTCCAACAGAAACAAATTCCATTTTCTCAAATGCTTGAAATATCGAGTTAAACATTCCAGTAAAAGCAGTAAATATGATATTTAAAGCAATTAAATAAACAACTCTTATAGTTTCTTCTGGATATCCGAGAAGATTTATTGTTAAAGCAATTAAACTGAATGTAATTGTAACTAAAATTATCTTCATCCCAGCGACATTCCCAAGATACTTTCTAGCTAATGATCTATCCCTTGCAATTTCCCTAATTGCTAACTGCTGTAAGCCCAGATCGCTAAAAATACCAAAGATTCCAGTAAATGCCAAAGCAAATGACAAAATACCAAAGCCTGCCACCCCCAAATAGCGAGCAGTATAAATAACAAAGAAAAACATGAAAATCTTGCCAATAGCATCAGCAAGAAGTAATACTCCAGTGTTTTTTGCTATGCGCTGAGTAGTGCCCATATAACTCACTTGTCTGTCTTTAAATTAAAATTCGAAGCAATACCTTTCATTAATGCAAATACTGATCTAACATTCCCTCGCAGAGTCTCGCGAATTATTATGTGAACAAGACCCACCATCGCAAAAAATGGAAATACTAACCAATGCTCAAGTTTTGCGTTTTTTCTCATGAATAATAACACATTACGCCCCTTACGTTTTGCTCTAAATAAACTATCGTAAGATGTATGGCCACCACCAGTACTAGTGCCACCTTTATGCCACAATTTTGCTGTTGGAACATAAACTATTTTATATCCATGCTGTTTAGCACGAATGCACCAGTCAGTATCTTCATAATATGACAGATAATCTGGATCTAACATTCCAATCTTCTCAATAACCTCTCGTTTTACAAGTAAAGCACAGCCAGTTATATAATCTACCTCTTGCAATGAATCATACTGTCCATCATCTATTTCTCCTTTACCAGTATGCCATGTTTTGCACCTCCACATACTGATATTTCCACCAGCAAACCAAATTTTATCTGGATTGTCATAAAAATATATCTTTGGACCGACCATCCCGATCTGCTGATCGTTCTCAGCCACCTTCACCATTTCGGATAAGAACTCAGGGTCAACAATAATATCATTATTCAAAAGTAAGACGTAATCTATTCCTTTTTTTAGTGCCCACCTCATCCCGATATTATTGCCTTCTGCAAATTCATAGTTTTTATTATTTTCGATTATGTGTATATATTCTCCAAACATCTCCCTTAAAACTTTAACGTCATCTCCCTTTGAATCATTATCTACAACTACTACATCATAGTTTGGATATGTTATCTTTCTCAATGACTCCAAACACTCTATGGTATCATCTTTTCCATTCCAGTTAAGGATTATAATTGAAACTTTTGGGGAATTCATTTTCTAATACCACTTATTGACCATTAACGACACTTTCGTACACTTTCAGTGTTTCTCTTGCTGTTTTCTCCCATGAAAACATCTTTGCTCTTTCAATACCTTTTTTAATCAGATCTTCTCTCAAATCATCATTGGTCAAAACTTCGTACATTGCTTGTGCCAAACCATCGACATCATACGGATCAACCATTATGCCAGCATCACCAACAACTTCTGGCAAGGAAGAAGTATTTGATGTTATAACTGGCGTGCCACATGCCATTGCTTCCAATGGTGGTAAACCAAATCCTTCGTAAAATGAAGGATATACAAATAAATCTGCGGCATTATACAAATATGGCAAATCCTCATCAGGAACGTATCCCGTAAACTTAACTTCGCTGGCGATGTTAAATTTATTAACCAACTTAAATATATCATTATATAGCCATCCTTTTTTACCCACAATAACCAACTTATGTTTAATTTGTTTCACTTGTTTTAATTTATAAAATGCATATATCAACGTAGCCAAATTCTTTCGGGGCTGAAGCGTACCTACATATAATATATATTGGTCAGGCAAATAATACCTGTTTATAGTCATAATATTGTCTTTCAATGGCTTCTTATATCTGTTATCTATTCCTAATGGAGTAACACTAACTTTAGTTTCATCGATATTTAATAAAGAAACCAAATCATTTTTAGTACTTTCTGAAACAGTAATTATTTGTTCTGCTGTTTTAGCAAATAATGGAAGAACATGTCTCCAATATGTTCTATCAATCATAGTATAGGTATCAGGATATAGAATTGGGATTAGATCATGTATTGTGATCACTATTTTCGAGTCTGTAAAAATAGGGGCAACACCTTTTGTACCGTGCATAACATCAATATCATGTTTTTTCAGTTCATAAGGCAAAATAAGTTGATCCCATACCAATCGTGATGACCTTCTCGAAATCGCAATGTTCTTTTCGGTTACGTTGTGATATTCTTTGAAAGTATAGCTATTGTCAGCCCCAGTGTACAAAAAATATTCATTATCAGTATCAATTTCAAATATTTTTGTAAGAACATTTGATACGTAAGTAGCGGTTCCTCCCTTTACGCTTAATGGCCCTACATCAACACATATTTTCATAAGATTTACCTACTAAATTTCCAATTCATATATCTCTATAAATTTTACTAAGGATCATCGTAGTAATTTTTCATTCCCCTCGCCTCAATATGATCTCAAAAAATCTTTCGTATTTTGCCGCAATGTTTTCAATATAAAATTTCATAATATCTTTTTTGTTATTTTCACTCATTTGTAATCTTAATGACTCATCATCAATTAACCTTTTAATTTGTCCAGCCAGCGCTTCACTGTCCTCAACTGGCACCATCAGAGCATTTTTTCCGTCCACTAAAAAATCAGTCTGTCCACCATTGTCTGTTGAAACGATTGGCAAACCACAATACATAGCTTCCAACAAACAGATACCGAATCCCTCATATAACGATGGATATGCAAAATAATCTTCATCAAAAAATCCCACATCATCTATAAACTCTTTTTTGATGAGCAGTGCAGCACCACATGGTGCCAATACCTCACTTCCATTTTCTGATAAAGGTACAGTTCTACCAATATCTCCTGAAATGGCTACCCCAAATCTTTTCGAATTAGTATTACCAGTGTTTTGTATTAGGTAAGGCGCCTTATTAAATCGTAGTTTAGATGTAACTAAACCATTTTTTTTATCAGATTCAGCTACTTTGATTAAATTCTCTAACCAATTTTCAGGAGGATGGGCATCGTCATTCAATAAAACAAAATACTTGCCATTTGAATTTTTTATCCCGATATTAACAGCTTTAGAAAATCCAAAATTTTTCTCGTTTTTGATTATATTAATATCCTCGTAAGTACATTCAATTTGTTTAAAATCATAATTTGAACCATTATCAACAATTATAATCTCGAAGTTTTTTTCAGATTGTTGTTCTAAGCATGAAATACAATTAACTAATTTCTTGTCAGGATTTAAAGTTGGGATAATTATTGATGCTACTATCTTTTTATCGTCCATCATTTTAGATGCCATCCCCCTCAGATATATTGCCGACATTTGTGCTTTTATATAGTATTTGTTTGTATATCACATCTAATTTAGATGCCAAATATTCCCAATCTAAATTGCCTTTTATCGATTTTTTTGCATTGTCACCAAATTTTTTAGACAATTTATCGTCTTTTATTAATTTGATAATTGCTTCTGCAAAACCATCTAAATCATTATTTTTAATAATCAAACCATTGTAATTATTTGTAAGTGTCTTTGCTGAACCTTCGAAGGAAACAATTGCCTTCCCAGCTGCCATATAGTTTGACAATTTTTGAGGAATTCCTGGGCAGGAGATTCTAGGGGATACAACAACATCAGCAGCAGCCAGAAGGTCAGGTAAATCCTGAAAAGGCTTCTCCCCAACAAAAATGACATTTTTTGAAATCCCCAATTTATCAACCAATGCTTGGTATTTCAACATATATTCATCTGGCCCTCCCGCAATTACCAGCATTGCATTACTTATCTTATCCACAATAAATGGCATTGATTTTATAAGATTGTCAATCCCTTGAAAAGGAGATAAATTACCGGTGTACATGATGATTGGATTTTCTTCTATTCCAAGCTCCTTTCGAACCATTATTCGATCTCCATTTTCAAATGTTTCAGGATTTACTCCCGTGGGAATAACTGCGATTTTTTCAGAATTTATTCCTTGTCTCATCAGAATTTGCTTCAGTTCATCTGAGACTGTAACTATATAATCTGAAGAAGCGGGAACATATTCTCCAATCATTTTCCAAAAGTATCTGAGAAATCTATTACCACTTAAGAATTTAAATTGCACCATTTCTTCCACAAGATCTGCATGAGCATCATAAATTACAGGAACCCCTGTTAATTTTCGGACCATTAAACTTACAAATCCCCCCTCATAATGGTGTCCATGAATAAGATCGATTTTCTCTTTTCTAACTACTTTTAACAATTTTAGCAACAGTAAAAAATCGAGAAATGGTTTTTGATATGCGGGTCCAGAAGACAGTTTAGAATATGTAGGAATATTTGGAATCCGGTGAATTTTAATGCATTTGGTTTTTATATTGATCCCGATATGATACGTAACAACATGTACATCATATCCAAGTTCGGCAAGTGATTCAGACATTTGCAAAATCCTACTTGGTGTACCCCTATTGGCAGGAAATGGACAAGCTGCTACCATGGCAATTCTTTTTTTTGTGTTTTTCACTACACCACTCTCTCGATCAGATAATTCTTCCTTCCGTTCTGACAATAATACACCTTCAGCATGATATCAGCTAAAAGCCCGGATACAACGAACTGCACACCGATGATTATCATCAGGATTGCTAGCAAAAACAGAGGCCTGTCGGAAAGACCGCGACCAAAGAACAGCTTCTGAATACCAAGATAACTGCCGATCAGGGTACCTGAGGAACTTAACAGTAAGCCCAGTCCGCCGAATACATGTATTGGTCTGACAGAGTATTTCTGCCAGAAAGTGATGACGATTAGGTCAAGGAAGCCTTTGATAACTCTCTTCAAGCCGTACTTTGTCGTTCCGTATTTCCGGGGGTGGTGTTTCACCTTCGCCTCACCGATCTTGTAGCCCTTCCACTGCAGCATGGCGGGGATGTACCTGTGCAGTTCTCCATACAGATCGAGATTTTTCACGCATCCGTTTCTGTAGGCTCTGAAGGTACAGCCAGAATCGTGCACAAGTTCGCTTGTCAGGTTCCTTCTTATCAGATTTGCAATTTTAGAGAGGATTTTTTTAGATAAGGGGTCTTCTCTATCTGCACGCCAGCCGCAGACCACATCATAATCTTCATTCTCGATCTTTTCCAGCAACACCGGTATATCGGTTGGATCATTCTGGAGGTCACCGTCCATGCTGATAACCACATCTCCATCTGCGTGATCAAATCCTGCCTTCAGGGCTGCGCTCTGCCCGAAGTTCTTCCTGAACTTTATTATCCTGACCTTTGCATCCTTTTCTCTAATTTTCAGCATATTCTTAAAGGTATTATCTGTGGACCCATCATCAACAAAAATAATCTCAAAATCGTGTGTTAAACTGGTGATGGCACTGCTCAGATGCTCGTACATAGGCTCTATGCTCTGCTCCTCATTAAAAAAAGGTATGACGATGGATATCATTCATTTTCACTCCTGTACCATTGAATAAAACGCTTTATCCCCTCTTCGATGCTAACCATGGGAGTATATCCGAGCAAGCTTTTAGCCTTTGAGATATCTGCGTATGTAATAGGAACATCTCCTGGTTGATCAGGTAATTTCTTAATATTAGCTGTCTTTCCAAGGTTTTCCTCGATCAGACTGATCAAGTACCGCAGTTCTACAGTTTTAGAATTGCCCAGATTGATTATTTCAAAACCAGTTCTTTT
>Ga0164310_10002809_pt1 | contig 10075 bp, 7 predicted proteins | sample GuaBasSedimGuay1_FD_121795 | JGI IMG/M metagenome (GOLD analysis project Ga0164310, IMG submission 121795) | Subseafloor sediment microbial communities from Guaymas Basin, Gulf of California, Mexico - Guay1, Core 4569-9, 0-3 cm | ecosystem: Environmental > Aquatic > Marine > Hydrothermal vents >... | reverse complement strand
TTATGATGATAGTGAAAAACCAAAAACACAATATGAAGATCATGTTTCAATTTCAGAATCATACTACCGATATGAACCTATCTCAGGTTATCCATTGGAATCTTCATATTATAAAATCGAAGATGACGGAATAATACCATATATTGTATCTCAAGAGGGGCAATTTATGGGATATAATACAGGACAACATGTGACAAAATTGATAGAAAATGCAACAGAGGTTCTACCAAAATATGGCGATCTCTTTGCAGCATTTGATTTTAAATATTGTTATGGTGATGGCTTGTTTGATTATAGTTCAACTAGTCAAAAATTGTTAAATAAAGAAGTTTTTGTCGATGGAAATCTCATGCTTTCTTTTGGTATGATTTCAACTTCAAAAAATGATGATTTGAAAACAACAGTTCACTACAAATATTACCATTGTCCAACTAGTACAACAAGGATGAGAGCTCATGTGAAACATGAATCACTTAAAGACATCCAAGTAATATCAGAGGCAAGTACAGATGGCGTATTTGCATCACTGCAAAGTGGTGGAGTTAAAAGTAATTCAATTGAAGATCTGAATATTGGTAGCATTCTTCCATATATGCATTTCATAAATGAATATGATGAGATTTTTTCATATGATCTTGATACGGATCCAGATTATATACCTAATAATCCAGATATCCGTATTGTTTCTTATGAAGATGATGTTGATTTGGGTAATCAGCCATGGATCTCATTTAATGAAGGTGAAAATGGTCTTTCACATGCAGTACTTTTTCATTCAAATCAAATACTTGTTTCAGGAGAGAATGAGAATGATGGATTGCAATTGAATGCATTTCAGATGGATTACCCACATCTCCCAGGTCTTGAAAATAATATTGCGACAATACAAATTGGAAGGAACTCCTATGAATCAAGTTCAGGTCATGACCTTGAAATCCCTACTAATCTTATAGTGGAATTTGACGCTGAATTCTTTACATCACGAGCAGAAGGAGTAAATTCTATTAAAACGGAAGCTGAGATATTTAATGCAATAATTGGTGAAACAACATCTTCAAATAATGAATATGATTCAGATGAAGAAGATACGGAAAAGTATACATTGACCGTGAATATTCATCAGTCACCCTCTTTTCCTCTTGGATCTTCTCTTTCAGCAGCTTCTGGCATTAATCTTTCATTTATTACTGCTGAGTTGTATGAGAACGATGTGTATCTTTCTTCTGAATCTGCGGTTCGAATACCAATGAATCCATTGAATCAAGAAGCAACAACGATAATTGAAAAGATATCTGCAATGATTGGTATTATTGACTATAGAAATATTTCCCTACAAAAAAGAGTTGTATTTAACAATGTTAAACCCGGAATCTACACCATCAAGCTGTTTATGGAAAATGCTGCTTTTTCATCCAATCGACAATATATTGGTTTTACAGAAGTAGAGGTTTTAGAAGATAAAAAAATTAGTTTAAGTGGAAGTGCGCAGCGATCAGTTACTCTTTCAATTATCGATCAAAATGGAGAATATGTAAATGATGCTTTTGTTGAAATTCAAAAAGGATCAAGTATTGTTTCAAGAGGTTTTTCGGATGAACATGGATCTATAATATTAACTGCACCTAGCGATTCAGAGCCATATGAACTTGTAATATCACTAAATGGTGAAGAGTGTTTTAAAGAAACGTTTCAATTAAAAAGTTTACAGCGACGAGGATATACTGCTGAAATCTCTATTGAGCGATATAATATCGACATTGATGTGAAAGATACATGGGGATTACCTACAGGTATTGATCTAACTCCAATCCTTTTAAATCAACAGGAAGAATCATTAGGGTATGCAGAGAGCATTTCATCGTCATCATATCGATTTTTACCTCTCTCTCCAGCTAAATATTATGTAGTACTCCAATATAAATCAGTTACATATCGAGAAGAAATTGATTTACAAAAAGACACTTCTCTTTCTATTACATTTCCTGCAATATATTCTGTTGATATTTTAGTTCTTGATAATCATGGTTTGAAATGTTCAGACATTACATTAACAATTGTTCGTGATGGAAAAGAAAAAAGTTATCGGGATGAATCAGGGACTTGCCATCTAGAAGTTCCACCTGGTAGATATACAACTCAGGTGTATCAAAATGATGTATTGATTGGAAAAAGAAACATGATGGTTTCATCAGATAGCATTCAAGAATTTGTTACAAATAAAGAACCAATATATCCGATTTTGATATATATTGCAATTATAATTATCGCAGGCATACTAAGCTATTTCTTCTACAAGAAAAAACCATTTAATAAAATACTAAGGATTTTTCCAATTCTATTACTTTTAGCATCTCTAATTTCTCCATGGTGGTCTATTCAGGGATCAATAGATTCTGTCAATACCATTACAAATCTCTTTCTAATTCCTTCAAAGCTGATTACTGTTACAAGTTCTTCTGCGTTTATAACCGGAGATCAAGGATATCTTCCAGACTTGTTTATTACAATGATACAGAGCATAATTGGACTGATTGCAATATCTGTTTTTCTTATGATTATCCCCTATTTCATACAAGATAAAAAAGGAAAAGTAACCATCATTGTTCAATTGTTCACTACATTATCTTTATTAGGTTGTATTGGCATTTTTATCTTTGGAATGTCAACTCTATCTGAAATTAGTGTAGGGACACTTTTTGGAGATGGAGTGCTTGATTTTAGTATTGTTGGTCAATCCAAGTATGAAAAAATACCATGTAGTTGGGGTCCAAGTATTGGTTTTTATCTTTCTACAACTGCTTTGGTCTTACATGTTCTTATACTAGCAAAAGATTTCAATAAAGATAGTTGGAGAAAAATATGGAACAAGATAAAAAGGTAAAAAATCAAAGAAATATTCAGCATCCTCTCTTTGGTATTTCACCTAAAAATTTTTTACAACTCATTGAAAATAATGGCGGTATTGATTTTAGATATCTTGATAGAGCAGCGTTTATTACTCTTGGCTCCATTGCAACAACCCCTGCAAGAATATTCTTTAAAAAAAAATATCAAACAAAAATTGATAATTTGAAAATATCGCATCCTCCAGTCATAATCATCGGACATTGGAGAAGTGGAACAACATATATTCATGAGCTAATGGCCCAAGATCCGCAATATTGTTATGTTTCATTATGGCATACAATGCTTCCAGATTGTTTTCCATTATTTGAACCATTTAAAGAATTCCTTTCAAATTTTTTACCAAAAACAAGACCAATGGACAACATTGATGTTGACATTGATGGCCCATATGAGGAAGAAGCAGGGCTTGCTGTTCTTTCACCTTGGTCTTTTTTTCATGGATTGCATTTTCCAAAAAACGCAGAAGAACAATATATGAAATCCATACATTACAAAGGTTTATCTGAAAAGGAAAAAAACCAATGGATGAATATGTATAGAACTTTTATGAAAACAGTGATCTTTATGAATCAAGAGAAACGGTTACTGTTAAAAGATCCTGCAAATACTGCAAGGATTCCAATGCTTCTTAAAATATTTCCAGATGCTAAATTCATACATATTTATAGAAATCCCTACAAGGTATATTTATCCACAATAAAAATGAGAAATAAAGTACTTGAGAAGCTCTCCTTGCAAGCCGGAGATAAAAATGAAATAAAAACACAAGTAATTGAAAATTACAAAAGATTAATGAATGGCTATTTTAAACAAAAAGGATTGATACCAAAAAATAATCTTATTGAGATTAGATATGAAGATTTAGTAAAAAGTCCTCTAAAACAAGTTGAAGAGATATATAAAAAACTTCAACTACCAGGATTTAAAAACGCAATTCCAGATTTGAATAGATATCTAGACAGAAAAAAAGATTACAAAACAAATGTTTATCATATTAGTAATGAAATCACCGATATTGTTGAGAAAAACTGGGATTTTACATTAAAGTTCTGGGATTATAAAAAACCAAATGAATAACATGAAACTAAATGAAAATAAAACTACAATTGAAAAAAAACATAAGATACATGTTGCCGTTTTAATGGATGAGCCGATTGGATGGGGTTCAGGAAAACATTTTTTCCATATGATTTTAGATGGTTATCAATGGTCACATTTAGATAGATTCTATGAAATCGTAACAACAGAAATCTTTGATAAAGATATTATTAATGGTAAGCTGTTAAAAAAAAATTATGATGTGTTATTAGTTCCGGGTGGAGGAGTCGGAGATGGAGAGGCAGTAATTAGAGGAATAAACTTTTGTTTTAAAACAAAAAAATGGAAAGAAGGAATTTCCAATTTTATTAAAGATGGAGGAGGATATATTGGAATATGTGGAGGGGCAGCATTAATTACTGAGCTTCTCACCGATAATGATCATAAAAAGACTTTACTGGAAAAGCTCTATGATAAAAGCGCAATTGGAGTTAGCTGTGTTAAATCTTATTATAAAAGTTTAGCAGTACCATTATTTTATCCTTTTCAAAAAAAATTTCCAGAACACATTGGTATGGCATCATTTGTTTTTTCTTTTGCACCAGGTGAAACAAAAAATGGTAAAAAATTGTTATCAAATGGCGTACCAATTGATTTTCCCATCGATAAAGAAAATCCGTTGTTTTCAGATCAAAACAACAATACTATTCGTATGAGATGGTGGGGAGGTCCTGCATTAATAGTACCAAACAAACCCGATCGAACCATGAAAATTCTTGCAAAATATCCCTCTAAGGATATCACCAAAAATGAAAAAACAGAAATCTATGCTTGGAGATATATTGGTGGACTTAGAGGCATGTTGAATGGATGTATAAAAAGTCTTAAATTCATTAAAAACAACAAATTAAAGATAAAAAATCTCCCATTATTTACTTATTATTTTTCTGGTAATTGGGAGAAAACCAATAAAAAAATTGATATGAATTTTCAGAATAAAGCACTGATAACAACTGAAATATACCCAAATGAAAACAAAGGAAGAATTCTTCTTTGCGGTAGTCATCCAGAATATTTTATCTGGAATGGAGGGAAAATCAAAGAATTAGATAATAATGGTTTTCATTGCTTAGCAAAGGGATTACATCAATGGACTCAAATCGATTCTTTTAGTGAAACAGCAATTGAAGAGTTAACTCATACTTGGTGGCTTGTAAGAAGAATGGTAGCATGGACTGCCAATATAAGAAATGAGGACATGCCTCCAAAAGAAATAGAGATATTAAATGAAAAAGAGAAAAAAATATTAGAAACAAATGTTTTTTGGAATCATACCCTATTGCATCAAATACAAAACATATAATAAGAATACAAAAATCTATTTTTTTATACAAGCCTCATTCCAAAAACATATGCAATTAAAATGATGATTGTTCCACGTATACCACCTGCGAGGATATTAATCAAAATGAACCATTTTTTGGTCATTGCCTCTCCACCCTCATTAGGATTTAAAATTGAAAACAGATAGAGAGTTGCGGAATCCAACATTAAGGGTGTACTCATAATTATTAAAAGGCCATAATATCCATATTTCATTACAAAACGTTCACACCAATTAATAATTTTTTTCATAATAATATTTTGATAGCTTCGCTTTTTCAGACCGCCTCTTACCCTAGATCCAATTTCAAAAGCAATGAATGCTCCGACACCCTTGCCGATAGCTAATATGATTATTAGTATCCCCGGATTTATATTTGAATTAAATAAACCAATCTCAACAGGTATTGGAAGTATAATTGATGCTAGTATTACATAAATAAGAAAAACTATTGAATAACTAATGGGATCTTCCATCACCCCAAATAAAAAATCGATAAAATTCATTTGTTCAACCCATAAAATTTTGATTTAAATATTTCTCTATTTATCCTTTCATGGTTAAATTGAAGAAAAATCATTGAATCAATATTATCTTTTTTGATTCCATTGTTTGGTTCCAAAACATGTTGAAATGAATTTTTCTGCGAGTTCTTCTTCTTCCTTTATTAGCGTTCCTTGTTCTAATGTTATTTCAAATTCTTCCTCAAATCCTTTTTTCATTGCTAATGCAACTTCATCAAAAGATATGGTTTCCTTTTTTTGATGTTTGATAGAAGTTACACGTTCTTTAACATTTGAAATCATTTTATCCTTTATTTTTTCATTGGGTACTTTGAGAAGTGAAAACATTTTTTCAACATCAACATCGGTTAAAATCGTCCCATGTTGCAGAACTGTTTGAAATTTTCTTGTTTGAGCATTACCTGAGATTTTTTTCCCATTAACAAGAATATCATTTATTGGAGCATAACTACTTTGAATTTGTAGATTGCTTAGACCTTTTATGACCGCTCCACAGATTGTTCCATAACTTTCAAGGATGTTTCTGCTAATTTTTGGATGATCTTCTGAAACCACAATACTATATGTAAGTTCATTTTCATGATACACCGCACCACCACCAGTAATCCTTCGTACATAATCCACACCATTATTTTTGCATACATCAATATCAACTTCTTCCTGCAATTGTTGGAAATAACCAATTGAGATTGCTGAGGGTGTCCATCCATAGAACCGAACAGTAGGTGGAACCATTTTTTTACTATTTGCCACTAGAATTGCTCGATCAATAGCCATATTTTCAGCAGCAGATTGAAAACCAGTTAGAAGAAGACGCCATTTTTCTTTCATTATTCGCACCTCATAATAGCTTCTGTTAAAGATTCTGCATCAATCCCAATAAATTGTACTTTTTTAGATTCAATAAAAGTAGTAATTATTTTTATAATATCCTTCCTTTTGAAATTCTTTTGCTGTAATATTTTCTCCAATTCAGTTATAGATTCTTCAGGATATGCAAAAAAATCACCATTTATGTTAATATCTTTGATTGTATCATTTGTTTCATCTATATCTGCATTAATTTTCAATAATTTTCCATCTGGAACCTTATAGATTGATTTAATCTTCATAATCATTCATTTGGACTATATCAAATTCATTTATAAAAACATAAGTTTTTTTAGATGTTCCTTACCTGTTTCAATGCATTTTCTGCATTGTAGGAGCTTCGAACAAGGGGCCCAGATTCAATATGAGAAAACCCCATGTTTTTTGCAAGAATAGATAATTCATTGAATTCCTGAGGAGTATAATATTTCTTTATAGGAACATGTTTTTTTGTTGGTTGAAGATATTGACCAATTGTTAAAATATTTACATCTGCTTGTCTTAAATCTTGAAGAAGTTGATAAATCTGGTCTTTACTTTCCCCAAGTCCCACCATAAATCCAGATTTTGTTATCATTTCTGAATTATATCGTTTAGATTGTTTTAAAACATCAATACTTTGTTTATAATTTCCCTCAGGTCGAACTGATTGAAATAATTCCTTAACGACTTCAATATTATGGTTTAACACATCTGGTTTTGCAGATAAAACCATCTGTAATGATTGTTGATTTCCTTTAAAATCAGGGATGAGAACCTCAATAGAACATGTAGATTTTTTTTCCTTAATTGCATTGATTGCATCTACAAAAATGCTTGCTCCACCATCTTTTAGATCATCTCTTGTTACTGATGTGATTACTACATGAGAAAGACCTAGTTTTTGTACACTTTCTGCAACTTCACTTACCTCATCGGGATTCAATGTACCAGGAATTCCATTTTTTACATTACAATATCTACAATTTCTGGTACAGATATCTCCAAGTATCAAAAAGGTTGCAGTTCCTTTTTGAAAACATTCAGAAAGATTTGGACATTTCGCTTCCTCACAAATCGTGTGAAGATGAGAGTTTCTGAGTTGCTTCTTAATCTTTTGAAATTCTTGCCCTCCAGGTATGGAAATCTTTAACCAATCAGGGTGTCTTCTTGATTTCTTTTCCAATTGTTTACACTCCCATGCATACACGAAGTAGATCACGAAGTCCAGGTGCAAAACCAAGGATGAATATCCCAATTTTTAATAATGGAACTAATCGAGGGTATTCCTCAAAATCTTTTTTATAAATTATATCAAATATATAGATCACTATTACAATAAGTAAAAATTTAACAATTGGGAATAAGGGTGGCCAAATTTGCATTAACATATCTGATGCTGGATGTTTCTCAATATATGCTGGAAGTCCCATGTTAAATGGATCATAAATACTAATCCAACTTGCAAAGCCATCAAGCATATGACCAAAAATCATTGAAAGATTGATTATCCCTGTATAGATAATCAACCAAGGATATCGTTTAAAATATTTACCAACACCATATACACTTACAATAATAGTAAAAAGAATGAAGTTTACAAGAATAAAGATGTCAAATCGTACACCATTTGAATAGCTCCATTGATTCCCCAGCATCCAAAGTGAAGTAATATAGATAAATGGTGTTAAAAGACATAATCCCCCAATAAATACAACATTGAGAGGAGTGATAAAACTTTTCTTTATTTTTTTTGATAATATTATACCTATTAAAAGAATAAGAAGAAACCAGAAAAGTGTTTGAAAATAAACAAGAGGGGTAACAAACCAATATACTAATGGTTCTGTAAAAAATTCTGCGTCTTCTAATACTCGAACAACAGACCCATAGAGAACATATGGAATGATTGCTATGAAAAATTTTGTATCGATTTTGATATCACATTTTTTAAGAATTTGCATTAATCCATACAATGCAATAACAACAAGTACACCATAGATAATTTCTGAAATAAGTGTGAATTTTTGTGCTGCTACAATTCCATTATGTGATACATGTTGACTTAATGCATCAGATGAAATTGGTCCCCAGAAATATTTCCAAATAAATTGGTCATATATGATTGATGGAAAAAGGACATATCCAATAATTAGGATCAATAATGGGCTAAGTAATCCTATTGGAATGAACCATCTTTTTTCTGTTATTTTTTTTAAATTCTGCATAGTCGTATTGTGAAATGTAATATCATATATTAATATAATCTCATTTGTGAAAAAAAAAAATTGATTTATCCCAAATTAGTAAAAAAACTTGACAACATATTAATACTATGAAATGTAAATATTATATGGGTGTTGAAAAGAGGTGACAATGAACTTACATTAATTTATTATTGTTGATTAATGTACGTTTCTTTTGTTCTTCAAGTAAACATCTAATGTGGGGAAGCATCACTATCCAGATTTTTATTTCATCCCATCCTCCTCTCCTTTAATGGGAAATGCTTTCCCACCACTCATTTAATTTTACTCTTTTTTTATTATTGTTATCCCTGCAATATCACTTTAAATATTCGTCATTAACCGACAATATTATCATTATATTTATAAAACATTATTTCTCTTTTTTAATTTGATGCTAGATGAATAGAAAAATAAAATTTGTTATAATAGGAGTTATTTTATGCTCAATGGCCTCAATTCCCATAATAGAAACGATTCATGCCGATGCAAACTATAAAATTATTAATCAAAACCATAAACAAGAAAAAACCGCCGCCAATGGAATTAATATTTTAGTTTATTTTGCAGATAAAAACGGACAATTTCAACGAAATACCGTTAAAATAACAAAAGAAGCATACAATACTTTTACAAAAAAAATTTCAAATATATCTAAACTAGATTTATCCTTAGTTGATCTTTTTGAAGAAAAAATCGGACTAATGAAAGAATATGGCATCATTAACAATGACGTCACCCTTAGCGACATCTTTGATATTTCAGATTCAATGACAAATAGTTTGGAAAATTTTTCAATTATTAATGCTGCAAAATTTGAAAGTAAATTTGCACCAATACTTCTAGCAGGAATGGGTTTTGGATTTGGAATAGGATTTCGCCATATGCCCATAATGAAACATATTGCCGGTAATATTTTTTCAACAGGACTTATTGGTCTAGGTGCAGTATTATGTTTAGACATTGAGGATAACGCACTTTATTATCAATACACATTGACTTATCCCTATTTGATACATATTTTATCAGGATTTATTGGCATTATGCTATTTGCTTTTGATTCATTGTTTCCACCTGAAAATGGTCCTGCGATTACGTTTTATTCAAATTTTTTTGCTCTTGGAATG
>Ga0164310_10002807_pt1 | contig 10080 bp, 5 predicted proteins | sample GuaBasSedimGuay1_FD_121795 | JGI IMG/M metagenome (GOLD analysis project Ga0164310, IMG submission 121795) | Subseafloor sediment microbial communities from Guaymas Basin, Gulf of California, Mexico - Guay1, Core 4569-9, 0-3 cm | ecosystem: Environmental > Aquatic > Marine > Hydrothermal vents >... | reverse complement strand
TGACATGGGTTGACCCGCAGTGGGGGCAGGAAGGATTGTTCGGTGATGGCTTCCGGGGCATCTTTATCACCTCCTGCCCTTAATATAAACATTACTCAAGGGAGTGACAACCCAACTTTCCTGAGGCTTCTGTAATCTACCATAACCCGAAGCCTTTGTCAAGACCGACAAAAAAAGCCCCTTGCGGGGCTTATTAATAAAATATCCTTCCTTCGGCCTACCCCTCCAAGGGCAGCCAGACCGTAAACGTGCTCCCCTTCCCCACTTCGCTTTCCACCTCTATCCTCCCCCCGTGCCTCTTTACAATCCCATAGCTCACCGAAAGCCCGAGGCCCAAACCCTTTTCCTTGGTCGTGAAAAACGGCGCGAAGAGCTTACCCCTGTGTTCCGGAGGGATGCCCCTCCCGGTGTCCTGAACCGATACGAATACCTCCTTGTCCCTTACTCCCGTGCGTATCCAGATTTCTCCTTCTCCCTTTATCGCCTCTATGGCGTTTGCAAGCAGGTTCATCCACACCTGGTTCATCTGGCCGGGGTCGCACACGACAGGGGGTAGGTCTCCGTATTCCTTGTGCACCTTTATCCTGTCCTTCAACCTGTGGGCGAGGAGGGTCAAGGTGTCATCTATGCACTTGTGGATGTCCACGGGCTTGCGCTCGACTTCCCCCGCCCTCGAGAAGTTCCTAAGGGCTTCAACTATCTCCTTGAGCCTTCTGGCTCCCTCTTTGCTCCCTTCCAAGAGCCTCTCCACCCTTGAGAATTTCTCCTCGGACGCACTGGCCCTTATCCCCTCGAGTTCCCTCTTTATATAGTGGAGGTTTGCATAGAGGAACCCTAAAGGATTGTTCATCTGGTGGGCGAGCCCTGCCACAAGGTCCCCTAAGGCCCTCATCTTCTCGGAGTGCACGAGCCGCGCCTCTGCCTCCTGAAGCTCCCTGTACGCCCTCGTAAGCTCCTCGGTCCTGGCCCTCAGGGCCCTCCAGAGCGAAAAGACGGCCGCCATGGCCAGAGCTATAAAACCTGCTGTCGCCCATAGGCTGACCTTGGCAGCTGTAAACGCCCATCCTATCTGTCTTCGTGCTGAGGCGGCGAACAGCGCTGTCCAGTCCGGGGTCTTCAGGTTCACATAGGAGGCCAACCATTCTTCTCCGTCCACCTTAAATTTTATATGCCCCGAACCGGAGCGGTGCAGGACCTTCGCCAGGTCGGGATATACCTGAGCTAAGGGCTTGTGTATGTAGAAAGGCCAACTATGGAGTATGATACGACCGTTCCCATTATCCACTAGAGCAGAAAAAAACCTCCTTTCCTCGAATACTCGCCTCATCTTTTCCAGGAAGGGGTTTTCTATATCCACATCTGCTATCACGAACCCGGGGCCTGCCCTCCGACACAGCCTTATCACGAAGTCATGTGCTCTGCGGGGGAGGGTGGTTATGGAGTCCCCCCTCAAGCCCTTTAAAGTCTCCACCTTCCATCTCGGGCCGCCCCAGGTTACTAGAGGTTTCGTACTGCCTTTAGGCCTCCGGGCCCTGAGCAGCACCCTACCGGATGAATCTATATAGACTACCTGGAGGTACCAGTTACCGTAGGTCCGGAAGAACCGATATATATATTCGGTCAGTCCCTCTTTCTCCTGGGGGTTTGAAAAGAAAAGCCGGGTTTCCCTGTTTTCGGCGAGAAGCCCCAAGGGCGGGACGAAGAACCATTCGAAAGCTTCCCCGACATCCCCGAACTGATAGCGGTATTTATCGAGCTCTTCCCAGAGATACTCTTCCGATGCCCTCAGGAACTGCCTATATGATAATATACCGGCGACGAAGGCAGGGAGCGCAGTCGCTGCAAGCAGAAGCCACAGGAAGCCCATAGGAAGGTGAAACTTCGTCACCTTTCGACCTCTGCTATCCATATGTCCGCCCTCAGGGGAAGCCCCACGGCCAAGGCATCGGACGAGAGCGCACCAGCGAAGGGTTTGAAGAGGGGTCTTGGAGGTAGAACTTTACGCACTATAGAGGGGCTGCCTCCTCCCTCCGGAACCTTCCAAACCCTCACCGACCTCCTATCCGGAGTCGCATCCATGTAGTATATCCCGTCCCCGGACCAAAGGAGAGCAAGGGGTATGCCGGGGTTCAGGGAAGCTAACCTGACTGGCCTTCCTCCCTTCGCCTTGGCCTTCCATAGGGAAGGGGAACATGGGAGCTTTTCGGGGTTGCAGGAGGAGAGGAATGCTATCCAGTTCCCATCGGGTGACCAGGACGGCATAAAGAAGTTTTCCTTCCCGGCGGCTACTATGCGGGGGTTTCCCCCAGTGGAAGGGATGACCCATATGCTGTAAGTACCCGTCCTGTCCGAGGCGAAGGCTATCTCGGAGCAATCGGGAGACCATGCGGGCCACCTGTTTGAAGGCTCTACCGTGACCTGCCTCAGCCTTCCTCCGTGGGCCTGGATGGTCCAGATGTTATCCCCGAAGACAAATGCAAGCATTTTCCCATCCGGAGACCAGCTCAGTTGGTCCACGTTGCCGGCGGTCCGAACGGACGCCTTTACCTTCCCTTCGGCGACGTCTAAGATCCATATCATAGGCTGTGCATATGCGGTGGACCATGTGACGGCCAAGCTCTTCCCGTCCGGAGACCAGGCGAGGCTTCGGATACGAAGGGAGCGATGGAAGGGGATTATGCGAGTTTCTCCTCCAGAAAGGGAGGCTAAAAGTATCTCCGCACCGGGAGTGCGGTGGAAGGAGATGCGTGAGCCATCGGGAGACCACCTCGGCACAAATTCGTATTCCTCCGTGTGGGTCAGCCGTACCACCTCCTTGCCGGAAGTGGACATGGCCCAGACGTCCCAGGTGCTATCTTTCCACGCTAAGAACGAAAGCCACTTCCCGTCCGGGGACCAGCAGGGGTCCCATTCGTCCATCGGCCAGTCCGTGACACGGGAGAGGTCCCCTGTGGCCAGCTCTAAGACCCATATGTCGTAACTTCCCCACCTGTTGGAGGAAAAGGCTATCTTCGCCCCGTCAGAAGACCAGGAGGGGAGCCAATCTCTCCCTTCCTCTGTGGAGGTCAACTTTTGTTCCCTTCCGGTAGTTATATCCACGGTCCAGAGCTTAAAATCCCTTGCGAAGGCTATCTTAGCCCCATTGGGAGAGCAAGTGATCGCCCAACTTTTGAACTTTCCATCGTCTGTGATCCGTCTTTTCTCTCTTCCGTCCGGGGAGACAAGCCAGATGTCCCACTTTCCCTTCTTACCGGAGACATAGGCTATCCAGCGCCCGTCGGGCAGCCAGACGGGATAGAGATCATCAGCTCCGTCTCCTCCGGTGAGGCATATTGCCTTTCTCTCCCATTCCTCCGGGGACACTTTCCCCTCGGGAACGTCCATGATCCATATGTCGTACTCCCCGTTCCTGTCCGAGCCGAAAGCTATCCTCCTCCCGTCCGGGGACCAGGCGACATCCCTGTTCTCCCCTGTGGATGTGAGCCTGAACTCCTCGACGATGCGAAGCTCAGGGGCCTTCCTTTGGGAACAGCCCAGTATAAAGCTGGCCGACAAGGCCATCCAAAGATATATCGAAGTTCGTCCTCCCATCCGCTTCCTTTGCTTCAAAAGTTCTCCTGTGTTCAAAGATACCTGCTCTTAAGCTCTAAGACAAGGTTTCTCGAATCGAACAACGACGGCCACCTAGCCCATTTTTCTCTATACAAATGCAAAATGCCAGGATAAAGTTCCTCAGCTCTGCGAAATTCCTCTAAAGCTTCCTCCCTCAGACCCCACCTCAGGGCCCCCTCTCCCCTGGATGTGAAAGCCCGGGCCAAAAGCAGCTTCCTTTCCTCAGGATGTCTCAGCTCCTCTAAATCCTGGAAGAACTCCGAAAGAAGATCGAGCCTTAAAAGTTTTCTGTGCAAGCTTTGGAGGCCTTCCGCAAGGTATCTGCCATTGTGGGAGGAAGAGGAGTTCGATCTATGGATTCGGTATTTAGCCAGAGGCAAGGGGATATACCTAAGGTCGTAATAGCGCAGGATCCTCACCCACATATCGTAGTCCTCTACGATACTGATGCTTTCATCGTAGAAACCTACTTTCTCATGGCACTCCCTTTTAACCATCACGGTAGGCTGGGTGAGCCGGTTTGCGGAAAGCAGGTATAACCTGGTCTCGGTGCGACCGAAGTGGGCACGAGGGACGTAACTTAAGTATTTTGTTTCGTCTATTAGGAAAAATTGGGAATGCACCAGCCCTACATCCTCAGGAGCTTCCCTGAAGGCTTTGACCTGAAGTTCCACCTTAAGGGGAAGGAAGAGGTCATCGTCGTCTAAGCGGCATATATATTTCCCCGTCGCTGCTTCAAGCCCTGCGTTTATGGCAGGGGAAGGACCTTTGGGGGATTCAGGAGTGTTCTCTACATAGATGGTCCGTATTTCGTGCCTGTAGTGTTCTAAGACATCCCGGGTGTCGTCGGTCGAGCCGTGGTCCACCACGATTATCTCGATGTTGGAATATGTCTGGTTTAGGAGGCTTTCTATCGCCTGGACGAGCCAACCTGCTCGGTTGTAGGTGGGTATGATGACCGTTACCTTCTCCGGACACTGACTCAGAGGAAGCTTCTGGGGTGGGGTTATCCTGCCTGGCCGATGTGCCTTATCTATATGGCCCAAAAGCCATCCCTTTGGGGAGTCCTCCCTCCAGGTAATTTTCAGGTTATGCCCCGAAAGGAAAGCCTCAAGGTGCTTCGCAATTGTGTCCTTGGCTTCGGAAGGGGGGAAGGCTAAGACTATACGGCCATCAGGGTTGGAAATTTTAAACGCCATGGTCAGAAGGTCCCGTAAGGACAGTCCAAAGGCCGAGGGGTTCGTAAGGACGACTGTATCGAAGGAGGGCTCACATCTCCAGTTCCCGCCGTCGGGGATGAAGCGGCAGTAGTTTTCTAAAAGCCTAAGCTCCTGTAAATTCTGGACATCTTTTATCTTCGAGGCATCCTCCGTAACCACACAGACAGGCAGGGCATGCACGGCTATAAGGAAGGGCAGAGATGGTAAGACATCGGGGTAACCGAGCAGCAGGACCCTTCCCCTGCAGAGTTCCGCTGTCTTGGCGTACGCTATATTGATTGGGAGTTTGGCAAGTTCCATGGATGTGGCAGACATCTTCAGCGGACGAACATAAGCCTTCCGAAAAGGGATGGGTCCTTCTCCACCACCATGCCAGGAGCCCATTCCATCCACGCCCTGGATTGGAAGGGATGGTCCCTTTCGTTCAGCACTACGTTGAAGCTGCAAGTTTCGGAGGTAGGTTCAAATCGCAGCTCTTCCCACGGAACTGCAGCTTGGTAGATCGTGATATCCCCCCGCCTGACTATGGAAACCTGGGAGTTCCTCACCTCCCCTAAGGGTACATCGGGAGGTGCTGCAGTGCGGGCCAATATAGGGTTTCCTGATATCAAAGCTAAGCCGTATTCGTGCGAACCTAAGGCGAATTGGAAGCTGTCGCCGTCGGAAAGCCTGCCGAGGCTTGCCGGAGGCAGGAAGATGTCGTCCCTCACATCCGCCCTGATGTAGAAGCACCTGTCGTCCCAGAGCGTCCTGATCTCCCCGCTTAGGTCTTCCTCTCCCCCCCAGAGCTTGGGACCCCTGAACTGGTCCTCGCGGCATAGGCGTATAGGGGTCGCCCCTTCCCATCTCGAAGGGTTGGGAAAGGGGGATTCTGGGGTGAACTTGCACACCGCACTGGGGGAAGCCCCCTGTGGTGAGCGGAACCTATACTTAGAAAGCAGGGCCCTTAGTATTTTGGGGTTCCTCTGTGATATCTCCGCTAAAAGTACCATCCCCTGTTCTATAAGGTGCCTTACGAGCTGACATTTTACAGGGTCAGGGGTTTCTATCCTGCCTGTGGCGAGCCACGCGCTGTGGTAGCAACCCCCGCCGCATAGATACCTCGCCCAGCAGCTGGAACATACAGGTTTCCTGTCCACATGGAGGAGGATGAACCTCCTCTGTTTCCCTTTATCTATACCTCCGTCGAAGACGTTCCCGAGCTTGAACTCTTTGATTCCTATGAAGCTGTCGCAAGGGTATATGTCTCCCTTAGTGTCCACAGCCACCTCTTCCTTTGCAGCGGGACAACGGTATAAAAGCTTTGCCCCGGTAAGAAGCCTCAGGAAGAACCTTCCGAAGAAGTCCGTCTTGTATATCGCCGAAAGGTAATAAAGCAAGTGGAGGTCGTCCTGGGAAAGCAGGAACCGGACGAATTTAGAATATTCCCCTTTGACCTTATCTATGTTCCTCCGGGTTATCGCCAAGGGACTTCTTGGGTCAATCCTTACGGGCTTTATGTGGATCGATCTGAAGCCGAGCTCGAAGAGGTGGAGGAATATCTCGGTAACATAGGGCCTTTCGCCGGTGAGGACTGCGCTCGCTACGGCAGGCCACCTTGAAACGTGCTCCCTCACCAAGGGCTCTATCCTTTCGTAAGAGCCTTCCCCTTTGGGGAAGCACCTTGCTGCGTCGTGGATGTGTCTCGGCCCGTCTATGCTTATAACCAGGCTGCTCAGGTTGCCCCTAAGCACGGCGGAAAGTTCCCGGGCCACATCCTGGGTGAGCAACGTGGCGTTGGTGTTGGGGATGAAACAGGAAAGCTTCCTGCCCGTCTCACGGCTCCTCAAGTCCACATGTTCCTTGACGGCCTTAAAAAGGTCCAAAGCGAGCAGAGGTTCCCCGGTCAAGCCGAAGCTGAAGGTAAGAGGGGAGGTCCCTCCATCCACGAAGAAGTCGACGACCTTAAGGGCCTGTTGTACGGACATCCTCCGGTCTTTTCGGGAGCTTCTTCCAGTATAGCAATACCGACACATTAGGTTACACTCTGGGGCTATGGCCAGGCGGACGGTCTTAAGGACGAATTCCTCGGGAGGGGAGAAGGAAGTTCTGCGGAAAAGCCCCATCTTCATAAGTTGCCTTAGCTCCTCTAAGGCCTCTTCTCCCTGTGGAGGTGCACCACGCAGCACCTCCGAAGCCAGGGCGTCCAGCTCTAAACAGGTGGAGGTGTTAACATCCAACACCAAAGTTTTCCCTTTGTAAAGAAGCTCGTGGATTTCGGGTTCGGATATCATCTCGTAGAGATCCTGTAGGCTAAACAGTACTTGTCTTCGACTTCAAGCTTGCACGAAAGCCCGAACCTTGCGCATACCTTCCTTAAGACATCATCTGAATGCCACATATAGCCATCTGACAGAAAAGGTGTAAATTCCGGCGTATAAAGCACGAATACCTCATCTCCTACCCTTAGGCTTTCCTTGAGGAGCTTTCCCAGGTATATCTTCCCCAATGCCCTCCAAAAGTCCGTCACAACGACCTTTCGGAACCACCTTTCAGGATAAAGCCACCTCACCCCTAAGGCCCATCGGAACTCTATGTGAGGAAACCTTCTCTGTGCTAAGCCAACCTTAGTCTTATCTAAATCAGCTGCAACCTCAGCCCCGAGGCGAGCTGCCACATCTCCCCTTCCACACCCTAAAACCAGAAGTTTGCCTTCTTTCAAGGGGCCTAAAACCTTCCCGAACTCAGGACGAGAATAGTCCGGGATGAGCTCCCTTCCAGAAAGGCCTAAGATATAACCTAAAAGTCCGTTATACTTGAACCTCGGGGCGACGGTGTAAAGTTCTACCTCTAAGTTCGGATGCTTATGGTAAAATAATAACCTGTTCCTCCGGCCGCTTTCCTTGTTGGCTAGAGTATCTCTGGGGTGGGGATGGTGCACGCTCCAGGCATTCCTGTTCAGCACGAACCTCAAGCCCTTCTTAAAGCACCTGTACCCAAACTCTGTGTCTTCTCCACCCCAGCTTCGGAAATCCTCGTCGAACATCCCGACCTCCAAAAGCTCCTTCCTTCCCACAGAAGCCGCACCCCCCCAGAAGAACTTCCAGGGCGCAGGGAAAAGGGAAAGGTCGTCCCCTACCTTTCTGAAGGCAAATTCTCGGACATCCCAGAACTTAGGGTACTGCCTCAATATCTGTGCACTCTTAGAGATGTCGTTCCAATCGACCAGTTCCAGGACCTCTTTCCCATCCATCCCATACCCGTAGATATATCCCATCACCACAACAGGCCCATCCCACCCTCTGTGGGTCCGGACATGTTCGAAGACGTATTCCGGGCAGACCACCATATCCGAGTCCAAAAGGATAACAATATCCCCTCGGGCGTTTTCTATCCCTATGTTTCTGGCCCGGCTAAGTCTGTAGCCCTCGTCCTCCTGATAGAAATATCGGATATCGAGGCGATCCCGAAACTGTTCCACCACCTCCGGGGTGTGGTCCCAGGACCCGTCGTCCACCACCACGACCTCGAACCTGTCCTTAGGATAGGTCTGCCTTGCAAGGGAGGAGAGGACTATCCTTAAGATCTCTGCTCGGTTATATGTGGGTATGACAACTGCAGCGTCGATCATCTCCGCTCACGAGCTATAAGCTCCAAAGGTACGCCACCTTCGTCACTACGACCCTATCCAAAAGCTTCATATCCTTCCCCCTCCGCTCGTTGTAGGCTATGTAGAACCTGCTCATAGGGCTGTATTCCCAACTGAAGAGAGCGTTGAGGGAATATTGCTTTCCTGAGATGTTCATGGGGAGGAAGGCCCTAAGGAATATATTCCTCATAGGTAGATACGTGAACCTCAGGTTCAACACCTTCTTCACTTCGTCGAGCTTCCCGGAAGGGAAATACTCCCAGACCATCTGTCCGTTTATGTCCAACCCGAGGTTCTCCCTCGGCCTCGTGTCGGCAGATATATATACCATCCTTATCTTGCCGAAGTATCCGTCCTGCCAGTCGTAGTGGTCCTCTATCCTGAACCCTATCCTTGCCTCCCTTATAAGTCCCATACCAGCTATGTAGTACCTCCCTTGATATGTCTGCCCTCTGTACCCCTTCCCCATCCAGCGGAAGTACCAGTCGCTATGGCTTAAGTCCAAGGCGTTGTTGTTCCTCTGGTCTATGTGGACCCCGAAGTTCTCCCAGTTCCAACCCCATCTCTTATCGTCGGTCCTTTTTTCGCAAGATGCGCTCTGTCTCACGTTCACCCTCCATATACCGAACCTGTTTACGTAGAACCTGTAGTCGAACCCTGCCTGGAAGTTCTTCTCCCCTACATGTGGGTCGTGGGGTATGAAGCCTATCTGGTCTACGTTGAACTCTGGCTTTATATCCCTGTAAACTCCGTATATGCTGAACCTGTCGGTGAAGTGCAAAAGCTGGAGGAGTACCTGCCAGTCCTTTCCCTTTACCCCGGGGTTAAAGCTCTTGGCGAGGTTGAATTCTAAGCCGTTCCTTCCGAGCATGAGCCTGAGGTCCATGCCCAATGCCCTGTTCCATGTATCCTTCGTCTTCTGTTTGGCTACACCTATTATGCCCACCGACGACCTGCCTAATATGTCCTTCTGCAGCCTGAAAACCCCGTATATGGGGTCCGGACCTTCCTCGTCGTCCACTGCCCCGAGCACTCCGATGCTCCATCCCTCGGCCTTTCCCGTGAGTTTGGCCCCGAACTTGGGGTCCCTTATCCTCCTGCTGTAGAAGAGGTGTAAGGGAGTGAAAAGTTCCTTCCTTTCAAGGAAGAAAGGCCTCTTCTCCTCGTAGAAAAGCTCGAAGCGGGTCAGGTTTATCCTCTCCTCGTCCGCCTCTACATGGCAGAAATCTGGGTTCAAAGTAGCATCGAAGGTGAAGTCAGAGGTTATACCGTATTTAATGTCGAGTCCTGCATTTCCCTGCCAATTCCCCTCCTTCCTCAATGTGCTGTAAGGAAGGAGCTTAATATGGAGTCCAGGAGCAACATCTTTAAGGCCGACTAAGTGTCCAGCTTTTGAGACCTTTATGCACGCCCTGTCATCCCTGGATATGAAGGACCAATTAGAATCTTCCCTTTTGGACGATTGGTACCTATGAACATTTATTCCCCAGACCTGCTCATCCTTCCTTGGAAACCTCAAGGTCTTAAAGGGGATGGCAATCTCCACAGTCCAACCATTTCGGGTTATCCTCCCTGCAGAATACCAAAGCCCGTCCCAGGCGAGGTCTATCCCTCCCCATC
>Ga0164310_10002803_pt1 | contig 10089 bp, 7 predicted proteins | sample GuaBasSedimGuay1_FD_121795 | JGI IMG/M metagenome (GOLD analysis project Ga0164310, IMG submission 121795) | Subseafloor sediment microbial communities from Guaymas Basin, Gulf of California, Mexico - Guay1, Core 4569-9, 0-3 cm | ecosystem: Environmental > Aquatic > Marine > Hydrothermal vents >... | reverse complement strand
CATGATCCGAGGTAATCTCGTCCGCCATCTCGGGCCGGGCCGGCGCGGCCAACACCCGCAAGCCGCTATCGTGTCGGAGCAGGACTTCATCGACGAATTCCGCATCCAGCTCTTCGGCCCGGCTGCCAAGATCCAGGAAGCTGTTCTTTGGCTGAAGGTTCAGCGCCACCGCGATGTCCCCGAACTGCAGGGCCGCGTCGACAAGCACCGTTGGGGTGTCATCCGTATCCAGGCCGACGGCGAGATTGGTGGCAAGCATGGTGCAGCCCACGCCGCCTTTCGGGGAGTAGATGGCTATCACCTTCCCCTGCGGCCGTAGCGGGCCCGTGTAGCCTGGCACCGATCCTTGCATGGCGACCTGGGGCAGGGGTTGCGCCAACTTCTCCCGCTGCTCATGCGCCAGGACGGCCAGGGTGCGAATGGTTGAGATGAGCTCGTCTCCCGAGGGCGGCTTTGCCAGGAAGTCGCGCGCGCCAGCACGCATAGCCCGCCGGACGTAATCAGCATCGTTGTTTACAGAGAGCATCACGATTTGTGTGAAAGGCACATCGCGCAACATCGCCTCGGTGGCCTCGATGCCATCCATGTCAGGCATGTTGATGTCCATGATGACGACATCCGGCTCCGTCTCACGCGCGATGTCGATGGCCTCCACGCCTGTGCGCGCCGAACCAACGACGACGACATCGGATTCGAATTGCAGCAGCTTGCGCAAATTCTCGCGCGTCTCTGCGATGTCATCGACGATGAGCACGCGGATGAGTTCCTCCGCGCTTTCGGTCATAAGGCGTTCTCCTCGGCCTCGCTGCCGGGTACGCTTTCCTACTGAGGCTGCGCCGGCTGGGCGGCCTTATCGTTCGGCAGTTTGGGCGTAATCAGGTCGTCCAGCCGCGGCTCCTGCGCATAGGGCAGCTTGGTCGGGATCGTGATGTTGTATGTATCCAACAGGTACTGCAGCGTCACGCTGGTTGTTTCCGTCACCTCGGTGTCGTTCGGTGCCCGCAGCGTCAGAGTGATTTCTGCCCCTGCGCGCATGGCCCAATTCAACGCCAGCGCATCCTGAGGCGTGACGATCAGAGTGATAATGTCAGGTGCTTCTGGCGCTTCGGCGGCTGAGACTTGCCCCTCCTGCGGAGGCGGCGCGCCCACGCCCTCCTCGGGCACCGGCACGACCTCGCCGGCAGCTTCCTCTCCCTCCAGAGGGAAGGTGCCCACATGCAGCACCCTGGCGGCTTCCACCAGCCGCTGGGTTACGATACGCGGGCGCTGCTTCTCTTGCGGGATCAGATGGAAAGGCTGCCCTGTCTCTTCATCGGTCACGATCTTGCCGAAGGGAAGCACGGGCGTCGTGGGGTCTTCATCCTCCATCTTGCCCACACCGCCCGTCAAGCTGGGCGAGGGGAACTCCTCCGTCCCGCCTGGAGCGGTCAGCGGGGTGACCTGATTTGGAAGAATGCTTTGGAAATCCGGGTCCACGTCCACGAGCATGAGGGTGATGAGAACATCCACGGTATCGCCGTCCCGCAAGGCGTAGGCCACGCCCGTCAAGCGGCTCATGGGGATGGAGATGGCGGTGAAACCAGGCGGGATGGCAAGCGAGGCGTCAGATCCGCCTGCGAGCAGATCTCCGGCTTGCTCGGTGAGCATGGCCTCGGTGATCGGCACGCCGCGTCCGATCGCCTGGCGAGTGATCCGGCCTACCACCCTCTCGCGTAGCGCTTCCTCATCAGGGCCGCTGATCATCGTCTCCACGACCATATTGGCCGGCATGCGGGACATAACAACGCCGTCCTCCGGAATGCGAGTGCCGCGGGCAATGTTCTGCGCCGCGACCACGACGAAGGTCACATCCGCCGGAAACTCCGGTGTTGCTTCGGGTGGAGGCGCCGGCTGCTTCTGGCGTGAAAGGATAAGATAGGCAGCTGCGGCACCCAGGAGAAGAATCAGCGCAAACAGGATTAGGATGCGGGAACGGCGCATGGGGCCTCCTTAATTCTCGCAGGGTCGAGGACGCATCTCTTAAATAATCCGATGCGCGTATGATACCCGCCTGACAATAAAAGTCAAGTTACGCTTACTTTAGCACAGGCTCGCCGGGCGCCCGCTTACATTTGCCTTACACAAGGAGCCCTATGCTCGATAGGGCTCCCGTGCGATGTGCGGAAGTCGTAGAGTATCCCCCTACATCCGGCCGATCGAAGCTCGCTTAGATGTTTGTGACGATGTTGCTGAACACGTTGCCGATGGCCGGGCCGAGCAGCGCCAGAATGACGATCACGACGACAGCGACCAAAACAAGAATCAAAGCGTACTCGACGAGGCCCTGGCCCTTTTCCTTGGGTGCGAACAACACAGCACTCACCTCCTTCCGTTAAGATTTCGACCCCTTTTTGTTACGGGGCAGTTCCTATTATAGAAACGCGCCTATGCAGGCGCAATAGGACCAATTTCCGAGGACCAGAGGACTATTGTAGCGGCCGCCCGCCGAAGACATTTCCAGGCTGGAATCTATTCTGCCCCGCTGGTCGGAAGATTCAAAGCCACGCGGGTACCTTCCCCGGGCTGGGAGGCGATTTCGATCGAACCACCTAATTGCTCGATCTTGTCCCTGAGGCGGTTCAGGGACCGATTGGCCATTTCCTCCCCTTCCAAGATTTCGGCGTCGAATCCCTTGCCGTTATCCTCCACAGAGGCACGAATCTGCGCCTCGCCCAGATCCACCATGATCTTTGCCTGCGTTGCCTGGGCGTGATCGCGAACGTTCGCAAGCAGGTCCTGCACAGCGCGGAAGACCATGACCTCAAGGTGCGGTTCCAGGCGGCGTTCTGCGCCGGTATTGACCAGGCTGACTTCAAGCCCGGTCTTTTCCTTGAAGGCCTCGGCATAGCGGCGCAGCGTGGGCAAGAGCCCCAGATCGTCAAGCATCATCGGACGCAACTCGAAGATGAAATCCCGCACCTTGGCGAAGCTGGCAGCAGCCGCTTCCTTAAGACTCTCGAGTTCTTCGCGCGCCCTCTCAGGGTCGGTCTCGAACAATCGGGTGGCGATCTCTGTTTGCAGAATGAAGTTTGAGAGCACCTGCGCCGGTCCATCGTGGATATGGCGAGAGATCTTCCGCCGCTCTTCCTCCTGGGCCTGAATGATTTGCTCCAAAGCTGTCGACGGCTTGGCGTTCTCCTCTGCGGCCTCTATCGCCGGGCGCCCCTCGAGAAAGGTCAGCGCAGCCTGCATATATTCGGCAGACTGTGCCAGATGCTTCTGATCGCTTTCAAGCTTCTCGAGCTGGCCCCGCATGGTGAAGAGCCTTTGCTGGGCATCCATCGCGGCTTCATAGCTTGAGCGTATGTCTTCCCGCGGCACAGTATCGAAATGGGCTTGCATCTGATGGATTCGGCTGGTGATATCGGCGTTGCGCTGCGCGAGCTTCTCGACCTCGCCCTGGCTCTGCTCCACCAGCATATTAATCTCCTTCAACTCCCGCTGGATGCGCTCCAAGCGGGAGTGGGTTTCCTGGATAAAGGCCTCCAGCGGGCCGAGCGTTTCGCCTTGAGGTTCTTCGGTCATAGAGCCTCCGCGGTTATTTCCTTGTATCCTGCAAGCGCACCCAGCCGTGGCGCAGGGCGTAAACTGCGGCCTGTGTGCGATCCTCAACATCCAGCTTGTGCAGGATGGCGGTCATATGGTTCTTCACGGTCTGGTGGCTGATGCCCAGCTTGGCGGCGATTTCCTTGTTGCTCATGCCACGCGTCACATATTGCAGGATTTCCATTTCGCGCGGGGACAGGGGCGTGAAAGCCTCGACATCGCCCTCCAGATGCGGCCGGCGAACGGTCTCGACCCCTCGGGAGAGCCACTCCTCCAGGCCCTGCCGGTCGAAGACCTGGTCTCCGACGACGTAGAAACCCCGGGCCACCTGCCGAACGATGTCGACCAGCTTGCCGGCCTCGACATCCTTGGAGCAGTAGGCGGAGGCGCCGGCCGAGAACGCATGCAAGACTTGCTCGACATCATCATAGGCCGTAAGCAGCACGATGGCAGTCGATAGCCGTTCGCCTACGACCTGCCGCGTCACCTGCATGCCGTTCATTTTCGGAAGGTTGACATCGACTAAGGCGACATGGGGATGCAATTCCCGGATGAGCTTAACCGCTTGATCGCCGCTCGTCCCCTCCGCAAGGACCTGCATGTCCTCTTCGGAGTCGATTACGCTCCGCACACCCTCGCGGAAGAGGGGATGATCATCGACGATGACTACGCCATATGCTCCCATAATGATTCCGCCTTAAAGCAAACCGCGGGCGAGTATAGCACACACTTTCTCGGCCAAGCAAACGTTCATGGCCATCGATATACCGCCATGTTCTCGCCCCCCGCCGCCGGGGCATATTCCTCACCGGTCATGTAAATCGACTCCCTGCCGGCCGTCAAACCCGGATACCACCCAGGAAACGTAGCCAGGTAATCGGCCCCACGTGAGGTCAGGAATCCCGCTAGCGCCGGCTCATCCCGCAGGATGGGAATGACCTCCGGTGAGATCAGTCCAGCCAGATCCAGCAAACGGCGCCGGCCAAAGTATCCGATGGCGCCGATATCATGCGCAGCGACAAGTGCTTCCGGCTCGGTGTTTTCCGAGAGCCAACGGGCAACCTTAACCATTTCGGTGTTAATAATCGCCACATCCTCGGCGTATGCTTCCGCTCCGCGGAACCAGAACAGGAAGCCGATGATGATCCAGGAAACCGCCCAAGCCCGGGCCATGACCCACGCCAGTCGTCTCCCTTGGCTTCGTTGCCAGAATCGGGCCAGAGCTTCGGCGCCCAGCACAAGCATAGGCGCCAGAACCGGCATGGCATAGCGCCCGTGCTGGTAGGTGACGGGCAGCCTCCAAGCATAGGCCGATACGAAGGATAGAGCCCAAATGAGCCCGGCCAGAGGGCGCGCGTCGCGCTGCTTGATCGCGCCCGCTCCCCACGCTGCCAGCCCAGGAACTGCAAGCGCTGCCATACCTGCAAGAGGTCGCAGAGCTTGCTCCAGCCAGCGCCGCCACAGCGGTAGTTGGCGCAACTCAGCATACTCGATTTGCTTGGCATAGAAGGTCGTTGGCCAGAATGCTCCGGCCACGGTCCTGTTGAAAAGCAGGTAGGGGATGGCGAATAGCGCGACTCCGAAGATCACCAGGCTTCCTTCGCGCAGGCGTTGAGACCACGGTGCGCCCGAGAAGAGCAATACCCACGCCACCGGCACAAGCAGCGAAAGTGCATCCGGCCTCAGCCAGAGCCCTGCCCCGATCAGCAGGCCCAGCCGGATGGGACGGAGTCGATCCCGCTCTAACTCCTGAAGGACCGCAAGGACCATGACAGCCAGAGCGAGTGTTTCCATGCCCGAAACCGCCGCCCACGCAAGGTGCCATTCGAAGAGGAGCATCAAGCCAACGAAAGAGGCCAACGCGCGGCCGCCTCCCCGGCTGAGAATCCAGGCCCGGCCCATCCACCCCACTGTCGCCAGCATGCCCAGGCCCAATATGAACGTCCAGACGAAATGGGGCAGTCCAAGCGAATATCCAAGGGCGATCATCGCCGTCCACCACGGAGCCGTGGAGCCTCCGCTTGGCTCGCCAGGAACAAAGGACCATGCCCCCTCGGATGCCAGGTTGCGAGCATAGGTCTGGTGGATCCAGGCATCGTCAAGAGGAAAGCCCGGCCCTTCCAGCCTCGCGCTTCTCCAAAGATAGAAGCCGCCGCTGGCCAAGCCCAGCATCTAGAACAAAATCCCGTGTCGGAGGGCATTCTCCCTGGATCTCATTCCGACGCCCCCACGGTCGGCTCGATCACCTCGAAGAGATAGATCGGGAAGCCACGCTCATCTGTGAGCGTCCCTCGCAGACTGAGCCAGGCGGGCCGCTCGGTCCCTGCGTAAAGTCCATCCAGCCCAGGTGGGCGGTTCGCATCCAAGATCACCCAAGAGGCCCGATACCTCTCGACAATATCTTGCAGGCTTTGGATCGGACCGTGTGGAACCACGATTGCGGATATATCGGCGGCGATATAGAAGCCTGGAGGATTGTTGACCACGACCAGGCCCGGCTGTTCGTCAAGCGATCGGAGCACCTGGCCGACTCGCTGGTATTCGCGAAAAGGCGCAGACCATCGCAGCCCCAGGCGAGGAGTAGTTCCGATGACCCGCATGCCGTACAGCCCTATCGTCAGGAAGGCAGCCAGTGCGACGAGCGTGCGCGAGAAGAGCCGGGAGGCTTTGTCGTGCGACCAGCCACGTCGCGGCGACACCTTTTCAATCGTCCAGTCAAGCCCAGCGGGCACCAAGGCCCAGAAGAGTGGCATCCAGGCAATCCCTGCGTGGAACATGCCCCCCAATGCTCCCTGCAAAGGGAAGATGAAGCTCCAGAAGCATATCAGGGCCACATACCCCCACACCATCGAAGCGACACTCCTGCGCTTTCGCCTACTCCATGCCGCAACAACGATGAAGGGAGCTAGCATGACCAGCCCGTTCTCGCCGAGCGCCCTCTGGAGGTTCGTCCCCAAGGCATTGATGCGGATGCTGAAAAGCGCAGCCAGGCCCGAGCTCAGCCAGGCCTCAGGCGTAAGGCCATCTACCGGATAGGCAAAGAGATCGGCATAATCCTGAAGCCAGAGGGACCTCAATCCTGCCGGCGAGAGCAGGCTGCCGGACACGTTCAGGTTTCGCAGAAACCAGGGACACATGACAAGCAGATAGCCCGCACCAAGGAGAAGCGATGAGCGAACTGCCCGGCAGGGGGGGGTGCCCCGGATTATCAGCAGAAGCGGGAGAAAAAGCAGCGGTCCTTCGGCCCTGGCGAGATGCGCCAAACCTACCAGCAGCCCACCCGCCAGCCAGAGCATAGAATCCGGCTCGCGCTCCAGCACCAGGATCACTCCGAGCAGGCCTGCCCCCAAATATGCGTAGATCACAAATGAATCCGTCGTGACCAAGTAGGGAGCGTAGAACCCAGGCCATGCAGCCAGGATCCCAGCCAGGAGCGCCCAGTCGCGCCGGCCGTGCAGAGCCAGCGCCAGCCTTGCCACGGTCAATGGCAGCAACGCAGCCATCAGGACAAAAGGCAGTTGAGCTGCCCGAAAATCCACGCCGAACAGAAGCATCGGGATTGCGGCGAGGATCGATGTGAGCGGCATCCAATAGAGATGCGAAGGATGGGGCAATCCAGCGGGTTGATCCAGGTAGTTCCAAAGGAAGGGCTCCCAGAAGCCTTTGCCCTCGGCCAACTGAGTCGCCGTGGCGTAGTAATAATCGGCGTCCATATATCCCGGCGCCGATACGCCCCACGCGCCGAATGCGGCCACGGTCAATCCCAGCGCAACCAAGAAACCCGTCGTGCGGCGGTCCATCTAGGGGCCATCCTTCATCCGGCTGGAGGTGTCTTCACCCGGCATCCTGCTGGTTCCGGTGCGCGCTCGGGTTTCAACACCGTTCCTGAGCGCGGCTGGGGCCGGGCTCTTCGCGAATTCGAAGAGAAGGAGATCATCCCAGCGCGATTGCCCAAGCAGGCCAAAGTGTTGCCAAAGCCAGAATAGATGTGGATGCTGCCCGTCATCCAGACGGGCGTATTCTTCCAACTCACGCTCAAAGACCAGAAAGAACACACGCTCCGCACCCTGGGCGGCTTCGGCGGGGCTCTTGTCCGCCCGGATTCCAAGCACCGCCTGAGTCGGCAACGCCAGCGTGTCGCTGCCAGAGCCCGGAGGATCTGCAAGGAAATGATGTGGCAGCGATGGGTCATAGTAGATGGCGGGAAGCGCCGTGAGCTTGTTCGAGTGCAGAACGATATCCTGCCCCGTCCGTCTCTCGGCGATATAGGCATTGATCGCCGGGTAGGGAGCGTAGGGAAAGCCTCGATAGCCAAAATCGGATCCCAACCCGCAAGCGAAGGCCAGGGCAAGGGCCACACCCATCAAGCCCCTGCCCGATCGTGGAATTGAACCCGATGTCATCGCCCAGGCGAGCATGAGGAGGGCGGCCGCCGCTGAGGGCAGCAGGCCGCGATGGATATAGACCGGTCGCCACCGGGAAACCATGAAGAGCAGCAGCATGGGCCCGAAGGCCAAGCTTGCTGCCCACAATAAGGGCCGCGACCTGCGCTCCTCTGGATCAACGAAGCGGACAGCCAAGTAACCGCCCAGGGCAATCACCAAGAGTGCCCCAAAGAGGCCTATTGGGAGTCCGATACCTATCAGAGGCATGCCCGCCAAGAAGGCCAGGAGCGTCTGTAGAAGCTCCACCCACCCGGGCGGGGCGACCCAGTATCCTTGCGAGACCTTCGCGATTTGCGCTGGGAGTTGGAGCAGCCAGGGCAGAAACAGCAGCAGGCCAAGCCCCGCGGCGGCAATCGCGCCTCTGCGTGCCTTTGCGCTCCCGGTGCAAGCGAGCAAGATGTAGAGGACTGCCAGATAGAACGCCGCCAGAATGTGCGTGTACATGCCGAGGGCGGAGAATAGACCTAGCAGGAACCAATTCAGACGGCGGCCCGGATGCCGGACCCCTCGCCAGGCAGCCAATGTGGCGAGGAGCATCAGCAGGGTCAGCAACGCATACATGCGAGCTTCGCGAGCGTAGTGAACCTGGAAGGGGGCCAGCGCCAGCAGGGCAGACGCCGCCCAACCCGCGCGGCGCCCGAACATCTCCTTTGCCAGCAAGCCTATGCCGACCATCGCCCCGATTCCGCACAGCCCAGATAATATGCGTGCAGCTACGACGGAGTCGCCCAGCAACCGGCCCCAACCCCACAACACGAAGAAGTACAGCGGTGGATGCACGTTTGCCGCCGTACCTGCCTCCGATCCCAGGGCAGCCTGCACGATCTCAGCAGGTCCGGTTCTCGCCAGGAGGATGGCAATGGCTTCATCGTACCAGAGTGGCCTGTCGGCAAGGTCAACCAGGCGCAGAACGAGGCCTGCTCCTATGAGCAGAACGGCAAGGATTTGCCCAGGCACCGCTGCCCTAAGGATGCCAAGGGCCCGATCAGGCAGAGATTGGGACTTCATCGACCGGCAGCTTCGTGCGGTACTCGACCCACCAGCGCACCCAGAGCAGCGCCACCCAGGCCGTCAGAGGTACTGGGAGATACATCACAGGCGACTCGATGTTGCCCTCCACGGTCGCCAGAAATAGCGCCCAGGGACCAAGCAGAAGGGCGGCCAGGCACACGTTCGAAAGTAGACGCCCAGCGCTGCGCCATCGCTCTTCCCAAGCATGAAATGCCAGCACGAAGGCGGGAAGAAGCACGACGAAATGCGTGGTCGCCGTACGAATGACGACCAGGTTGGTGATGACCAGCGTCATAGCCGCCGCCCATTGAAACACGAGCCCTTCCCGGCCGGCCGCTCTGGCCCATTCGAAGAGAAGGTAGATCAACAGGATCCCGGTCAGCCCCCAAGTGAGATATTCGCCGCCCCTTGGCAAGAGCCCCCCAAGGATGGAGACGGGTGAACCCGTCCGTGTGTATTCAGGGTAGGTCGCGACCTGCTGCAGCCAGCGCAGGGGCCAATCGGGTTGCAGCCAAAGTGCACCACCCACTAGAACGGCGACTGTGCCAAGCAAGCTCAGGATCCACCGTCCCCGGCGGGCGCGCCAGGCCCATGTCAGCACGAAGGGGATAAGCAGAACGACCATCTGCGGTTTGGCAATGGAAAGTCCGAGCAAGACTCCCGCGGCGAGGTCAGCTTTCCGGTCCACTGCCCATAAGGCACCTGCGATCAAGGCAGCCTCCAAGACGGCAAATTGCCCAACGATGACACCTCTCACAGCGTGATACCAGGCAACCGAAAAGAGAAGCAGTACAGCCGTCTGCCACATTCGGGGCCGCCAGCGTGCGAGGCGGATTGAGAGCAAGGCCGTTGCCGGCAAGGCGATTTCCAAGAGAGTCATCCATGCCGCGCGCGCAAGGGGGTATGGCATGAGCCCAAAGGGAGCAAAAAACACCATCGCCGGCAGCGGGTATACAAAATGAGCCAGATCTTCACCCGCCTCCGGCTTGGCGGGCCGGCCATAAATCATGCGCTGGGCGGTCAGACTGACTCCTGGATCATCTGGGCT
>Ga0164310_10002802_pt1 | contig 10089 bp, 11 predicted proteins | sample GuaBasSedimGuay1_FD_121795 | JGI IMG/M metagenome (GOLD analysis project Ga0164310, IMG submission 121795) | Subseafloor sediment microbial communities from Guaymas Basin, Gulf of California, Mexico - Guay1, Core 4569-9, 0-3 cm | ecosystem: Environmental > Aquatic > Marine > Hydrothermal vents... | reverse complement strand
GGCTTCAGCCGTCCAAAAGGCTCAAAAGCGGCTAAAGCCGCTACTACGAACCCCCATATCTAGCGCCTTTATTGTTGCCTACCCCAAGATGTGGGCATTCTGAAAATTTGCCAGACTCCAGACACTACTTGCCCGGTGCTGGTGGTGCGTTAGACCTAGAATGACCATTTCATCAAATGAGGCAAGGCGATCACACTGTCACCGCTGATCTTGTTGCCCAATCAAGCGCAAAGGACTTGAATGAATCGACTACCGACCGTACTACTGGTTATTCCCGGTTTCCTGGTCTTGCTCCTGCTGCCGCCGCATTGCGCCACACCGCCCGCGCCCGACACCGTTGCCTGGCGAGATGCCGCGCGAGATAATGCCCACCGCGAGCGCGACGTCGCCAACCTCTTCACATCTCCAGGCTTGAGCGCCACGGACGAACTGACGGAAACCATCTACTTGCCTCTTATCTTGCACGACTGGTCACACTTTGCCGACTGGGGCGCCACGGGCGACCTGCTCGGTTGGGCCGTCGCCGCCGCCGGGGATGTGAATGGCGATGGCTACGCGGACGTCATCGTCGGCGCGCCCAGATACAGCAACGGCGAGACCGAAGAGGGCGCCGTCTTTCTCTACCTCGGCGGGCCAGTGGGCTTGGCCGCCAGCCCGGTCTGGACGGGGGAAAGCGATCAGTCTTATGCCTGGTTCGGCTATTCCATCGCTGCCGCCGGGGACGCGGACGGCGATGGCTACGGTGACGTCATCGTCGGCGCGCCACGGTACGACATCATCACAAGCACAGCCACCCTAACGGACACGGGACAAGCCTTCCTCTACTACGGCGGGCCGGCCGGCATTGTCACTTCTACAGTCTGGACCACCCATACCGCTCAGGCTCACGCTCGCTTTGGCGCCGCCGTCGCCGCTGCCGGAGACGTGAACGGCGACGGCTTTGGGGACGTGATTGTCACGGCCAATGGCTACGACGCCGAGCAGACGAACGAGGGGGCGGCCTTTGTCTATCACGGCGGCCCGACCGGCCTGACCGCTGCCTGGGCCGTCCACCCGACCGATCAGGCCTATGCCAATTTTGGCCGCTCGGCCTCCACCGCCGGCGACGTGAACCGTGACGGCTACAGCGACGTCATCGTCGGCGCGTCCTGGTACGATAGCGGCGCCACCGACGATGACCGAGACCGGGGCGCCGCTTACGTCTATCACGGCGGGGCGGCGGGCTTGAGCAGCACCTCGGCCTGGACGGTCGTAGGCGACCGGCGGGAGGCCGAGTTTGGCATCAGTGTCTCTACCGCCGGGGACGTGAACGGCGACGGCTACAGCGACGCCATCGTCGGCGCGTACAAGTACACCGAGGATTCCGAACATCCCTGGCGAGAGGGGGCGGTCTTTGCCTATCATGGCGGCGTGGGAGGCTTGGATACCGCTCCCGCCTGGAGCGCGAGGAGCGGCCAGGAGAGCAGTAAGTTCGCCAGCTCCATCTCTACCGCCGGGGATATGAACGGCGACGGTTACGCGGACGTCATCGTCGGCGCGTATAACTACGAGGACGATCAACCTCAACAGGGCATGGCCCTCGTCTATTACGGAGGAGCGGAGGGGCTGTCTAATAGCTACGCCTGGAGTCAAAAGGGGAATCAACAAGGAGCCGGATATGGCTTTGCCGTCTCTACCGCCGGTGACGTGAACGGCGACACGTGCAGCGACATTATCGTCGGCGCGCCCACGTACAACGGTGAGGAACTCGACGAAGGGGTCGTTTTCGTCCACCTAGGGGATGGAGAGTGCGACGCGGCGGCGCGCCCGCGTCAACTACGCAGCGACGGCTTTACTCCCATCGCGCCCCTGGGCCTTTCAGATTCCGCCAGTGCGGTGCATCTGCAATTGATCGCTCAACCAACGCAGCCTGTAACCTCGACCAAGTTACAATGGCAACTTGCCCCTCTGGGCATTCCTTTCACCAATGTCTCTGCCATCTCTGGAACCGGCGCTGCCTGGACCACTGTGACCACCAACACCGTCGTTCTGAGCCAGACCGTAGAGACTCTCACTGGGGGTGCCATCTACCGTTGGCGCGTGCGCATGCTCTATTGGCCTGGCGACGAGCATAGCGACTGGTTGTATCTGCCCTGGAATGGCCCGCAGGAGGCCGACTTTCGCACCCCTTAATCCAGAAACCAGGTTTTTAGGCATCTATTGAGCAAAATATGCTCGCCGCGCACGCTTTTCAAGGGTCAGAGCGTTTCTTGGGCGAAAAAACCTGGTTTCTCAGCGCAGCGACTCCCCAAAAAAGAGGGCAATATCGCGGCTGGACCAATAGTGATCGTTGTAGCCGCAAAAGGTCAATCCCTGCGAACGGCAGAGCCGAATAGCCGGGTAGTTTTTGGTCTGCACCTCGATCACCAGCCGGGCTAACTCTTGCTCACGCCCCCACTGGGCTGCGGCCTGCAATAGCATCGTCCCTATGCCGCGCCGCCGCCGGGGACGGTCAACCACCAGATCGCCCACCCGCGCGATACCCTGCTCAAGCTCCTCGGTCAGCGCCGCGTAACCGCAAACGTGCCCATCCTCCTCCGCCACCAGGAAACCATCCCGCTGCCGCCAGCCCGTCAACAGTTCCTCGCCCTGGCGGGGGTACTCGACGCGCATTTCGCGGGGCAGATTCGTCGCCCGGAAGGTGGTCGTCAGCACGCCGTTCTCCTCCCGCGCCTCCATCTGCCAGACGCGATCAGTCGTGTAAGAGTGCTCCAGCGCGATACACGCTTCCAAATCATTTGGCCTTGCCGGGCGTATCTTCATTGATTTGCTCCTTGTTTCCCCAACCACTCTCTAACCACTGCCTCAATCTTTGCCGCCGTCGTCTCAGTGACGTCGAACCAGCGGATGGCGGGGTCGTCGAGGCTGAACCAATTATACTGGCGACGGATGAAACTATGCGTCGCTCCCTTGATCTCCACCGCAACCTCCTCCAGCGACATCTCCTCCTCAAAATGCGGCTTGAACTGCACGTACCCCAGCCCCGACATCGCCGGCAGCTCCCACCTGTACCCCGCCTCCACCAATTGGCGCACCTCGCCCGCCAGCCCGGCGTCCATCATCGCCTCCGTCCGCCGGTCGGCGCGGGCGTAGAGTGCTTCTCGCTCCATCGTCAGGCCGATTTGGAGGATGCGATAGGGCGGCGGCCGCTTGCCCTGCTGCTCAGAGATGGGCCGCCCTGTGACCGTGCAGACCTCTAGTGCGCGGACGATGCGGCGCACGTTGTGGGGATGGATGCGGCGCGCGGCGACGGGGTCCAAACGGGCCAACCAGTCGTGCAGCGCGCCTGCACCCTCGCGCTCGGCCTGGGCCTCCAACTCGGCCCGCAGGTCGTAGTCGGGCGAGACGCGCGGGATGCGCCACCCCTCCACGACGGCCCGTACGTACTGGCCTGTGCCGCCGACCAAGAGCGGCAGTTTGTCGCGGGCGTGGATATCATCAATGGCGGCGTAGGCTTGCTCCTGGAACTCGGCCAGCCCCACCGTCTCGTCGGGCGCGGCGATGTCAATCAAGTGATGAGGGACGCGGGCGCGCTCCTTCGGCGTGGGCTTGGCTGTGCCGACGTCCATCCCCCGGTATAACAGGCGCGAGTCGGCGGACACGATCTCGCCATCCAGGCGCTCGGCCAGGTGGAGCGAGAGCGCCGTCTTGCCCACCGCCGTCGGCCCCACGAGCGCCAATAGCGAATTGCGATCAAGTGATGCTGTCATATATCTCTAGCCGCGCCACCCGCCCGGCCCGATCCACCTCTATCGCTGCCAAGCCGACGCGCCAGTCCACATCGTAGGCGTTCAGGTCGTGCTCGCTCAGGTAAGTGAGCGCCACGTCAATCATGCGCTCCAGCTTGGCCTCCGTCACCGATTCCTCCGGCGTGCCGAACTCTTGCCCGCGCCGCGTGCGCACCTCGAAAAAGTACCACGCCTCGTCCCGGCGGGCCACGATGTCCACTTCGCCGGCCGTGCAGTGCCAGTTGCGCGTCACGATCTCGTGACCCCGGCGGGTCAATTCACGGGCGGTCAATTCTTCCCCCTGGCGGCCTAATTTCACCCTGGCGTCACTCATTCTGGCTGGCTCTCCGCCCGCTGGCGCGCCCGCTCCTCCACCAGCCGTTCGTAGTGAGAGAGCAGCGTGGCCGAGGTGCGGCGGATGTCGTACTGCTCACACAACTCTCGCGCCCCGACGGCCAGCCTAGCCCGCAAGTCCGGCTCCGTCGCCAGACGGCGCATCTGGGCCGCAAATACATCCTTGTTCTCAGGGCTGAGCAAGCCGTTGACGCCACCCACAATCGTATCTTCGATTCCGGGAGAGGGGATGCCCAGCACCGGCAGCCCGGCGGCCATCGCTTCTAGCACGGCCAGCGGGTGCGACTCGCTAACTGACGGGAAGGCGAAAAAGTCGCCCGTCGCCAGCCAGTTGGGAATCTGCTCGTAGGGTACCGCGCCCACCAGGTGAACGTGTGAAGCCAACCCCATCAACTGGGCCATCTCTTCGAGATCCTCCTCGTCCGGCCCAGCGCCGATGATTATCAAGTGCAGGTTGGGCGCTCCGCTGGCAATGCGGGCAAAAGCGCGCAGCAAGAAGGAGAGATTCTTCTCCGGCCCCAGCCGTCCCACCATGATTGCCGCCACAGCATCATCGGGCAGCCCCGCGTCGCGCTTTGAGAGCGGCGCAGGGGGATGCTGAAACCGCGCCACGTCCACCCCGTTGGGAATAACCTCAATGTGGCAAGTCACGCCTAATTCCTGCAATACCTCCTTCACACCCCGTGAAGGCGCAACGACCAGATCGCATTGAGCGGTGAAATTGGGCAGATAGGCCTCCATGAAAATCCACGAGAGTTCTTCCGGCAGGAAAGGAATATAGTTGCTGGCTTGCAAGTGATAGCGCGTGTGATTGGTATAGACGACGGGGATATCGTACCGCTTGCCCATGCTGACCGCCTGCCGTCCGCTGACAAAGGGGTGATGCACGTGCAGCACGTCCATCGTCTTGATCTTCCTCCGGGCGCGGCGGGGGAACCGGAAGTTGAGGTAGTAACCTGTGTCTGAAAGCGGGATGGCCGGAGAGCGGACGACGTACAGTTCGTCATCCTCGTAATCTTCGTGCCCCAGCGTGAAGACGAAGACTTTGTGGTCTCCCAGTTTCTCCAGCGTGCGCTTGTGGAGCGAGATAAAGTTGGTCACTCCGTTTACGACTGGCTTGTAGACCTCGGTCAGTTGCCCGATGCGCATCGCGCGTGTGCCTCCTCGTCAAATGTGATGGACATGGTAACTCAGCAGAGAGGGAACGTCAAGCTGGTCGTAGGACGAGTTGCCAAATTGCGCTACCGCGACGCGGCGCATTCTTCTTGCAGGATGCAGCGGGCACACTCTGGCCTGCGAGCGTGACAAACAGCCCGTCCGTGCACGATCAGGTTGAGGTGGAAGGAATAGTAAATCTCTTCGGGGACGAGTTCCTCCAGCAGCGCGTGCGCTTTCTCGCGGCTCGTCTTTTCCGGGATCAGGCCTAGCCGGCGCGTGACGCGGTGGACGTGGGTATCCACCGGAAAGGCCGGCATCCCCAGCGCAAACAGCAGCACGATGGCGGCCGTCTTGGGCCCGACGCCCGGAATACCCAGCAGCCAGGCCCGCGCCTCCTTCAACCCCATCTCTTTGAGGAACCCCAACTCTATCTCCCCGCGTTCCTCCGTGATGCGTCGCAGCGCGCCCTGGATACGGGGCGCTTTCGTCGGCCCCAACCCCGCCGGGCGGATCGCGTCCACCAGCGATTCCTCCGGCGCGTCGCGGACGCCCTCCCAGGTGGGGAAGCGTTCCCGCAGCCGCGCATAGGCCCGGTCCCGGTTGACGTCGTTGGTGTTCTGCGAGAGGATGGTGTTGACGAGCGTTCCGATGGGACTTTGCCGTGAGCGTTCAGCCGAACGGTCGCGCGGATGCCGGGCGTGGTCGCCGTATTCAGAGAGGAGCAGGCCGTGGATGTGGAGGATATGTTCCGTCGTCGCCGCCGTAGGGGCGCAGCGTCGCTGCGCCCCTACGGCGGTCTGCGCCCCTACAACGTTTTCGTTATCCGATTGCCAATTGGCCGGATTGTTCAAAATGTACTCGCGGGTCGCGTTCAATTCCCGCTCGTTGCGGACGATGTGCTCGTAATAATTCCGCTGCCAGACGGGTGCGCCCGGCGTGCCTCGTATCAGGTTGATGTGTTTGGTCACGGCGGATTTGTACGCCCGCACAATGGCCCCCAACGAACGCGGTGACACGTTGGTTGTAGGGGCGCAGCGACGCTGCGCCCCTACGGCGGTCTGCGCCCCTACGGCGGTCTGCGCCCCTACGGCGGTCTGCGCCCCTACGGCGGCCTGCGCCCCTACGGCGGCCTGCGCCCCTACGGCGGTCTGCGCCCCTACGGCGGTCTGCGCCCCTACGGCGGTCTGCGCCCCTACGGCGGCCTGCGCCCCTACGGCGGTCTGCGCCCCTACGGCGGCCTGCGCCCCTACGGCGGTCTGCGCCCCTACGGCGGTCTGCGCCCCTACGGCGGTCTGCGCCCCTACGGCGGCCTGCGCCCCTACGGCGGCCTGCGCCCCTACGGCGGTCTGTGCCCCTACGGCGGCCTGCGCCCCTACGGCGGCCTGCGCCCCTACGGCGGCCTGCGCCCCTACGGCGGCCTGCGCCCCTACGGCGGCCTGCGCCCCTACAACGTTATCGCCATCGTTCACAATCCATATAATGCCGTGGATGTGGTTGGGCATCACGACGAATGCATCCAATCGCACGTACGGACGTAATTGCGCCGTCCGTTCCCATTCCTCGATCACAATCCCGCCAGAATTCGATAACACCATTTCCCCACCCACAACCTCCCCAAACAGCCACTCCCTGTTGTGGGTGACGATGGTGACGAAATAGGCCCCGGGACTGCGGTAATCCCAGTATCGCAAGCGAATCGAACGACGATGGTGTATGTCAGGATCGTATTTGGGCATCGGCGCCATCTTTGCTGGTTATTCCTCCCCTACCAACTCCCGGAAGCGCGGACCGTCGCGGATGGGATCAAACTCTGCTGCCCCCTTGGCCCATCTGCGGGCTTCCTCTGGCTCCAGTTCGACGGCCTGCTTCCAATGCTCATAGGCTGTGTCTTTGTTGCCTCGTTCTACCTCCAGCAAGGCCCAGTTGAAGTGAGGAGCAGCGAAGTCGGGGTCGAGCGCGATGGCGCGCTGGTAGGCCGCGACCTCCTCCGGCCGGCCCTGCGCGCGGTAAACTTCGCCCAGGCCGTTGAGCGACCAGGCCTGGAGGCGGACGTTCTCTGAACGTTTCGCCAGATCCAGCGCCGCCTGAAGATGCTCTCGCGCTCGCTCGTGTTCGCGCCCCCAATGGTAAAGCCCGCCCAGCGTGTAGTGCAGTTCCGCGCGGGCGGCGGTCGTCTCCGGCTCGTCGGGCAGCTCGGCCAGCAGCCGCTCGCGCAAGGCGATGCGCGCCCGCCGCTCCTCCGGCGGCAGTCGCTCCTCGAATCCCGCCCAGGCCAACTCGCTGGCCCGCTGAACAGCCCGGCCCATCTCTGGCAACTCGACGAACTCGACCGTCCGGTGGCGAAAGGCCCAAAAATCGGGGGCGCGGAGGGGGAGTTCGGCCGCCTCTCCCTCGGTCAGCCAAAAGACGGCGCGGATGTGGTCCTCCACCAGGTACTCGCGGCGCACGTTGAGCGCGTTCCACGATGTCGGCGCGCCCCAACGTAGGCCAGAGACGAAAAAGACCGTCCGGTCACGATCGGGCCGCTCGCGCAATCGCAGCGGCACGTCGGCGTCGGCAGGTCCGGTTACCTGGATGAGCGCCGCATCTTGTCCCTGCTCGCGCAGCCAGTCTTTCAGCGCCGCCTCCGCATCGGCGCGCACGAACTCGGAGGAGTAGATCGCCAGCAGAATGGAGGGCCGGTTCCAGTGCAGCGCCAGTGCCAACTCCTGCTTCAGCCGCTCCACCCGCTCGGCGAACGGCTCATCCAGTTCATTTGGTTTGGGCGTTGGGGTCATCGGCTGCCTGCTCCTCCAGCAGAGGGATCAAGACCGGATGCACGTCGCACCAATTCTCGTCGTTGCGATATTCCAACGCGGCCAGCATCTGCATCAGTAGCCGCGATTTTCCAATCGCGTGGCCTGAAACGCGGTTGGACACCGCGCCTACGAGCACTTTGAGGTGCGACGCACTTCCAAAGTGCGTCGCACCTTTTCCCTATTTTATCCGCCCCCGCCCCAACGCGCAAGTCCAAGGCGCCCTCGCACCCTCACGCCGCTTCCAACTCGCGTGGCAGTTCTCCCCGGCGGATCTGCGGCGCAAAGCGCGGCTGCGCCCGCACCACCAGCCGTTGCGCGCCCGTCAGTCCCGGCGGGATGAGGAAATGCACCTGCTTGTCGCCCACGTGGGAGTAGACCGTCGCGCGGGTCTCGCTGCCATCCTGGGCCACGAAAAAGAGGCCCTGCGCCGGGTCGTCGGGATCGAACTTTAGCAGGCTGCCGTAGAGCAAGCCGATGCTGCCGGCCGTGTACGCGTCGCGCCGCTCGCGGGGCGCTTCCCGTTCCCGGTCGGCGTGGATGCGCACGTAGCGGCGCAGTTGCGGGTCAGGGCGAAAGACAATGTCGAGTTGCTGCGGGTCCAGATACTCGTCGTAGCTATCGGCCAGCCCGCGCGCCGAGAGGCTGAACGTGCCTATCCCCTCGATCTGCACGCTATCCCCCTGGGCCAACGATGACCGCACCCTGGAAGCCAGCGCGTCAACGGCGGCCAGCACGTCCCCCACCGTCAGAGATGAAGCCTCCTCAATGCGCTGTGGCGAACGACGGTGCGGATTTTCGGCTCTAGCTTGAGCTTGAGGGCGGCCTGGGCAAAGAAAGCGTCCAACTTGCCCTCGACCTCACTTCCGGTCAGGCCGCTCGGGGTGATGGTGATTTCCTGTTCCACCTGGCCCCGGAACTGGTCCAACTCTTTCAGCAATTGCTTGGGCAGCCGCCCGCCGCCGACCCGGTACTGGCGATACACCTGCCCGCCGATGGCCAGCAATACATCCCGGTAGTCCAGGTTGTTGACGTCCGCCTCCTCACGGATGGTAAAGTGCACCGGCCAGAACTTGGCCCGGATGTCGGGATTGACGGCCAGGCGGCGCAACTCGGTAGATTTGCCGCAGCCCCGGTGGCCGGAGAAGAAATACTTGGGCAGTTGGTAGAAAGGGGCCGTGAGCGCCTGTTCCAGTTCGGCCACGGGGTTGCCCGGACGGTCCACGTAAAAGGGGTTGGGCGGCCCGTCAGGCTCTACCTCCAGCGGCAGGTCCAGTTCAAAGTTGAGCCAGGCGTGATCCAGGTCTCGTGCGGTGACGTATTTAAATTCCATTTGTCTCTCCTTCCTGTAGATTGCCCCTTGAGGTGCGATGCACCTTATTCCTCATTTTATCCGCAAACTGGTCAAAGTACAAACCTCCGCATTCCCTCACGTATAATGTCACCCGGGGCTCTTGGTTCCCTCAAATGATAATATCACTGGAGGGAAAAATGTCCAACCAAGAAAAGATGACAGTAGACGAAAAACAAAAGTATCTACGGATTGTGAAACCGCGCTACAAACAAGCAGGACGAAACGAGAAAGGGCAGCTCTTGGACGAGATGGAAGCCGTCACCGGCCCGGATCGGAAGAGGTCGTATGCTGGATAATCGAAACTCTGATCCGGAAGAAAGTTTTGGATCGCTATCGCTTGCTCGATCGTTACTTCACCATCTCCATCGACGGCACCGGTAGGCTTGTCTTCCCCAAACGACATTGTCCCCATTGCCTAACCCGCACTCGTAACGGTAAGACCACCTATTATCATCCCGTACTGGAAGCCAAGCTGGTCACTCCCAATGGTTTCGCTTTCTCCATCATGACCGAGTTCGTCGAGAATCCAGGGAAAAACCCTACCAAGCAAGACTGTGAACTCAAAGCTTTCTATCGCTTGGCCGCCCGTTTGAAGAAACGGTTTCCTCGTTTACCCATCTGCTTGCTGTTAGACGGTCTGTTTGCAGGTGGCCCTACCTTC
>Ga0164310_10002801_pt1 | contig 10093 bp, 8 predicted proteins | sample GuaBasSedimGuay1_FD_121795 | JGI IMG/M metagenome (GOLD analysis project Ga0164310, IMG submission 121795) | Subseafloor sediment microbial communities from Guaymas Basin, Gulf of California, Mexico - Guay1, Core 4569-9, 0-3 cm | ecosystem: Environmental > Aquatic > Marine > Hydrothermal vents >... | reverse complement strand
GTTGCACCAGATCCTGAATTGTCGTCTCCAAATGACCATGTATAATCGGTTATTTCCCCATCAGTATCGCTACTTCCATTTCCATTAAATAAAACGGGTGTTCCAGCAACTCCATAATATGGTCCACCCGGATTTGCATTTGGTGCTTTATTTGCATCTACACCAATTGGAACAAGTATTGTTTTTGTATCAACAGAACCCAGATTATCTATAACTGTAAGAGTAACACTATATGTCCCACTAGATTCATATATATGACTTGGTGATTTTTCTAGTAATTCACTTGTTCCATCACCAAAGTTCCATCGATAAAAATCAATGGTTCCATCTTCATCGATACTTGCTGATGCATCAAATTGTATTATTTCTCCAATTTCTCCATCATATGGTCCACCGATATCTGCAATTGGTTGGATGTTATCAGGTGGTGTAATCATTGTTGTAAAAAAGAAAATATCTGATTTGTTTTCTTGGAGACTATCATTTGATATCGCATACCATGCATAGGTCCGATCAAATGGTAAAGTAAGATCCCATTCAGCATATTTTCCACTGGTGATTTTTTTATCAATTCCAAGCTGTTTATCTATTTCTGCATTGTAAAAAGTAACTGTAAGGGATTCAGAATCTTCATCAACCACTTTCACTTTAAGAGTGGGTTTTAATCCTACACCAGTTTCATTATCACTAGGGGTTGGATCAGAAGGTTTATCAGGTACTTTTAAGAAAAAACCAAGAGGATAAGGATCTGTCAATCTATTTTTATCGTATGAAGAATCTCCAATTCCATCTTTGTTTCTATCTAACCAATCATAATCATCCCAGTAATTTCCTCTAAGTGTAGCCTCATTAAACCAGATATTTTGGCCATGTTCTTCTGCTGTTTTTCCATTTTCCTCAAAAGTATTGTTATAGATCTTATTTAATTGACTTGTTGATAATGCATATATTCCAGCTCCCGCACTGGAAAAAAACGAGTTTGAATGAATGGTATTTGATGTGCCTTTAAGACTTATACCACGATCATTTTCTGTAAAAATATTATCACTTACTACCCCGTTATCACAATTTAGATATATCCCAACAGATGGATTACTAGTGAATTCATTGTATCTTATTACTGGTTGTGTACCCAGGAGGATCTGTATTGCGTTATATTCATTTCCTGAAAAAGTGTTATTGCTGATGTTTAAATACGTACATGATTCTGCAAGAATGCCATTTAGACTAGTATCAATCTGATTATCATATAATCTATTATGAGCTGTTGAATAAAGATGAATCCCTGCATCTGAACAGTTTGTAATAAAATTGTTTACAATATCATTTGTGGATGATTTGACATATATTCCTTTTTCTGTGTTATTTATTCTATTACCACTGATGATTGCCCCATCTGCATTTGATTCAATAATAATTCCAAAACTATCTGTATCATTAAACGTGTTTCCATTTACAACAACATTTTCTGCTTGAATACTGATAAGAGCACCTATAGGAGAGGTTTTGTAGCCATGTTCATCGGTTAACCAAAAATCTTGAAATTCAACATAATCTGCAGTGATCTCAACAGTATAGCGTCTATCATAGTCCTGTTCTATGACTGATTCTGTTCCTTCCACACCACCCCATAAATGAAGTTTTTTATCAATGACTATATGTTCTTCATAAAGTCCCCCAAATACATAAAGAGTATCTTCATCTTCTGCTGAATCAATAGCTTCTTGAATTGTTTTAAATGGTTGTTCTGCTGTTCCCTTGCTATATCCTTTATAGCTACTATCTACATAATATTCATTTCCTGTTTCTTCCTGAGCAAGTCCCTGAAAAAACATTGTATTTATGAAAAGAGTACTGATTAAGAAACAGGTTAACAGGTGTTTAACGTTTATTCTCATCTTTATCCCATCCTATGTTTTGTGCAATTATGCATAATTTGTTCTCTAATTTATAGTTTTCTCATAATTATACATGTTAACATGGCACATTCTATTTTTTTTTAAATGTGGATATGTTTTAGTATGAAACCATAATTATTGAATATGATGCATGTCTGTGTTGGTGGAACATTTAATTTCTTTCATAAAGGTCATGAATTACTGTTAAAAACCGCTGTTGAACAAGCAGGAAACAAAGGACATATATTTATTGGGATTGCATCAGGCGACCTTGTAAAAAAGAAACAAAAGCTCCGACCTATTGAAGAAAGAAAAAACGATGTAAAATTATTCCTTTCAACTCTTGAAATAAAACCCATTATTGAAATTCAAGCAATCACAGACATGTTCGGTCCGACATTAAAAAAAGATTTCGATGTAATTGTTGTCTCCCCTGAAACAAAAAAGTCCGCTGAATATATCAATCAGACACGGGAAAAAAGGGGACTTAAAACAATACATATTGTTGAAATTCCTTTTATTTTTGCAGAAGATGGTTCACCAATTCAATCTAGAAGGATTATCGCTGGTGAAATTGATAGATGTGGAAATATCAAGACAAAACGGTAAAACGTGAATTAATTTTAAATATGATTGCTTGATTTCATCGGAATACTAACCAAAATAATTGGTGGAAAAAATCATGGTCTATGTAATCTTTGAAGTTAAAAAAGAACAAATAGGTAAAGTCAACGAAATGCTACGAGATGAAGTGGTTAACCGGCAAAGTATTCTTACAAGAGATGCAGGTTCCCTTGGCATCGATAAAGATGTCTTTTACACAAAGGTTGAAGGAAGTGAAGAAGGCGTAAAACAAGCAGAAGATCTTGCCAAAGAATTCGAATTTGTGAAACTCAGCGAAAATGATGCAAAAGAAGTTGATGAAAAGATAAAAAAACAAGAAGAATCAGCTGCTGATGGCATGGGAATGATTTTTGGATAAAAACATTTCTCATTCCAACTCTTTTTTTTATAGATCCCAATAAGGTTTCAAATTTTCTTTTAAGGTTTTTACAACCAATGGTGTTTCAATGGATGAAGGAACGTTATCCTCAAAGAACATGGGTTTATCACATAACCTGCTTATCTGTGAGAGGAAACAATTTCCAATAATATCAAGATTATATCCACCTTCAATTGTTAACACAATTTTTGGTTGAATTTCTTGCAACTGTCGAATCATCTCCCCAAAATAATCAATTCCAACATGAAGACCACCTAATTGATCAGAGTAATGTGTATCATAACCAGAGGATACAAGAATGATATCAGGTTTGAATTGTTTTGCAATAGGTTTAAAGATTTCATCCATCATCTGTTGAATTGTTTTTTCCCCTGTTTTATGAGGTAATGGCGCGTTAACCGTGTATCCTTCACCTTTTTTTGTCCCTATTTCATCAATAGCTCCGGTACCTGGAAAATGTGGGCTGAGATGAAATGATTGATAGAGCACCTTTTCTGAATCATAAAAAATATCTTGTGTTCCATTGCCATGATGAACATCAGAATCAAAAATAAGAACTCTTTTACCATTTTTAATTAGCTCTTTTGCAGCAACTGATACATTGTTAAACAAACAGAATCCCATCGACCTGTTTTTTGTTGCATGATGACCCGGGGGCCGCACTAGTGCAAAACCATTATCTATCAATCCAGAAGATACATCATTACAAAGCTGTACCATCCCTCCTGCCGCAAGTCTAGCAGTATCGAAATCATGACGACACACATAAGTATCAGGATCGACCCAAGCTTCCGTTAATTTACTCATTGCTTTTATCTGAAAGACCATTTCTACATCATGAACCGATAAAAGACTATCCTCTGGAAGAATAATTGGATCAATTATTTTAACATGATTTCTTAAATCAGAATTGAGTAATGCATCCATCATCACATCAGTTCGTTTTGCATTCTCTGGATGATTTGGGTTATCATGACGGTTAAAGGTTTTTGAATATACAATTTCAGTGTTCATTTAGATCAAAATCAATATCATCATCAAGCATATGTAATTTAGCCCTTTATGCAATAAACTTCCCTAAAAAGAGAAGGAGATGAAAATGAAACTAAAGGTATGGTATGGCATTACATATACAAACAAGAGTAGCTAAAATTTCCGTTCCCATAATTATGTATGTACATTTCAAAAAACTACAGATATTCAATGGTAACGATTTTATGTTTATTACTAATACAACCCATCATGACTTATATCACTGGTTGTTGTGTTTGATGGAAGTACAACTAAAGTTAAGAAGAAGAAGTAGTAGTTCAGTTTAAACTACTGTAAAAAAGAAAAGAATATTAAACAAACCCAACATGATATATAAATGATAAAGAGACCAGAGACATATGACGACAACGCATGAAAAAAAAGTTCTCAAACAGAAACTAACTACTTTACTTAGAGGGAAAAAAGGAATTATGTTTGCATATTTATTTGGTTCAACAGCACGAATGGAAGACAATAAAAAAAGCGATATTGATATTGCCGTGTATCTCACCAAAGATACAATCCAGCATTATCCATTATATCCAGAATCCTTGTCGTTATCTCTTGAAAAACAAATAAAAAGATCAATCGATATCCGTGTTTTAAATAATCAAAACCTTCGGTTCCTTCATCAAGTCTTAAAAGATGGGGAACTACTTTTCAGTAAGAACAATACCAAAAGAGTATTGTTTGAAACTGATGTGTATGACCATTATTTGGATTTTAAGTATTTTATCGATCAATATAATCGATTACGACGGGAGCGGTTATCCTCATGAATGGTATTGACATTATTGAAGGTAAAATTGATATTATTCTTTCAAATCTTGATTATTTAGATGATGTAAAAACAGTCTCAAAAAAAGATTTTATCTCTTCCTTTGAGAAGGTGCAAGCATCAAAACATTCACTCCAAGAATCCTTTGAAGCATCTCTTGATATCGCTAATCATCTTATTTCATCAAATAGTTGGAAGAGAGCAGAAACATATGCAGACATGTTTTTACGATTATTTGAAAATCAGGTTATTAACAAGGGTCTTATGGAAAAGTTGAGTGCGATGGCACGGTTTAGAAATATTCTTGTTCATCGATAGGGATCTTTTGACGATGAAAGATTATGGCTTATTTTACAAGAGGACATAAGAGATATTGCAGTTTTTGTACGGGAAATTGAACGTTTTTTAAAGCACATCTAACTTCGTTGATGATGTTTCTAATAATTATAAGTAATAGCTCATCATTGCAGGATACAAACTCTGTATGTTTATAATCTGGGGAGTAATATGATGGATTCAATGTTACTTGGAATATCGCCTGAAAATCTATATTTTCAAAATAAGAAAATAATACCTTTATCAACAATACATAAACCCTATTTTCTTGCATTTACTCAATCAAAAGAGCGGACTAAAACATTACAACAAAAAGTAAAAGATATCTGGGAAAAAAATACAAATGAATCCTCGCCTCTCGCTTACATCTCGGGTTTTGGAGAAATCGAAACATATCAGAGTTTTTGGAATAAAGATCAAAGCTATAATGTCTTTAAAGTATATACAACTGAATCCTATCGTGTTCCTGAGGTAAGTAGTCATCTCTTTTTTTATCATGATTTATTTACAGCTGAACACGATATTCCGTATCAACAACGAGCACTTGTTGACATTGCAGCGGAACAAAAACATTGGTTGTTTGATAGTAAAGGAAAAAATGAACAGCTTAACATCCTTATTTATGATATTGAAATGTCTAATTTTGTTCCAGATAAAACAAACAATCCTATTGAAATTATTGGATATGCTGATGCAAAGATTTCTTTTAACTCCTCCAAAGATTTGACAACTGAATCATTTGAGTTTGATATCACTGATACATCATATGACATTAATGATAAAGAAATCATCCAGCTCATTAGCCCATCTATTGATGATGAAATAAAGAGTTTAAGCAAATTTTGTAAAATTGTTCAAAACTACGATATCATCTCAGGCCATAATATAGTTGGTTTTGATAATCAACAAGTATATGGCCGAATAAAACACCTTTTAAAATATTATGATTCGCAGATATCACATTCTGAAAAAGACGTTTTTGAAATTTTTTTATCAAAACAATGTCGAACTGATCGTTCCTTTCATTTTGGTGTTGGATCAGAGGTTGTTCAAATTTATCCTTGTGGATTTGATACGTTTCTAGCGTCAAGAAAATTTTATCCATATTTAGAATCTCATAGCTTAAAGGCATTGGCACCGTTTTTGGGTGTTGGAGTTGATGACCGGCTTATTTTGTCACCATCTGAAATTAAGATAGATGAAAGAACACTTCGATATAATCGTCAGGATGTCATTGAACAAATGCATGTCACAATACATCTTTTACAGCTTGCCCTCCCCCTAGCGTTTACCACATGTATGCCTTTTGAAATGCTTCTTTCCGCAGGTGCTGTTAACATGTGGGACCATATGGCATTACTTCGAGGTAGTTATCAAAAAAAAATGATTCCACCAACCTGTCGAGTTCATTCCATTGCACCAGTGTTGCTGAAAAATTATGTTAATTGTAAGACAAAAGAGGATATTGTTTCTGCTGCGAAAAAAAGAAAAGATGAATTACCAAAAGATTTCACACGTGTTGTCAAATATGGTGTTGAAATGCCAGATTGGATGCAGTATCCTTATGTCATCCATAATATCAATGCAAGCTCCAATGATGAACGATTAAATTATCATATGCCAGGTGGCATGACCATAAAGCCAGATAAAGATGCACATTCTCATTTTATTCCCTGGTATCATGTTGTTGTAGCAGATGTCGGGGCGATGTATCCAACTATTTTAAAGGCATTAAATGTAGGTGCAGATACCGTACATTTATGTAAAAAAGATGAAACGCCAGATATGTGGGTCTGGTTTAAGAAACTCCCACAGCAGTTTTTCAAGAGATATGATGTGTTATGGAAACCAGTTTCTGAAATGAAAGAGGAATTTGCCGATAAAGGATATATGATTGGAGTTACAATCGATAAGAAACCTGGTGTTGTAAATAGTGCAATGACTGGTATTATGAGCATGATATCTAGGATTAAACAAGATCTTAAAGAAGTAAAAAATTCAGGTAATGATGATGAAATAAACCGATTAAAAATGATATATCAAAGTGTAAAAGGAGCTCGTAATGCAGGTAGTGTAGATTATTCACAGAGGATTATTCTTGTTAATCCTGAGGGCAAATATGAAAATATTAAAATCGGCGATTTTGTAGATAAAACAATTGACAAACATGGATATTTTACTGAAAAAATTAATGGAACTGAATTTGAAATTGCAAATATCAATGAAAACTGGAAAGCCATCTCAGTGAACAAAAAAGGAATAGTTGAAATCAAAAAAGTAAAACAGGTAGTAAGACACAATTGGAAAGGTAAACTTGTTAAGATTTCAACAAAGAGCGGATTTACTGTTGTCACTCCAAATCATAGTATATTTACAATAAAAAAAGGGGAAATAAGAGAGATTTCAGCAGATGAAGTAAACGATAATACTTTACTGATTCATGCAAATAAAATTCCAAATATTGAAATGGATCAAACTATCAATTTAATTGAAAAAATTAATACAACTGGATACTATGGATTCATTAACAAAGAAAATCTATGTTTTTTCAATGGATTGAAAAACGAACTTTTAAGATTAAATATTAAGACAAATTCCTCAACACCATATTTAAAAATTGACCTTCAAAAATTAAAAAATATGCAAATACCAGATCATCTATTAAAACATGTTACAATAGGATCAAATGGGCGGAAATCAAGTAGAATTAATTCTAGAATTCCAATTGATGAAAAACTTGCAGAATTACTTGGTTATTACATATCTGAGGGACATACCTCAAAAAGGATTAGAAATGGTAATCCATTTTATTACATTACTATCTCCAATTCATCTATAAACATGCATGAAAGAATTCAAGCTTTATCCAATGAAATTTTTGGTATTCCAGTATATACATTAGACCGGATGAAAACTGCAAAAATACTTGTATCAACTATTCATGCAAAAGTTATTAATCACATTCTTGAAGAGGTTATTAGATGTGGTATAAATAGTAGGAATAAACAAATCCCTCATCAAATTTTATCTTCTTCAAACTCTGTAAAAAATTCCTTTTTTAAAGCATATATGCAAGGTGATGGTAATTACAAAAATGAAATGCCAAATTCTTACCCATTAGGTAGATATATTACAAATAGCAGACTGTTAAATGAAGATCTCTTAACACTTCAGAAACAATTTGGAAATAAAACAAACACCTATTTTAGAAACAGCGACGAGACATACAATACAAGAATTGTAAATTTTTTCAAGGGAGAAAAAAAAGTTTTAGAAGATTGTTATGCAATTCCGCCTAAAAATATTGAATTTATCGATCCAACTTCAGATTATGTTTATGATATCAGTGTTGAAGATAATAATAATTTTATTGATGCCAATGGTGGCATTCTTTTACATAACACACACGGCATTCTTGCAGCACCTAATGTTTCTGGTCGTCAGTTTAATGTTTGGGGTGCTTGTGCTATTACTACAAAGGGACAAGTCATCCTTAATGATACTTTACAGATGTTGCAAAATAAAGATATTCGAGTAACTTATGGCGATACAGATGGGATTTATTTGGGATGTTCTAATTCGATATCTAAGTTACCTGATTTTTCAAAGGCAGTTGGATTTGAATCAATTCATAATACTGATGGTAAATGGTTAACACACCCCAAAGATGCAATCGCTGCAATTAATGAATGTAATGAGAAATGGCAAAGGGAGCTTGATTATCCTGATTTTGAGTTGGAACCTGAGGTTCATGATGCCATGGTTTTTGTTAAACATAAGAATTATCTTATTTTTGATGAGAAAAATGGAAAGGTTGAGATAATTGCAAAGGGAAATAATTTTAAGGGTTCAGATAAAGCAAATATTGCTCGAAAGGCGTTAAAGGATATTATGATTCGTGTATTACATGATATTCCCTCATGGGATTCTGAGGATGAAGCACGAAGTATTGTTCAGGAAAGCATTCAGAAACATACACAAGATGTTATATCAAACCTTGATTTCTCAAAGGTTGAACTTAAAGATCTTATTCTTATTCAATCAGTGAAGCCCTCAAAGAGATATAAAAAAAATCAGGATGGTTCTTTATCTACATTTGGCCGGCGTTCAAATGCTCTTGAACAGGTTATTAAGGAAGAAATCACTTCGAGTAGAAAGTTTCGATTTGTTGTGACAAAAAAGTCTTTACCAGGTATTACTAACCCTTCTAAGAGTGGTGTGAAACCGATTGATTTCATGTATCCTGTTGATCATATTGAAAGTGTTGATGATATTGATCTACTCTGGTATCAGCAGATGATTGAGAACTATATTAAGGGTGCATTTGGTCTTTCAAATATTCAGAAAACAGAGCAAACGGGTCTTGATGATTGGATGTAATCTTTCTTTTGATACATCCCCATTTTTGGTACATAAGTGTAAAGAATGTCGATAATATCTGTACAATAAAGGGTTTAAATGGTTTTTTTCAAAAATATGTATTGATTGTTATGAAAATCGTTGGAATCATCAGTAGTAAAGAAGAAGCGCTTCAAATTCAATCAATAGCTAAATTAAGTATTGTTGCTCAACGAGCACGATTTCTAGGGCGAAACGAAAAAAAGCAGAACAATTAAGCTAGCCTTTGTTCTTTTCCCATTATTTCAAAAATTAAGAATTTATTTTGAGTATTATTAAAGCGATATTTTTTCATTTATTTCCTTTAATTATGGATAATCCAACTTATTACTACGATTGGTTTTAATAATAAACAAAATATTGAACTTGCTCAATAACTTGTGGAATTAGATGATGCTTTTTCTAAGATCAATGTTGATAATCTTGGCATGCTATAATTTCCTGAGAATATGTCTTTTACATATCTCATGAAACTAACATTGTGTTTTCTGCAGGTGTCCAATATGATCATCATGTTTTCCAAAGCAAGTTTTTCATTTTCTGAAATACCGAGTATATCTCGTAATGTCTCCCGGTTTTTTCTACGTGTAATGAAGAAACTACTGAATAGATGATTGCAGATTACTTGAACATAATGATTTATGCTTT
>Ga0164310_10002799_pt1 | contig 10097 bp, 9 predicted proteins | sample GuaBasSedimGuay1_FD_121795 | JGI IMG/M metagenome (GOLD analysis project Ga0164310, IMG submission 121795) | Subseafloor sediment microbial communities from Guaymas Basin, Gulf of California, Mexico - Guay1, Core 4569-9, 0-3 cm | ecosystem: Environmental > Aquatic > Marine > Hydrothermal vents >... | reverse complement strand
TGTATAAAGAATACTTTTAGAGTCTGGTGACCAGTCATCAAAAAATAAGTCCATAAAATCTGATGCATTCGTATAAGAAAACAGTTTATGTACCGTTCCTTTTTTATCTATAAAACCAATACCAACGGGTTTTCCAGGATATATAATATATGCTATTTTTCCATCATTAGACCATCGTGGGCATGTCACATTCATCCCTCTTTTCGTGAGAACAGCTCTGTTTTTCCCATTAATATCCATAACCCTTATACTCCGATCACACTCATAGGCAATTCTACCATCAAAAGAAACATGAGGACACAATTCTATCCCTTCATTAGTTGCACTTCTCATATTTCTCCATGTTTTTGTCAGATTTATCCTCCCAGGACCTTCTTTTTTACACATATTTTTCCATAATTCAAAAAATGAACCACCTTGAATATATGGACTTTTCAGTTCAGTATTCGGGTCGACAAGCCAGATATCATGATCGCCATGCTCACTAAATGGTCCACCAATAGATACGACACAAACCAATTTATTATCAGGTGTCCATGATAAACCCGGCAGGTAACGTGGATGTTCAAGAAGTCCACCCAGGCTTGGTATATGTAATATACTTGGCATCACCAAACTGATTTTAGCAGCATATATTTTACCTGCATCAGCTTTGAGAACAGGGCTTGGTTTCTTAAGGGTTTCTATTGCATTTTGGGTTTGAGTAGATGCTTTCTCAGAGGGCTCTATAACAACCGGGTTGAAAGGAAAAACATTTCTATACTCAACAAACCTGCTGCTTGCCAAACCGGATGTAAATCCACCTACAAGGAATTTAAATTCTGCGTCCACATCAGGAATAAAGACTATTCTATATTCTCCTGGTTCATTGAATCTTATTGGAATATCTACTTGAGCCTTTGAGAATTTTGCAATATTAGGAAATCCCACCCTTGCAACTGTACCTGCCTTGATTTCCGGAGGAATATCCAGCTTTATTCTGCCATCAAATCCTGCGGCTTTTTTTCCGGAGTCAACGGCCATAGAGAGAACTGCGTCTTTAATTATACCTTCTATCCCACCACCAGCACCCAAAATACTACCTGCAACACTAAAAGCAAATTCTAGGGTTGTTTGCCCATCAGCATGTATCTTTATATTACCAAACTCCACATCCCGGTCTGTCATAATTAAAACCTGGCTGGTATGTCCTATAAAATATTTTGGAACAACAGAATTGTTTGGATTGTCTTTAAGATCAAATGAAACAGAGAAATCGTAAAAAGAACCAGTTTCAAGCTTTCCTGAGGGTGGTACAACCTTAACATATATCCCATCACCGTTGCATACTAACCTATCTTCTACCGGAGAAAGACCATTCTGTATATTTTCAACTGCAGACACTCTGGGCTTTTCCACATGCGGTTTCTCATTTTCTTTTTTTGAGTTACATCCGTTTATGCTACCCAAAACCATAGCAGCCGAGAGTAAATATCTTCCGATTCTTCCCCAGAAACCATCCCACCTTCTTGTTTTTGGTCGGGGTTCTGCTGTCCCAACCACTCCAATTTCACCAACGTCAGAATCAGCAAGCTCTGTTTCCAACTCTTTCAGATAGTTCTGCTCTTCACTCATGGAGCTCCTTTTGAAAATTGAAATTATAAATTTAAATACATATTCGAAACATAAATAGCAGTTAACAGATGATTGCATGGATGTTGAAAAAATACTTGAGGAAAAGGGCAAATTAATAGAAGAGGAAATAGAAAAAACATTCCCCAGAAATACCAGAATACCAAACCTTTATGATGGTGTATGGTATCATATGAGCACAGGGGGAAAGAGGATAAGACCAGTGCTTGCTATAATGGCATGTAATTCTCTTGGCGGGGACATAAATAAAATTATCCCGTTCGCAGCAGCATGTGAGGTCCTGCATAACTGGCTTCTTATTCATGATGATATAGAAGATGGGGACAGGATAAGAAGAGACCGTGAAGCAGTCTGGGTAAAGTACGGACTCCCGCACGGAATAAACATAGGAGACCTGATGTCACAGGCGGTTTTCAAAATGATTCTCAGGTCAGGAGAAAGGGGAGTTGATGAGAAGACAGTGTTTAAGCTTGTCAATCTTATGGCTGATACAACCATAAAAACAGCAGAAGGTCAGGCAATGGATATCAATCTAAGAAACAGCAACAATCCCACAGAAGACGATTATATGAGAATGGTGACAGGAAAAACAGCCTATTATATGACAGCACCAATCATAGGAGGAGCCATTGTCGCTGATGCAGATGATGAAATAATCAATAAAATCATAGAATTTGGAAAATATGCAGGTCCTGCATTCCAGATAGCTGATGACATCCTTGATCTGACAGTAGGGAAGGGAAGATGTGAAACAGGCAGGGATATAAAGGAAGGAAAAAGAAGCATACTGATTATTCACTGCCTTGGAAAATGCGAACCAGAAGAAAAGGGTAAGCTCTTGGAAATTCTCAACAAATCTCCGGAGGAAACTACAGCCGAGGATATTCTGTATGTAAAAAATCTTTTTGAGAAATATGGTTCAGTAGATTATGCAAGAAAAAGAGCAGAAGAGCTTGTTAAAAAATCAAAAAATGTTATAAAAGATTTACCACAAGGACCGAGGGAGGTTCTGGAATTCTTTGCAGATTACCTGATAAAAAGAAAAAAATAGGAATTTTACATCAAAAGTCAATGATACGAAGGCAGAAACCAATTTCTGGTATGTGTAATATTTGTGTATGTCAATCATACACTGTGTAATCATTACGGACTTGATGCAGAAGCAGCAGAGAACCGCAAACCAAAGCTTTATAAATCAAGCTTTATTAAAACTCACACATAATTCTTATATTATAATTGTTTAGTGTGAACAGCATGGTATTGAACATAAGGGAAACCATAAGGAAGTATCTGAGGGTAATGCAGATTGCAAGGAAACCAGGAAAGGACGAGTTTGTTAGCATAAGTAAGATATGTGCACTTGGGGTTTTCATAATAGGGTTTATAGGGTTTGCAATATTTCTCGTTTTTGTTTTACTATTAAACCCCTTAATGGGATTATAGGTGAATGCATGACAATTTATACAATAAGAACAACATCAGGAAGAGAGGATATTGTAATAGATCTTTTAACATCAAAAATACATGCAGAAAACCTTGACATAAAATCCCTCTTCCATCCAGCAGAGATAAAGGGCTATATATTTATTGAAGGTTCTCTGGGAGCAATACACAAGGCAATGCAGGGAATGATGCATGTGAGGGGAATAATAGAAAAACCAGTGAAACTGAGTGAAATACAACACTTTCTGGAATACACAAAAGCAAGGATAAAAGTTGATATCAATGATACGGTTGAAATAATCGGTGGTCCGTTTAAAGGAGAGAGAGGGAAAATAAAAAGGATAGACAAGGTCAAGGGCGAGGTCACAATAGAACTGCTTGAAGCTTCAATACCAATACCAGTAACAATTGCAACAGAGTTTGTAAAAATAGTCAAAAGAGCAAAACCAGAAGAACCAGCAGAAGAAAAACCAAAGAAGGAAGCAGAAGAAAAAACAGAAGAAGTGGGTTTACCTGCTGCTGAAGAGATAAGGGAAAAGAAAATATCTGAAGAAAAAACAGAAGAAGAAAAGAAAACAGTATCCATGGAAGAGCTCAGAAAGCAGCTTGGTGAAAAGGAAATATCAGAAGCAGAAAAACCAGCAGAACACACAGAGGAACCACCGAAAGAAGAAAGTAAAAGCATACTAGAAGAGCTGGAAGAAGAGGAGAAGAAAAAGAAGAAAAAAGAAACAGAGATTGAAGATGAATTATAGAACTGGTGGAGAAATGCCAAAACAAACGATTGAGGTGATGGTTGAAGGCGGAAAGGCAACAGCAGGGCCACCCCTAGGACCTTCACTTGGCCCGCTTGGCATAAACACAAAGGCTGTTGTTGACGAAATAAATGAAAAAACAAAAGATCTGCAGGGTATGCAGGTTCCTGTAAAGGTCATTGTTGATACAGAGAAAAAAACCTTTGAGATTGAAGTCGGGACGCCACCTGTTGCATCCCTGATCAAGAAGGAACTGGGTATTGACAAGGGTTCAGATGAAACAGGAAGAAAAAGGGTCGGTGATTTGACAGAAGAACAGGTGAAAAAAATTGCAAGAACAAAGTTTGGCTCTGATGCGCCTGCATTTGTGAGCCAGGTTAAAGGTACATGCAAAAGTATGGGTGTGACAATAGGGCAGGGTGCAATAACAGAAGAAGAAATAAAGAGATATAGGGAAATGGAAAAACAGAAGGAAGCAGAAGAGGCGGCAAAGGAAACAGTTGCCGAGGGAGAGACCCAGTCAGAAGCAGAAGAAAAAGAGCAAAAACCAGAAGCTGAGAAACAGGATGAAAAAAAGGAACAACCCAAGGAAGAAAAAACATAAGGTTTAAATTGTTTACTTCTTACAACAACTTATATCAGCACTGTGTACAGCATGAAACAACACTTGCCTCAAGGAGATATTATGGATTACTGGAACATTGTATTTTGGCTATTGTTTGTAATAGTAGGAGGCTTTGTAATAACAGGAAGTTTCATCAGGGTGATTTTTATAGATATCCTTTTCGGTTTGTTTTTGGTTATAATTGGTGTTCTGAAACTTTGTGAGGACATAACAAGAAGAAACATTGACAGAAAACATGAAAACATGAATAAGAACATGGATTATTTAACAAACCGGGTTGGAATGAACACAACCCTCACTAAGATATTAAAGGAAAAACACAACCACAGATTCATGCACATGGACAGAAAAAGAGCAGAGATTGAAAATGCAATAGAAAACAATTACAGGGAACTTGCAAAAAAGATAATGCATGTGGAAAACAAACTAAATGAAGTAGGAAATGCCTTGGCAAGAGAAATAAGGGAAATAGAAAAAACAGGCAAAAACAGATTCGAAAAAACAGAGAAAAAAATAAAAATGCTTAAAGAATCCCAGAAATCTAATACAAGAGAATTGAAGGAAAAAATAAGAGAGATTAAAACCCAGCACACCAAAAAGCTTAAAAACATAGCACACAAAAAATAGTCTATAACCCGTTGCTTACTGCTTTGGCAGGAGGGTACTATGTCTGAAGAAAAAAAAGAAACACCCGTTTCTGCTGAAATTAAATCTGAACAGAAACAGGGAGAAAAAGTTTATAGTCTGATAGATGGCATAAAAGCAGCCAAGAAAGGAGCAAAACAGAGAAAATTCGTCCAGTCTTGGGATTTCTCAATAAATTTAAAGGGGCTTGATTTAAAGAAACCAGAAAACAGGTTTAGTACAGGGTTTGCCCTCCCTTACGGCAGAGGAAAGGACATTAAAGTTGCTGTTTTTGCTGATTCACTTGCAGCAGAGGCAAAAGATGCGGCAGATTTGGTAATAAAGAAGAATGAGATTGAAGATCTTGTTAAGAACAGGAGAAAACTTAAGAAGATTATAAAAGAGTATGAATGGTTTCTCAGTGAGGTGTCACTACTTCCAACAATTGTCAAATCAATGGGTTCTGTTTTGGGCCCAAGGGGAAAGGTTCCCAAACCAATACCACCCAATGTGAAACTGAAACCAATGATTGCAGCCGCAAAGAAAACGATAAGGATTGTATTAAGGGAAACTCCTGTAATTCATATTGTGATAGGTAATGAAAAGATGCCTGAAGAACAGGTAGCAGCAAATGCAGAAGCAGTGTTTAATTTTGTGAAAGAAAAACTGCCAAAGGGATTGAACAACATAAGAAATGTTTATATAAAACTCACGATGGGACCATCAGTAAAGGTGAACATGAAGTGAGGAGATAAAAATGGTAAACAAGAAAAAAATTAAAACAGTAAAGGAGATACAGGAACAGATAAAGAAATATCCAGTTTTTGGTATAATTGATATATTTAAACTGCCTGCGAGTCAGCTGCATGACATAAGAAACAAACTGAGAGAAAAAGCTGTGATAAAAGTAGTTAAAAAAAGACTGATAACAATTGCATTGGAAAAAAGTAATGCAAAAAATATAAAGGCGCTGGAAAATTACATACAGGGCGAACCTGCGATGATATTTACTGAAATGAATCCATTTAAGCTTGCAAGAATTATAGAGAAGTCATCTTCACAAGCCCCTGCAAAAGAAGGTGATATAGCTCCAAAGGATATAGTTGTCAAGGCAGGTCCTACATCCTTGGCACCGGGTCCTGTTATAGGTGAGTTCCAAAAGGTTAAGATACCGGCCATGGTAGAAGGGGAAAAGATTGTCATAAGAGAGGATACTGTTGTCACAAAGAAAGGTGAAGTAATAAACAAGGACGTAGCTAACATTTTATCAAAACTGGGAATAGAACCAATGGATATATCCTTAAACCTTCTGGCTGTATGGGAGAATGGTACTATATATACGAAAGATGTGTTGTTTGTTCCGATAGAGGAGTATATAAATCAGATAAAAAACGCATCTGTAGATGCTTTCAACTTATCAATAAATATAAATTACTTTACTCCAGAAAACATTTCATTACTATTATCAAAGGCGCATAAAGAAATGATATACCTTTCAAATCAGGCAAATATAATAACATATAATACCATAGAAAGCCTGCTTGCAAAGGCAGACGCCCAGGCATATGCAGTGCTGAAGGTAACAGAGAAATGATTACAATCTAAAACGGAGGTGTAAAAATGGCAGAAGAAAAAGAGCAAAAACCAGAAGCTGAGAAACAGGATGAAAAAAAGGAACAACCCAAGGAAGAAAAACAAAAGGAAGAAGAAGTAAAGGAAGAAGCAAAAACAGAAGAAAAACCAGCAGAAGAGAAAAAATCAGGGCAAGAAAAACCAAAGGGAGTCAACATAGTACATGCAGCTCTGCTCTTGCACAGTGCAGGAAAGGAAATAAATGAAGCAAACATGAAAAAGGTTGTAGAAGCTTCAGGCGCAAAGGTTGACCCAGCCCAAATCAAGGCGCTGGTTTCTTCACTTGAAGGGGTAAATATAGATGAAGCAATACAGCAGGCTGTTACCATGCCTTCAGCAGCTCCTGCAGCAGCTTCAGGTGAGGAAAAGAAAGAGGAAGAGAAAAGCGAAGAAAAGGCAGAAAAAAAAGCAGAAGAAGCAGCAGAAGGTTTGAGCAGTCTTTTTGGCTAAAGGTCTTGCAGTTTTATTTTCTGTGCAAGACCTCATATAACCCTTTCTACAGGTTCTATATTGCACTTGTTCAGCATTTCTTCTGTTAAACCCAGTTTTAGTTCTGTGTCAAGTGAAACATTCTGTGTAATTGGATGCTCAAGCAAAGGAATGTTAATACCGAGTTCCCCGTTCTCTCCTGTAAGTGTATAATTGTATATAAATCCGCCCAAAAAGGTTGTATTTTCCTGAGATGAAGCATTTTCTATAATGTCAGCATCAATACTATAATAACCAGCTGGTAGATAGTTTACACTAACATTTTCCACAAAATTTGTTACAGACATGCAGTCTACAATTTCATCGAATTTCTCAAGAATACATGTGCTATTATATGTCCCGTTTACACCAATGCAATCAGCTGCGGTCTGGTTAATACATGCGGTTGAATTCGGATGTTCTGCGTTGCTAATTATTATATTACCATGAACTGAAGAGAAATTTGCAAATGCAGAATAACCTGTCGGTTTTTTGCTACAATTATCAAGGTTTACTTCATAGAATCTGACTGTAAGTTCAGGTATCCTGCGTATTGTGTAAGTTCCATTTACATCCTGATAAGACATGTTTTTCATGTATATGGTGTACCCGCTCTTTACTATATAAAGGTCCTGGATATCTTCAGAAACATATCCTTCAACATACCCACTGCTGTTCGTTTCTCCAACCATACAATCAAAGCCGAATATAACCTTGGCATCTTTAACAGGTGTTCCCCTCTCATCCACAACCCTTACAATTACAGAATGATTGCAAAACTCCTCCTGACCAACAGTTTCAGAAATTCTGTCAAAATCACACGTGCCGGGCACCATTACATTGTCTGCATTAGTATCCACATATACAAGAACACCAAACTGAAAAGGATATCCTGTCAGTGGATCCATCACCCTTACAATCAGAGGATATATGAACTGATATCCAACATGGTATGTGCGTATACATGTTACTGTTGTTATAACAAAAGCAGTTTTTATGAACGGTCTCTCATTGATTATGGAAACAGGTCCTGATTCTATGTCAAAATTATCTGGTAGTTTAAGTTCTATGTTCAAATCTCGGTATTGTTTCCCGTTTACTGATTCTATGGAATAAACCCGTTCATTTGGCATAGGTTCCCAAAAGATTGTATTTATTACAGAGTATTCCACTATATCCTCCAAGGCATCTTCCACCTGTTCCTTGGTTAACTCAATATTGTTTCCGCATCCCACTAATACACCTACAGTAGGAAGCATCTTGGAGTGTATGAGATTTGCTATGGTGAATGTTTCAAAGAATCTTTTACTAGCAGACTCCTTTACAAAATCCTTTGCAAATTTGTATATTCTTCCAAGTTTTGTAGGAACAGAAAATCTGTAAGGTTGCTCTATGTTATAACCTTGAACAGAGGTGGGAAGATATACATTCACATCAAGCTTGTTTTCAAGCATATTAACAGTTACAGAAAGTTCGGAGAGATTATAACTAACATTCTTTCCGTAAACCAATGTACTGTTCAGGGATTCATACAAGGTATAGTTTATTCCCCATTCCAATCTGTCCTTTATATCCTTTTCTGTCGGACTGAAATCATTCTGGCATTGCTGCCAGTAAACCACAGGAATACCGCCAAATTCAACATTGAGGTCCGGATAAAAAAGATAACCACCCTGATACATCAGTTCCCGCAGTGTTAAATCAGCACCCCACCTGGCAATGTTCACTATTGAATCTTCTACCATTTTTTGTTGTTCCCTAACAGATTGCGGAACACTGGAAGGAATCAGCAATGCATATTGGACAGCATAATATATGATTATGAAAGCTACCACCAATAAACCAAGCACTACCACAAACTCCACCTGCCCTTTCCTTGCATCTTCAAATGCATTCATTTTACCCACCAGTTGAATTTATGGTGATACCTTCACGTAAAAACCTTGTGGTTGCAGTTTCCAAACCACATTCCCTGCGGTTATGATTTCAGTTCCTGGCACAGTTCCGCCCAGAACAGCCCCACCAATAGATTTGGCTCCGTCTGCTGTTATTTTTATAGCAGTTAAAATACCACCCTGCATATTTTGTCCAATTGTATATGTATGAGAGCCAAGATCCACGGATTTGATGACACCATCCGGCATCTTAATCATGCCTTCTCCAAGCTTGCCTGAGCCTATCAGCTTAATATCCCCTCCTGTCACTGTACTTCCTTTTGATATCTCTCCACCCGGATTTACAATAGTAGGTTGGGCACGCCATGCAGATATGCCTGCAAATATTCCGCCTATAACAGCACCAACACCAGCACCAATAAGCACTGCTTTCAGATCTTTACCCCTACCTACACCCAGTCCACCCAAACCTCCTGTTATACCTCCTGCAATAGCACCGCGACCGATTGCACGAAGCACAGCATGGGTCTTGGCACTTGCGGAAAACACTGATGTTGTGCCCAGCGCCTTGTTTATTCCACTGAAACATGCAATTGCGAAAAGTATGGATAATAAAGTAAGACCAACCCCTTTCCAGTTTATACTGTCTGCTGCCTGCTTGACTTGTCCTGTCTGTCTGGCCTGATTCAGTGAATCCAGTTTTTTCTCTAAATCTTCCATCTCATCTATAACTCTACCCAACCATGGAAGAGCTGCTGTAGCTATACATGCATGAGCCCACCAGCACGCAGCCGCCAGCCAGCAGACAGGTCCTGTCGCGAATTCCCATCCAAGAGCAAAGGGAAGCCAAAGACCCAGTGTTAGAATGGTAAGAACAACATTCGCAACAGAAACAGTCTTTTGTGCAGCACACGCAACAGTCAAAGCTATGCATGCAGCAATAACAACACCTTCAAGGATAAGCAACGTTGTCTGCTCTTTCTTGAGTTTGTCTATTTCATCCTTTACACTTGCCATTTCTTC
>Ga0164310_10002798_pt1 | contig 10099 bp, 15 predicted proteins | sample GuaBasSedimGuay1_FD_121795 | JGI IMG/M metagenome (GOLD analysis project Ga0164310, IMG submission 121795) | Subseafloor sediment microbial communities from Guaymas Basin, Gulf of California, Mexico - Guay1, Core 4569-9, 0-3 cm | ecosystem: Environmental > Aquatic > Marine > Hydrothermal vents... | reverse complement strand
CTTTCGATGATTATTCTGGCGTTTTGAAGCGTGTCTCCGCGGAGCATCTCAATCAAGGTGAAAGCGTTCATGAAGGAAGGAGTTCTAACCTTCACTCTTTCCGGAATGTTTGTTCCGTTCGACCTTATGTAATAGACGAGCTCTCCCCGTGGCGCTTCCGCTCTTTCAACCTCTTCCTTCTCTAACGGTTCCCCGGGTTTCACCGCTATTTCTCCGTCTGGAAGGTTGTCTAAGGCTTGTTCAATTATCTTTATACTCTCAAGGGTTTCCCTCGCTCTAACAAGGGATTTAGCCCATGCGTCACCGTCTTTCTCCGTCACAATCTCAAAGTCTAACTCTCCATATGCGGCGTATGGATCATCCTTGCGCACGTCGCTTTTTATCCCTGAACCGCGTAGTGTCGGGCCAACGGCGCCTAAGTTTAGGGCTTTTTCTTTTGGTAAAATGCCTACCCCCCTCGTTTTTTTCGTGAATGTTCCATTTTCACCTAGAAGGGACAGCAGATAGTTTGATAGCTTATTCATGTTTTTGAGGACCTTTCGGATTTTCTCAGCTTTTTGCGGTGTGATGTCTCTTCTGACACCGCCGATTGTGTTAATCAAGTAGTTCATTCTGTTTCCGGTTAAGTACTCAAGCAAATCTTGAACCTGCTCCCTTTCTCCCATTATTTTTAGAAATGCGTCGTGTTCGTGGAGGCTGTGGGCTAACACTCCAAACCATAAATAGTGACTGTGCAAGCGTTCCAATTCCATGTAGATACAGCGCAAGTACTTGGCTCTCTCTGGAACGTTTACGTTCATAACGCTTTCAGCTGTCTGTGCATAGCAAAGTGTGTGCACTCCGGAGCATATTCCGCAGATGCGTTCGGCTAGTGCAAGGTTCTGCATGTATGTCTTTGTTGTGAAGAGCTTTTCTATTCCACGGTGCACATAACCTAGTTCAATGTTAACGTCTATTATCTTACCGTTTTCCACCAGAAGCTCGAAACGTTCAGGTTCCACGAGTTGTGGACGATAAGGTCCAATCTGAACTATTTCAGGCATTTACGTCTCCCTCTATTTTTTCAGCCAACTGTGAGGTTGGTCCTTTGTGGAACTCCAAGTGTAGGTCTTTGGATGGGATTCCGAAGGATAACGCGAGGAGTTCCATCAGGTTTATGCATGGGATGTTGTAGTGGATGCCGTGTTCCCTTAGCAGTATCTGTCCTATCTCAAACTGAATGGTGCAGGCTGGACATGTTAAAACCACGGCGTCGGCTCCTGCCTCTTTTATGTTTTTCAGCTTTGGAAGCAACCTTTGCTTGAGCGAGAACTCCTCGTCTGCCTGCATGCTTGGGTATCCGCAACACAACCGTTCAAGTCCGTAATCAACTATTTCAACACCCGTCAACTCTGTCAACTCTTTCATCATGTTCGGTTTCCGTGTTATGTCTCCGCCGTTTGGTTCACGGTACAAATGGCAGCCGTAGTGCATCGCAACCCGGATTTTCATAGGCTTTGTCACGTGCTCCTTGATTTTTTCCGGTCCTACATCTTCGTAGAGCACTTCCACAGCGTGTTTAACGTTAACCAAGCCTTTGTACTCTCTTCCGTAAGTCTTCAGAATGTCATTCACTCGTTGTCTCTCCTCAGGTTCGTGTTTAAGGATTTCATTTGCCTCCAGAAGAGTCTCATAGCATCCGTTGCAGAGGGTCATAAGGTCTAATCCAAGTTCTTCCGCCAACACCAGGTTTCGCGCCGATGTTGCCAGCCAAGCTGTCTTGTCGAGCAAGCGGGAGATAACAGGCTCCGGACAACATGAATATCCTTGAAGGTCAACGGCTTCCAAACCTATTTTTTCAAACACCTTTTTTGATGCGATTTCAATGCTTGGTATTCTCATTGGGATTTGACATCCGAGGAATGAGGCATACTTAACCATAACCATTTCACCTATACCGCAATTTCTTCTTCTTCCAGTCGAAACCAACCTTCTTAGACAGACTTGTGTCCTTCATGATTCCGTGGAATTCCTTCATGTCTTTCTCGTTTGTAAAGGCGAAGGATGACGTTTTAGGCAGGCCAGCTTCCTCACGCTTCCTCTCCATATACCTTGAGATTGGAGCCACACAGCTTGTTGATATCAAGGCTTCAGCCACAGGTCTGGCTTGCGGTGGAAGCGCCCCCTCCAACGGTTTTCTCAACGGACGCTTGTCATCCGGCCAATCCTTGGTTAATATTAAGTTTCCGGGTTTAGGATGATTCGGTATTTTTACGCCGAAGAGGTCTGTGATTTCTCTTTCTATGAAATTTGCGGCTGGAATGATATCGGTGATTGATTCTAGAGTGTTGTCTTCTTTCGGTTTCACACTTCTCAGGGTGACAACCGCTCCGTCTACGTGGAAGTGGTGTAAAAATTCAAAGTCTAATCCGTGGTCAACGGCTGAGATTGTCATGAAACGAAGGGTTGAATAATTCTTTTTTAAAGCGTTAACGGCTTTCCTTAACGCCGTAGGTTTAATCCTTAGGAAGACCCGTCTCTCACGGGGTGTTTTCGCATCTATAAGGTCTGAACCGAGTTCTCTCCGCATGCACTCAACTATTTCTCTTTCTTTTCCCGTCAAGTCAGAACCTCCAGGTAGTTTTTCTTGTTAAACTCCCAAGCCTCTTCTCTGGTCGCGACTCTTATCGCCTGCGGAGAACAGAACTTTGCGCATTGAGGGTCGCCATCGCAGAAGTCGCATTTCATTGAAACGTGAAAGGCTTCGTTGAACCATGGAACCGATAGAGGACAGACGATTGTGCATGTTTTGCATCCTATGCATATCGAGGGGTTTATTTTAACCCATCCAGTTTCTTCATCCTTTGTTATCGCATCGTTTGGGCAGGCGGCAACACAGACCGGTTCATCACAGTGTTGGCAATAGATTGCCTCAAACTCAACTTTTCTCTCATCGAATTCTATGTGTAAATGAGCCTTTTCGAAGTCTATCACTTTGAAATGGTAGAAGGCGCAGGCAATCTCGCAGTATCGGCATCCCGTGCATCGTTTAGGGTCATAGAGCAACACTTTCTGTTGAGCCTTCGAAGTTTTTAACATAAGTTTCACTTAACCTTAACTTAAGAGTTATAAAAGAAATTGTGAGAAGCTATTTAATTTTTTTGGAACGAAACGTCTCTTTTCTATATTTAATAGGTTATTTTTTAAAAACTTTTATAAACTATAAGTTACAGTTCAATTAAATATAGCTGAAAATAGCGCAATAGTGTTTCGAGAACTCATCGTTTAGTCATGGGGTGGAAAATTGAGAAAAATTGACGAAACCGACAAGAAAATTATTTCTCTTCTCACGGAGAACCCGAAGATGTCCCAAACCGCGATAGCCCACAAGCTAAAGATGTCCCAGCCCGCGGTGTACGCGAGAATAAAACAGTTGGAGGACAGCGGGTTTATAGAGCATGTTGTTGGCTTAAACCTGAAGAAGGCGAACTTTTACATGGCTAAGATAGACATGACCGCTAAAGACCCTTGGAAGGTTTTAGATTTCTTTAAGAACTGTCCAATGTACATAAACGGGTTGATCACCTCTGGAAGACACAACCTATGCCTCTTTTTCATAAGTGAGAAGCTGTCAGCGATTGAGTCTTGCATCAACTTTCACATAAGGAAAAATCCGAACGTTACAGACGCGGAATTTAACGTGGTTATAACAACAGCGAAGGATTTGGTTGTCCCCGTTAAAATGTGGTATGAAAAGAGGGAAAAATCTCCGTGTGGAAAACGATGCAGCGAAGAACCTTGCTATCCATCTGGAAAATGTTTAGGCTGCCCAGCCACAATATTCTACAAAGGAACAATCCTCTAAACCGGAAGAAAACAAGGAGAAACTAAATCTTGACGCTGACAGCGCAGATTACAGGTTGGCTGAAAAACTGCAAAATCCTAGTTGTGTTAGGCATAGGAAATCCTATGCGTGGAGACGATGCGGTAGGTATAGAAATAGTCAAGCTGCTCAAGGGGAAGGTTCCTAAAAACGTTAAGCTCTTGGAATGCCAAACAGTTCCTGAAAACTTCATAGGTGAAATAAAACGATTTAACCCTTCACACGTGTTGATGATTGACGCAGCGCATTTCGAGGCTAATCCAGGTGAAGCAAGACTTATTCCACCGGAAAAAATTTCAGGTGTAACCATATCAACCCATGCTATACCGCTTTACGTTTTAGCTGGGATTCTTCAAGAAACCGTGAATGCAAAGGTTCTGCTTTTGGGTGTACAGCCTAAGACAACAGAGTTCGGAGCTGAGATGACGGAGGAACTTCGAGAGGCTGCAGAGAACATAGCAAAGGCTCTCATGAGCGTCTTTAAGGCTGTTAATTAAGCGTCAAGTATTTTAGGAAATGTGAGAATAACCAGTTGAGGAAATGTAATGTCAAAGGGGAAAATCACGGAAAACACCACTCTAGAAGAGATTTTAAGGTATCCTGGAACAAGCTCTGTTCTGGTGAAACACGGAATATACTGTCCTACATGTCCCTACGCTCGTTTTGAGATGGCTATGCTCAAAATAGGTGATGTGGCGAGAAGCTACGGTGCGAACCTTGATGTTCTTTTGGAAGAGCTGAATGAAGCCGTTGAAAAAGGACAATAGCCCTCGTTTTTATAAGCTCTGATTTGTGTTTCTCTTTTGGAATCAGCGAATTGGAAACTCATAACCACATTTTGGACATTTCACATAGCTGCAAGACACAACCGAGGGACATCCACTACACGCGAAAACTCGGGCGTAACTCACGTCAAACTTGAAACCACATTTTGGACAAGTCAAGATTTTTTTCCGCTGATTTTTTTCCTTAACCGTTTCCGTTTCTCTCCATAACACACGATTTGAGACAAAGAACTTAATATAAACCTTTACTTGAAAATTTAAGAACAAAATACGCCTTGTGCAGTTGAAACCTATGCCGAAAGTGAACGTGAATTACTTTGCAAATCTACGCGAACTGATGGGTGTGAAAGAGGAGAAATACAAGGTTAAAGAAGAAACAACGCTGGCGGACTTACTTCTCACTCACATACCAAATAGGCATCCAAAGGTTTCTGAACGCTGGAAAATCCAAGTTTTTGAGATAGAAGGCGGCGAAATCAAGTATGAAAGAGATGGGACTCCGTCGCTTAAATACTTGGTTCTGATAAACGGAATCTCATACGCCTCAATCCGCGAAGGAAAAAAACGTCCAGGTCTCAGATATAAGCTTAAAGATGGGGATAACATTTCAATATTTCCGCCTGTCGGCGGTGGATGAGAATTGGAAAGCCTAAAGGTGACTGTAAGGTTCTACGCGAGCTTAAGGGAAAGGCTGGGTGTGAAAAAAGTTAACCTACAACTTGAAGAAGGTTCCAGCTTTACATCCGCCATGGAAAAACTGGCGGAAACCCTAGGCAACAAGGCTGATGTTATCTTTGATAAGCTGAAAATAAAGGACAGCGTGATGGTAAGCGTCAACAACAACCTCGTCAAACCTTCTGATCTGACGGAATTAAAGCTTAAAGACGGAGATGTCATAGATATCATGCCCCTGCCCTCGGGAGGTTAAGCTGTGAAAGTGAAGGTTTCTCCAGAACTTGACGATTTGCAGTCTCTCATAGATCAGCTTAAGAAGTCGTCGAGAGAGATAGGTGCAATAGCGGTTTTCGTGGGAACCGTGAGAGGAACTTTTAGAGATGAGAAGGTTTTAAGGCTGGAATACGAGGCTCACGAAACGCTAGCACCCAAGGTTTTAGAGGAAATAACGGCTGACGTGAAAAAGAAGTATGGAATAATAGACGCTGTGGCGGAGCATCGCACTGGAAAAGTGGAGGTTGGAGAGGATGTCATGTACGTCCTAGTTGCATCTAAACATCGCAAGGAAGCATTCCAAGCCTTAACAGAACTGGTTGACAGAATCAAAACCGAAACACCGATCTGGAAGAAGGAGATAACGGAGAAAGGCACCCACTGGGTGGAAAATCCTAAATAAGATTTAACCGCCGATGTCGGCGTATGCCACTAATACTTCACTGTTAGGATTTATCTTTTTATCACTCATGCCTTCGACAAAGTTGCCTTCGCATATAAACATGAAAACGTCTGACATCATCTCCCGATATTTGCCACCGTACAAGGTTTCAACGGCTTTCTTATACTTCTCGTTAAGCAAGTTCAAAAGGTCTTCATACTTAGCGTTGTCAGACAAACTTATGATCTCTCTCTTCTTATCTGAACCGAAGAGTTTCGCCATTTCACGGCTTAGATACCTTATCCTCACTTCCAAACTTTGCACCTTGACCCATTAAGTTTTTCTTTTCGAGTTTAAAATTCACGTAAAACCTATAAAGCTATTCGCTCATCAACCATTGATGGAAAACATAAATAAGGAAGGTTTTCAAGGCTTAGCGTTCGGAATGATGGATGGAACAATCACAGCCCTAGGTGTTCTGATGGGTTTAAGCCCGTTAGAGGATAAAATCATCCTTTTTATAGGCATATTAGTCACAGGAATGGCTGACTCATTCGCCAACGCCGCTGGAGTCCACGTTTCAGAGGAAACGGAAACAATTCACAGAAGAGCTGAGATATGGAAGAGCACTCTCTACTGCTTCTTTGCTACAATCTTGATGTTCATGTTGATTTCTCTCCCAGTCCTAATCCTGCCCTTCGAAACAGCGGTATGTGTCTCATGGATTATAGGGACTCTTTTACTTGTGATGCTTAGCGTGGTGGTAGCGGATATAAGAAAAATGAAACGCCTAAACCTGATTGCGGAATACGTGACTATGGGACTCGTCATCTCCGCGGTTTGCTACATTTTAAGCACTCTTGTAAAAAACATTCTGCTATAAATGCGCCTTCCAATCTCCTTTCATGTTGAAACCCAAAATAATAAAATTACTCAGCAACTACAGAAGTCTGTGAAACAGCATGAGCTTATCTCCGTCAGAGTTAGAACGGTACAGCCGACAACTGTCCATTCGTGGTTTCGGAGTTAAAGGACAGAAGAAACTGAAAAATTCAAAGGTTGTTGTGGTCGGCGTAGGCGGGTTGGGCTGTCTTTCTTCGCTTTACCTCGCAGCGGCTGGTGTCGGAAGAATAGTTCTCGTTGATAAAGGAAGGTTCACGTTGAAAAATCTGAACCGTCAGGTTCTGTGCTGGCAAAAGGACATTGGAAGATTCAAGGCTGAAGTTGCGAAGGAGAAACTCGAGGAGTTCAACCCAGAAATCAAAGTTGAAACGGTGATCGAAGAAATCACTGAGGAAAGCGTCCAAGAAATCATAGGAAAAACAGACGTGGTTGTGGATGGAATGGACAACTGGAAAACAAGGTTCATCGTAAACAAGTACTGTGTAAAACAACACATCCCCTTCGTCCACGCCGGCGTCTCAGAGATGCACGGACAAATAACAACCATAATGCCCGGTGAAGGACCATGCTTAAGATGCATCTTCCCAAGAAACCCTCCAGAAGTTGAAAACATACCGATTTTGGGTGCAACACCAGCCTTTTTTGCAGCGCTTCAAGTCATTGAAACAGTCAAGCTCATAACGGGTTTTGGTGAACCTCTTGTTGGAAGAATGTTATTCGTAGACGGAAGGGAGATGGCTGTTGAAATCGTGAAAATGAAGAGAAACGCCAACTGTCCAGTCTGCGGAAGCCTATAAGGTTTAAGTCGCAACAAGTACAGTCTTAACCATTTTCACACCACGCTTAGAAGCCAACTCATCATTTAATCTGCGAATATCCGAGACTTCACCTCTCACAGCTATAGCCTCCAAACAGTCTCTCTCACTTAGGTGAATGTGCATCGTTGAACATATAACGTTCAAGTAGTGATGTTGAATATCCGTGAGAGCACTGGTCAACCCTCTCGCTTCATGATCATAGAGCAACAGTAAGATTCCAGCTTTGACGCCCTTTTCCTCTTGAAGCCATTTGCGTTCTGAGACAAAGAGTCTGACAGCGTCTTGAACAGCCTTTGAACGGTTTTCATATCCCATTTTCTTGATCAGATCGTCGAAATCTTTCAGCAGCTCAGGTGGGAAGGTTACACCCACACGAACTATTCTTGTCATAAGCTTTCACTTTATGATAGAATCTGTGAAGTTTAACCATAAAGCTTTTATGAGCAATGGGTAACACGAATTTGTTAAAAGGTGTTACCATGGCGTACTTCACAAGCCGAGACATCACTGCGATAGCGTTGTTCGCAGCATTGTGGAGTGTGTTAAGCGCATACGTAGCGCCAATCTTCTGGAACGCAACCCATATGCCGTTTCTATGCGACATACTCGGCGTAACCTCGTTAATTCTTGTGTTGTGGTATGTCAGAAAGTTTGGAGCCGTAACGTTCACAGGGGTAATCGCCACCATCATAATTTTGGCGTTGCGTCCCAACGCCGCCTATTTCCTAGGCTTCACCACAGCCAGCGTAATCTTCGATGTATCAACAAGGATTATCGGATACAAAAATTGTTTAGAAAAACCAGTTTTAAGTATAGCCAGTCTGCTTTCCGTATCCACAATTTCTATGGCGGTTGCAGGCGCAATAATTGGAACGGTCTTTACCAACCCGAATTTTCTAACCAAAATGTTTGGAGGGGTGGCTTTCTTCACGGTTTTACACGCCATAGGCGGCATTATCGGAAGTACATTGGGAATCATGTTGATGAAAGCCCTCTCCACGAGGATAAGCGTATTCACGGTGAGAACATGAACTCTTCTGAAACACGCGTAGGTTCAGACATCGTCAACCTTGTTGAGAAAGGCGCGGAGTTCCATGGACATCTGGGTCCCTTCCTTGTTCTGGGTGTTCGAGCTGGACTCGCGGGTTTAAGGGAACTCGGTGTTCCGAGAAAATTTGGGCAGATGTGTGTGACAGCCAAGTTGAAGCTCTCCGTTCCCTTCTCATGCTTTATAGACGGTGTTCAAGTTACAACGAACTGCACGGTTGGAAATCGTTTGCTAAGACTGGAGGATTCGCAGCGGGGAATAACTGTTTGTTTTAAACCTAAAGACTCTGATGAAGAGTTAACAATTCGTGTTAAACCTGAAATTCTGCGGTATCTGATGAACAAGTTTTCTGAGGGAGTCTCAAACGAGGAGCTTGCATGGGAGATAGCGTCTCTACCTGAAGACAAGCTGTTCACGATGGTGAAACAATAAGTTTTTTAACAGCCTCAACCCATGCACAAATTCAACGCGTAAAAGATGCTTTATTCAAAAAAGAGATGAAAACGGTGCGTGTGAAGATCAGAGTCACCGGCATAGTTCAGGGTGTAGGCTTTCGTCCCTTCATCTATCGTATAGCTGTGAAAAACGGTTTAAACGGCTACGTCAGAAACAGAGGCGACGCTGGTGTAGAGATACTCCTAGAAGGCAGCGAAGAACGCGTCAAAAATTTTCTAAGGGATTTAAAGGAGAAAAAGCCTCCGTTAGCGAGAATTTATGAAGTGATAACTTCACCTTTGAAAGGGAAAAACGAGTTTGAAAGCTTCACGATATTAAAAAGTTCGGAGAAGACAGAGCTTTCAGGCTCCGTCATACCGCCTGACATAGCAATCTGTGACGAATGCTTAAAAGAGCTTAGAGACCCTGAAAATCCGAGATACGAATATTTTTTCATCACGTGCACGAACTGTGGTCCAAGATACACCATCATTGAAAAGCTTCCCTACGATAGAGAAAACACGACTATGCGAGAGTTTTCAATGTGCAGCTTCTGCAGAAGCGAGTACACAGACCCTTTAAACAGACGTTTCCACGCACAAACGGTCGCGTGTCCAAAGTGTGGTCCAAAGGTGTACTTGACAACCAAGAAAGGCGAATTGGTGAACAGTGAAGACCCTGTTAGGGAGGCTGGAAAACTGCTTTCAGAAGGCTTCATAGTAGCCATCAAAGGATACGGCGGTTTCCACATTGCCACGGCGACAACCATGGATGAGCCTCTGATCAAGCTTAGAAGGGTTAATCACATAAAACAGAAGCCTTTCGCGATTATAGCTCGAAGCTTGGAGGCAACGAAGTCTTTCGCTGAGGTAAGTCTCAGAGAGGCTGAACTCTTGACTTCTTACATGCGTCCCATAG
>Ga0164310_10002797_pt1 | contig 10099 bp, 6 predicted proteins | sample GuaBasSedimGuay1_FD_121795 | JGI IMG/M metagenome (GOLD analysis project Ga0164310, IMG submission 121795) | Subseafloor sediment microbial communities from Guaymas Basin, Gulf of California, Mexico - Guay1, Core 4569-9, 0-3 cm | ecosystem: Environmental > Aquatic > Marine > Hydrothermal vents >... | reverse complement strand
GGGTCACAAACTCGAAGAAGAGGTGGAGAAGTATTTCCAGCTGAACGGCTACGAAACCAAGAGAAACGTTGTGATTGAAGGAAACTCGGGAGCCAAACACGAAATCGACATACTCGCGGAGAAATCCGCCCCTGTCACCAACATAAGGGTGATGGTTGAGTGTAAAGCCTGGGACAAACCGGTTGAGAAGGATGTGGTTTCCAAAACTCACTACGTTCTAAACGACATCGGAGCACACAAGGCGATCATTGTCTCTCTCCACGGCTACAGAACAGGAGCTAAAACAGCCGCGGAGAAGCTGGGAATAGAAATCTGGGGGAGGGAAGAACTGAAAAACCGCCTAGGCACCGTTCAGATCGCCAAACTGGAACAGGTGGAGTTCAAGAAAATATCTATGGGTTTCAAACCACGTATCACGAGAGAGCAGGCGGAGCGAATAGTGGAGGCGAGTAGGTCAAAGCGCTTCGGCAAGGAAGAGTACGTCTTCACCAAACTCGTGTACGTTCCGTTCTACATCATTGACTACAGTTACCCAACCAAAGTTGGAATCCTAGGAACAAAGAGCGCTTCCAAGAGAGGACAAACACTTTGCGATGCAATTGAGGGAAACAGCTATCTACTACGCATCTCCCCCCTTACACCTCAAGAAATAGAAATCACCGCGCCAACCATAGCAGCCAAGACACAGGGCTCAAAACTGCAAAAAGAAGTGGAAAAAGCACGTCAAGAATACGAAAAATACACGACACGGAGTGCCAAAGAAAAACGAATAAGAAGAATAGAAAAAATAATGGGCCCGGTCAGAACACACAAAATCAACATAGACAACATTAGAGAAATATACTACCCGTTCTACGCAGGATTACTCAAAAAAGGAGAAATAAACATATGGATAGCAGTGGATGCGGTAACCGGGAAAAAAAGCAAGCAAATGAGTGACATATTCAACAAAAATTCAACCTACATACAAAAACAAATAATGTAAAGAAGGAAAAAACACGAATTCCGTTGAAAGGTTTATTTCTTAGTTCTACGGGAGGTGAGTAGCCGAAAATATGCCTAGCCGCCAGCAAAAACAAGCCACCAAAACAACCCGAAAAACCCACAAAAAGCAGGGAAAAATCAAAGACTGCAATACAACTAAATGAGGCCTTTTGCTCTCATCTCATTTACCATTTTAAGCTTGGCGGGCAGGTATTCGTCCACCACGTAGGTCAAACCGTAACGACTGAAGGCCTGCTGCTCCGCCTTCCTCTTAATCCTCAGAAAAGTCTTAAGCTCCTCCTGCCAGAACTTAGACTGGTACCGAGGATCCCTAAGAAGATCTTTACACCTCTTAATATCCAACTCAGTAAGCTTGTCGCTGGGAAGGTTGTAACGCTCAATGTCACTGGCCCAAACACCCAACAACATGGCATCCGGGGTAGCTAGACCCAACAGGTGAGCAGAACTGGCGCTTCCGCTGATCAGGACTTGAGCGATGTGGAATCCCCAGGGGTCCGCGTCGACAAAGATGTATACTGGTAGGTTTAGTTCGTAGTGTAGTCTTCTTATTAGTCGTCTTGTTGAGCGGGGTGCTTGTCCTGCGGTGTGTATTAGTATGGCGTTGTATTTTTCGTTTACTTCTTCTTCTACGAATCTTGTGAACATTCCGCCTGATTCTATGGCTATTACTTTGTCTGCTGTGGTTTTTATGAATTTGGAGTTTACTAGGTGGGGTCCGATCATTACGCCGTCTGGTGAGTCGTTCATTGTTACTCTTCTGCCTGCGTAGCGTGCTGGTGTTGTGTATTCTACTGTTAGGTCTCCGTAGATTGCGCTTCTTTCTTCGGGGAATACTTTGAAGTCTTCTCTGGGTACGCCTAGTATTGCTTCTACGTCTGTTATGCAGGTGTCGGATTCTTGTTGGTCTGCGAATTTGATTTGGTATGCTTCGCTGCTGTAGTAGACGTCTCGTAGGGTGCTTGATTTGTTTAGTTTGAGGAGTTCTTTTAGGAATCTCATTACCCAGATTAGTTGGGAGAAGCTTCTTATTTGTCCGAGGCTTTTTGCTGTTCTGGTTACTGTTTTGTCTCCTAGTACGTATTGTCGGAGGTCTTCGTCGAAGACTATGTTTGAGGTGCTTCTGCTTGGTATGTCTAGGTGGGGGAATTCGCCTTTGAGTATTTCTTGGTATAGTTGTTTTCCCATTTTTGAGAGGTTTTTGTCGACTTCTTTTCTTCTTTGTATTTCTTTTTTGAAGAGTTCTTTTTCCTTTTTTATTGCTCTTTGTTTTTTTGCTTCTGTGTCGGCTAGTTTGAGGTAGGTTTTTCCGTCTTTTTCGAGTGTTTCGATGACTCCTGCTTCTGCTAGGTCTTGGAGTACTTTTTCGAATTCTTCCATGTTTTTGACTTTTAGCCTTTTTATGACTGCGTCTTTTCCTTTCCATCTTCCGGAGAGAGCCTTTATCACTCTATCTCCAGTGAGCATTTTTCTTTAATCCTCCAATTTTTATTTCTCATTTTGGGCTTTTAAGGGGTGGTTTGTTGTTTTCTTGGGTTTCTGTTGGTTTTTTCTGCTCGGTTCTTCTGGGGGATTTGGTTTTCTTTGCTTTTTTCTTCGATTTTTTCTTTGTTTTTGGGGTTTTTCTTTTTGGTGTTTTGGTTGTGGTTTTCGGCTTTTTTGCGGTTTTGGTGGTCTCTTTTTTTGGTTTTGTGGTGGTTAGTGGTTCTTCTTCTGTTTCCATTTCTGTTTCTGTGGGGATTGGTTCTTCTGTGGCTGGGCCTTCTATTGCTGCTGTTTTTCTTTCTGCGAGGATTTCTTCTATTTTTTGTACGTCTTCTTCGCTTGTGTTTTCAACTAGTTGGTCCATTGCGACTTCGGGGGCTTCCGCCTCTGCTAGTATCTCTTCTTCCTCTGCTTCTGCTTCTTCCTTTTCTGTTTTTTCTGCTTCTTTGATGAGTATTTTGCTTTTTTCGATGAGTTTTCCGTAGTCTGGTATTTCTCTCTGTTCGGCTAGGGCTGCTATGTCTCTTACTATGAGTGGGAGGTATTTTTCGTAGATGTTTATTCTTTGCTTTTCTCTTGCTATTCGTTCTTTTCTTTGGAGGTAGCGCATTAGTTGGCGTGCGCACTCCATGATTCCTCTTCTGATTTCGACTTCAATTTCTGGCCTGTCTGCGATGAATTCTTTGCCTGCGGTTTTGAAGGGTAGTTTTGTGCTTACGATGTGGACGAAGACGGCTATGGGCATTCCGGGTTTTATTTTGTACCTGGACCAGGGTATGCTTCTTATTACTTTTGCTGAGACGTCTTTGTACTCGTCGTAGAGTAGGGGGATTCTGTTCGCGTATCTGTAGAGTACGATGTTTTCTTTTCGGGGTACTTCTCCGCCGTAGGCTATTCCCACTTCTACTATGAAGGGGTGTCCTCCGTATGATGAGGGCGGCCGCTGGGTAACTGCAACGAAGTCGGGTTTCAGTTCTTTTTCTATTCCCGACTTGAGTAGTTCTTCTCCGAGGGGTGAGAGGCACTTCGCGTCTGGGGGGAGGAACTCGCCGAAGGTTTTCATTTTTCTGACGAGTTCAACTATCTGCGTGGCGGTTAGCGATTTGGGGTCGGTGTTTTCGGGGATGCCGACGCTTTTCAGGAATTTCTGCGCGGTTTTTGGTCCTACTCTGTGGAAGTGTGTTCGCATGAACGTTACCATGTCTCTGGTTTTTGTTTCTCCGATGATGCGGGTCACTCGTTCCACGTCTACCCCCACGGGGTGTGGCTGGACCTCTGTTGGTGGTGGCGGCAGTTTTTTGATGCTTCTGGTGAAGTAGTAGAGTACGCCGTCTGGGTCTACGAAGAGGATGGTTGCGTAAGGGGTTATCAGGGCTGTTTCGCGGATGTACTCCACGATTTGCTTTCTCGCTCTGGGCCAGTCTCCTTCAAGTGAGAATTCGATTATTGTGCCGTGCCACCCGGAGCCGTTCTTTCTGCGGTTCCACTCTATTAGTTCGGGCTGGTTGGTCTGTATGTCTATGCGGAGCTTAACGTCGTAGACCCATTCGGAGTCTACTGCGCTTGATATTATGTGGAGGGGTTTGTGGGTTGTGATCTGGCCGTAAAGGAAGGCCATCTTTCCCCCCAGTCCGAATCTGCCCCTCGCCTGGCGGTGGGTGTACTTGGAGCCGTACAGAATTCGGCCGAAGCAGCTTTGAATGTTGTCTCGGGGGACTCCTATTCCGTTGTCCTCCACGGTTATCTGGTAGACGTTGTCTCCCTCGTTTTTCATTATGACCTTGATTTCGGGTAATATCCCTCCGTCCTCGCAAGCGTCTAGGCTGTTTTCCACAAGTTCGCGCACCGCGGTGTAGATTGCTCTCGTTGGGTTGTCGAACCCGGCTATGTCCCGGTTTCTGTAAAAGAAATCTGCCGCACTAATCGCCTTGTACGAAACCTTCGACATTACCAACTCCTTCTGGATAGAGCTCCGTGTCTCGTGGACTTGCTCACTAATAACTTAACTCAACGTTTATTTTAAATGTTTTTATATTATAAATAACAATCATAAAAGGTAGGAAAGCAACCTGCGATGCGGAAAAAGAAATATCAGCCTCTGCTCATTTACATTTACATACCTTGATTTGAGCGTTTTACTCGTTCATGGATGTGGTTTTCCGCTGTTTGGACAAAGCAATGTGAGGGATAAGTTTGTCTGAAAGCCAAGAAAAATTGATAGAATACACACTTGATTTTGACTGTATGCTGGAAATGCTAAGAACAGTTATCCATACCACCGGTGAGCTCTTTGGTCTTGCCTTCACCAAGATGATTTCAAAGTACTCCCTGGAGTTCTAGGCAGAGAAGGTGGGTGAGGAACCGCCGGAAGGTCTCGAGGACATTGACAGCGTGGTCGAGTACATCAAGAAGCACAAAGACAAGTATCCTGGGGGGTATAACTCTCTGCTCTATGGAATAGCCAAGGCGGAGAAAATGTTTGAGGAAGCCTTGGGTTCGGGTGCAAAAAGCGTAGCGTACAACGTAATCCTTAAAGTAATCTCCGACTCGGGTGTGCTGGATTCACTTGAAGGAAAAACAGAAGACGTATATGAATCTCTTTCAAACTACCTTGAGATGTCTGTTGCCATTAACCTAGCGGTGTCCCAAAAAATAAGAAAGAGCAGGAAAACTCGGTTCTGTTGAAGAATATTATTAACTGCCCCTTCAATGACACCTTGAAGTCGCTAACCGTGAGGGAATCACGCGGGTTACGGGGGGTCAGGACTGCATAGTGCTGATATCAGACACCGCAGCCCTGAGCAAAATAACTGGCAAAGCATTAGATTACCGCCTCGAGAAATATGAGCACCCGAACTGTGAAGGGAGAATATACGAAATCTGAGATTGGCAGCGCAGTTTCCAGACGCCACTTCATCCTGGAGAACTGAAGTTGACTGGTTCCCGATTTTGATTCTAGGGTGAAGGAAAGATTAGCCTCGCTCAATGGTTGTATGCACAGGGATTCAAGCAGCCTATGACAGTTACAGTGATGCTCTAGATGTGGCATAGTTGAGGTGAATCGGACGGTGTTAACTCAACTATCCTTTTGTCCTCTTATTTTTTATTAGGGGTGTTTACTCTAGTATCTTTGTGACTCGGCCGATTGTTCTTGTGCTTCCCTCTCTGGTGACGATTCTGTCTCCTACTCTGAGGAATTCTGGGTAGTACTTCATTCTCAGTTTGACTTTGGCGAAGTCTCCCACGACCAGGTAGTCGCGTCCCTCGATCTCCTCGAAGACCACGGTTTGGTGAATCGTGTTGGTCTGGAGGACTGGTGAGTATCCAACTGAAATCTTGGCCGGGTGTCTGGTTACGACTATGTTTGCTTCGAAGAACCTGCAGGCTCTCAGCTCCATGTCAACGTCGGAGATGACCTGGCCTCTTCTAAGCTTCTTTGGGTCTATGCGCTTGACGTCGAAGCCGAATATGTCGCCCGCCTTGACGCGCTGTACGCGCTCCTTGAAGACCTCCACCGTTGCGATTCTTCCCTCGAAGAATTCTCCGTTCTCGTCTGGCCCTATTTTAACCTTCTGTTCCGGTTTGAACATTCCCTGTTTGACGGTGCCGGTGACCACAACGTTCGTTCCGGGGATTCCTAGGTACACCTTGTCGATGTAGGCGAGCGCGGGTTTTAGGATTAGCTCCTGGTTTATGCGTGAGGGTAGAGTGGCAAGAATCTTTTTGAGCAGATCCAGACCCTCACCTGTTACGCTGCTCACCTCGATCACAGGAACGATTACGCGGTGGTTTATCTCCTTCTGGACGATTTTGACGTCGCTGTCGTCCCTCACCCATACGGGTAGTCTGCCTATGTTTTTGATGGTTTGGCGGATTACCTCCCTCACCCTCTCAAGTTCGGGTGGCTTCGCCTGGTCCACCTTCGAAATCAGAACTATGAACGGTGTCTCCTTGCTAGCCATGAGCAGCAGATGTTCTCTTGTTATGTCGTCCAGACGCCAAACTCCCGTCCGCGTCTCCTCGGCGGACATGAGCTTGTACTCGTCTCTCGCGGGTATGAGTATCACACCGTACTGTGAGTCGCTTCCCAGGATCGCCCTGATCATGGTCTTAACGTACTCGGAGTGCCCCGGAGCGTCTACAAAGTTGATTATCCTCTTCGCATGGTCTAGTACCCTGGCTCTCTCCTCAGGGTTCAGGGGGTTTTCCAGGGGTGTGATTTCGTTGTTGTGGTTCAGTCCGATGAATGCGAAGTGTAGGTCTGCTGTCTGTCCCTTTTCGAGCTCCTGCGGGTGTTTGAGGAGGTACGCTCTCGCTGATCCCCGCCCGTTGTCCAACTTGTTTCCCATGAGAACCCCGATCAGTGTGCTTTTTCCAGAGTTCACCCTTCCTGCGAAGCCTATGGATATCAGGTCCTGGAGTTCCTCTGTGGGTGTCCTTACCAGAACGTACCTCGTTACGAGTCCCTTGTCCGTGTTGAAAATTTTCTTGTGGACTATTGTTATTCCCGCCTCTTGACATATTCTCCTCAGGACGAAGTCCGAAATCTCGGCGTCCTCCTCGGTCAGTCCGAATACTTCCCACCTTTCATCGTTTATGTCCTCGACTCCCACGTAGAGGTTCCCCTCACCCTCGCTGGTGATGTACTTTAGCTGTGCTATCAGCTTCTGTTTCCTTTTCGGGGATAAATCCTTTGCTTTCAGGTAGCGTTTAAACTCTGTTCTGAAGTTTTCGCCTCTTTCTAACAATTCTCTGAGAGAGCTACTAGGCAAGGTAAACACCCGCTACTATTAAATAAATAGAAGAAAGATTTAATATAAATATACTCTAAGCACTGTTTGTGAATCTGCCCTCCGAGGGACCCGTTTTCCCCCTTCTTTGTTTGGTTGTTCCGCTTTTCTTTCAGTTTTAAGAGACGGAAATTGCTTATAATAGTTTTTCGGCATGCGAGTCAAAAATTAGGGGGTTACATGCACTTGTGGACCAGTAGATAATCGTGAACTATTCTTCCGAGTTCTGTCAGTCTCAGCTTCCCGTCAATCTCGGAGACGAGATTCAAAAGTTTTAAAACACTCAGTACGAAAGGTGCTTCTTCCTTCTTCACGGCGCTGATGGCTGAAACCTCTTCCTGCGTCATGATGCTCCAGCCCAAGCTATTTACAATGTTTGCGCCGTTCAGCCCTATTAGGGATATAAGAAAGTTAATTTTTTCGGTGGGGATTCTTGGGGAAAATATTTCACTGATGTACTCGCACCTGTACCCGTTAACAAAACATCTGCCCCAACAGTTTCATGTTCTTCGTGAGTAGGGGTCAAGAAGACACCCGGAGGGAACCGAATCCGAGAAGAAGAGACACGCCGCCTCTTCAGACGTGTATCTTGCGATGAGCGCCTCGGCACAGTCGTCTGGCACAAGAGGGTTGAAACCCTTTTCCCTATCTTCGGTGGTTTCCCTTTCTCTTTCTTTCTCATTGCTTTCCAATGTCCGCACCTTACGAGAAGTATGGATTCTGCCCACGAACACGGAATGCCTGCTCCTTTTTAAGGATTTTAGTTTTTTCACCCGCAATTGACTTAACAGTGTTATATTTTTAAACCTTTTCAACAACCAGAATATCCAGTACACTCAAATAAAAGCCCGGCGTTAGACTCCTTATTCTCCTCCTATAGGGGATTTCAACCTTCAACCCGAGTTCTCTCAACCTATTCGTGACCTTCTCACAAAGCCTTTCCAACTGTTGAGATTTTGTGCCATACGCCTTTACAGTATCATAATAGTGAATGACTCCCCCCGGAACAATCCTGCGGGCTGCATGCTCCAAGTACTCGTAGGCTTTGAGTGGAAGGGGCATTATTATCCGATCGGCATGTGTGGGTTCTTCAACTTCCCCAGCGTCTCCCAGGATGGCGACAACCCTGTCCTCCACCCCGTTGAGGAGAATGTTCTCCCTCAGATACTTAACGGCGAAGGGGTTTATGTCCACGGAGTAGACCCTACAGTTTCTCATCCTCTTCGCGATCAGTATTGAGAACGTTCCAACCCCCGAGAACATGTTCAAAACAACTTCACCGCTCCTAACAAGGTTCGCAACCCTGTTGTGCTCGTAACTCAGGCGTGGAGTGAAAAACACCTTCGCTAGGTCGAGCTTGTACCTGCAGCCATACTCCCTGTGCACCGTTTCCGTCCTGTTCTCCCCGGCTATGACCTTTACCTCCCCCACTCGCGCCTCATTTTTTATGCGTCCCGTTCGCAAGGCAACAACGCGAAACTGTGGAAAGTTCCTGAGAATTGCACTGCCAATCTCTGGGTAAAAGTCAGAAAGCTCCCTCGGAAGCTTCACTAAGCAGATGTCTCCGACCTCCTCATGTCTGCGAGGAATCAGAGGCCAATACTCCTCCGGAATAACCCCTCTAATCGCGTCCACCGGTTTCAACACCAAGTTCTCTCCTCTACTCGCCTGCGCGAAACCGGAGAATTCAGAAGACGGTTAAACCACTCTGACCGCAACAATCGAAGGAGCGGGTCTCGTGAAATTGTCTCCCAACTCTAAAAGGTGTCGTAGATGTCTTGGAACTGTGATTCCGGAATCACATCGTGGGGTAGTGCTTCTCTGACGCCGACCATTGTTCTCTTCGCATAGCGTGCCTTATCCCACATTTCTCTCGTGTTTCGTGCGCCCACATAACCGTATGCTGCCTTGAGCGCGGCTGCGAGGTCTCTCGCCAGGGTTCTAACGGAGCCCCTGTATGATACTACTCCTTCTATCCCCTCAGCCACTTTCTTTGTACCTCTCGTGTACCTGTCAACCGCGTACCTCTCCCTTATCGCCGAGGGTGACGCCATTCCCCTGTACCTCTTCATGGGAACTCCTCTGATGTACACTTTCTCACTGGGGGCCTCGTCGGTGCCCGAGAACAGGTAGCCGCACATGACGGCGCTCGCACCCGCCCCTATTGCCTTCGCTATGTCTCCGCTTCCCCTAATCCCTCCGTCGGCGACGACGCTTATGTTGGCTCCGTACTCCTGAACCGCGTCGGCGACGAGGGCTGTCGCTGACAGCGTTGTTACTCCCACTCCGGTCACCTGGGTGGTTTGGCAGATGCTGCCTCCGCCTAGTCCCACCCTTAGGCTTGCCAGCTTGTCTATGTCGCTTGTGATCACTTCGTGGGCTGCTTCCTCTGTTGCTATGTTTCCGTACATAATCCAGGCGTTTACGTCCTTTGAGATTTTCTCCACGGATCTTATTGCGTTCACGTTCATTCCGTGGGCTATGTCGATGACCAGGATGTCCACGCCCACGAGGTCAAGTCTTATGGCTCTCTCGTGGTCGAAGGGGCTTATGCTCGCGGCCACGAGTAGTCGTCCCTCCGCGTCTCTGGAGACATGGGGGGAATCCTCAAGTCTTTTTATGTCCTTGAGCGTGATTAGACCGGTGAGTTTTTTGAGTTCGTTCAGGACCAGCAGTTTCTCAATTCGGTGCATGTGGAGCAGCTTTTTGACCTTGGTTGTGTTGAGTTTTCCTCCTTCGAGTATGTCTTTCTCTATGACTGTGACGAGTCTCTCCTTCGGCGTCATCTCCTTGCTCACTGGTGCGTCTGGATCTGCGGCGAT
>Ga0164310_10002796_pt1 | contig 10101 bp, 8 predicted proteins | sample GuaBasSedimGuay1_FD_121795 | JGI IMG/M metagenome (GOLD analysis project Ga0164310, IMG submission 121795) | Subseafloor sediment microbial communities from Guaymas Basin, Gulf of California, Mexico - Guay1, Core 4569-9, 0-3 cm | ecosystem: Environmental > Aquatic > Marine > Hydrothermal vents >... | reverse complement strand
GGAAGAACTGCATCGAGGCATAAAATAAGGGGGAATGATGCAATGCTGAGTGATAAGATCTCAGATGTGTTGAATGTACAGATCAACCGTGAGATATATTCAGCTTATCTCTATCTATCGATGTCTGCGTACAGCACGTACATCGGGTTAAAAGGGTTTGCCAATTGGTTCATGGTGCAGTACCAGGAAGAGATGACCCACGCGATGAAGCTTTACAACTATGTTAATGACCACGGCAACCATGTGAGGCTCATGGCAATCGATGAACCACTAACAGTGTTTGAGTCTCCGCTGGATATGTTTGAGAAGACGCTCGCTCATGAGAAGAAGGTTACAGCTTACATCAACGAACTTGTTGACCTTGCAATCGAAGAGAAAGATCATGCGACAAACATCTTCCTGCAGTGGTTTGTCACAGAGCAGATCGAGGAGGAGGGAAACGACAACGACATAATCGCAAGGCTGAAGCTCATCGGGGAAGATGGCAACGGACTCCTCATGCTTGATAAAGAGCTGGCAGCACGGATGTTCACACCACCAGTGGCGGAGTAGGAAGGTGGAGCGTGATATTTCACATTCATGGTTAGGGGATGATGTGTTGGTAGGTACTGCAGGTTGATCTTATTTCATACTCATAGAATAATCTATGAGACGAATTGAAAAGAGGTGAAAAGAGAATGGTGTTCCAAAGAAGATGGATACTGGATCCGTTTGAAGAAATGAATAGAATGAGAGAATGGATGGAGCAGATGTTCGGTGAGATGCCTGAAACAGCAGGGCTGCTTCCTGCTGTTGTAGGTGAAGAAGTGGGGAAAACAGCTGTTCCAGCGGTAGATCTTGTAGACAAGGAGGACAAGCTGCTCTTGAAAGCAGATATGCCAGGGATATCCAAGGATGATATCAAGGTTGAGATCAAAGGGGACCGTGTAGAAATCTCTGCAGAGACGTCAAAAGAAGAGAAAGAGGAGAAGGAAGGGTACATCAGGCGAGAACGGTCATATACGAAATACTACAGATCTATCCCACTGCCAACAGATGTTGACAGCGAAAAGGTCGATGCAAGCTTCAAGGATGGAGTTCTCGCAATCGAGATGCCGAAGATCGAAGCAGCAGAGGTCAAGCGAATCGACGTCAAATAAACCCTCCATCTTCTCTCATCATTTTTCATTTTTGGGAGTGAAAATGAATGGCATGCATAACCCCCTAATGGGAAGCTTACAGAATCGGCAAAAGATATTCTGAACGCTGCAAAAGAACCTTTGACTCCAGATGAGATCTCAAAAGCCACTGGCATTCCTCTATTTCGTGTTAGAAGTAGCACAAGAGAGCTTGTGGATCTTGAAATGCTTGAAAAGTCTGGTGAGATGTTTAAAATGACCTCACTTGGTGAGGAGAAGCTCGAAGGGTAAAAGACGATGATAGAATTGAGTGGTAAAGTATTAAAGTATTTGAGGAAGTGATATGAATGGAAGAAGAATTTGAATGCTGCTGTGAAGGTCTTCCACTTATTGGGGACCCAGCACCAGAATTTGAGGCTGTAACGACATTTGGGACACTGAGACTTGAGGACTATCGTGGAAGCTGGCTTGTTATGTTCTCGCATCCTGCAGACTTCACACCTGTCTGTACAACAGAGTTTATCGCATTCACAGAGATTTACGAAGAACTCAATAAGCGAAACACTGAGCTTCTCGGGCTTTCGGTTGACAGCGTCTCATCGCATATCGCATGGGTAAGAAACATCGAGGAGAAGCTCGGTATCAAGATACCGTTCCCGATAATAGCGGATTTGACACGGGAGATTGCAACCCGATACGGGATGATCCATCCTGGCGAGAGCAAGACCGAGACTGTGCGATGCGTCTTCATAATCGATCCAGAAGGGATACTGAGGGCTATGATCTACTATCCGCTGACAAACGGGCGGAACATGGATGAGATACTGCGGCTCCTTGATGCGATGCAGACGTCTGATGAGAATAAAGTTGCAACACCTGCAAACTGGAGACCAGGGGACGCGGTCGTTGTTCCACCACCAAGCACACAGGAGATGGCAGAAGAGCGGATGACGGAAGGGTACGAGTGCGTGGACTGGTATCTCTGTAAGAAAAATTTGTAAGGTGACTACGGGTGGTGGATATTAAGCTCTACTCCACCCCGTCCTGCCCTTTCTGTGCGATGGCAAGGAATTTCTTTAAAGGAGCAGATGTGGAGTTTGAGGATGTTGACGTGTCAAAAGATCAGGATGCAGCAATGGAGATGGTGAAAAAGAGCGGTAAGATGCTGCTTCCACAGATTGAGATAGGGGATACGATAATTGTCGTATTTGATGAGAAAGCGATAAAGCAGGAGTTGGGCATTGATGTATCATCTTCTCATAATCGGGGCAGGACCAGCAGGGCATACAGCAGCAATCTATTCAAAAATAATGCAAAAGAGCTGGAATTGGAATAAATCTGGGAGAACGGGTTTTATGGATTTTGTGTTTCTGGTTAGAGTTTTAATTGTGGTTTTTTCTATTTTTTCAAGACGTGGACTGCGGTGGATTTGAATGAGGCGTGTACGTGTTTGCCAGTCTCTAATTCAAGTTCTTCTGCTGATTGTTTTGTTGTGAATGCAACAAGTTCTCCGTTTATCTCTATTCTGACTATTGCTCCGAGGTTTACGATCTTTGTGATCACGCCTTCTATGTTGTTTCTCGCGCTTGTTCGCTGTGGTTCTCTTGATATGATCACGTCTTCTGGTCTTATGAATACATTGACCTCGCAGCCTGTTTCTAAGTCGGATAGGGTGGAGATCTCGGCGCTTCCGATGTTTATCTTTATGAGTCCGTCTGTCTTCTCGGTTATAAAACCTTCGAGTATGTTCTCTGTTCCGACGAAGTCTGCGATTATCCTGTTTTTTGGCATGTTGAATATTTCGCGAACGGTGCCTACTTGTGCGATTCTTCCGTTCATCATGACTCCTATCCTATCTGCCATTATCATCGCTTCGGTTTGGTCGTGTGTTACGTGAACTATCGTGACCCCTGATTCTTTGTGGATTTTTTTGAGTTCGTCTTGCATTCCAGATTTTGTTCTTGCGTCAAGAGCACTCATAGGTTCATCGAGTAGCAGCAGGTCTGGCTTTAAGACGAGAGCTCTTGCTGTTGCCGTCTTCTGCCGCTCCCCGCCTGAAAGTGTATCCGGGTATCGATTCCTGAGGTGTGTGATCCCTAATAAGTCCATCATTCTGGATGATTCTCTCTCGATTTCATCTTTTGGAAGTTTTTTAATTCTTAGTCCAAATTCTATGTTTTCTCTCACTGTAATATGTGGAAATAGTGCGTAGTCCTGATATACGAACCCAACCCCGCGCTCTTCGGGTGTAACATTTGTCACATTTACTCCATCTATCCAGATCTCGCCCGCATCTGGAAGATAAAAGCCTGCTATGAGCTCAAGAAGAAGCGTCTTTCCAGACCCGGTTGGACCAAGGATGACGAAGTACTCGCCCCGATCAATCGTGAGGTTTATATCCTTTATGTTGAACTCTTTCCAGCTTCTCTCAAGGTCTTTGATACCTATCATCATTTTTTCCTCCACTTGAATGACCTGAGGAGGATGAAGATTGCAAGGCAGACCAGGACAAAGAGAATCGCCACAGGCCTTGAGCTTTGCAAGCCAAAGGATGTGAACCGCTCGTATATCAAGATAGGAGCAGATTTAGGGAAGTATGCGACGATAAGAACTGCTGAGAACTCGCTTATGCCCCGCGCCCATGCAAGGATGCAGCCGTTGTAAATTGAAGGGAATGCGAGCGGAAATGAAACCTTCTGGAATGTCTGCCACTGGGACGCCCCCAGCGAGCGTGATACATTCTCCAAACGCTCATCCACAGTTCTAAATCCCTCTCTTGCAGTATTAACCAGATATGGTAAGCCAACAAAGAGCATCGCAAGCACAATTCCAAAGAATGCATCGATCAAGGTAAACCCTAACATATTAAAAGGTGCTCCGATCACTCCCGAACGCATAAAAACCCCATACAGTGCGATTCCTGCAACAACATGTGGTATCATCATAGGAATATCTATAATACCCTCTATTACAGTCTTAAAAATGAAATCCTTTCGCGCAAGGATATACGCTAAAGGAACTCCAAAGATGAACGCGATGAGCGTAGATAACGTTGTAGCAGCGATACTGAGCCACATTGCAGTTAGAACCACAGGATCTTTTGCAGCATTGAATAAGGCTGACAGATCATTTATCTGTCGATAAAACATATCGCCCAATGTAATAAATACAAAAAATACAAGGAAAAAACCTAAAAAAAGGAAAAAAATGAAAATTTTATCTTTTTTTATTTTTTCCATTACATTCTCAATGGATTTCAGAGACATCTGGCGTCCGTTATGTACAATAATATAATGCTTCGCCGTATTCATCCATTCCAAATTCTGCGATTAGTGTCTGTCCTTCAGCGGATGAGAGATGTTCGATGAAATCTGCTGCCAGTTCATAGTTCACATTCGGGCATTTTTCAGGATTCACTGCGATTGCATGGTAGTGATTGACGAATATGGGATCGCCTTCAACCAGTACGGTCAAATTTATCTCATCTCTGAGTGTTATGTACGTGCTTCTGTCTGTCATGAAGTGCCCCTGCTCGTCATTCGCTATTTCGAGTGTTTCCGCCATGAAGGTATTGGTTGTCTGATACCAGTCTCCCTCTGGCGTTATTCCTGCTGTTTCCCAGATTGACATCTCTTTTTTGTGCGTCCCAGAGTTGTCTCCTCTTGAAAAGAAGAGAGATTCTGATTCTGCAATCTTTTCATACGCTTCTGTTACGTTTGTCATTCCTTTTATCCCGGCTGGATCATCTTCTGGACCTACAATTACAAAATCATTATACATCACACAGGTTCGATTTAGTCCGTAACCATCTGCGATAAACTCTTCTTCTGCTGCTGGAGCATGCACCATCACAAGGTCAACCTTGCCTTCTCTGCCGAGATTTAACGATGCGCCACTTCCCGCCTTTGTTACCTCAACCTCGCAGTTATACTTCGCCTCAAAGGGCTCAGCTATTGCATCGATTAATCCTAACTCGTAGGGACTTCCAGTTGCCAGTTTTAAGATCTTCTTCAGAGATGAATCTAATTCTTCTGGCAGGTTTCCGCTTCCAACCGCTGGCACAATCGGGGGCTGTCCCATGTTATCAAAGATGTGCTGTCCACTTTCGCTTATCACGAACTCCACGAACTCAAGTCCAAGTTCAGGGTTTGGTGCGTTCTTTGGGACTGTTATGCCGTATACAATCGGTTTTCCAATCTTTGTCTTCTCGTCAACGGTTTGTAACTGAATTTTTTTGTAGAAATCAGCTTGTTCCACTTTGCTCAGGTCTATCTCTTCTGGAAGGTCCACAAAATGTAGATTGTGCTGGACTGCAACGCTTCTGTATATGAAGAAATAGTCGAGTGCTCCGATCTCAACGAGTGCTGTGAGGTCGGTTTCCTTCGGTTTTATTGTGACTTTATCGGTGTTTGGTGCTAGATCATCTGGTGTTTTTATTAAATATCTGTCATTATCCTCGGTTATCGTAATTGCGGTGTTTTTCAGGATAAGTTCATCAAACAGGCCATCTTCTTCATAAGACAGTTCTGCAAGCTTACATACCATCACCGCTCTGTATCCGCACGGATCGAGATTTGGATTTGAGAAGCCGAAGGTTACGCCGTCTCTTTGAATAATTTCATACCAATTCTCTTGTGTGATTTCATCCACATACTTACTCTTTTCAGAATTGTATGCAAGCACCATGTCATTTGTTGCAAATCTGACAGTCCAATCTGCATAATCTGGATACATCATACTTGGAATCAGTGAGTAATCCGCGGATGCAACAACGTCGCCCTCTTTTCCAACGTCAGTCACCTGTCGTATCGCTGCCACGCTGCCATACGTTTCTCTCTGTACATCTACATTTGGGTGGAGAGCTTCAAATTGACGTTCCACTTCTTCGAAAGGTACTGCAAGGCTTCCTGCATGAAATATCTTCAGTTCAGTCTCTGTCTGTGCTGTCGGTTCTGCTGGTTCCTGAACACATCCTGCTGCCGTGAGCATGACCGCCAGGATAAAAAATATTTTTATATTTCTATTTTTCATCTCTTTTCTACTCCAGGTTTGCCAACCATGCTTTATGTATAAAGAAACATAATGTAATCATTGATAAACTTTACGAAAAAAGCGAGTGAAATGTTGTCCTCCCTATTCACAAACCAAAAATAGAGACCTTTGCAAAACCTAGATCTTTAAACCTTCATAATACTATATATTAATAAATATTATTTAAATTTTATCCGATCTAAAATTGTTTTTTATTTCTGGATAACGTTTGAACAGTTTTCGTGGTAATACTCTTAATTATTAGCGTTACGCCGCCACCCGTGTCCAATTATACATGACCAATTCCCAAACGCTGATCTCTCCACATCCTATTGATCTACCATGGTTTGTGGACGGTAAGGATTATTATTATCCTGGGTGTACCTTGATGGTGTGAAGCTCATCAAACGCCATTTGAAAGGTCTTGTCGGAGAGATTGGGGTTGTGCCAGAGTCACTGGACGACTTGTGGCATTTGAAGTATATAATTGAAGGGGAGGATCTCGTTTTCTCTGTCACGAAGCGACGGATTGAGGGCGCTAGTGATAAGTTGCGCCCTGAAAAGATGGAGAAGAGGACGATGCGACTTGGAGTGTTAGTCGAGAGTGTGGAGTTTCACCGATTCTCTAACCGATTACGTATACACGGTATCATTGAATCTGGAGTGGATGCAGGCTCTTACCACACCTTGAACATAGAGAGTGGAACACAGCTTTCGATTGTTAAGACGTGGCGCAGGGATCAGGTTGAACGAGTCAATGAAGCTGTTAAGGAATCGAAGCGCCCACGTGTAATAATACTCACGATTGAAGAGGGTGAGGCGGCGATCGGTATTGTGCGCCAGTTCACAGTGGAAGAGTTTTCAGATGTTAAAGGTTCGCTTGGCAAGGGCGAGGGGAACTACAGGGGCGAGTTCTTCGAAGAGGTTGTGAAACGATTAGCAGGTGTCGGAGAAGAAGCCGATGCCATTGTGATTGCAGGACCTGGTTTTACAAAGGAAGACTTCTTCAAAGTGCTTAAGAATCGCATGCCAGAAATCGCTGAGAAAAGTGTCATAGAGGATACTGCGTCGATCGGTATTCAGGGCTTTCAAGAAGTTCTTCGTCGTGGCGCTGTTGATCGGATTACAGAATCCACTCGGCTTACAAGGGAGACGCGACTGATGGAAGAGTTGCTCACCGAGATCTCGAAGGACGGTCTTGCAGCGTACGGGTGGGATGAAGTGCGCTTCGCACTTGATATCGGCGCTATCAAGACACTGCTCATAGCGGATGAATACCTGCGCGTTCAGAGGGAAGAGAAGAGCGGCGAAGAGATCGATCGCTTCCTTCGGAGGGTTGAAGAACATCGTGGCAGGATCACAATCTTCAGCACAGAGTTCGAACCAGGCAAAAGGCTTGAAGGACTCGGTGGCGTGGCAGCACTGCTCAGATTCAAAATAGAAGGATGAAGTAATTGATAACACGAAAGTATGTGTTATATGCAATTGGCTGCCTAATATTTTTATCATCATTTCAATACGCGGAGATATAAAGAATGAACAAATACAAGAAAATTAAAATTTTCGAGGGTATTACCAGAAACATATTCATATTAGGATTGGTCAGTTTATTTACTGATTTCTCAAGCCAAATGGTCTTTCCATTGATTCCTTTGTTCTTAACCACTGTCTTGGGTGCTGGAGCTTGTGTGGTTGGTATCGTTGAAGGTGCAGCAGAAACGACAGCTTCTTTATTGAAAGTTGTGTCTGGCTATTGGTCTGATAAAATAAAAAAAAGGAAAATCTTTGTTTTCTTTGGCTATTCTCTGTCGTCTGTAACAAAACCATTATTTGCCTTCGCTAATGTCTGGTCTTTTGTTCTTTTTGTCAGAGTAATAGAGAGGATTGGTAAAGGCTTGAGAACAGCTCCAAGGGATGCAATTGTGGCTGAATCTTGTGATGAGGGTGTTAGAGGGAAGGCTTATGGGTTTCATAGGGCTATGGATGGTATTGGTTCAGTTTTAGGAGCAATTCTTGCTTTTTTGCTTCTTCCAGTCTTGGGATATAGAAATATCTTTTTATTTGCTTTTATACCCTCAATAATTGCCGTGTTCGTTGTTTTATTCATCAAAGAGAAAAATATCCCCCTTAAAGAAGAAACAAGGGAAATAACCCTCAAGTCAAGTTTCAAAAAATTGCCTATAAATTTAAAATTGTTTATCAGCGTTTCTTCGATATTTGCATTGGGTCATTTTGGATATGCTTTTCTCTTGTTAAGGGCAAAGAATATAGGATTGGCTGATAATATGGCAATCCTTCTTTATGTTTTCTTTTATATTATTTATACCCTATGCGTAATACCTTCAGGAATATTGTCAGATAAAATTGGAAGAAAACCGATTTTGATGGCAGGTTATTTGATATTTGCAATAACCTCTCTCGGCTTAATATTCGCATCAAACATCTATGATATTCTATTATTCTTTGTAATTTATGGAATATTCTATGCCATGATAGATGGTGTTCAAAGAGCATTTGTAGTGGATTTAGCACCGAAACACCTGAAAGCAACAGCGTTAGGAACATTTCATACAGCAATAGGGATGGTAGCACTTCCAGGTGGATTTATTGCTGGTTCGCTGTGGGATAAAATAAGTCCAGAAACAGCCTTTCTGTATGGTTTTGCACTGGCAACAATTTCAATGGTTTTATTTATATTTGTAAAGGACAAAACAAAGACTGCGAATTGATCTGAAAGTTGGCATAGCACCCTCACGTCGGAACATTGTTTCTTTGGGTCAAAACGTCGTATGTGCTGGGAACAAGTACGGGGTTTGGTGACTTCATGCGATTGAAGAGTTATGCACTTTTCCCTCTAAAACCTCTATATCCTTAAAATTAAATTTATTTAACTATTAGAATTTAATAGGGCATTTGTCATTTATTAGTTCATGGAACTCTTTCTTTTTGGTATCATCCAAAAGCGATTTTCCAAGTAAGTTTATTATTTTTTCTTTGTCCATCTCATTATGTAGCTGAAGAAACATTATTATTGATACACGGCAATAATCGAGTATCTTTTCAGGAAGTTCTCCAATTTCTTTTTGTTCAATCTTTGAGCCATGGACAAATCTACTCCTAATATCATACGACTTTTTGACAAGATTATAGACTTCTAACGTTTTATATCCAAATGGCTCAAGAGCTAAAGCTACTCTTTGGGAAAGTCTTTCAGTTAGTTCACTCAATTCCTTCTCTTTCAGATAAAGAGCCTCAAGAGCCATTATTGCAGTGGCAAGTCTATTTTCAGGAACAACAGGCTTAAGTAAAGCATCACAAAACCTATCATGTGCTATAGAGATGTAATCAGCTTCATCAGCACTTTTATCAATAATTTCAGAATAAATTAATGGCTCAATTCTGGCAATGAATTCAGTTAAATTCTCAGTGTCCTCTGCAGCTAGACCATAGTCATAATGAGCAGATAATAAATTGGAGTGAAAAACTGTTCCACCAGAAAACCTTATGATTGACTTATTATTGTATCGAGTCCTAATTTGTTCAATTGATCCTAATTTGAATAGCCTTAATGCAGCTATTACAGACTTTATCTTATTTTGAACTGACCTGGGAAATTTTTCTCTATATTCGAATTCTAATATTGCTGATGGCCAATTATGGAATTTGTGAGGTATGAAACTCCCATAATGCGAATAATACGATTCAAATTCTAAATCATTTGATTCTGGTTTCCTTATTAAAATGTTATCTCGAATTTTAATAGAATCGGTTTCCATCCAGATTCCATCAATCCAAACTACTGGTTGCCATAATATTGGATTCTCTTCTAAATCGCTTATAAGCAAAGTGATAAGTTCGATAATTTTGTCGTTATTTATTTCGTCAAGACAGACGTCAGTAATTTCTTTAACAAACTTACTAACCCACGACTTAGCTTCTGTTTCCTCTATAT
>Ga0164310_10002795_pt1 | contig 10103 bp, 5 predicted proteins | sample GuaBasSedimGuay1_FD_121795 | JGI IMG/M metagenome (GOLD analysis project Ga0164310, IMG submission 121795) | Subseafloor sediment microbial communities from Guaymas Basin, Gulf of California, Mexico - Guay1, Core 4569-9, 0-3 cm | ecosystem: Environmental > Aquatic > Marine > Hydrothermal vents >... | reverse complement strand
GGGCGTAAACATCGTATATAGCCTCCGTCTCTCCCACAGCCAAGGTAAAGGTTTCCGTCCATTCTTCGCCTGGGCCTAGCTCACTTATCGGCAGCGGGGCATAACAGTAGCCATCCCCCCTGCCCTGGCACGTTTCAGCGAACCCCACCCAATCATCAGGCCCTGAAGGGGGCGCCGAGGGATGTTCCTTCAAGTAGAGGGCAAGTATCACCCACGAACCTTCGTACCCATTAGAGGGCTTGGCATCCCCCTGATTGCCCACCGTGACCTGCACTTCCACCACTCCATTGGGATTTATCACGGAAGGCTCCACCTTAAGCTGCTTGATGGTTAAATCAACCCCGCCGGTTATATCCCAGTCGGCAGCCGTGTTGTTGCCGAGGTCCCATTCATCCCCCCCATAGCCTATGGTAACGGTAACTCCGAGGCTGCTCTCCGGGCCTGCGTTCTCAACCCTGGCCTTGAAGCTAACCTCTCCACCTTCTCCCCCTGAGAGGGAGCCAACGCCTCGAACGAAGGTGTTCCCCCCTACCGATGTCCAATCGGGGTTGTAGCCAGCTACGAGTTCCGGACCCAGGGTTAATGTCAGGACGACCCCCTGGGTGGGGATGCCGCAGATGTTGCTGTAAGCAATGGTATAGGTGATTGCCTCGTTGTTATTCACTATTGTCTTCCCATCATCCACGGTTACGGCCAGGTCAGGCAGATATTGGAGGAGGTGTTTCACCGCCCCGCCGACTTTCTCACCCAGGATGGTTCCATAATTCTCCTGTGCTCCAATGGCGTAAGTATCGTTGAGAATCTCGTAGCTCCTGCACCGGGGGAGCAGCGGGTCAACCCGCACGGTAAAATGAACTTCCTGAGAAGCCCCCAAGGGGACTTTAATCCCCTCCCAATGGAGGAGGTTATCGTCCAGCGTGCCTCCCCCTGCATCTATCAATTCCACGTAATCAGGGAGGCTTTCATTTAAGTAGACGTTGTAAGCGCTGCCGCCGGTGTTTGTGTAGCGCAAAGTGTAAGTTATGTAATCGCCTGGCATAACGGGTACACCGGAAGGCGGATTGGCCGCTTTGGAAACAGCTAACACGGGCGGGCCTATGATGTGATGGGTTACGGGGTTGCTCTCCATAAGCCCCACGCCCTGTCCGAGGATAAAGGCCGTGTTGGTGAGCGTTCCTGCCGGGATGCCGGAGACCACCCTGGCTGTGAAGGTCACAACGCCTGAATCCCCTGGGGCTACACCCCCTATATCCCATCTCACAACGCCATCCTGATACAAATCCCCGCCCGAGATATACACGAGTTTGGAAGTGTCAATGGGGTCGGTGATTATCACCCCCGGGGCAAAGGTTTGTCCGTCGTTCCTGTAAGTCAAGAGATAGGTGATAACCTGGCCGTATTCAAGGGAGGAACGAGCCGGTGGGTTGGCTTCCTTCAGAACGTTCAACGTTGGAGGGCCACCCAGGATGTGGGTTACCAAGTTGCTGGCGAAGAGGCTCGAACCTTCAGCAGTTGCCCAAGCTCGGTCGGTGATAATCACCCCTCCCTGAAGGCCGCTTTTAACCTTGGCAGTAAAGCTTACCTGTGCCTGATTCCCCACAGGCAGAGCAGGGATGGTCCAGGTTATGAGATCACCCTGGTATACACCACCGGGGACACTGATGATGTCCAGCTTAGCTACATCCACCACATCGGTGATTACGATGTTCTGAGCGGTGTAATATCCGGTATTGGTCACGGTTACAAAGTAAGTGATGTAATCCCCCCATCCCACCTTCGAGCCAGGAGGGGGAGCAGCCATCTTCTCCACACTCAGGGGCACCCCCCAGATGTAATGGATTACTTCATTGCTGAACTGGGATAGGACAGGGACTGATTCGCCAGGCACATAGGCTTTGGAAGAAGCCCTGTTGGTTAAGGGGGTTCCCGCCTGAATTGCAGGAGATATGCGGGCGGTGAAGCGAACCCGGGCTCCCTCCCCAGTGGCTATGTTATCGGTGAGCACCCAAGTCACTATGCCTCCGTTGAACACCCCCCCATCCAGCGGTGTCACATCGTAGAGGAGGGAAGTGTTCACCACATCGCTTATCAGAACCTGGGAGAAATCCGTGCCATATTGGTTGGAGAAGGTGATGGTATAAGTTATGGGCTCTCCCCAATAAACGGGATTTCCAGACTCAGGCCAGGCAGTTTTGAAGAGAGAACGGATGCCGGTTATTTGGAGGGTGTAAGTGGCCGAGACGGGCGAGAAGGTATAGACGTTGCCCAAAGCATCTGTCAAGGGAGGGTGTGCAATCCACACCGTATTGGTCACGTAATCTTGCGCTATGTTCTCTAACACCTGGATGCGGAAGCGTGTTTGGCCTCGGAGGCCCCCGCTACGCACGGTGACCGTTTTGGTGTAGAAGTTGTCGCCCGCATCCCTCCACCCATAGCCCACAAATTCAACCCCTGCCGGCAGCTCTTCGGTAATCACGGCCTGGGGCAGGTCAACCCCTCCCGTGTTGGAAAAGGTGATAAGGTAATCCAAGACATCCCCAGGAGATGCCACACCCAAGTAGGTGCTTTTGCCTATGCTGAGTGCGGGGTCTGGCACATCATAGAAGAGCTCAATCCAATCGAGCACCGGCGTAAAGGTAATCACCTGCCCCCGGGTAAGCACAACCTGATACTGGAAATAATGAGCCGGGGAGAGAGGCGGGGTGAAGGTGAGGTAATTGGTGCCACTTATAGAAGGCACCCAGGCGCTCCAATCCCCAAGGGTATTGGGGTTGCTTCCATAGCGGTACCTTATGTTAAGCGCTGTATCATAAGGGAGCAAAGCACGCCAGTACAGGTATGTAACCTGGGCTCCTTGGCTCAGTTCCAAGATTTTGGAAGTATAAGTGCCCTGAGGGGGATAGAAAGGATTCCCCGTTTCCTGGCCATCAACTCGACCCCTGAAGACGGTATCAACGGGTGCCGGTACGGTATTATTACCCCCTATGACGTAAACGTTCCCCTGCCAAGCCACCGTGGCATGACGGGAGCGCTCCTCAGGCAGTATGGGGCCACCAAGCCAGGTTCCGAACCCTGGCCCCCATTCGTTGTAGAGCCGTGTATCGGGGTCTGTCTCGTCTATCAGGGCCACCTGAACGGTGTTCGATATCTGCTGGCCCAAGCCGACTTCGCCTCCAGTGGTGAGGATTTCACCTCGGACTTCGACGGCCCCGTGAGCATAAAGGGGCTGGGGCAAAGCCCCCTGAGTTGAGGTCATCCAAGAGGTAAGGGTAGGAGTGGGGGTAACGGCCGAGGTAATCACATCCGCAAAGAGAACTTCCACTTTGGGGTCTGTATTATCCTGGTTCCCGTTACCGCCGATTAGATAGATTGTTCGGGAGATGTGACCGGTGTAGAAAACCGCTGCCGTGCTCTGCAAGGGCCAGGGGAGATATTCCTGAATATCACATACCCAATTCCCCAAAGAGCCATCGGGGTTTATCCTGGCTTTGCAGACGGTATTGGTGGCGGAAGCATTGCCAGGGTTAGTCCCTATGTTCCCCCCTATCACAAATATGTAGTTGTCCACCACCACTGCCGAATGATAAATGCGGCCCAGGCCCAGGCTGGAGCTTAGCTCTGTCCAGGGGCTCAATGCCCCTGTGCTCAACGTTACCACGGAATGATAAACCTTATCGGAGAAGGTATTATCATCCCTGATACCACCAATGTAATACAAGGAGGCGGTAAGCTCGCTGTGGGGATAGATAACCATAGCTCCACTGCTGAGGCCGACTGGCAACGACACAGGTAAGGTAACCCAGGGTTGAAGGGAACCATCGGCGTTTATGGTGGTGGAGTAGACTTCACGGCGGCGGGTGCCGAACTCATCATCCCCACCTGCCACGAAAATTTTCCCCATATAGGCCACAGCACTGAGGTTATTCAATTGCAATGGAAGGCGATGGGAATCCACAACCCACTCGCCTGCCAAACCCAAGGGCAACAGCCTGACGCCTTCCCTGCCAGGCTCGCTGGTGAGAGCGGTCCTCTCGAAAGAACCAGCGATGAAATCATCCACCGAATCCTCCTTTACCGAGAGGACAAAGGAGAAACCCGGGAAGACCGGGGTGAGGAGCCAGAAGAGCAGGATTAGCACACCGGCCTCTAGGGAGAAAAAGACTATCTTCACCCAGGCCCTTGGAAGCCGCATAGAGTTTAACCTCCTTTCGATTCCCATCTGCTGGCTTGTCAAACCGAACAGGATATCCTATAAGGCGGCAAAGCCCGCCCCACAAATGCTCCCTCTCCCTAATTTATCCCTTAAGGGGAAAAAGAAGACAATCGCAATTGGGGGCATCCCCCACCTAAGTGGTGGAGATGCCCCCTCTCTTGAGGAAAACTCCTGAGCCCCCTTTCCTGAGCCATTATCAGGGACAAGTCAAGGTTGAACTGGTCTTCAAATAGAGGTTAATGTTGACAACCTCATAACCAGGAGAATCTGAAATCTCAACCGTAGGCAATTCCTCCAGAGGTATGCCGCCCAAGGAATCCGTCAGGATGTCATAGCGAAGGCCATCCTTCTCCACCCAAGCTGCCAGCTGATAAACCCCTGGTTCCACGCCCAGGAATTGGAAGGCACCACCTTCGGAGGCCGTGGTAGTTCGATAGACCTGACCATCCTTGTAGAGAATCACCGTAGCCTGGGAACCGGGGGCAGGGTATTCCTTCACCTGGCATATCTCATCACAGATGTGCTGAACCCGTTCGGCTATGCTCTCGTAAATCTGCTCCAGTTCATCGGGGCCAGGAGCCACGAAGAAGTGCGGCTTGGATGGGTCGGTATCAGGCGAAGCGATGGCCCTGAGCAAATCGTACTGGAAGTTATCACCGATAGCGATGGAGAAAACTATGGCTCCCAGGCCGCCCTCCTCCACCAGCTTCTTGGCCTGGTTGGCCTGGTTCACAGCATCATCAATGGCTGGCTGGTTACAAGGTGGGCTTGTCTGCCAGCTTGCTCCCTGGAATCCGGTCCACTCACCGTTCAGGCGGATGTTGGCAATACCGTCGGAGGCCAGGATTATCACCGGGATATTGGTTTCTTTATTGGGGGAGTTGGCCAAAATGTCGTTGGCCTTCTGAAGCCCCCCGGCTATAGGGGTACCTCCGTTTGCGTACAAGCTTTGAATCTTCTGCCTGACGTAGGAGATGTTGGCCGTAAGGTCTGACTGGATCTGTCCACGGGCGTGATACCTGCTCCAGTAACCACTGCACAGGAGCGGGTACCAGTTACCATAGTAGACATAGGGGAAGCTCACCAGGGCCACCCTGTCCCCCTCTTCAGGCTGGAGGTAATCCAAGAAGGTGAGCAGGACGTTCTTAGCGGTATCTATCTTCCTCTCCCGGCTGGAGCCCTGACCCCAGTAATCACGCATACTACCTGATGTATCAATAACCAGCACCACATCCACCGGGATATGGGTCACCTCGCTGCAATCCTGCAGTTCGTCTATCTTAAGCGCCTGGATGGAGACGGTTCCCACGATGTTCTTGTTATAAGTGGGGGGAGGCGGGCCTTCGCCCGAGACCACAGCACATACTCCGTAGGAGACGCATCCTGCCAGGTCAGCCGGTTCAGCCCAGCGTTCAAACTCCCCTATTATGACCTTGTCTCCCGCTCCGAAGCTGCTGAAATCGTAGTCAGGGGGATATGAGCCCTTCTGGTGGTGGTAATAAGCTTTTATCTTGAACCGGGCAAAGCCCACTATCCTGTACTCCGCATTAGCTCCCTGTCCCCTGGCTTCATCATAGACAATCAAGGTTACCGAGGAGGGCAACTCCCCATCTATCCGCTTGCGAAGCTGCTCCCGAACGCCGCTACCCCATTTTACCCCGGGAACACCCGAAACCCAATCTCCTACACTCCACTTCCCACTCCTTGAAGTATCGGCCATATTCTGGACAAGGACCTGTTCGCTGGGTGGCTGATCTCGCCACCGAATCCATCCAAAGTTGCCGGGAGCATCAGCGTCCCCTTTATCCCATATGATGTACTCTGCGCCGAAAACAGGCTCACCACCAGTGCTATCAAACACCGAGTCGCTTACAGCGATGGGGAACAGGCTCTCCGCCGAGCAGGAACCACACACGATACGGGCCTTGGCATCGGCAAGGGCCTCTAGTTCGCTAAAGCCAACGAGTTGGGCGAAGTAAGTACCTATCATCTTATCGGCCTCCACCAATACCCCGGATGCATTGCTCGGAGGAGCATTGTTGTCCGCTGGTATTCTCCCCAGGATGTTCCCGTCATCATCCAAGTAATATGCTTCTATCTGGTCCTGTTGCCAGGAGAGGCCGTTCCTCTCTATATAATCCCTCACGGCCAGCAGCACATCTTGATTCGTGACATTGGGGATGGTGAGTTTATGTGCTCCAGCTATCGCTGCCGCTTCAGCAGCATTCTTCACAATGCGCCGCTGGGCATAATAGTTACCCACATCAATCACGAAAGCCAAGAGGGCAAGAAAGGCTATGATTGACAATGCGATAATTAAAATGGATTGGCCTTTTTCCTTTTTCATCCTAACCTCCTTCCCTGAACTTCACTCAAAGAAAGAACCCGCAGTAGCCTCAAGCCGTATAGGTGGTACAACTGTAATCACCTCGTCAGCGCTAAAGGGGTTCGGCAATCTAAAAGCAAAGGCATCTATGGTGTAGCGCACGGTGACCTCGAAGAACCCCCCCGGGACCCTTTCCTCAGGAGGGGGACTGATGATTATCTGCATTGGGTAAGGTTCGGTGGTGTTAAGCACACCTGCCTGGCTCTTTATGTATTCGATTAGAGGAGCATCAATTTGATCAGGATGCTCGCTATTCCACTGCGCCAGCGTTTGGGCATTATCCAGCATATAGGATACACCCCTGCGGGCCATTTGGTCAATGGTGATGTACGTGTAAAACACCATACCAAAGGCCACAACCCCTATCATAAGGGCTAGGATTATGAACAGGGACAACGTAAATTCAATAAGTGCTTGACCTCTCTCCCTCCTCATAGATTTCATTCCCCTCTGATAGGCATTGTCACTTGGGCGGAGATTTGATAGCGATTTGGCAGACCGAACCTCCCAAAGAAAGGCACTTGCATAGTGCTGGCGAAAGTTGAAAGCTCATACATCACCCTTACCGTCACTGGGTTACCCGGCGCCACTCCATCTTCCACCACAGGCAAGTAGATATGCAGGTACTCAGTGTTCAAATCCGCTCCCAGCACTTCATAGGTTATACGTGCCCTGTACTGCTCATACAGCGGATCATCCTCAGGGTTATAATCGGGCTCCTGAATTTCCCGAAGCCAGCTAGGGTGATTTGAAGCGAAAATACAACCCGCCCTTGCTGCGCTTAACACGTTCAGGTAAGCGAAGAAAATCTGGGCAAATTCGAACAGGACAAGCAGTAAGATCAGTAAAAAAGATACACCTATTGTTATTTCTACCAGACTTTGCCCTTTCTTCCTCCCGTATTTCATCATTTCACCTTTGCATTTAACTTCGATTATATTATAACACGCCTTTTTTAAATCCGCTACCCCGGTAGCTCCAAGGGTGTTGAAAAATTGCCATTCCCATTTTATTTGATGAGCATCCTTTGCCCGAGGCGGGTTAAAAAAGCCTTTTGAGGGTATTTTCTTGCACGGCGGCTTCGCCGCCGTGCAAGAAAATACTACTCTTTCCCCCTTAGCTCCGGGGGGCAGGTTTAACCCCGGAGTTTTTCAACGCCCTCGTAGCTCCCCACTTAATCGTGGTCGCATAAAAAGAGGGATTTTGACCCAGAAAGAGGTGTTCTTGTCGGCAGCTTCACCACCGGCAAAAATGACTCCCTTCCCTATTTTGAATAGCCCTTGGTAAGGTGAAGCCCTGTCATACGACAGGGCTTCACCTTCTTACTTAGGTCTTAGGTCTTGGTGAGGTGCGCCCGGTCCTAAATGTTGGCTACGATGTTGCTGAACACGTTACCAATCGCTGGGCCTAGAATCATCAGGACAGCGATAACGACGATGGCCACCAGCACCAGGATCAGGGCGTACTCAACCAGACCCTGACCTTCCTCTCGCCTGAGCAACATAGCTGTTCACCTCCTTTCCCCAATCAATGTTAAAGAGGGAACCCCTCTTACTAAACACATAATTTCACTTTCATTATATATTACATATGACTGAAAGGACAATAGTACAATGGTACCAATTCCCCTTCCTTGCCCCCCACCCTGGGGTAACACTGCCAACCACGATTATAGTCTTTTGCAAAAGTCCATACAAAAGGGCAACTATTCCCCAGGTTAATTAAGGGAGGAAATTTCGGGGGACACCCCCATGCCCCTCGGCAGGGGGCTTCCGCCCCCTGCACCCCCGCTTTATGTTTACTTTCCAAAGAGCGGTTTTCCACTAAATTCTGCAAAGGACTATAAATGGAGTGCTACCTGAAAAGCAAGGGTGAATGGGATTAAGCCCGAATTTTCATACATTCCACCAACAACAGGAGGAAAATGGCGGTCCTAAGTAACACCGTCATTGGCAACAGGTGGTTCAAGTTATGCCCCAGTGCAAGGGGCCATTCCATTAAATTTACAAAACTGAGGACGAGGATGTAAAGAACCCCCTTGTATCCAGGCATCATCAGCAGAATCAAAGGGAAGAGGAAGACCTGCCATTGGGGACTCCACCCTTTCGACCAAAGCAGGAAGACCGTTATAGTTAAAGTTACTAAATTTATTACATCCCTCGGTGCGTTTTCAAACCGCACTTTCCGATAAAGGAGCAAATACAATAACCCAAATACAAGGGCTTTAAGCCACTCCGGAAAGCGAGGGGGATTACCGGCAGGGGTAAAAGCATATCTTAGGTCGAAATGTTTCTCCACACTTCCTAAGAGGCCGGTGCCTAAATTGCCATCCATTAAAGCCCATACGGTCTGGTAAGAACTACGGGCTAAAGGTGATAAGAAAGAGGCCATCGCCATCTCTCCTCCTGCCAATAACAATGTTCCCGCTATGAACCCCACGGTAATCGCCACCGTTGTTACATATTTCAAGCGAGATGAACACACACGTATAACTGCTGGCATCACCAGCATTGGAATCAATTTGGTCATCGCTCCCAAACCAACCATTATTGCCGAGAAGCCTTCTTTCCCTGAGAAGAGAAATTCCAGTGAGAGGAGGATAAAAAAGGCTGTCATCGGCTCAAATGTCCACCAGGCGAAAATAAGGGGAACAAAAAGCAGGCTATAAACCCACCCTAATAAGATGCTTTTCTCTTCCCCATATATCCGTTTAGCTAAGCGCATTAATAACCAAAGATTACCTGCATCGAAAATAAGCATTGTCAGCCCCAGCAAACGAGCATAAGAGCCATATCCTCCGCCGAATAGCTTTGCCATCTTATATATCCCTATGGAAAGGAATGGGAAGACTGGCAAATGTTCAGACCAATAGTGGATAAAAGGTATAAAACCTTTATCCGAAAGAGAGGCCAATTGATAGTAATAAGAATAGTCTCCGAACATTGTGAGATCCTCCGGCAGGAAGGTTGCCAACATCATCAGCCGGAAGGAGACAAAAAGGAGCAAAATGAGATTGTTATCTTTGTATAATCGCCTCATAGCTACTAACCCCCGACACTGGTCTTGGAAATGGGTGTGCAAAATTTGCGAGCAACGCTCCCCATTTTTGATGGAGCCGCAGCCTCCTCCAAAAATGAGGGGCTTCTCTAAGGTCCCTTCAGCACCAGAGGCAAGTACACAGAGCAGGTGGGGGTATCCAGCACAAAGATGGTTACCACCTCGCTATCGGACCAAGTTCCATCGCTGACTGTGAACGTCACAGAGTATGTGCCGGCATCGTCGAATCCAGGTGTCCAAGTGAATTGCCCGGTTTGGGTGTCAAAGCTGGCCCCCGGCGGCAAGGGGTCTGCGCTGTAGACCAAGGCATCGCCATCCTGGTCATCGGCGGTGACCGTGAACCGAAGCCGCTCCCCTTCGTAGACCCGCCTGGAGCCAATGCCGTTCAGGATGGGCGCAAAGCCCCCGGTACCCCCTGGGGGTGAAGTGGTGAACGCCCTCGCCGGG
>Ga0164310_10002794_pt1 | contig 10103 bp, 13 predicted proteins | sample GuaBasSedimGuay1_FD_121795 | JGI IMG/M metagenome (GOLD analysis project Ga0164310, IMG submission 121795) | Subseafloor sediment microbial communities from Guaymas Basin, Gulf of California, Mexico - Guay1, Core 4569-9, 0-3 cm | ecosystem: Environmental > Aquatic > Marine > Hydrothermal vents... | reverse complement strand
GAGCCTATGGATTATAGCAGGGAAAAAGGGGGAAAGACTGGAGATTAAGAAACGTAACCTTTATAATGATATGGTAAAGGGGACTCTTCCTATCGGTATCGGAACCGGAATAGCTGCACTTTTTATTATATTGCTTTTCCTGCTCAGCTGAGGAGCACTTCTATCCCTTGGCAGCCATCTACTGTTGAGCTATGCTGTGATTCGGTTGCTGGATATAAAATCACAAAAAGGGGGAATCGTATGGTACCTCTTGAAGACTTAAAGAAGATTCACCTTTTGAGGTCTTACGAAGATTGGATGCTGGAAAAAATCCAGCCACTGTGTAATGTGAGAATTTTCAGCGAAAAGGCCACCATCTTCGATCAGGGGCAGCCTGCAGATGTATTTTATATGCTCCTGAAGGGAAAGATATTGCTTGAGGTGGAGCTTAATGAAAACATAATGATTTCCATTGCATCGGTCAAACCTGGGTACTCTTTTGGATGGTCTGCCCTGTTTGAAGGATCCACCTACACAAGCTCAGCCATTTGCTCAGAGCCCTCTGAAGTAATTGCCTTGCCTGCCACTCCACTTCTGGGTCTCTTGGAAGAAGATCCTCGTCTAGGGTACAAGTTTATGAAAGGCACCCTAGAAATCCTAAGAAGCAGACTCACAAAACGTACAGATCAGTTCTTAAAGACAATAAGAATGCATCCTGACATCCAAAAACTTTTCACTATGTGACGGTCAATACCTTTAAGTTCTTTACTCCATAATAATCCGCGCCTAAGACCCTTTGGTCCTAGGCGCGGACTATTGGTGCCTTACTCTGGTGAGATCCTACCAATTAACCCCGCATTCAGGGCCTATGATTTCGATGAGTTCATCAAAAATGGCCTTTAAGGTAACAACGCCTATGAGCTTCCCATCCCTTACAACCAGCGGCTGCCGTACCCCTTCTTTAAACATGATATAAATGGCGTGATTGATACTATCATCTTCTCTAAGCAATGGATGGATCTCTGACATGACTTCCTTGACCCGTTTCTGAGCCTCTTGTCTTATCAGATCAAGAAAGGAGCAATGAAGCCACTTAAAGCGTTCTTGAACTTCACTCACCTCTTTGCTGACTTCCAAGACCCTGGATGAAAGAACTGTATAATAAGCCCTTGACATTTCAGGCGTTTTTACGGACTCAGGCACCAGACCTCTAATTAAGTCATACATGGAAATCTTTCCTACAATTTTGCCCGAAGAATCCCTGACAAAGATTGTGGTATGGAATTGCCCCTGCCCATGCTCCTTAATATTTTCATATCTTTTTTTCAATAAGGCCAAGGCGTCAGCAAGCCGCTCATCCTCAGACACAGTTTCATACTCTTCAATGGGAATCAGTATATTCTTCACCCGTTTAGTATCTTGCATTCTAACTCCCTCCGTCTAAAAAGATTCCCTTGCCCCATAAAAAGGCAACTTCTCTTATCATTCCTTCAATAATTGGGAGACATGAAAGAACTCTTACGAGGCCATCACATATAGGATTGCAAGAGGAATTTCAAGCTATTTTTCCGCTAACCTTATCTTGGACTTTGTGATACTTGCATCAAGCTTGCGGTTTTTGGTTTGAAAATTGAAGAAGTTATGATAATAATAACTATAATAGTAGTCCTTAACTTTCACATTACGAGGAAGCTATGGCAAAAAAGATCCTGGTCATTGATGATGAACCAGATGCCCTCACCTTTATTGAAACCGTGCTCCTAGATAATGGTTTCGAGCCCCTTACCACCACCTCTGCTGTTGAAAGCCTCAATATCGCCAAGCAAAAGCACCCTGATCTGATTCTCCTTGATTTGATCATGCCGGATAAAAGCGGTATCACTGTTTTCCAAGAGCTGAAGACAGAGCCAGTATTGAAGGATATCCCTGTAATAGTGGTCTCCGGGGTCTCACAAGTGACAGGGGCTGATTTCAGGGACTTCTCTTTTAAGCTGCCCGATCCAAAAGGGCAAAGTAACGGAGAAGTTACTTATGTCAGACCTGAGGGCTTCGTGGAAAAGCCCATTGACCCCTCGGAACTGTTGCGGGTCATCGAGGAGGTATTGAGGGGCCACACGCCTACCCCTCAAGAATAAAATCCGTAATATATGGGTTCTCTTGCATCTCTCTACCGATGGTAGAGGTTGGAGTATCCCCGTAATCATGACCTGGCCATACCACCGTCTCTTGGGGGAGCGTAATTATCTTTTCTTTCAGTGAATTAAGCAGAATCTCCAGGGACCCACCTGCCAAATCAGTCCTTCCCACTGCCCCTACAAATAATGTGTCTCCAGTAAACAGATTTCCGTTAGTCAGATAACAAACAGACCCTGGCGAGTGTCCGGGCGTATGGATCACCTGTATCTCCAAGTCTCCTACCTTCAACACATCCCTATCTTTAAGTGTGATATCTGGCTGCAAAAGGGAAAGTGCTCCTAATTCTTTTTCGATTGCCGCCTTTGCCTCTGGCTCCGCAAAAAATCTGGCATCTGCCTCATGTAAGCACCATGGGATATCCAGCTCCTGCTTCAAGACCTCATTGGCCAACCCGTGATCTGCATGCCCATGGGTATTTAAAATATATCTCGGAGCTACCCTTTCCTTTTCAATCACTTCTAGAATCTTTTCTTCATCTCCCCCTGGGTCGATAATGACCCCCTCCCGTGTATGTCCACATGCCACTACATAAGAAAATACCTCAAGTGGACCAACCAAAACTTGACGGATAATAATCTCTTGTCTCATATCTTACACCTCGCTACTGCCTTCATTATCTCTATCAATTTTAGCACATTACTCACCAAATTTAGCAAACATGCCCTCAGCTCTCTCCTCACCAAGGCTCCTCCCCGTCTGCCTCAGAGCCACTGCGGACAGGGAAATGGCATGACAGCCATCCCTTCAAAGTGAGTGCCTGATCTGTAGTGCCTGCCTACTGCAGGCAGGAACGCAGCCATAGATTTAAACCAAAGGCCAAGGCAACAAACACCAGGATGCTACACACCATCAACCTATTGGCCTGTAAGATATGAGAGGGTTTGAGAGGCACCATGGGGTCTCCCAGATGCGGCTTCACTGTAACCACCGACCCGTAGAGATTCCTTCCCCCGAGCCTGACCCCCAAGGCACCGGCAAATGCCGCTTCAGGCCATCCACTGTTGGGACTATCATGGCGTCTGCGGTCTCTTATAAGAATCCTTATGGCCCTTGACCAATCGTATCCCAGCATTACAGCCCCCAAGGGCACCAAAGAGGCGGATATCCGGGCTGGTAAAAAGTTGGCCACATCATCAAGGCGTGCAGCGAACTTTCCAAAGCGCGTATAAGGCTCTTCCTTGTATCCGAACAGGGAGTCTAGGGTATTAATAGCCTTGTAAACCATGGCGCCCACAGGGCCTGCTATGAATCCATAGAATAAAGGAGCGGCCACTCCATCCACCATGTTTTCTGCCACACTCTCTACCGTAGCCCTTACCACCTCGGGTTCATCCAATTGCTCTGTCCTTCTGCCCACCATGAGGCTGGCCTTTCCCCTGGCCTCCCCCAGCCGACCTTGCTTCAAGGCCAAATACACATCCCTGCTATGGCGAATCAAGTCCTTCATTGCGATGGTAGTGTAAAGCAAGAAAATCGATATCACGTCCCCCACAACAGGGCCAAGGGCTCGGGCCGCTATTACCGTTAAAAAGACCGCTCCTGTAGTTACGAAGACGACACCAAGTACAGTTATTGCCCCGGCCGCCACCTCATTCTTGATCCTTTTACGGCTCTTCTTTTCCAGCCACAGTGCCATCCATCCCAAGAATTTTACCGGGTGAGGGAACCATCGTGGATCACCGATAACAGCATCCAGGGCCAACGCCACGATCATCTGGTATTCAAGCCTCACGGGTCTGTCCATACCCCTGAAATTTCCTTTAGTGCATCTATAAGCTGGATGTTTTCTTCGTCAGTTCGAACACATATCCTAAAAAATCCCTCATCCAGCCCAACGAAATTTTCACACGTCCTTATGGCGATCCTTTTTCCAAGGAGTTGTTTCCTTAGATCTTGTGCAGTTGGCCCTTGCCTATTGATTCGAACCAATAAGAAGTTGGCCTTACTTGGATAAACCAAGAAACCATCTATCCGGTTAATTTCCCGGAATAAAAGTTCTCTTTGCTCTTTCAGGCGCCTGCGGGTATCTTCCACAAAGCCCCCATCCTTCAAGGCGGCCTCTCCAATTATCTGGGCAAAAAAATTCACCGACCATGGAGACTGCACATTCCTTACCTTTTCCACTACCCATGGGTCTGCAATTACCCATCCCAGCCGTATTCCAGGCACGGCAAATGCCTTGGTAAGGGAAAAAATCAGAGCAATATTAGCAGGTCTGTTTACCAAAAGGGGATCTTTGTCATCCACAAAGTGATAAAAGGCCTGATCTACCACAAAAAAGGCTCCTTGCTTTTTTTTGGCCAGCCACCTGATCTGATCCGCCTCATATAGGCTTCCCGTTGGATTATTGGGTCTTGCCAAGAACACAATATCCTTGTCAGCCACACAAGACATAAGCTGATCAACAGGCAACTCAAAATCTTTCTCAGGGTCCATTATAATATGGTGAACCGGGATCCGTGATGCCCTGGCGCCATACTCATAATCCACATAGGAGGGAGCCGGGATAACGGCTCGGTGGGGTAAAAGGGCCCAAGGAATCAAATAAAGGAGTTGGCTGCTCCCGTTTCCGATCAAGATCTCTTGAATCGAACTCCCATAGGACTCCCCTATTGCCTTGCAAAGGCCGGTGGACCAGGGGTCGGGGTAGTATCGCATGTAAGGAAGATTCTTCTCCACAAGGGAAAGAAGCCATTGGGGCGGGCCAAATGGGTTTAAACTAGATGAAAAATCCAGGATGCCTTCTGGCGGACATTTCAATTCCTTTGACAAATGCCAGATATCTCCTCCATGGCGCCAAGTTGTCATATCCCGTTGTTACCTCCTGAAAACACAATAACCAGAACCGGAACGAACAATTCAGACATTTCACACACAGCGCCGAGGGTATCCCCTGTATAACCACCTATCTTTCTGTAAGCCCATAGGCAAAAAAGACAAATGCCTGCAATACAAGATGCTCCAATGATCACTCCTTTGCCCCTGAACCCCAAAAACCCAATGGCAAGTATCAGGGTCACCCCTATAGCTGACCCGGCCCATTTTATCTTTCCGTGTTCTGAGAAGACCGTGGCAAGCCCGCCTTCACGTCTTACATAGGTAAGCAGACACATCATGAGAAGGAGCGCTGTTCTTCCAGTAAGGGGCATAAGGAGTAAGGTTGCCCATCGTGCTGATACAGGAACCGATGTAAGGGAAATCCACTTCAAGAGGATCAAACAGACAATGCCAGCCACCCCCATAGCTCCTACATGGCTGTCCTTCATAATGCTCAGGACCCTTTCCCTTGGCCTGGCACTTAGGAACCCATCAAGGGTGTCGGCAAAGCCGTCAAGATGAAGCGCGCCACTTACTCCCAGCAAAAAGATGACCATGAGGAAGCTTACCAATTGGATCGGCATAACATAAAAAAGGGCATGATCAAGGACCATGGTCCCAAGACCAATCAGCAATCCTACAGCCGGAAAATGGATCAATCCTTTTGCCAGTGTCTCCTCATTCCCTACGATTTTTTTGGGCAAAGGAAGTATGGTGAGAAACGTCAGTGCACCAAAAAAGGACTTCATCTGCGCATCTCCTGGGAAGATTGCCCAGAACGTGGATCAATTTCTTTTATACGCACTGGGATGGCAGATACCATTAAAACTACCTCGTCTGCACCCTCGGCAAAGACCTGATTGCACCTGCCCAGCAAATCACGATAATGCCGTGCCCACTGATTTTCTGGAACAATCCCCATTCCCACTTCATTGGTAACAAAGATGACAGTTCCTTGGATACTTCGGGCCACCTCTAAGACCTCTCTTGAAATCTGTTGCACCTTGTCTTCGTCAAGTAAGCTGTTCTGTTCGCCGGCCTGGTGAAGCAGGTTGTTAATCCAAAGGGTTAGACAATCCACCAACACCACATGGGCATCCTTTGCCTGCCTTATAGCCCCCTTGAGATTTATGAATTCTTCAATGGTTCTCCATCCCTTGCTCTCACGCGATGCCCTGTGGGCCTTGATCCTCGCCTCCAGATCCTTGTCCAAGATTGGACAGGTAGCAATAAAGATGCGAGTTCCTTTGATTGCCTCAGCCATCTCCTGTGCAAAGGAGCTTTTTCCACTCCGTGCACCTCCTGTCACCAAACAAATCCTTCCCATAATCTTCCCTCGCCCTACTACTGTCCCTTATCACCCCCGCTGCTGCAATCCTCCAAAGCACCTCCAAAAGGAGAAAAAACCCCGGCACTTGTCCATCAAGCCCGGGGGCTCCGTTTTCCTCCTCGGATTTGGCCCTCGCCCCATTGCCCGAAGGTCTGAGAGCCATTCTATATTTACGGGCAGGTCTTCTGGCTTCTCCAGCCCCCTTGACGGCCTTCCCACCCTGCACTAAACCCTTTCAGAAATTCTTATACTCTTGTGCTAGTTGCCTTCAAATAGAATCTTAGGAAGTACCGGTAATTCTTAAAGTTAGTTTAGTGCACGGCAGTGGCACGCTTTGTCAAAAGGGTTCCCTTTTCCCACATGGAAAGGGATGGAGTTACAGCGGCGGGTCCGCGACGGATTTTCACCGTCTTCCCTTTTAAAACCACTTGAGGTTACCCGAATTGATCCTGAACTGTATCATGTTATGACCATTTGTCAAGTTTCTGCCACTCAAAGGGAAGCAAACGTAAGACCCGGCCTTTTATGGACAAATAACCAAATTGATGTTATTTTTCTACACCAGTCAGACAACTCTCTGGTCCGGAGGTATTCCATGGCGGACAAAGAAAAGAAAGTATTGGATGCCATGAAAAAGGCAGGTAAACCTGTCAGACCTGGAGACGTGGCCAAGATGATAGGTGAAGACAGCAAAGAGGTCTCAAAAATCATCAGTAGTCTCAAGAAAAAAGGCAAGGTCACGTCGCCAAAGCGCTGCTATTATGCACCTTCAGGAGACTAACCGCGGGACCGTTTGGCCTTCATAGCCTCTTGTAGCTTCTCCCCAAGAGAGCCAAGGGCTGTGCTTTGCCCCCTGAACCGCTGCCAATTCACCTCTTCTGCCCCAGAGGCGGGCAGTAAAGTGATCCTTTTCTCGGGCTGGTTAATTTGCTCGATCACTACGGGTATGATATCGCCCTCTTTGCGCCTTTCTAGATCTGAGCCATAAGGGGATTTTTCCATGCTCGACCTTGGCATAAGACCGGTTATTCCGGGCTCAAGGGAAATGAAATACCCGTAGCTTTCTTTCTTTTCTAAACGACCTTCTATGGTCTGGCCTTGTTGATACCGGTCCATAATATCAGCCCAAGGATCTCCTTCCACGTCTTTCATGCTAAGGGAGATTCTCCGACCGCTCGAATCAATTTCCTTGATCATCACCTTTATCAAATCCCCTGGCCGAACCATTTCTTCGGGCTTAATAATTCGCCTTCTATAGCTCATCTCGCTGATATGAACCAGGCCCTCAATCCCTGAGGCAATCTCCACAAAGGCGCCAAACGGCGCACAACGCTTTACCTTGCCCTCTACAATCTGCCCCTCCTGAAAATCAGAATCAACACTATACCACGGATCAAGGCCTGTTTCTTTTATGGAAAGGGATATCTTGGGTCTTCTGGCGGCACCATTTTGCTCCAACCCAATGACCTTGACCTTGACCTGTTGAGATGCCTGTACCACTTCCTCTGGGGCATCCACACGCGACCAGCTAAGTTCTGAAAGATGGACCATACCCTCAATACCAGGGAATATCTCCACAAAAGCACCATAGGGCACAAGCCTCGTAACCTTTCCCTCAAGGATTTGACCTTCCTCCAGGCCTGAGAGAAATTCGGCCTTTGCCTTTTCAAGTTCTCTTTCCATCAGCCTGCGTCGTGACACTACAATATTGCGGCCCCCTTCAACTAACTGGGTCACCAGGAAACGAAAGCTCTTGCCCACGTACTCTTGTGGATTTTCCACATATTTTAGGTCCATCTGGCTTGCTGGACAAAAGGCCCTCCTTTGCATGACGGTGATTTCGTATCCCCCTTTACAGGTCCCGCGTACCTTCCCTTTCACGGGGATACCCTCATCAAAGGCCTCCTTCAATAATCCAAGGTTACCTGCACCCGATAAGGCCCTTGACAGCCGCACCTCGCTCTCTGTGAAGGAAACCACATATAAGTCAAGAATATCACCCACCTTACAGGAAAGCCCTCCGCTCTCATCCAGAAGTTCCGCTTTATCGACGACACCATCCATCTTTGAGCCTGTATCCACAAACACACTCTCTCTACCAATGGAAAGCACCTTCGCCTGAATCCGCTCCCCTACCCGGATCTCCTGGCTCTCCCCTTTCTCGTATGCCTCAAGGAGTTCTTCGAAGCTCTTTTCGTCCTCAGGCCTTTCTGTCATATCTTCTACCATGGCCGTTTCCTCCTCAATTTGGTATGCGTGCCACCAGATGGAAATCGGTGCCATCCCAAAGCACTCTATCAAGCTAATGACCCATTTTCAAGGACCGGCTAATTCCTAGAGATAATTGGCCCGGGTTTTATGGATGGCAGCCCAAAACGTGCCCACCATCCAAGATCTCCTCAATGCGTGCCTTGAAAGCGAGGTGAAACTAATTGCATGTCAGATGACCATGGATATGATGGGTGTGAAAAAGGAAGATCTGATTGACGGAATAGAGTTGGGCGGAGCAGCCACGTTCCTAGAGTACGCATCTAAATGCAATATCACGCTTCTTATCTAACCAAGGTTCACCTGGGCGCTGTCACATCTAGGTTCACAACTCCGGCCTAGTCGTATGGAACCATGACCTAGAGATAAGGGAAGCTGTTGATTACCTCCTGCCAATAAGTAATGGATTAAAACTTGTCTCGTAATCATAGGGATCCATGCCTTCTCGTCGCTTAAGGAACCCCACCACAAGATAGGTAATGGGCGTGGCCGCTGCCTCATAGGCACACTTGACCAGCCACTGGGTCACAATGGCCATACCCAAAACCCTTGTGGGCATGGTGCCAAAAAATGCCAAGGTAATGAAGACAAAGGAATCAAGACCCTCACCCACTAAAGTGGACCCGATGGTCCTTGTCCACAACCATCGGCCTCTTGTGGCGATCTTCATCTTGGCCAGGATAAAGGAATTGGAAAACTCACCCACCAGATAGGCCAAAAATGATGCCACAAGCAACCGTGGAGTATACCCCAGGATTTGCACATAGGCATCCTGGCCTTTCCAGAATGGAGCAGGTGGCAACAATCTGCCCAACCAAAATGCAAGGACCACCAATAAATTACAGGCAAATCCTAGCCAAATTACCCGCCTTGCCTGGCTATATCCATAGACTTCCGTGAGCACGTCTCCAATAATATAGCTAATTGGGAAAATGATTATCGCAGCGGGCAAGACAAAACCAAAGACTTTGATCAACTTCACTGCCACGATGTTTGAGGTAATAAGGGCAGTGACGAACAAACATGCGGCTATCCAAAAAAACGAGGAATGTTCTCTGCTCTGATCATAACTCATAGCCTTCCCTCTATAAACAAGAACCCAATTGAATTACCAATTTACCTTGAAGCACGTCCTCGATTTGGCACCAGGCCCAACTGGCAATTGACTGTTCACTACTAAGGATTCTATACTACATCACACAAGAACCATCAAACAGTTATGCTGTTGCCAAAAACCTATTTCTCTTCCACAAATAGATAAATGTCTAGCATTCCCCTAATCTTGGTCATGGAAACGATAAGAGGACCTGGGAAATATCATTTCAATATTTGCACTCAGTGAAATCGCCAAATATAAGTGATGTAATTCCTGTGTCTTAGAGACCACCAAAATAGTTATTAAGAGATCGCCATCATTCCTGTCTCTGAAACTAGGAAGGATGGCGATCTCACCCGATCTGAAAGGACTAAAAGATAGGTACACTAGAATTCGACCGCGAGCTGCCCTGTCACT
>Ga0164310_10002793_pt1 | contig 10107 bp, 11 predicted proteins | sample GuaBasSedimGuay1_FD_121795 | JGI IMG/M metagenome (GOLD analysis project Ga0164310, IMG submission 121795) | Subseafloor sediment microbial communities from Guaymas Basin, Gulf of California, Mexico - Guay1, Core 4569-9, 0-3 cm | ecosystem: Environmental > Aquatic > Marine > Hydrothermal vents... | reverse complement strand
GTCTTTTTGCTCTAATTTACCCCATCACTAACATTCTTAACCTTCTGGAAATCGACTACCTAACAAAACCTGTAGGATTCGCGTTCATGCATCTTTTTTCTTACTTTGCAGCTATCTTAGGGATCATCCTCTTCTTTGACCTCTTACGACGGTTTGACCACTTCCAAACACTTCCTAAACAAAGCGAGGAAGAAATAATCAAATTAAAGGTCATTCGTGAGGTACGAGAAGAACGAAAAACTGTAAAAAAATGAAAGAAGAGGAAAAGAGAAAAACAACAGCATAATTTTCTTTACCGCTTTGCTTTTTGCCGGCCACTTTCCAGTCGTTTCAATTTTTTCAAGTATTTATGTAATGACTTCAAGGGTACAATAGGGACGCCATCGACATTTTTCCAGCGTTCGGTGAGAGCTGTGACAATCAAAATCTTTGCGTTTGTGTTTTTCAATAATAGTCGCCGTTCTCGCAATTTTTTAGCTGCTGTGACGAAGATATCATAGCGTTTGATCAAACTTTCGCGGTCGAAATACCACCCACGCCAGAGCGCTAAATCTTTTACTTCCACAATAATTGTTGTCTTCCCTCGATGAATAATCAAATCAATTTCAGTTACAGTATCTCCTTCGCTTAGAATTTCGACATTCTGGTCGACTACCTCCCAACCACTCAAACTTGCTATTTCCGACACGATTAATTCCAAGTCATGAGCTTTTTTACTCCGGGTTGTTTCAGAGTAAGAGTTACAGAATCGTGAGAATAATAAAAGTGAGATGATAGCGATTTGAAGGTATTGCTCCCCATCTTTTTTCGTGATAATCCTGCAGAGAAAGTAGGGAACATCCTTTTGTCCCAACGTGAATTTCATAATTGCTTCATAGATGGATAATTGCAATTCTTGCTTGTACTCTAATTTGTCCCGGTTCTTTTTCATCTCCTCAATTTTGCTCAATTTTACCTCTTTGAATTTTCGCTTGAGACTCTCGAGTTCCAGTAAAGCACCGAAATTTTCAAAGAGGAGTGAAAGAGCTTCCACTTCTTCTTCTGTTAATTGCCGCATAGATGCATAAAACTCAGTTATACGACGTAAAAAGGCTATTTCACTATGCCAAGATTTTACTAAGTCAATTAATTCATTTACCGTTCTATCAGTGGCTTTTCGACGTTGGTCACGCATCTCTTTTAGCTTGGACTGAGCACCAAAACCTGTTCCTACACCGATGCTTTTCAGTTTCTTCTCTGTCTCATGATAGAGCTCCGTTTCTGTGAAATAGAACTCGTCATGAAGCTCATATTCTAGTTTAATCATTCCATTTGAAAACATAAATGCCTGATCGCGCAATTTTGCCCAGTCTAATGCCAGAGTAGTTAAATGCTCCTTCGCTTCCTTTGAAAACTCCATCTCGCCTTCATCTTCGGCTGAAAGAGCATATACCTGATTAATAAGGAAATTTATTGCTGAAAGTGAGATGATTTCGTTTGTTTTCCCCCCTTCAGCAGAAGGCGCAGTTGAGAAATTGCTGAAATCCCGTACCGTCAAACCATCTTTACTCATAAGAATGGAAGCTAATTTAAGGGCAATTTTCTCCCGCTCTGGAATGAATGCATTGAGCACTTGTTTTCTATCATAATTTTTCAAGACATTAGCAATACACGAATAAACGTGATTGCGCTTCTTCACCAGCTTGTTGTAAATATATTCATCTTTCTTGTACTTTGTTTCCTCGGTACCTTCAACACTGACATCTTGTTGTAATGGCTCTGATGATTCAGAAGTCATTTTATTGGTAGAACAATCTGCCATAGAAGGCTGGTTTTTACTCGCCGAACCTTCGGAGACACTTTTTTCAACACTACAATTATTACTACTTTTCTTTTTTTGCTCTGTTTGATTCATGGTTATCATCCTTCCAATCCCAAGGAAAAAAGACTAAACGATTGAAGGTGATAGAACCATTCTAATACTTGATTTCTGTACCTATGTTTTCGCCTTTGATAGCCTTTAGTAAATTTTCCGGATTGTTCCCATTAGCAAAAACGAGGGGGATTTTTGAGCGAAGAACAATTTGAAGCGCTGTTAAATCGAAGAGAGGATAATTGCCGGCGCTCGTCTTTTGATTTTGGAGGAGTGCTTTAAAGGCAGAAATGGCAATTGATTGCTGTAGCTTTGCCTGAGAATTTTTTTGCGGGTCGTCTGTGAATACACCATCAACATTGGTAAGGTTGATCAATTTTGTCGCGTTTGTTTCTTCAGCTATCGCCGCAGCAACAGCATTTGTTGACTGACCCGGGGTGAAGCCACCGCAAACAATGACTTTATCTGTTAAAGCATAAATTGCCTGAAATTCCTGAAAGCTATTAGGAATGGTTGGATAGGCAATGTTTCCTAATGCTGCAACTAATAAGCGCGCATTCAGCTTTGCAATTTCTATACCAAGTATATCATTCTGTGTTTCTGTTCCGCCCAAAGCTCGACTGGCAGTTATATACCGTCTTGCAACTTTTCCTCCTCCAATAATAATCACAAATTTCTCTTTTTGTTTTGTAAAGACAGTTCTAATTGTTCTTGCATATTCTGAGATTAGTTTAGCATTTATTTGTTCATCTTCGTTGAACAATAGTGATCCGCCAATTTTCACAACAAACATTTTAGTCTATTTTCCTTGGAAAGTTTAATTCCAACTTGCTAATAGTTTTGAATGAAAATAAGTTTTATGAACAAAATGAAAAAAGGAATTAAAGGAGTGTCATAAGACTATTTTTCCTTTAATTGAGCAATGCGTTTACGTGCAACTTGCTCTTTATCTTGTTGATTTGTTTTTTGATAAATCTTTGCTAAAATTTCCCACGCTGATAGATGGCCATCATCTTGTGCAACACATTTGTAGAGTAAATCTGTCGCTTCTTTCAGCTTGTTAGTGGAAAAAGCAATTGCACCTAGGCCATAGAGAGCATCTGCGTCATAAGGATCAGTTGCAAGAGCTTGCAAGTAACTCTTTTTTGCCTTCTTCAACTGTTGGAGTAATCGATAAGCATGCCCTTTTCCAGTTGATACATCAAGACGGTTATTTAGCTGTTCTACCTGTAAAAAGCATTCCAGCGCTTCTTCTGCTTTATTAACTTCTAATAATGCGTAACCCTTTGCTAACCACGCCAGAGCGAAGTTTTCTTCAAGCTGAATTATTTTGTTAAAAAGGGCAATAGCGTCTTCATGAAATCCCTGAGCATTTAACACAACACCTTTGGCATACAACGAATCCACATGTGTCTCATCGACTTTTAATGCCAAGTCAAAATTCTCGATTGCTTTTTCAAATTCATTAAACTCGTAATAAATCATTCCTTTACCATAAAATGCTTTTATATCATCCGGGTACTGAGCAAGAAAGTCATCATAGCATTTCAAAGCTTCTGTTTTTTTACCATGATGGAGATGTGATTGTGCTTCAGAGGAAAGCCGTAAAAAAGAAAGTTGTTTTTCATTTGTTTTTCGGTTCAATTTTTTAACCCCTATTATGATAAGTTATTGTTTTCTCGGAATATTATGCTTTCGTTCGTTTCTAAGACTCACTTGCTAAATTGTATGCCCTGACCACCTTAAACAGTTCTTTCAGCTGTTTAGTTATAGGATGATTATTATTTAATTCGAATAGCCGGTTCCTTTGTGAGCGCGTTTCAAAAACAAGCCGTTTTTGCACCAGCTGGTCAATTAAATCGTGTACCCGCGAATGTGAGATTTGTAAATGTTTTGCAATATCAGTAAGTTGAAAGAGCCCTTCATTATTAACTAAGAAAAATTCAATTAACTTTACTTGAACGGAGTTTCCAAATATCGATGCTAAAACTTGGTAAGTCATTTAATCACCAGCAATTATCCTTCAACCAATAACATAATTAGTAAAGCATTATTTAAGTAAAGTGCAAAAAAGATTAAAGTATAAGAATTGCTAAAAAAACAAAAAAAAGAGAACCCCCTGAAAAGAGGGAATAAAAATGGCGAGAATTTATCTCGCACTTAAAGCAACACGCTCAATTTCAAGCATTTTACTAACTGCATAACTGCTTGTTTTATTGTCTGCAGCATCAATGAGTTCTTGAGCGAGGATCTCTTCTGCTGTAAGAATGTTATTGAAAGCTTTCTTATAGGTGCCTTCTACAATGTTTGTCAATGCAATGTCAACACGACGCATCGGTGCTACATCAACAGATTGTAGTTGGGCCATACCCCCATAAGTAATACGAGTCACTTCCTCTCGAGGGGCAGCATTTTGAATCGCATCAATTAAGACTTGAATGGGGTTTTTCCCAGTTTTGAGATGGATGATTTCAAAAGCAATTTTCACAGCCTTGATCATTCGTTCTTTCTTGCCGGTGCCTTTCCGTCTCCGCATCAATTTGTTGACCAAACGCTCAACAATGGGCATTTCGGCTTTCTTGAATCGCTTGTGCTCATAACGACCACCGGTATGAGGAGTAATTACAGGACGAAGGCAAATATAAGCTTTCAAACCAGGGTCTGTAACAACAAGATCTTTATAATCCCATTTATTGAAGAGCTTAATTCCCTCAAATAAGGCACTGGTATCTTCTTCTACCTCTTGCTCCTCTTCTTTTTTAACCTCTGCTTTCTTTTTTGGCGCACTAACCGGTTTTTTTGTCGGGGCTTCCTCTATTGCCTTGCTGGGTTTTTCTGGTGCGGCTTTTACTTCTGCGGGTTTCTTTTCAGTTTTGGCAGGAGCAACAGCTTTTTCATCCTTCTTCTCTTTTTTATCAGTAGTTTTTGCCTTTGCAGCCTTTGATTCTTTCTTAACTTTTTCTTCTTTAGGCTCTTCTTTTTTAGTTTCAGCTTTTTTAGTTTCAGCTTTCTTGGCATCAGCCTTCTTAGTGTCGGCTTTTTTGCTTTTATCTTTGGCTTCTTTTTCTGCTTTAGATTTGGGCATCGATAATCACTCACTTTTTATTTACCTAACAGGCTTTTCTTTCTTACCATAAACTAAACTGGCAAGAGAGACACCATTCACTTTCGAGACGCGCCATTTTATTCCCGGAAGATCGCCTTTAGCTCCGCCTTTTGCTCCGCCAATCCCTTCAACAATAACTCGATCGTGTTCAGCAATGTGATTGAGCCCACCATCAAGAGGGACAAATGCCCCGATTTGCTTTCCGTTTTTAATCAATTGCACTCGCACACATTTTCGGAGAGCGGAATTTGGTTGTTTGGACTCGACACCATATTTCTCCACCACAATACCAGAAGCTTGGGGAGCTGCTTGTAATGGATCTACTTTTTTATCTAACCCTAACATCTTCCGTTTATAGTAAATATCTTTCCAGCGGAACTTCTTCCGTTTGTTCTTTAATTGCCGTCCCGCATATTCTCCTTTAGGGCTTTTACTTCCAGGCATGAATTATTTCACCAATTAATAGTTAGTATATTTCTAGTATTTGTGCGTTGTTAGTTCCTTTAAAAATCTTTGCGAAAACTATGAATTACTGATAAGGACACAGAAAGAGCTCTTTTCAGTTCAAAGGACGATTTGGAACCAATCAAAATATCTTCGGTTCTCTCCCTTTTGTTCTTTCTTTTAATTCTAGAAGAAAGAATATCTAATTGGTGAAAGCAAATGGTAAAAAAACACATCCCATCAAAATTACAGGCGAAAATTGAGCCGCTTCAACGTTGTATCATTTGTCACAAAATAATCGCCAAGGATGATCTCATATTCATCCAAGACAAGAAGACTAAGAAATTAGCGGTGCATTTGAAGTGCTATGTGGAAATACAAGATAAAATATGTGCAGAATGTGGATTGCCTTTTGCTGATAAAGAAGAGGTGTTTTACTGTGAAGAACACCATCAGTATTTTCATGCGACGAAGAATTGCCTCGACATACACTTGAAAAAACACATGCATTTTCTCCGGGGGATTTACGACCAGTCGCAAAACCGCGTCATTTTAGAGGAGCATTCTCAGCCCTACTAAAACCATACCAAACATGAATTCTTTTGTTGTTTGCCTTAATAGTTATTTTATAAAGGCAAATAATGATATACTTTTTGATATAAAACTGATGGAAACATCCTACAAAATTAAAACAAATTATAAAATGCTATGGAGTGAAAACCATCTTGGCAAAAAAGCATTGTTTTGTATACCTAAGAGATAAAGATGAATTTCAGGAGATTAACAAAACGGACCTTGTTGAACAGTATTTCTCATACTTAGCTGAAGAACCTGCGAAATTAGAAAGCTATGCAAGTCAGAATGGCTCTGATGCTATCCTCCTATACAATGGGGAGGAAAACAAATGGACATTAGTTTATGCTCAAGGTTCTGGCATAGTAACACAACGAACAGCAAGACGTCGAGCTGATTCTGCACGCAGAATAGGGATTCTTGTATCCACAGGTGAACGGGTAGGGATAAACGCTCCCCTTGTTGTCCTTTCGAATGCAAACATTGGCGATTTGAGTAAAAGCGTTCAATCGAAATATTTACCACACACAGATTTACGAGGGGTAGATTAAGAACTATAACCCCCTCATTCATTTTTCTTTGGTAATGGAATTACTTACTGCTTAAGTTCTTTCAAGCGTTTCTTTGCATCCTCATAAAAACTTTTTATCACCCGTTTTGTCTCCGGGAGACTTTCTGGTGCAAGCTCTATTGCCCGTTGGTAATATTTTACAGCTTCATCTTTTTCGCCGAGTTTTTCCAGAACGACAGCCAGATAATAATTGATTGCATGGCTTTCTTTTGCGAGAGATAAAGCCTTTGACAGAGCCTCTTTTGCTTGTTCGAGTTCTTCTAATTGCAGGTAACTTTTCCCGAGGTTATAGTAGGCGTCATAGCTTTTGGGGTCGCATTTTATTGCGTATCTTAGATGTTCAATTGCTTTTTTATGTTGATTATTAAGTGCATAGGCACACCCAAGATAGAAACGCGCCCAAAAGTCGTCTGGATAGAGCTTGATAGCTTTTAAACCCATCTTGATACCGTATTGCCCATTGTCTTCTGAACCTCGAGTGCGCAGTTCCTGAAGGATTTCATCGAATATCTCATCCTTTGACTGCTTACGGCAATAACCATATTCACTCTCGAACAGGTCTACAACTTTCTTGGCGATGGTCTCATCCGTAATATCGAATTCAAAGATTAATCCATCTTGAGAACTGATCGTGAATTTTAACCACACATCCGGAAAACCAAAAGTTTCGCAAGAAACGGTATATAACAGTGGTTTGCGCATTTCTTTTTCAGAAGCTTTATAATATGAATGATAGTTGATGCCACGTTCTGCTGTGCCATAGACACGGAATTCATCTGTATAATCGAAAGGTTTATTCTGTTTGTGAATTTCCTTTGCCTTCTCGGGAACTTGAAAGTCAAAAAATTGCCCCAAGAGTTTTTTAATAAATTCAAAGGACTCTGTGAAATAAACATTGCGAGCCATCATAGTATTGATTTCAATTTTCTTTTTCATTGGAAACCCACAATCTTTGTTAGAACTTGATTTTATTTAAAGGTAATTAGATTGCTTTATAACTGATTAAATAGACTAAAAAAGAAGAAAAAGAGAGAAGAAAACACCCATAAAAACATTTCATTGTATGAAAGTATATACATAATTGGCTAACTAGTGAAACTCTTGCAATGTTCTTTCATGTAAGCTTTTTCTTACAATAAAATTAATTAACTGCTTCCATCAAGAAGCGTGTAATACAGAAAAAGTTTGAGTTGGGAGTAAAAAAAGGCAAACAATTATAGCTTAAAAATCAACAATTAAGTTAATATCTTTAAAAAAACACTGTAAAAAGTAATTAACATGAACTAGTTATTTACTCGAGTGGAGGTAGCTAAGATGACAACGTACTTAGAAGATGTTCGTAAACGCATACGAGCCATAGAATTATTACGAATGCTAAAAAGATATCATTCTTATGACGAACTCAGCAAGCTTTTAGGATACTCGAAAGTAGTGCTTAATCGTTATATCCGTGGACACGTTTTACCGGCATCCGATCGGGCAGATGAGATCATCCGAAAAGCAAAAGAAAATCTCGAGGTAGAACAGTTAGTAAAGGATCAACTCGTCTTTTTTAAAGGGTATTTCGATACAACAATGCTCCTTGGCAATACATTTTTACTCAAATTGGTCGCGCAATATGTCGCTGACAATTTCAAAGATGCTCGCATAACAAAAATTGGGGCAGTTGCTCCTGAAGGATTGCCAATAGCAGTTCATCTTGCAACTGAACTTGGAGTTGAAATTGCCATTGCAAAACGAACTCGAGACCTTGGGGTTCGAGAGTTTGTAAAAGTGCACTTTCCCCAAGAATCCACCGGTGAATTGCTGTCTTTGAATCTGCCAAAAGGACTCTTAACAATAGATGATCGTGTATTAATTATTGAAGATAGTTGCCGTACTGGAACGACACTCGAAATGATGGTTGAACTGGTGCAAAAATCGATGGCAAAAATTGGCGGTATCTTTGTCCTTGCAGGAATGGGCAATAATTGGAAGCCAACAATAAAACGATTTAAAGACGAATTTGGCGAGAAAAATGTCTATATTTTCTGCGAGCTTCCACTCCAATATGAATAGGTAGTATTAACATTTCCTGAGGCTTTAGTAACGTTGAAAGTACAGCAGAAAAATACAAAAGCAGGTGATTACCCCTCTCTTTGGTGGGATGAAGAAAGGAAAATAATAAAAGTAATTGACCAACGGAGGCTTCCTTTTCTGTTCGAAATTTTTGAAGCGAGGACACTCAACGAAGTGGCCTTTGCAATAAAAGAAATGGTTGTGCGAGGGGCGCCCTTAATTGGTATAACAGCAGCTTTTGGGATGGTACTTGCTGCACAACAATCTGCTAATACAAGTAGGGAAGTATTTGTAAAGAAATTGAAAGAAGCTAAAAACATCCTCTTAAAAACGAGACCAACAGCAGTCGACCTCTTCAATAATTTAGAGATTATGCAGAAAATGATAGATGTTAACCGGACTAATAGCGAAAATATACAACAATTAAAACTACAAGCTAAAAAACTATTGGAAGCAACTTTGAGTGAATGCAAAAAAATTGGTGAGGTAGGTGCAGAACTTTTTACACTGAAAACAAAATCAGTTTTAACTTATTGCAATGCTGGTGCCTTAGCGACTGTCGATTATGGAACAGCTCTTGCTCCAATTCGAGAAGCTCATAAGCGTGGTAAGAGATTCACTGTTTTTGTTCCTGAAACCCGCCCCCGACTTCAAGGAGGGCGACTTACTGCTTGGGAACTTGCGAATGAAGGCATTGACCACCTGATAATTACAGACAATGCTATTGGCCATTATTTGAAAAAAGGAGTAATTGATCTCGTCATTGTTGGGGCTGATAGAATAACTGTTAATGGCGATGTAGCGAACAAAATCGGAACATATACGATAAGTGTGTTGTGTAAAGAACATCATGTGCCCTTTTTCGTTGCTGCTCCTTTAAGCACATTTGATTTACAAACGAAAAAGGGCGAAGAGATTATTATAGAAGAACGTTCCGAGGAAGAAGTCCGGACAGTTTTATGTGTCGAGAGCAGCAAGGATCAGAAGCCAAAACGCAGGCTCATACATAATCCCAACTCGCCAAATAAAAATCCAGCTTTCGATGTCACTCCTGCAGAAAACATTACGGGTATTATTACAGCAAAAGGGATTTTACGGCAACCATTAAAAAAGAAAATTGCCAAGCTTTTTAATCCGCAATAACCAAACAGAAAAGATTATTTACAATAAAAAGGGATTAGCTTTTGTTGATTAAAATGACTGAAAAAAAAGTCAAACCAGGCATGAGCCCTGAAGAGATTGCGACCCTTCACTATGAGCTTCTGATAGAAAACAACAGAGAAGAATGGTTGAAAACATTCAGGAAACGCCACCGCGAGCAAGCTGATAAATACGGTTCCTCTCCTGATCTCTATTGGCGCACCGGACGAAAATATGTTGATGAATTGGGCTATTCTTACAAATTTAAAAATAAAGTTGAAAATCAAAGTTCAGACAAAAGAATTAAGTTCTTCTTTTATCGATTAAATAAAGAAGGTAAACCTCAGGGCAGTGGTCAAGTAC
>Ga0164310_10002792_pt1 | contig 10107 bp, 10 predicted proteins | sample GuaBasSedimGuay1_FD_121795 | JGI IMG/M metagenome (GOLD analysis project Ga0164310, IMG submission 121795) | Subseafloor sediment microbial communities from Guaymas Basin, Gulf of California, Mexico - Guay1, Core 4569-9, 0-3 cm | ecosystem: Environmental > Aquatic > Marine > Hydrothermal vents... | reverse complement strand
TCCTTCAACCCGTGCCACTTCTCCGGCAGCGGCCGGAGCGCCTTGGCGAGGAACCGCCAGCTCTCGACCTCCACCGTCAGTTCCCCGCGCTTGGTGCGGAAGACCTCTCCCTCCACCGCGATGCAGTCACCGATGTCACAGCTCCGCAGCCGCTTGTATTCCTCCTCTCCCAGGACGTCGGCGGCGGCGTGAAGCTGGATCTTTCCGGTCCCGTCGCGCAGGTCGAAGAAGCTCGCCTTGCCCATCCGGCGCATGGCGACGATCCGACCGGCAACCGTCTTCCGATCGCCGCGTCGCTCTTGGGAAGAGAGCTCGGAGTAGCAGGAGTTGATGGTGCCGATCGGCTCCGCCCGCACTGCACGGGGGGGATAGGGATCGATTCCTTCCGCTCGCAACCGGGCGAGCTTCTCCAAGCGCGCCTTTACCAGAGGGTCGTCCATCACTTGTTGATCGCGATCACGCGGAAGTGGGTCGTCCCCCACGGGAGATCGACCTTTATCTCGTCGCCCTCGTGCTTCCCGATCAGGGCCTTTCCCACCGGAGATGCTACCGAGATCTTCCCGTTCTCGAGGTCGACCTCGGCCGGGCTGACCAGGGTGAAGTTACCGCTCTCCATGATCTCCATGTCCTGGAGGATGAAGCTCGAGCCGATCCCGATCTCATCCGCCGCGATCTCCTCCTCGGGGATGATCTGGGCCGCTTCCAGAATCGAGGTGAGGCGGCGCACCTCGCGCTCGTAGTACTGTTGCTCGCTCTGCAGGTACATGTACTCCTTGTTCTCCCGCAGGTCGCCGCCGCTGATCTTCGACGCCTTCAGCTTCTCCGGGATCTCCTCGTACAGGATCTTCTTCGCATGCTCGAGCTCCTTGCGCATCAGCTCGTAGCCCTGCTTAGTCAGATATATCACTTTCTTTTCCATCTTTTCTCACCTCTATGCTTGCGACCGCCGCTTCCATCTCGGAAACGAGGGCGTGCGCGATCGCCTCGGTCGTCTTTCCCTTACACTCCTCCCGCGGGACGACCACGATGTCGTACCCGTAAAACCGCGGGCGATTCAGCCGGAACGCCTCCCGCACCTGCCGCTTGACCCGATTCCGGATCACTGCCTTCCCGAACCGACGCGAGACCACGATCCCGATCCGTCCCTCATTTCCGGTGGGGAGCACGAACAGGGTGAAATACCTCCCCACTCGCCTTCTTCCCTCGGAGTAGACCCGCTTGAAATCGGTCCGTTTCTTCAATCGGGCAGTGGAGGGAAACCGTGCCGTACCACCCGCGCGCATGCGCAAAACTATAGCAAAGACGGATCCTAAGTGCAAGACGCCCTTCATTTTCCGGGCATGGGCGGGTAAACTCACCCCGTGATGAACGACGAGCGAATATACAAGGTGTCGGAGCTGAACCGGGCGGCGAAGCGACTCCTCGAAGAGGGAATCGGGGCGATTTGGCTGCGGGGAGAGGTCTCGAACCTGAGGCGTGCCGCGTCCGGGCATCTGTACTTCACCCTGAAGGACGAGTCATCCGAGATCTCTGCGGTGCGGTTCCGCGGCCGGACCGACCTCCTCCCGACCCCGCCGCTCTCCGATGGAATGGAGGTACTCGCGTTTGGACGGCTGACGATCTACGCGCCGCGGGGGAGGTACCAGTTCGTGGCCTCGATCATCCAGCCGGCCGGGCTCGGGGCGCTGCAGGCGGAGTTCGAGCGGTTGAAACGTAAACTCAATTCTGAGGGGCTGTTCTCCCCCGAGCACAAGCGCCCACTCCCTCGGTTTCCGGAGAGGATCGGGGTTATCACTTCCCCGACTGGTGCAGCAGTCCGGGACATCATCTCGGTCATCTCCCGCCGCTGGCCCCTCGCCGAGATCTACCTGTTTCCAAGCCAGGTGCAGGGGGAGCAGGCTCCAGAGGAGATCATCTCCGGGATCGAGGCGGCACAGCGGTTCAGCACCACGGTTGCCCGACTCGATCTATTGATCGTCGGCCGGGGGGGCGGGTCGATCGAGGACCTCGCCCCGTTCAACGACGAGCGGGTCGCGCGCGCCGCGTTTAAGTGCGAGGTCCCGATCATCTCCGCCGTCGGACACGAGATCGACTTCACGATCATCGATTTCGTCGCCGACCGGCGCGCCCCCACCCCGTCGGCGGCGGCCGAGCTCGCTGTGCCCAACCGGCCGGAGATCGCCGCGTCCGTCGCCGAAGCCGTCGCCCGCGCCCTGCGCGGCATCAACCAGAGGCTCGAGCGGAGCTCTCGGCTCCTCGAGTCGACACTGCGCGGTTACATATTCCGCATCCCGATCCGGCGATTGGAGACGGCAGCACAGGGGCTCGACCTGCGCCTCGCCAGGCTGGGGAGGGCGACACGCGAGGCGTACCTCCGCCGCGCACGGCGGTTGGAGCTCCTCTCCGAGCGGTTGCGGCTCGTCGACCCACGCCTCCCCCTCGCCCGCGGCTACTCGATCACCCGCAAGCGCGGGGAAACACGACCGCTCACCAGCGCGGAAGGGGTCGGAATCGGCGATGTCCTCGAAACCATCGTGGAGGACGGGAGGATCATCTCGGAAGCGAAGGAGGTAACGGTTGAAGATCGATGAAGGACTGAAGCAGCTAGAGGAGATTACAAAGCGACTCGAGGATGAGAATATCCCACTTGAGGAGGCGATCGAGCTGTTCGAGAAGGGGATAACCATCGCCGCCGCGATCAAGGAGTCCCTCGATCAGGCCAAGCTCAAGGTTAAGCAGGTCCTGGAGAAGGCGGACGGAACGTTCGAACTCTCCGATTTTGACCTTTCCCAATAACCCCCTATAATGACTGGGGTGTAAAACTCAGCAGGGGGAGACAACTATTGTCCTACCTTACTATTCCGGAATACTTCGCCCGAACCGTGGAGCGGTTCCCCGATCGGGCAGCAGTGGGAAACACGAAGGATCATCCCGGTGAACCCGATAAGATTTCCTTCAACGAGCTTGATCGGCTGTCGGCCCGTCTTGCTGTCGGTCTGGCGAAATTCGGGATCAAGAAGGGAGATCGAGTGGCGATCATGTCCCGACCGCGCGTCCGGTTCGCCGCAGCCACCCTCGGGATCCTCCGCCTCGGGGGGTGGATGGTCCCGCTCGATCCGACCTTGGCCAAACCAGAGGCGGAGACGCTGCTGGAAAAATCGGGGGCGAAGATGGTGTTCGCCCCCGGGGAGCTGTTCGACCGTCTCCCCAAGGACGGCCCGACACTGATCGACCTGGATGACCGGGAACGGACTCCGTTCTCGTCGCTCCTCCAGGACGGTGTCCCCCCGGCGGTTGAGATATCCGAGGACGATATCGCTCTACTCGTCTATACATCAGGCACGACCGGCAATTCCAAGGGGGTGCTCCTTTCCCATCGAAACATCACCGCCGATGTCGAGGCGTGCATCGCCGTCATGCCGATCACCGAACAGGACGTGTTCCTCACCATCGCTCCATGGCATCACATCCTCGGGCTGACCGTCTCCCTGTTTCTCCCGTTGTACACCGGTGCGTTCACCCTGTACACCGACGAGTACCGCGCGATCTCCAAGTTCCTGGCCAAGTACGGAGTTACCGTGTTCATCGGAGTCCCCAAGCTGTACCACGCCATGTACGAGAAGCTGATGAACCAGGTACGCACGGGGCTCCTCGGTCGCGTTATGCTCGCGCTCGCCCCCAAGCTCGTAGGCAACAAGGTGAAGGAATCCCTGACCGGGGGAAAGCTGCGGTTCTTCGTGTCCGGGTCGGCCCCGCTCGATCCGAAGGTGAGCAGGGGCTTCCGCCGGCTGGGGATCGGCCTCCTCGAAGGCTACGGGCTGACCGAGACGTCCCCGGTGGTGTCGTTCTGCGACCCGTTCTCCCCCAAAGGGGGATCGGTCGGCCGGCCGCTCCCTGGGATCGAAGTCAAGTTGATCAATACCCGTCCCGACGGGGTGGGAGAACTCCTTGTGCGCGGTCCGACGGTGATGCAGGGCTATTACCAGAACGAAGCGGCGACGCGGGAGGTGATCGACCCTGACGGATGGTTCCACACCGGGGATCTTGCGTTCATCGACGATGACGGTGAGATATTCCTCAAGGGGCGCGCCAAGAACGTGATCGTCCTCGAGAGCGGGAAGAACGTGTACCCCGAGGAGATCGAGTGGGAGCTGTCGCGCATTCCATACGTGGAGGAGGTTCTCGTGCGCGGGGAGGAGGAACAGGGACACGAGGTGGTGAAGGTGATCATCTACCCGAACCGGGCTCGGCTCGAAGCCGACGGACATCTCGAGGACGCGCACGAGGTGATCTGGCAGGAGATCAAGCGCCGCCAGCTCCGCCTCGCCCCGCACAAGCGGATCCGCCGCAAGAGCGACGTCATCCTTGTCGATACCCCGTTCCCCAAGACGAGCACGATGGACATCAAGCGCCATCTGTACCGAGGTGGAAATGGAATACCCGACGCTTAACGAACTGTTCGACCGGGCGGTGCGCGAACACCGCGATCGGATCGCTCTGCGCATGCCGATCCCCAAGGAGCGGAAGCGCGGCGGGGGGATCAGGCTGGTGCTGAACGAGATCTCGTACGAGCGGTTGGGGGAGATGGCGGGGCGATTCGCAGACGCCCTCCGGGAGCTCGGAGTGGAGAAGGGGGACCGGGTCGCGCTGATTTCCAAGCCGCGCGCGGCGTGGGTGACCGCGTTCTTCGCCATCCTCAAGGTGGGAGCGATCGTACTCCCCCTCGATCCCGACCTGCAAACCGGGGAGATTGAGCGGATCCTGACCGAGGCCGAGGTGAAGGGAGCGGTGATCTCCGGGCTGAAGCTCGACTCCCTCGCCGAGATCAAATCCAGGTCGTTGCCGGAGCTGTTCATCGTGTCGATGGACCGGTCCGCCGCCGAGGACGCCCTGTTCCTCGACGCCCTCCTCCTCGGGCGGAAGCCGGCGGAGACCATCCCTGTCTCTCCCGATGATATGGCGATCCTGATGTACACCTCCGGAACGACCGGGAACGCCAAAGGGGCGATGCTCCTTCACCGGAACATCTCGTCCAACGCCCTCGCCGCGCTCAAGGTCGTCGATCTGTCCGCCAATGACAACTTCCTCACCATCGTCCCCTGGTACCACATCTACGGGCTGACCATCACCCTGATCACCCCGTTGATCGCGGGAGCAACGACCACGTACGCCCCGGTCGACCGCAACCTTACGTTGGTGATGAAGAAAGCGCACCCAACGATCATCCTCGGGGTTCCCAAGCTGTACAACGTCCTGTATTCCCGCATCATGGATACGATCAACTCGAGCGCGGTGAAGCGCGCGATCTACCGCGCTGCTCCCACCCTGATGGGGAAGCTCATAAAGCGCAAGCTGTTCGGAAAGGGATTCCGGTTCTTCACCTCCGGTGGAGCGCCGCTCCCCCAGGAGATCGCGCAGGGGTTCAGGCGGATGGGGATCGGGATCATGGAGGGATACGGCCTCACCGAGACGTCACCGGTGCTGACGATGAGCGACAAGTTCGCGCCCGATCCGGGGATGGTGCCGTTCCCCGGGGTGGAGGTCCGCATCGATAATCCGGACGAATCCGGGGTAGGCGAGATCGTGGCCCGGGGCCCGAACATCATGAAGGGATACTACAAGAATCCGGAGGCGACGGCGGAGGTGATCGATCCGGACGGCTGGTTCCACACCGGGGACCTCGGGCGGATGGAGGAAGATCGGGTAATCATCTCCGGTCGGGCGAAGAACGTGATCGTCCTCGAGACCGGGAAGAACGTCTACCCCGAGGAGATCGAGTGGGAGCTATCCACCATCCCGGAGATCGAGGAGATCATGGTCTATGAGGACGTTCGCCAGGGGGCGCCGGCAGTGGCGGCGAAGGTATACCCCAATTGGACCGTGCTCAAGGAACAGGGGATCACGGATTCGAACAAAGCGCTCGATCTGATCTGGGAGCGGATAAAGGAGAAGAGCGAAAACCTCGCCGTGTTCAAGCGGATAAAATACAAGGACCTGGTCACCCTGGTGGACGAACCGTTCGAGAAGAGCGTCAAGCTCGACATCAAGCGCTACAAGTACAAGTCCTAGCCGCGGATGTAGAACCCTTCCTCCCCCTTGGGATCGGTCCATTCGAGCTCGATATCGTCTACCCGCGCCCCGGGTGGGCCAACGCGCAGAAACGAGATCAGCTCGTGGAGGTCCTGTTCCTCCCCCTCGGCGACGAACTCCACCCTACCGTCGGGGAGGTTCCGCACCCAGCCAGAGAGCCCTAGCTCCCGCGCTCGATCCCGGGTGGTGGCGCGAAAGAACACCCCCTGCACCCGTCCGGAGACAGTCCCGTGGATCCGCTTTCTCATATTTTCCTCTCTTTCCTCTTGTCAACCGCTTCTTATTGTAGTATAGTAAATAAGTGTGAAAGGAGGTGAACAATATGGTCAACAGGGTAAATACCTTATCAATCTACATTCCAAAAAGCAAGATGGACAAGAACCCGGTGGAGCGCCTGACCAAGCTCGCGAAACAGAAGGAGCGCTCGATCAACTACCTCGTGGTGGAGGCGATCATCCAGTACCTCGACCGGGAGGAGCGAAAGCTCAAGAAGTGACCTCATTCTTGCGGTAGGATAAGATGTAGTTGAGGAAAAAGGCAAGGAGGATCCCCACAAATCCGCTGAGGACCGCCGCCACCGCGATGTTCATCGCGCGGTGGGGGCCGACGCGGGATATAGCCACTTCTCCGGTCCTCTCCACCACGAACAGGGCGGACGGATCGAGGGAGCGGAGCCCTTCCAGCTGGACCTGAACCTGAGCGAGCTTCAACGAGAGGGCCGCAACTTGCTCCGCCAGCGCGGAGGAGAGATCGGAAGAGGTAGCGTTCTCCATCTCCTGTAGCAGTAGCTCCTTTTGCTTGGTCAGCTGCTCCTTCTGCCCGGCGGCGAGCATGGTCGTCCGTTGTATCTCGTCCTTTACCGTCTTCTCCACTCCGGACCGAAGTGCAGAAGTTACTGTCTCGAACGCATCTTCGATCCTCTCCGGGGCAACAGCGCCGGAGATCGTCACGCTGATCTTACCTCCACTGTTGCTCGACTTGTCCGCCTTCGCACTAAGGGAGAGCCCAGCCCCGATCTCGGATGAGGAATCCGTCTCGGCTATGTGCACCAAGTCGGCGGCGGTGGGCGCAGGAAGGCCCAACGTGGCTCCGAACCATTCCAGCTCGTACTCCGTGGTCCCGGCGTAACGGTCGGGTCGGGTGAAGCTGACCACAGCGGCGACCGTGACCCCGATCGCAAGGACCACAAGGATGAGCCACTTCCATCTCCACATCACGCGCAGGTAATCGATCAGTTCGACCTCGTACTCGTCCGTCATTCCTTCTCCTTGTTCCGTCTGATCTCCTCTAACCGGGTTGAGATCTCCCGTTCCCGCCCGCGTCCGGTCGGGCGGTAGTAGCGCCTCCCCTGGAGCGCCGCCGGGAGGCACTCCATCGGGGCGACTCCGTCCGGGAAGTCGTGGGCGTACTTGTACCCATCCCCGTAGCCGATCCCCTTCATCAGCCGCGTCGGGGCGTTCCTAAGGTGGAGCGGGACCGGCTCGTTTGGCCGCGCCGCGACATCGCGCTTCGCCTCGTTCAAGCCCACGTAGAGCGCGTTGCTCTTCGGCGCCGCGGCGAGGTACACCGCCGCCTGGGCAAGGGCGAGGTCGCACTCCGGCAGCCCGATGCGATCCACAGTTTCGGCGGCGGCGACTGCGATTTCAAGCCCCTGCGGATCGGCGAGCCCGATGTCCTCGGAGGCGATCCGGATCAGCCGCCGCGCGATGAACCGGGGGTCCTCCCCTCCTTCGAGCATGCGGGCAAGCCAATACAGCGCCGCGTCGGGATCGGAGTTGCGAATCGATTTGTGGAATGCAGAGATCAGGTTGTAGTGCTCTTCACCGGCCCGGTCGTAGCGGAGCGCCTTGCGTTGCAGCGCCTGTTCAATCTCCGCTACCCCGATCTCCGCCCCGGTGGTGATCGCAGCGGCCGTCTCGAGGGCGGTGAGGACGCGACGCGCGTCCCCGTCGGAGAAGGCGATGAGCATCTCCTCCGCCTGCGGGGAGAGGGAGTACCGACCCCCAAGGCCACGCGGATCGGCCAAGGCGCGGCGGATGATCCGACGCAGGTCGTCCTCGGAGAGGGGGTGGAACAAGAATAGCTGGCAGCGGGAGAGGAGAGCGGAGGTGAGGGAGAAGGACGGGTTCTCGGTCGTCGCCCCGATGAACAGGACGCTCCCTTCCTCGAGGTAGGAGAGGAGGACGTCCTGCTGGGCGCGATTGAACCGGTGGACCTCATCGAGGAACAGGAGATCGCGCCGCCCCTCGAGCTCGAACCGCCGTTGCGATCCCTCGAGGACCGACCGCACCTCCCGCACCCCGGACAGGGCGGCGGACAGGTGGACGAACCGCGCGCCGGACCGGGCAGCGATGATCCTCCCCACCGTCGTCTTTCCCGTCCCCGGCGGGCCCCAGAACAGGAGAGCGCGATAGCTCCCCCGCTCGATCAGGGCGCGCAGGGCGCCGTGCTCCCCCAGAATCTCCTCCTGGCCGATCACCTCATCGAGGTCGCGCGGACGGAGCCGTTCGGCGAGGGGGATAACTTTTTCATCCGAAAACAGGGATCTTCCCATTCCTTTCACCGCCGTTATCTAACGGAAAAACGTTCGGGAAAACAAGTTTTCCCGCGGTTGTCGCGCGATATAATAACCTTGCCACGGGAAAGGAGGTTCAAGTGCAGCGAGGGCTGGCCGTAGCAGCAGCGATCGTTCTGGCAGTATCGAGCATCTGCGTCGGGGCGGCAAACTATGCCATCGTTCCGTGGCCGTACGGGGCGATCGTGTGGGAACAGACACTGCCGGAAGATGCGCAAACGATAACTGACTATGCGACTAAGGAAGCAAAGGATGTGTTCTCATTCTGGGGGTTACCCGCTCCGCTTCCCCCGGCGAACTGGGCGCATCCGGTGCAGACAAGCTCGGATGCGTGGTATCAAGCCATGCTGGAGCGGATTCAGTCTCCGAGCGTTCCGATTACGGAATTCACCGGTCGCGACTATTCCCTCACCAGCGGTACCCCTGTTCCGGAGGCGAACTCGGACGAGGTCCTCATCCTCCCGGCTCCGAGTTGGAACGGGAAGAGGGTTCATCCATTGATCATTGGGGTCTATCCCGACCAGGAGTCGATGAACGCCGCATGCGGGGACTACTCGTTCATCGGACTCTACGGGCCACCCATCTCGCCGCGCGAGCTCACGTTGGAGAAACTGACCGGACCGAGTGCGAGCCTGATCCCGATCATTTCTTCGGGATCGGACATCATCCTGACCCGCACGGACGACTGGCGGTTCGTCCTCACGCACGAGCTCACCCACTGGTTGACCGAGCTTGTGTGCCGGTACGAAGGGACCGACTTTGGTTCGTTGCCCCCGCTGATCAGAGAAGGGATCGCTGACTATACCGCGCATTCCCTGTGCGGTGACCACCGCCGTTGGGAGGCCGTCGCTGCGGCATGGGCCCAATCCGGAGGCAAGTTGGAGGATGTCCCCCCTCCTCTGTGGTACGATGTCGGAACGAGCGTGGTCCACTACATGGTGGAGCGTGATGGGAAGGCCGGCCTGCTGGCGCGGCTCCCCGCGTTCGCCGCGAATTGGTCGCAGGAAGCAGCGACGATCGCTCCCGGCTGGCGGGCGTCATTGCACGACGTAAAGCTGAGCGATAGCGACCGCACCCTATACGAGGCGCGGTTGGAACGCCTCTCCCTGTGTGCGTGGCTTCTCGATCCGGTCCTCCCGTCAGCGGCGCGATCACTGCTGGGCAAGATCAATTCTGGTAAAGGTGACTCTTCCGATATCGCGCAGTTTTGGAATATCGTAGCCGCGATTCCGCCGCCCCCGTCTCAGGATGCCTGGGCGCGGCTCGCCCGTCGCGAGGACACGTTCCGAATCGTTCAGTACCAGGACGGCGATCGTAACGGCGAGCGGATGGCGCGGGCGCGTGTCGAGGTCGCGCTCCGCAAGTACCGGGAGGCAGACGATTGGCAGAATTACTACGATTGGTTCGTCACCGGCCTGCGCAATATCATTGCCGCGTGGGGA
>Ga0164310_10002791_pt1 | contig 10110 bp, 11 predicted proteins | sample GuaBasSedimGuay1_FD_121795 | JGI IMG/M metagenome (GOLD analysis project Ga0164310, IMG submission 121795) | Subseafloor sediment microbial communities from Guaymas Basin, Gulf of California, Mexico - Guay1, Core 4569-9, 0-3 cm | ecosystem: Environmental > Aquatic > Marine > Hydrothermal vents... | reverse complement strand
AGGGTCTTACGCGAGTAAAACCTTGGAGGCTTAATTAATTCTACGTCGGTGATTTTCTCCTCCCCCCTGAAAAGAGACCATCTGGAATCAGACCTTCTCAAAATGATGTCTGAGCGGTTCACGAAGGGAGGCCATAAGGGAACATTAACCACCGTTTCGTTTGGTAAAATCAGATATCTTCCGCCAGCCGGGCCTGCTCCCCCCTTTCTTCCCTTTTCAATGTTCTCCTCCGTTCTGACTCCCTTGCACAGAAGTTCTGTTTTCAATTCTGCCAAGTTCAAGGTACGTCCCGGCTTTTGTTAACGAAATTTTCGGCAACAAAATAAGGACATCTTAGCATATATACCTTTTGCCACGAGTTTCCAAGATACGTGCCAAGATACGTTCAACAATGGTCGAATCTTTAAAAAGCTCTGGGTCTAAGAGACGAGAAGAAGGAACAAGTTAGAATCATACAAAAGATAAAAATAGTACAGCTTATTTCTAACTAGTTGAAGTTAACAACTACCCAAAGAAGGAATTCAAAGTGGTAACGGAAATAAAAGAAGAAAACTTTAAAGAATTCATCTCCTCAAACCCGGTAGTAATCGTGGATTTCTCAGCCACTTGGTGTGCCCCTTGCAGGATTCAGGGAAAAATACTTGAGACCATTGAGGCTGAGTTTGGGGATAAAATCGCGATTGCGAAGGTTGATGTTGACGAAAATCCGAACATTGCAAGAGAATTCAATATTTACGCTGTTCCCTCGCTGGTCTTTTTCTACAATGGGAAACTGGTGGTTTTCGGCGAAGAGTTTAATGAGGGCTCTGAATCCGAAGAGCTTTCAAAGGAACTCGCACTGCTGGTTGGGGTTCAGAGCGAAGAGGTACTCAGAAGCATCATCAAAGAACTAATCTCCTCTTAGGAGACCATAAGAGTAGACCAAAATATCAGAGCACTGCGCTTCCACCTGCAAGGTGACCGCTGGACAATGATTCGACGATCCTCAGCTCTCCCAGGTTAGCATCGGAAAGGCCCTTTCGCTCCTTTAACTTTCTCCTTACTCTTTTAATTGTTCATGCATTTTTCTTTTAGTGTGCTCAGCCACTTGTTCAAACCCATAAAAAGACCAACAAAAGTGTTATGCTAATTGATTCGGGAATCGATTTTAAAGGGTGGTCCCGCTGACCATTCCGAGAATTCGTAAGATAATCTTAAGGAAAGAACACTTAAGAACTATGCTTGAGGAAACCCGTAGGGTGTATCCTATGGAGGCATGCGGCGTTATTCTCGGAAGGTTCGAGGCTGATGTCGCAAAAGCCTTGGAGGTGATACCCACCAAAAACGTAGCGGAATCTTCTGTGCGATTCATTATAGATCCTGAAAAGCTTTACAAAATATTAGTAAGAGCCGAAAACGAAGGTAGGGAAATGGTGGGAATCTTCCACTCTCACCCTTCGGTCTCCAAACCCTCGGGTGTAGATAAACCCTTCATGAAACTAAATCCCGTGGTCTGGATCATTCTCAGCACCTTAAACAAAAAAATCGATATAGATGCGTACCAATGGTTCGAGAACGAGATACACCCCGTGGAAATGGTGATTGAAGATTAACCCCCAATTGTAAACAAATTTCCTATCTTGTTCTTCTTAGCGGTGGATTCACGCTGGGTAAACCTGTTCTCCTTCCACCCTGAGCAATCCCTTTTTCTCAAGTTCGAGTACTAAGCGTCTTACCACACTCTCTTGGAGCCCCAGGGTTTTTTTGATGTCCTGAATGCTGCTCGAGCCGTACTTTTCCACTATGAAGTAAGGCTTATAATTAACATCCTCAGCTATTATAGACTCCATTGCGCTCATTTTTGCCTCCTTGTCCTGAAGTTTTCTCTCCAGATCCCTAACCCTTTCCTCGCTAAGTTTCAACTCCCGTCCTAACCCCTCTATCGTCTCTTCCCTCTTCCTGACCTCGCTTTCCAACTCGATGATTCTCTTTTCAAGGCTCCGTATCCTGCGTTGCAGTTCCTCTTCTCTGTACCTGTAGTCGTCCGCTTCTTCTCTCCTTTTACTCTCCACGCTTTGAATCCTACTGGCCTGCTCATCAGACTGTCTCTGAAGCTGAGTTATCACCTCAGTGAGCTTCCGAATCTCCGTTTCGTAGCTTTTTCTAAGATGCGCTAATTCGTTCTCACGCTGTTTGACGAGGTTTTCAAGCTCACTAATTCGAAGGCTCTGCTCCCGTAGGAGTTCCCCCTGCTCTACAACCTTTCTCTCAAGCTTGCTGAGAACCTGTTTCTGAGACTCGGTGAGATCTTCACTCTTCCGGTATGTGCTCAAGCACATCTCCCCAAAATAACTAGTGGTGGGTCAGTATTGTCACGGGTTCATCATCTTCTCATCTGCCTGGGACGGTAACATCATTCCCAGAATAAAACTGCTGTTCGGTGCCTTATTAACTTCTCTGTCCCATTTTTACTATTCTTGAATAAACCTCCTAGCCCCTTTTATCGTTCCTGAAACACCCAGAACGTGCGCTATCAGGGGTGCGCCGTTTATCTCGGTTATGGCTGCGAGCACGGACTTCATCATGTCAACACTAGTGTGCGTACAACGAAGTATTCCGTGCTTGTTCTCTTGAGAATATTCTATCAACCAAAAGTTGGTTCTGCTACCTCCCACCTCTCCGAAAAGGCTGAGGAGCGTTCTCCAAATACCGTGGATGATGTTGTCCGCTGAGAAAGAAGAGTCGCTTATAATCCTGAACACTATGTAACGGTTTCTATAGAGTTTCAAGCGAGACCCTCTCCTTTTGGTAAGGATTTATTCTAATCTGGGTCGTCTCTACGCTCAATAATTTTTAGTGGGTTTGTGGACACCGCTTCTTTTGCTTCTGCGTAGGGTATGTCGAGCAGGCTTCCCAGTGCGGCTAAAGCCCTTGGTGACCTTAACTCGAATTTCGTGCTGGCGCCGCTCGTTAAAACGAGTGTGGCGTGTCCTCTTCTAACCATTTCTGCTGCGCTTCTGAGTATGCCCAGAGTGTTAGCTCTCCTAAGGCCACGGCTTAGCAGTATGGGCCTCACTGATATCTCCACTGCGTTTCCGCTGTCGCGGAGCAGCCCAACGAGCGCTTTGTCAACCTGTTTGTACATTTTAATCTCCGGAAAGTACAACAGATCCACATCCGCGTTCCTAGCAGCCCAAACCGAGACCCTCCTATTCAGACAGGCCACCGCCACTATATCGACAAAACTCCTAATCCTGTTTAGCACTTTCCTGTTTTTAGTTACGCTTTCGAAATCAAGGTTTACACGAGTATACGCCCTCAAAGGCAGATTGGAGAACGCATCTCTGACCTTCCTTAATTTTTCTTTTTTCAATTTGTCTTTTGGTGAAAAATCTGAAAACCCAATGCCCGAGAAACCTAGAATCCTCGAAGTTTCCGCCATCTCTTCAGGGGTCGACTCACCCCCGCCGAGGTTTGAGCTCACGTTAAGGTCGAGATAAACGGTCATTTTTCATCAGTCCATAGCTTAAACAGCCTTCTCGAATAAGTTCCTTTCTCAGGGGGTGAGATGAGAACTTGATTCTGACTCGGATAACGTCTTCTCCCTCGCTTAGCCTTAGTTCTCCTAGAAACGCTTCCTGCTTGTCGAAACGGAGATACAGTGTCCCCGAATCGTCGAGACGCTTGTCAAAGAGGTTAAAAAGCCGCCTCTTATCCTCCTCATCGATTCTCAACGAGAGTGAACGCAAAAAGTTCTCGATCTGCTTTTTATTCGTAATCCTTGCTTTGAATATAATTATCTCGTTGTTATAGTGGCCCAAAACTCTGTCCCTAGTGATCAGCTTCTCTGTACTGTTTGGTAGAAGAAAAGAGAAAGCTTTCAACACTTTTTCGGGATCCTCTGTCGCGTGGGCGAAGGTTTCGAGGTCAATCCATATCACTCGGGCTTGGGACAATTAATGCCTCTCCGTTCGTGGCTCATTTTCGCTTTCTTCCTTTCCTAACACTGGGTCGAACCTTCTCCGCGCCTATTCCCTTGCGTCGTAGTCCTCTGGCCTTCTTCCCGCTCGAGGTTAGTCCACGGAAGACGCGTCTCCTGTGGGCTTTCCCACAGATCCAGTTTATTTTGGGGTCGCTCTTTATGACGGGGTGGTGTGGATCGACGAGAATAACCTCAAACCATTTCCAGCGGCCGTCCTCTGCGACATAGTACGAGTTCAAGACCTCAAGATTGGGGAATTTTCTGGCGACGCGCTCCTCCGCAATCCACTGTAGATTCTTGCCTGGTGTCAGCTTCTTGAAACCCATTTTTCTGGGCTTCCTACCCATCTTTGGCCGGCTCTTGCGCAGAGAGCCGCGCCTCACCCTAGTTCTGACAATAATATAGCCCTGCTTGGCTCGGTATCCCAAGCTTCGTGCGCGGTCAAGCCGTGTTGGGTGTTCTATACGCACGACGACTGGCTGCTTGCGCCAACTCGCGAGCCTCTCACGCCACAGGGTTCGCATTTCTTCCGAGTCAGAATCTCTCCAAGTCTTAGAAATGTGTCTGTACATACTCTTAACCATTCGAAAAGCCTCCCTAATTACGGTTCAGCCACTAACGGCAACATTCCAGCGGGTAAGCCAAACATAAGTAATATGCTGCAATCGATGTTGAAGAAGGGTTACTAATTAATTTTTTGCATCTCTCCTCTAAAGAAGCTTATAACCTTTTTAGCGATTGTTGTACTGTTTGCGAGTAGCGCCTCCCTAGTTGAGGATCCTATGTGTGGTGTGCACAGCACGTTTGACAAATCTGCGAAGAGAAGGTTGCTGGGTGGTTCCTGCTCGTAGCAGTCGAGTGCCGCTCCTGCTATTCTTCCGCTCTTCAACGCCTCGTAAAGCGCCTCCTCATCTATGATTCCTCCACGCGCAACGTTCAGAATGTACGCCTCTTTTTTCATTAATGCTATTTCCTTCTTCCCAATCATGTGCCTTGTTTCGGGCAGGTAGGGAACGTGCAGGGTTATGACATCTGATTCCCTTAACAGCTTCTCCAAGGCTTCTCTTGAGGTTCCAACAAAATGTACCCCCAACTCTTCGGCGTTCCGTCGCCTTTCCTCAAGAATATCGTACGCTAAAATCCTCATCTGGAAGGCTGCCGCCCGCCGAGCAACCTCCTGCCCTATTCTCCCGAAACCGATTATGCCTAGTGTTTTCCCTCTCAGCTCACATCCCTGCAGCTCCTTTTTAAGCCACTTCCCCTCCCTCATTGACCTATCCGCCGTGTGGATATTCCTCATCAGAGATATCATAGCGCCGAGTGTTAACTCCGCCACGGAAACACTGGAGGCCTCAGGCGAATTAACAACTCGAATCCCCCTTTCTTCAGCAGCCTTTAAGTCGATGTTATCCAATCCTACACCGCTGCGGGCCACGAGGACTAGTTTCTTTCCAGCTTCAATGATGTCACGGGTAACCTTTGTTCTGCTACGAACGATAAGCGCGTCAAATTCGGGTATCAGCTCTCTAAGCTCATCATGGGAAATCTCGTCATTTACAAAGACCTCTAAGCCAGCTTTCTCCATCATTGCAACCGCTTCAGGGTGAATTTTATCCGCCACCAGAACCCGCTTTTTCATAGCGTCCGCCTCGAAAATGACTACAGTTTTCGTCTGAGGGGGAAACAAACCAGCATTTATACACCGAATTCTCCTATTCCTTTTTGGAAACTCTCGAAACGGTAGGAACAGAAACCCTCTCTTAACGGTCGTTTTAAGAGCATGTGAATATATAAAAACAATGAGTTGATTAAAAGCTTTATTCTACCGAGCCTAATTGTGGGATTAAGAAGTGTTAAAGAACTCCATTCCTACATAACAAACCGTCTAGCTCTTCCTTTCAGTCTACTAGTATGACTCTCTAACTCTTTTTTGCTCATAGTACTGGATAGCTTTGTGGAGCGCTCTTGCGGCGCTGGAGACGCTGGGGAAAATAGGAAATCCTTCGTTAATAAAAAGTTTCCTCACTCTTGCCAATTCTTTCTCATAATGTGTTCGCGGTAGAATGACTAGAACCGGCTTATTGCTCTCGTCGCGAACCTTTTTACAGCCCTCCAGCATACCTCCATATATGATACTCGACACCGGAGCCCCATTAAGTTTCTCTATCAAACTCGTGTAGTGGACCTGAACCTCCAAAATAATCGACCCTATTCTCCTGTCTTCGCCGACTATTCCTAGAACGTTTTCCAAAACTCCCGGGTAGTTGTAGCTTCCCGCCAAGTCGAGGGGGTTTTTGACGCTTGTTCCCATTTTTTGCACGAATTCTCCTATCCTGTCCTTGATTTCTTGGGACAACTCGGGGACGTTAAGCCCTTCCTCCACGCAAAAATCGGTGTTAGAAACACTGGAGCCCCCGGAGATCGACACCAATCCCACATTTCTGCTCGTTGTTGAGGGGCAAAAAACAAAGACTGAGATTGTATCCAGAAGCTCCTCAAATCCCCTAACAGGTACAACTCCCGTCTGTTTAAAAACAGCATTCCATATCTCTGGGGAACCAGCGAGTGAACCCGTGTGAGACGCTGCGGCGCGGGCACCCGCCTCGGATCTTCCTCCCTTCCATACAACCACTGGTTTTGTCTCCGCCGCTTTTTTAAGTGCACGAACGAGCCTTTCTCCATTTTTTGTTCCTTCAATGTACATTCCTATAACTTTAGTCTTCTCATCTTCCGCCAAATATTCTAAAAAGTCTGAGCTATCCAAGTCGCAGGCGTTACCGTAGCTAAAAACTTTGCTGAAGCGGAATCCAATTGCCCTGCCAGCTATGGAGAAGTTAATCGCGTGGCCGCCTGACTGTGAAATAAAACCAACTGGTCCGGGTTCAGTGGATGTGTCGGGGCGGAAAGAGATTTTGCTTTCAGGACAGTAAATACCCATACAGTTGGGCCCTATTATTCTCGTCCTTGTTCCCTTAACTATCTGCACCAGCTTCTTCTCAAGCTCCGCGCCTTCCTCGTCTTTCTCACTAAAACCCGAAGAGAACACCACCACAGCCTTAGCGTTTTTTGCAACGCTTTCTTTCACGACGTCTGGAACCACCGCGGCGGGAACGCGGACGATTACCAAATCCACGTCGCCCGGGACATCCAGAAGGCTATTATAAAACTTTAATCCTAAAGCGCTATCCACATTTGGGTTGACAGGGTAAATGGTTCCTTTAAAACCGCTTTCAACGATACTTTTCAACCAGTAAAGTCTCCCTTTTGGGGAGTCTCCAACGATAGCTACCGACTTGGGGTGTACGATATCGTCAATCTCATTAAATATTTCGCTGTGCTTTTCCATCTGCATTGCGTCGCCCCCTTACTATTTGGGCGTTAATGAGTACCAAGTAAAGGTTGTTGGTTTATATTTTTAACTAGAACTTTAGAAATATTGATGAAAAATATGTTTGCAAACAAAAAACTGCTGTTCCGTAAGTATCCTTTAATCAAAAGCGGCAAGCACTGCTTGCTATCCAGAAGAAATTTTTCACAGGAGGGGTTCAACGCAGAATCAAATGGTTAATGGTCCTAACTTCCGAATATTTTATATTACTATTGAAAGTAATTAATAAAAAACAATACATTGTTATCGTTAGTATATTTTGAGGTGTCTAGATTATGGTGTGGCTTGATCGGAAGGGCCAGCACATCACTATCGAGATGCCGGAAGAGTGGGGTGGCATCGTACCCAGCGAAATATTCTTTGAGGAAGGTAAAAGACTGGTTGACCTTGCCAACGAGCGGAAACTCACCATCAGGCTGCTTGGCGGTGTGGCTATAAGGCTGCACACCAAAAACGTGGAGGGCTTCGCGAAGAAGCTGGGCAGGCTGGGTGTCGAAGGAGGGCAGGAGTTCACCGACCTAGACTTCATGGCGTACAAAAAACAGAGGGACAAAATCAAGGAGTTCCTTACTTCCATAGGGTATATTAAACGTGTAACGACAATCTCATCGGCTGTTAGCGAGAGGCAGATCTATTATCACCCGAAGGGGTGGTTCCACGTTGATGTGTTCTATGACAAGCTTAAAATGAACCACGATATAGACTTCAGGAAACGCCTTGAAATTGACTATCCGACGATTAGCGTCACAGACATGCTGCTGGAAAAAATGCAGATAGTAAAAATAGCTGAAAAAGATATTAAAGACACGTGTGTACTCATAAGAGCCCACGAAGTCGGGGAAAAAGAAGAGGAATGCATCAACACCAAGTACATTGCGCAGCTACTTTCAAACGACTGGGGCTTCTGGTACACCGTAACAACAAATCTGAAAGGAGTTAAAGAACTGGCACCCGACTACGGCGTTGAAGGCCAGGACCTAAAGGACATAACCTCAAAGATAGACAAAATTCTGGAGTACATTGACGCCGAGAAAAAGGGAATGAAATGGAAATCAAGATCCATCGTGGGTTCCAAGAAGGCTTGGTACCGTCCAGTTGAAACAACCGAAACCGTCGGAGACTTCGGTATCGACACACTAAGAAAGCAGGTTAAAGAGCAAAAGTGAATCGAAGATTTTTCACAGCGTAAGGGCCTGTAGACGCTCATACACCGGCTAACCTTACGACTTCAACTGATTTGGCTCGATAGGCGCTTTCGTATCTGGTTCAAGATGGGTTATTCCGTTTCCGGTCATTGGAAACGGAGAAAAAGGTCAGTCGAAACCCCCTCCCGTTTTCTTAGAAGAGTTAAGGAGAATAATTCTTAAGCCAACTTATCCCTCACTCATAATCATTGTTTTGTGAACTACCTGCTTGTGGGAACGATTCGATTTTTGATTCTAAAAGGAGGAAGTCGATCAAAGGATTAAGTTATACTACTAGTCTTGACAAAAAGAATATATTACCATACCCTCTAGAGTTCCCTCACTAGCTCGAAACAGTGCTTCGGGTGTGTTTCTTTGAAAGCTTTGAAGTTGCAACTCGGTGGGCTGGTTTCAAGCGACGCCAGGAAGGGCCAGCTCTTAATGATTCTGGCTACATTTGCGTGGGGTAGTTCGTTCCCAGCCGTTAAGTGGGGTCTAAGCTTTATTCACCCGTTGATATTCGTCTTTTTCCGTTTTGTTGCCGCGGGTCTAATGACGATTGCCTTCGCAAGATTCTTGGGCGCTGGAAATGTTTTCCATTTTCTGAGAGATCGTAGAATTTTCGTGTTGGGTTTATTCAACTCGTTGGGATACCTTCTCCAGTTTATTGGCATGGAATACACGACAGCGGGTAAGGCTGCCCTTCTCATAAACATGAATGTTGTGGTTGTGGCTGTGCTCTCCTTTTTCTTCTTGGGGGAGTCCATGGGCTGGCAAAAAATCACGGCTATAATTGTCAGCATTCTTGGAGTGTTTCTCATCACCACCAACGGGAATCTTGAGACCTTGTGGAGCGGTATGTTCATAGGGGACATAATTGTGCTCTTCGGAGGGGTTTTCTGGGCATTCTACATAGTTTACTCAAAAATGGTTCTGAACACCGCCGATGAGAAAGGTGTTGAAATCAATTCTATGGATATCACCTCCGCCGTAATCGTGATGACCATGTTCGTTCTGGCGATACCCGCCACGATCTACGGCTTCTATGACCCCACCTCCCTGTCCACCCTGATAACCGCTCCTTCAATAATTGCGATTTGCTACACCGGTCTGATATGCACAACCATAGCGTTCACCCTCTACTTCGCCGGGCTAAAACACATATCCGCCTCCGTCTCAGCGGTCATAATGCTGCTAGAAATAGTCTTTGCAGTGATTCTCGCATTCCTGTTTCTCAGCGAGATTCCCAGCATCTACACAGTCCTCGGAGGTTTGCTAATAGGCGCGGCAATCTACCTTGTCAGCAAGGAGTAGAAAGAACCGCACTCAGCACATATTCTTTCTCTATTTTTCTAACCCTCATAGAGAGTGGGATCGTATCCTATGCTTTCCATGAATCCGAGGTGTCTTCTCGTACAGCTTTCACATTTTCCGCAGTGGATCGGTTTCCCATCTGGTGATAAGCCGCGTGGCTCGTAGCATGAGTTCGTGTACTCAACCGGAACACTAAGCTCTTCCGCTAAACGACAAATATCCCTCTTATCTTTGTCTATGAGGGGGGCCACCACCCTCACCTT
>Ga0164310_10002790_pt1 | contig 10112 bp, 9 predicted proteins | sample GuaBasSedimGuay1_FD_121795 | JGI IMG/M metagenome (GOLD analysis project Ga0164310, IMG submission 121795) | Subseafloor sediment microbial communities from Guaymas Basin, Gulf of California, Mexico - Guay1, Core 4569-9, 0-3 cm | ecosystem: Environmental > Aquatic > Marine > Hydrothermal vents >... | reverse complement strand
TTTTTCTCAACGCTCAGTAATGCTCTCAGACAGTGAGCCAGTCTCCAATCGGATGGCCTGTCCGCTCCGTATGTCTGTTTTTTAAAAGAGCTAAAGTGTTACAAGTTTTTGAAAACATCAGGCCTGTTTTTTAAGAGGGCTAAAGTGTGACGCTTGGCGCGAGGGAAAATATAGTGAAGATTGAAACGACACGATTTGGAACCATACATGTTCACGAAGAAGACGTAATTACCATGCCGTACGGCCTTCTCGGATTTCCGGGCAAAAGACGATTTTGCATTTTTCGACACAGGAAGGGATCCCCCTTCCTATGGTATCAATCGGTGGATGATCCTGACCTGGCCTTTGTGATTACCAGCCCATGGCTGTTTGTGCCCGATTATGAAATTGACCTTGGAGAAGTGGTGCGCACACTGGGATGGGCGGGTAACACCGAAGGCGTCGCCGTCGACTGCTACGTGATTGTCACGATACCAAAGGGGTTACCCGAGAAAATGACAGCAAACCTTATTGGACCGATTATCTTAAATCGAGAGACTAACGAGGCCGTGCAGATTGTTCTTCCCAATGAGACCTATACCCACAAGTATAGCCTGGTTAAGAAAAAGGCTGCCTGAGTAGCTATTTGCCATCGCACTCCTTTATCCCTTGACACATACAGCCCTTTTCCTTACACTCCTTCCGCTTTACAACATGAACGCGGGGGCGCTTTTCCCCAATACTCCGTCGCTCTGCGTGAGAAGGATCAGTTTATCATGTCTTTGGTGTTATTATTTGGAATTATTTTTTCCACCTCGTTTATCCTGACCATGGTCGGTTTGGGAGGGGGCGGGCTTGTTTTTTCTCCCCTCTTTGTTACGTTAAATTTTCCCGTCAGCACAGCCGTATCGGCATCACTTTTCCTGAATGGTATCACAGCTGCTTCAGCGGCTATTGTCTATTTTCGAAAGAAAATGATAGACATAAAAGTCGGTTTGCCACTTCTTGCCGGCTCTACGCTCTGTGCCCCCCTTGGAGCCATGGTTACGACCCGAATTAATCTTCGCATCTTCATGGCTATTCTGGCCCTGGTCACATTTCTGGCCGGCATACGCATGCTTTTTTCGACGACCCTTCATGCAGAATCAACGGATATCAGTGCTCTTCGCAGGATCGCCGGGGGGGGCGGGATCGGTATGCTAATAGGGTTTACGGTAGGTCTCCTCGGGATCGGCGGAGGGGTTTTTATTGTGCCTCTTTTGATCTACCTTTTGAAAGTGCCGGTTAAGACAGCGGCGGCAACCTCGATATTCATAGTGGTTTTCTCCTCGTTTAGTGGTTTTATTGGCCACATCTCCATCGAAAATACAGACTGGAATTTCATCCTCACGGCAGCAATCTTTTCCTTTATCGGAGGCCAGCTCGGCTCCCGCATAATGGCAGAGAAACTGAGAGGCCGTACTGTGCGCCGGATGTTTGGCATGGTGTTGCTGATATTTTGTTTTAAGCTTGCACAAAAAGCTTTTATGTAGCGCAGGGACGGTAAACGTCTTATTTGTTCATTATCCTGATATTCTTATATTGTGCAATGGCCTTCGATTTGGTGTTGTCTGCATCTGACATGATACCAATAGCTTTTACATGTTCTGGCTCGTGGCCGAAAAGTCTCTTGTAATCTTGATAGACGTTTACTTTTTCGGAAACCCACCTCCTGAGAGGTGAAAACCGGTTTCTAAGGACCACGATTTTCGTCTTGCTGCTATACGGGCTATGAGTAGTTGTTCCTATGGGCAGAGATGCACTCCAGACATACTTGATATTATCCGGCCTGAAGCGGCCCGGGAAGATCACGTAGATGGCAGCCGCGCTGTCTCCGGTCTTTTTATACCTTTCATCACCGCCTTCAGGGAGTTCAATCACTTTCCACTCCCACGCAAGATAAGGGTATTCGTTGAGGTCATACTCAAATTTCCTCGCTATCGTAACAGCCGACTTTATTGCTTTTGCCTCAAGGTAAGTTTCGTGATTTGACCTTATGGTGTAGACACTGCTTCCATCGCCTCCGCGCGATTTCCAGCCGTCGGGAAACGTACCGGGTGCAAACCTCGAAAAGTCTTCAACCTGTTTTATGGCGACATCCTCGGCAGCCGGCAGTGCGGGGTACATGAGGATAAATAGTATCGTAATTGAAATAGCTGTCATTGCTGTACGCATGTTGCTACTCCTCCTGGGATTCATTCCGTGAATTTAGCTTAGCTCCGCTCCGCAATTGGACTATTGGAATAATGGAAGGGTTGAACATTGGTACCAAAAGATTTTGTCTTCTACATTGTTCCAACATTCCGTTATTCCCTGATCGAGGTTGGAATACTATAAATAGCTATCATGTCAAAAGGCTGTAGGATTTCTGACAGTCTTATGTAGACTTATCATTATCTGAAAAAACTCCGTTGATGTCAAATTAAACGGCTTTGAAATAACTCTCTCCAACCTGCCATTTCGATCTGCCTCTTGCAGAGGGAAATCTTTATGGCGTACCTCGCTGAAAGGATAAGATTTTTCCCCGCGGTCGAAATGACAGGCAGGTCAGTCTGAATGACGGGTAAGTGGGTTGAAATGACAGATACGCCGAGTGCGATTTTTACGAGGCCATCCAGCTTGACCCGGCTATCCGGATGGGGTAGAGATGATAAAAACCTGGTTGTTTGTCGCCCTGAGCCTGAGAAAGGGTAATTTTTCAGCGACTTGAGACATGATGATACCCATTCATCCAAACTCCCTCCTCAATTGGGGAAAGGCGGGGTGAAGGGGGTAGCGGTCCAACGTATTGAGAAGTTATGCAAAAGGAAACATTATGAAAGTGAGATATGCCTTGATTGTATTTGCTGTGTTAGGAGGAATAGCTGTTTGGTCCTATTTTTACCTTCGTCCTGCCGAAGAGACAGGCTTTGTCTATGTAAGCGGTCGAATCGAAGGAGATGAAGTAGATGTGGGTATCAAGGTAGCAGGCAGGATAAAGGAGTTAAGAGTAAAGGAAGGAGAAACAGTCAAAAAGGATCAGGTCGTTGCCACTCTCGATGCAAGGGATCTGAAGGCAAGGTTAAGCCAGGCTGTGGCGGCCAAAAAATCTGCGAACGCTCACGCCCTGGCTGCGAAGGCGGAACTTGCAGTTTACAAAAAAAGACTTAAGGCGGCGGAAACGGGCAGAACCTATTTAGCAAAGCAGGTTGAAGCCGACTTAAAGGTCGCTGAAGCCAATCTCGAAAAAAATGAAGCCGATCTGAATAGGTTCAAGACCCTGTTAGAGGAAAATGTTATTCCGTTGGAAAAATTCGAGAAGATAAAGGAAGCCTATAGAATCAGTCTTGCCCGTTATAAGCTTGCTCAGAAAGGGTGGGTGCGTGTTAAGGCAAAAAATGAGCAGATAGATTCCTTAAGAGAGGCTGTAAGTGCCAAGGAGAGGGTATATCAGTCTGCTCTATCTGCTGTGGACCAGGCAGAGGCAGCGATAAGCGAAATCAAGTCCTATCTTGAGGACACTATCGTAAAGGCTCCATGTAATGGCACGGTGATGGTAAAAATGGTTGAGCCGGGCGAGGTCGTGCCGGCAGGTGCACCTCTTGTTACTGTTATTGAGCTGGATAAACTTTACCTGAAGGGTTATGTGCCGGAAACCAAAATAGGCAAAATCAGGCTTAATGCCCCCGCATATATAGTTCTTGATGCCTTTGGCGAAGAGCGTTTCCCCGCTGCTGTAGGTTACATAAGTCAATATGCCGAGTTTACCCCTAAGGAGGTTCAGACAAAGGAAGAGAGGGTAAAACAGGTCTTTGCAGTAAAGCTCTACCTGAAGGAAAATCCGAAACATCTCCTCAAGCCAGGAATGCCTGGTGACGGGTATATCAAAATAGAAACACCATGATTGTTGTCAGGCAATTAAAGAAGCGTTTTAAGAAAAGAGAGGCGGTAAAAGATGTAGGCTTTGAGGTCAAGAAGGGCGAAATCTTTGGTCTAATAGGACCCGATGGAGCTGGAAAATCAACTGTAATGAAGATCGTGGCCGGCGTGATGTCTTTTGAAGATGGAACGGTGCAAGTACTCGGGAGGGATTTTCGGAAAGAAAAAGAGACCGAGCAGGCGAAGGCAAAGATTGCCTTTATGCCCCAAGGGCTTGGCCTGAATCTCTATCCCACACTTTCTGTTGAAGAAAACATCGATTTTTTTGCTGTCCTTCACGATCTTCCCAAAGATGAAGCCAAAGGAAGAAAAGAGCTACTCCTTAAGGTAACCAATTTGACCCCATTTCGAAAGAGGGAGGCTCAAAAGCTCTCCGGCGGGATGACGCAGAAGCTTGGCGTTTGTTGTTCGCTTATTCACAAGCCGGAACTGCTCATTCTCGATGAGCCGACTACCGGTATAGACCCCATATCACGGAGAGAACTGTGGAGGTTGATCGTCGATTTTGTGAGCAAAGAAGGGATGGCTGCCTTGATTTCAACCTCTTATATGGATGAGGCTGAACGCTTCTCCAGCCTTGCGCTCATGATAGATGGCGAATTTGTGGCTCAGGGAGCACCTGGTGAATTAAAAAGATTGTGTGGATCGGTATATGAGATAGATAAAGACGTAAAAGAGGTCTTGCCTGAGATTAAGAAGAAATTCAGGCACGTGAGGCTCAAAGGGAATACGCTGCGTTTTTTGGCTGCAAGAGAAATTGAAAAAACTTTCTTGCCTGTTGCCATAGAGAGGGTTGAACCAAACTTGGAAGATGTCTTTTTGGCCTTGAAAAAAGAAGAAGAAATTGAGGTCAAGGCCCCCTTTACGCTCAAAGGGACGGTGCGAGAACATGCTGTTACCGTAGAAAGGCTAACAAAGCAATTTGACAGTTTTGTTGCTGTCAGCGATGTCTCATTTCAAATAAATAGTGGGGAGATATTCGGGCTTTTGGGCCCCAACGGGGCAGGTAAGACCACTTTGATAAAGATGCTTTGCGGCCTGCTCATACCAACGAGCGGACAGTTTTCTGTGGCGGGAAAGAGAAATCCGCAGGAAGTGAAAGAAATAATAGGCTACATGTCGCAACGTTTTTCTCTTTATAAGGACTTAACAATACTTGAGAATCTGGAGCTCTACGGGAATATTTATAAGGTACCGGCTCCCGTTCTGAGGGAAAGAATTTCCTGGGCCCTTGAGACCACAGGGCTTGAGAAAGCAAAAAACGAGAAAACCGATACTCTCCCCTTAGGATTGAAGCAGAGGCTTGCCCTTATGTGTTCTGTCCTCCATAATCCTGCGCTCATATTTTTAGACGAGCCTACTTCCGGCGTCGACCCGATACAGAGAAAGGTATTTTGGGACATTATTCATGTGCTGGCCGGTGAAGTTGGGGTGACGGTGCTTGTTTCAACCCACTACATGGATGAAGCAGAATACTGTGACAGGCTGTGCTTGATGGACCAGGGAGAAGCGATCGCTATCGGCGGACCGAGCAAGCTCAAAGAAGATGCGAAAGAAAAGATAGGCCATATATATCAGATTGCGCTTGATCATCCTTTTGCCGCCCTTGACATATTAGAGAAAAAAGGTCTCTATGCCAGCTTTTATGAGAATGGTATCCGTATGTACAGCCTGCAGCCCATTAGTCTTGATGACGTTGAAGAGCTTTTTTCGCCCCATGGGCTAAAGGTTTTTGAAATAAAAGAGGTTTTCCCATCCATTGAAGATGTCTTTGTGCACTTGGTAACTTCTCGGTAAGCTCTGATATCCTGAGAATCGCCCACTGCCGCAACCCTCTCACTGTGGGGAGGTATCAGTTTAGATTTTTGAAAATGTTATTGCGTATGCCTGTTTTTTAAAAGAGCTAAAGTGTTACGTGGGGAGATGGTAGGATGATGGGGGAAAACCAGAAGATATTCAGCAGATATTGTATCTGGCCGAAGGGAAGAGAATGCGCATCAGGCAGATAACGTGCATTTTTGCAAGAGAATCACATGAATTCTTCAGGGACAAGATCCTGAGGGTGATAGCCTTTGCCATGCCTCTCAGCATTATGCTCATATTTGGATACGGCCTTGCCCTTGATGTCGAAAATGTACCGATGGCCATTGTAGACGAAGACCACACCCCAGCATCACGAGAACTTTCATACAAGTTTATCGAAAACAAACAGTACTTTGATTTCAAAGGGTTTTTACCTAAGGTTAGTGCAATTGAGGACGGTATTCTGTCAGGCAGATTGAGATTCGGGCTTGTGATCCCCTCCCGCTTTTACGAGCGCTTAAAGGAGGGAAAGTCTTCTTCGGTGCAGGTCCTCATCGACGGGAGTTTTCCCTCGCGTGCTTCTGTTGCAAAGACCTACGCCCTCGGTATTATCAGCAATTTCAACCTTGAGCGCCTCGGTACAATGGTGAAAAAACTCCCGCTAAGAGTCGAGACACGCTACTGGTTTAATGAAAATCTGAAGCAGCGAAATATCACCGTTTGCGGTTTGATACCGATCATTTTGAGCATAGCTCCTACCATTCTGACCTCACTTCTTGTTGTAAGAGAAAAGGAGAGGGGCTCTATCTACAACATCTGGACATCTTCGATTACAAAGGCCGAATTTCTGGTAGGAAAACAGCTCTTTGCTCTTGCGATCTCAATGGTAAATTTTTTCAATCTCTTTCTCATCACGGTCCTCCTTTTTCGTGTGCCTTTCAAGGGAAATTTCTTTTTACTCCTGTTTTGGGGTGTCCTTTATATCCTTGTCTCTACGAGTGAGGGCCTTGTTATATCCTGTTTTGTTAAAACTCAGGTGGTAGCGGTTCTTGGCACCGTCGTCATAACGTTGATTCCGGCGTTTCTTTATTCGGGATATTTGGTGCCTGTGAGTTCCATGTCCGCTGATGCCTATCTCTTTGCGCATGCCTTTCCACCATATTACGGCTTGTCCGTTGCAAAGGGTCTTTTTTTGAAAGCTGCCGGTTTCAGAACAATCTTTCCAAAGCTCCTGGTGCTTTTCCTTTTTTATGTGATCTACTTTTCTTTGGCTATCCATTTCTTCAAAAAGAGGGAATCATGAGATTTCTGGCACTTTTGAGGAAAGAGTTGCTTCAATTTACAAGGAATCGCGGCCTCGTTATCCTTGTTATCTACTGTTTTACCCTCGATGTATATATTGCCGGCGTAGGAATTGATCTTTCTCTGAAGAATGCAAAATTCTACGCCTACGACATGGATTTCAGCGCAGAGAGCCGTCAGATGGTTTCAAAACTGCTGCCTCCGTGGTTTGCGTTCCATGGTTATTTGTTAAACGATTCTCTTATAGATGAAGTCCTGCTCAACGATAAGGCAATTGGTGTTGTTTCTATCCCGAGTGATTTTTCAAAGGACCTAAAGAAGGGCAGAGCCAGACTTCAATTGCTGATAAACGGCTCTGAGGCCCTTATGGGTTATCTCTTTTCAGGATATGCCGGCCAGGTTTTCCTTGATTATTCTCTAAAAAAAGCTGGGATAAAAAAGGAGAATTTTCCGATAGCGGAGGAGAAAACAAGGGTCTTTTTTAACCCGAACATGGACAGCAAATACTTCATGGGTATCTCGGAGCTGCTTAGCGTGCTTGTAATGCTTGTCTTTATCTTGCCTGCCGCGGCCCTGGTGAGGGAAAAAGAAATGGGAAACATCGAGATGCTTCTCATTTCACCAGTTCAACCCCTTGAATTCATGATCGCAAAAGTACTGGTGATGGCCGGGATAATAATTGTCGGTGTGACGGTTAGCGTGTTTCTTATCATCAAGGGAATCCTTGCAGTCCCTTTCAGGGGAAGCTTTTTGCTTTTTCTTTTGTTCACACTCGTTTTTATCTTTACCACTTCGGGGTTCGGGCTATTTATCGGTGCTGCGGCAAAAAACATGCTCCAGGCGTCACAGTTGTCAATACTTATCCTGATGCCTACCCTTTTCCTTTCTGGTTCCTGGACGCCTATCGAGGCGATGCCGGCCTGGATGCAACCATTGACCTACATTTCTCCGCTTAAATATTATATGGACGCCAGCTATGGAATTGCCTTAAAAGGGGTGGGATTAAACTTTTTATGGCCGGAATTGCTCGGTCTGACTGTACTTGGGCTGATCCTTTTTGTGCTCAGCATCCGTTTACTAAAGAGGGTATTTTAAGAGTAACATGGGTGACCCCGTTGTCCTTGTCTTTGGCCTAAGGAAATAGGGTCGCCTAAGTCATTTTGGCTAATATACAGCCGATTCACTCCTCCACAAGCGCCTTGCCGTATCTCAAACGTTCCCCCATGGCCCTAAGATCCCTGTCATTCCTTTGTGATTCATCATATGATGACAACATGGAATCGGACAATAGTTTCCTGCCTTCTTTGTCCATGCCTATCTTAGTAGCCATGTAGTAAATGAGCGCAGGACGAATTGCCGGGTCGTATGGCAAAAGCGAGGCGATGCCACCTGAGTTTGCAAGGCGTATAATGGCAATCCTCTGAAGCCACAAATCCATCCCCGAAAAATCCGGAAGGTAGGATGGATTGTTTGTAAGTAATTGATATGTGATGTTTCTATCATCCTTCTTATATGGTAATAGCATAGTGCCGAAGAAGAAAAGCCGATAAAACAGCTCAAAAAGATAACACTCATCTTTGTTTCTTTCATTTAACCCATCAACGATACCGTTCCTTACACGATCATTCCTACTCAATCCTTTTCCCAATAACCACCAGTCCACATAATAACGTAATGTCTGACGACAACTGACCGCCAGAGCATCCCTGTCTGATAACAGCTCCGACCATCTTTCCTTTTCGAAGTAGGTTTGTGCCTCATACAGTCTCAGTAAGCAATTATCAACAAATGGAAACCCTGAGCCCAGGACGGCGTTTTTCGTCTCATGGGAACATTTCTTTCGGATAGCCTGTCGTACTGTTTTATTTTCTATCAGCTTCCAGTAATCAGAATCGAATCCTTGCTTAAAGACGATTTCAAGTGTTCGACAAAGGATCACCTCATTGCATGCTTGGTCCTCATCGAGGTCATATAAGACGTCATTGGCGATCTCAACAGCTGCCAAGAAATCCTTGGCCTCCTGGAGACAGGGCCGAAAATAAAGGGAAAGATTGGCTTCAACGGATCGTTGCCCCTGCTGTCCCTTTGCCTCTTTCTTGACAACATCAATTGCAATCTCCTCCATGCAATAACCGCACATATCTATCTTCCTATTTGAAATACAAGTGGGCAGCTAAAGACTCAAGTTACTATTCTCGCACTTATGTCAATGTTACACAATAGATCAAGGCGTCATAAGGCCCTCGTAAAGCCGTTGATTCGAGTTCTTTTGGTTGGTATCCATACGTAGTTAGACTCTCTTGAAATTTTATATAATCGTTGGGATATCCCAATTGTGCTAAGGCGCATTCATACGTATAGGTTTCATCCTCCTTACATGCAAAGAGTTTTTCAACGTAATTCCGATGAATGTGATTGCACAAAATTCTTTCCAGTTGTGCTCTCCGGGAAATACTCTTGATAGCCGTCCCATCTACAAACGGGTTGCATTCCGATGGATCGCCGCAGTTTGTTAATCTTCCGTAACCTTGATACCGTTTGCCGACCTTGAGATAATGTTCGTATTTTCTGCTCCAATTGAAATGAAATAATATAAAACCGGGGATTATCTCAATCAGATAATGATAACAATTCTTATTCAAATTATTAGAAAATTTTTGAATCGGCCTGAAACTAATCTCATAAATATTGTACACTATATGGCGTAAGATTGGGCTCGTGCGGGTACTTTCTATGTAATGATCTATCTTCACACAAGGACAAAAGGAAATGCAGTCACCAACCTTGGATTCACTTCGGGATATCGTATTATTGAAGCCAATCATTCCTTCATCCATAAAAAGCTGTCTGGGGGCTTGGATGCCCCCTGCCATTATTTTGAGGTAATCGACTTTTCCTGTAATGAGCATGTTTGCGACTCCCAGGCAAAGAGACTTTAGGGCATCTCTTCTGCTAAATAGGTACCTAACCATCCCCCGGTTAATTTAGGGCTTTGTTCGAAAAGTACGTGATGGCCTCTTGAAGATGATGTCTGTAAGGGAAAGGGCGCAGAGATTTTAGCCCGCACACCC
>Ga0164310_10002787_pt1 | contig 10114 bp, 10 predicted proteins | sample GuaBasSedimGuay1_FD_121795 | JGI IMG/M metagenome (GOLD analysis project Ga0164310, IMG submission 121795) | Subseafloor sediment microbial communities from Guaymas Basin, Gulf of California, Mexico - Guay1, Core 4569-9, 0-3 cm | ecosystem: Environmental > Aquatic > Marine > Hydrothermal vents... | reverse complement strand
GACGCTGGCAGCGATAGGGGCGGCGTCGGTGTTGGTGTAGAGCACGTTGTAGGTCATTACGGTCAGAGTAGGGTTTTTGGTTCCTGCGTGGGCGATGGACGATGAGGGCGTCAAGTCTGCGCCGAACAGGTTGAAAAACAATAACACAGGAGCCAACAATGCGACCCACGTCGCGCGGCGCCGGGACAGCGCGGCCAAAAGCGCCGCCAGTGGCAGTGGCGCGAACAGATAGATAGTAAACCCGTTGGCCAGCGCCAGCAGCCAGAACCCATCGCCGACGAGCTTGTGCGCGATGGCCCAGCCTATTATCGCTACCGTGTATAAAAGCACCAACGCCGATGTGAGTTTCCCGAGCCAATTACTCTTTGATTTTGTCATTTACGCCTCCTGTACCGCTCCTCATTCTACATCGGCTTGTGCTCCCTGGCTGGACGGTTGCGCTACGCCTCTCATCCGTTTGGCGGACGGCATGACGACGGAATGGAGGATCGTGAGTGCGACAGGCCGCCTCTCTGTTTTGTGACACTCGTCACTTTACAACTGGGCAAGAAAAGGGTATCATGGGGATGTTGACTGCCCGGCGAGTGTGGGTAAACCCCCCATTCGGCGTACTGTTCTTGTGATCCGCTCACAGCAAATCTCTTGACAAAGGAGGAATATGGCAAAGGCAAAAGGTATGATCGTCATTGATGAGGATCGCTGTAAGGGATGCGGATTGTGTGTGACTGTCTGCCCGGCAGAGATTCTCCAATTGGCGGAGGGGCGGTTCAACGCCAAGGGGTACCGGCCCGTCGAGGTGACGGACCCCAAAGCGTGTACCGGCTGCGCCATGTGCGCCACAATCTGCCCCGACGTGGTTTTTACTGTGTATCGCCAAAAGCGACACCCTAAACGGGCCGCCGCTGCAGCATAGGAGGGATGAAGAATGGCAAAGGAACTATGGGAAGGAAACGCGGCCATTGCCGAGGCGGCTATCCGCGCGGGGGTCGAGGCCTTTTACGGCTACCCTATCACGCCCCAGACGGAGGTGTTGGAGCACTTTTCCAAACGCATGCCGGAGGAAGGGCGCGTCTTTTTGCAGGCCGAGAGCGAGGTCGCGTCAATCAACATGGTCTACGGCGCGGCCTGCGCCGGAGCGCGGGTGATGACCTCATCCTCCAGCCCAGGCGTCAGTCTGATGCAAGAGGGCATCTCTTACATCGCCTGCTCCGAGGTGCCGGCCGTCATCACCAACATTATGCGCGGCGGGCCGGGCCTGGGCAACGTCCAACCCGCGCAGGGAGATTACTTTCAGACGGTCAAATCGGCCGGGCACGGCGATTATCACATGATCGCCCTGGCCCCGGCCAGCATCCAAGAGGCGATTGACCTGGTGGTGCTGGCCTTTGATTTGGCGGACAAGTACCGCACCATCGTCATCATCGTCGCCGATGGCTCTATCGGCCAGATGATGGAACCGGCCGAGATGCCCCCCATGCGCCCCGTCCGCCTGGCGGAGGAGCGAGCCTCCTGGGCGCTCACTGGCGCCAAAGGACGGGAGCACAACATTATCACCTCGCTCTACCTGGGGGCGGAAAAGATGGAGGAGGTCAACCTGCGCTTGCAGGCCAAGCTCAAAGAGATCGCCGCGAACGAGGTGCGCTGGAAAGAATATAGCACCGAGGACGCCGACCTGCTGCTGATCGCATTTGGCACCATGGGCCGCGTTTGCCAGACGGTGGTGCGCGAGGCGCGGGAGCAGGGGATAAAAGTGGGGCTTTTGCGGCCCATCACTCTCTGGCCCTTTCCCAGCGACCGCATCGCTGAACTGGCCGGGCAGGTAAAAGGCATCCTGACGGTGGAGATGAACGCCGGACAGATGGTCGAGGATGTACGGCTGGCGGTCGAGGGAGTCTGCCCGGTGCAGTTCTACGGGCGGACGGGCGGCATCGTTCCACTGCCCGACGACATCTTGCCCGAACTGGAAAAACTAGCCGCTCAAGTTGGCGGCGAGGAGGTTGAATAATGGCAAGCGTTGATATTCCTGCTGATATGGAACAGGTCTACGGGTATCCGGAGAGCCTGACCCCGGCCTACACTCACTATTGCCCCGGCTGCACCCACGGTACCATTCATCGCCTCATCGCCGAGGTGCTGGATGAACTGGGCGTGAGGGAGAATACCATCGGTATCGCTCCGGTGGGCTGCTCCGTGCTGGCCTACTATTACTTTGACGTGGACATGGCAGAGGCGGCCCACGGGCGCGCTCCGGCCATGGCGACCGGTCTCAAGCGCGTCAGCCCGGACAAGGTGGTTTTTACTTATCAGGGCGACGGCGACCTGGCCTCCATCGGCATCGCCGAGATCGTCTACGCGGCCAATCGGGGCGAGATGTTCACCACTATCTTTGTCAATAACGCCATCTATGGCATGACGGGCGGGCAGATGGCTCCGACCACGCTGCCCGGACAGGTGACCACATCCTCTCCCACCGGGCGAGACGTGGAGACGGCCGGTTTTCCTATGCGAATGGCGGAATTACTCGGCTCACTCCCCGGCGCCGCCTACGTCACCCGCCAAGCGGTGTTGGATACGCGCGGTATCCGCCGCGCCAAGAAAGCGATCAAACTGGCGTTCCAGACTCAACTGGACGGCTTGGGCTTTTCGATGGTTGAGATCATCTCTACCTGTCCCACCAACTGGCATCTGGGGCCGGAAGATGCGCTAGATTGGGCCAAAGAGCACATGGTAGCTTATTTTCCGTTGGGCGATACAAAGATGAGCGACGGCGCGCGAGCACTGAAGGAGGGGAAATAGCGATGCAAGATGTAGGAGGCAAGATGCAGCAAGAGATCGTCATTTCTGGTTTTGGCGGGCAGGGAACGCTCTTTGCCGGCCAACTGCTGGCCTACGCCGCGATGGATAGCGGCAATCACGTGACCTGGTTTCCCTCCTACGGCCCAGAGATGCGAGGCGGCAAGGCTCGTTGTACCGTCATCGTGGCCGGTAAGGAGATCGGTGCGCCGCTGGTGCGGCGGCCCAGCGCGGCTATCGTGCTCAATATCCCTTCGATGGAGGCGTTCGAGCCGGCGATCAAGCCGGGGGGCGTATTGGTGGTCAACAGTTCTTTGATCCCGCAAAAGAGCGAGCGAGACGATATCCGCGTCATCTATATTCCCGCCACCGACATGGCGATTGAACTAGGGAACGCTCGGATGGCGAATGTCATTTGCTTGAGCGCGTTGGTGGAGGCCACGGGGGTTGTATCGTTGGAGGCAGTGAAGCAGGCGTTGCAGGATCATTTGCCGGAGCGGCACCACAAGTTGTTGGGGTTGAACTATGAGGCAATGGACAGGGGTGCAGCGCTGATTGGTAACTGATTTGTGACCATGGTAGTGGGCAAGAAACCCGCCCCACAGTCGGGTTGGGAGGAACGTTCGATGAGTTGGGCAAGTGGTGCACAAAGTTTTGTCGGTTCCGTCACCTCGCCCCGGCGGCAGAGATGGCGCGTTATCATCACTGTGCTGGCGATGTTTCTGGCCATGCTGCTATCGGCATTATTGTCTTGCCCTTTGCTCAAGGCTCGTGGTGGTACGCCTATGGAACGGATCAGGAGTTAGATTCCGAGGCCCGCGCCCGCGTCGAAGCAATACTGGACGAGGTGAAAGCCAGCGGGATGGCGCCCAAGTCAGTGATGTGGCTAAGCGCAGCGCTGGAGCCGGACACCCATCCCACCGACGTACGCATCTATCTCATTGCAGCCCGGGAGGAGTTGGAAGCAAGCGGTAATCCAAGTCTGATCGAGGCCTCACAGGAGTTGCAAGCAGTCATCGAGTTGATAAGGCCAACTGTGAAGCAGCCATTCAGTTTAGAGGCTACGAGCACCCTGCACCCTGTGCCTACGTTAGATTGGCCTCAATAACTTGACAGTGATACGTTCCCCGCTGTGTGAGGAGCGGGGCATCTTTAGACGCGGAATGGCGTGGCAGGGGGCGTTCGCGCATAGTTGTACTTGTCCCTTTGGGCGTCACAAGATCGGGAGAACAGAGTGACCATCCAAATCGGTTTGGCGTTGAGCGGCGGCGGGGCCAGGGGCATTGCCCACGTCGGCGTGCTTCAGGTGTTGGAGGAGGCCCAGATTCCCATACACGTGTTGGCCGGAACTAGCATGGGTGGGATCGTGGCCGCTGCCTACGCTGCCGGCCACTCGCCTGCTGAAATCGAGCAGCTCTTTCGCTCCTTGCGGTTGCTGGATATTGCTCAACGAGACCGTACAGGTCTGGGCCTGCTGGGCCAGGGCAAGATAGCCGGCCGGTTGCGAGAGGCGCTGGGTGGCGACTTGACCTTTGACCAGTTAGAGCTACCCCTGGCGCTCGTCGCGGTGGACCTGGAGACGGGCGAGGAGGTTGTCATCCGCGAAGGGCTGGTTGTCGAGGGGCTGCTGGCGACTTCGGCTGTGCCCGTTGTCTTTTCTCCCGCGCGCTGGCAGGGCCGCCTGTTGGTGGATGGCGGGGTGCTCAACAACGTGCCTTTTGACGTCGCACGGCGGATGGGGGCCGACCGGGTTATCGCAGTGCATACCATGCGCGATCTCTCTGGCGAGATAGGGACCGAATCTCCGCCAGCCGGGAGCGGCGCGGAGGCCATCGTTCGCATGGCGCTGCGCCGCGCCCCTTGGTCGTCGATCATAGAAGTGGCGGAGCGCAGCAGCGGCATCACAAGCCGCAGGCTGGTCGAACAACGTATGCGGGAGTCGCCGCCTGACCTGATGATCGAGGTAAAGTTGAAGGGAGTGGGGCTTTTCGACCTGGATCAGGTGGATATGGGCATTAAAGCTGGCAAAAAAGCCGCGCGCCAGCGCCTGCCCGAGTTGCTCGACCTGTGTGATACATCCTTGCCAAAACGCATAACTCATTGGTGGCGCAAATTGCGTCAGCGCTTACCTGGCTAGAATCACGCATTACGTTCAATGTTCGACAAAATTGTTGTCCCCCTAGATGGATCAGAACTGGCCGAGGGCGTGCTGCCGCACCTGGCGGAGGTGATTCGCGGCCGCGAGAGCCGGGTCTATTTGCTCTCAATTTCCCCGCTGTTGAGGAGAACGACGCCGTCCGCCGTGGATATACAACCTGTCTCTGCCACTATGCCGGATGATTTGCCGGGCGTCATGCGGGAACTGATGGAATACTTGCGGGCCGTGGCGGAGAAGTTGAAGACAGTCACCGCCGACGTGTGGATCGGCGTGCGTTTTGGACGGCCGGCCGACGCAATCCTCGCCTTTGCAGATGAGGTGAGCGCGGATTTGATCGCCACGTCTACTCACGGGCGCTCTGGCATCAGCCGCTGGGTCTTTGGCAGCGTGGCCGACCGGTTGCTGCGCGGGGCTTCGTGCCCCGTGCTGCTGGTGCGGGCTGGCGGTAGGGGCGCGGTAACCGCGCCCCTACCGTATCAGGGCATCTTGGTACCGCTTGATGGTTCTGAATTGGCCGAGCAGGTGTTGCCCTACGTGAAAGCCCTCATCCGCCCCAACCGCACGCGCATCTTTCTCAGCTCGGTTCTGACGACCGGGTTGGGGGATCGCACGGTGGCGCTTTTGACGAGCTACCCGCCCGGAATGCAGCTCGCCACGACGGCGCTCCACCACGCCGAGGTTCAGTTGCGGGTCTACCTGCGAAGCGTGGCCAACGCGCTGCGCGATCGGGGAGCGGCGGTGCATATCGCCATCCGGCAGGGTTCGCCGGCCGACGAAATCCTGGTCTATGCTGCCGAGGTCGAGGCGGACCTGATCTGTATGACGACACATGGACTTTCTGGCACAAGTCGCTGGGTATACGGAAACGTAGCGAGAAAAGTGTTACAGGGGGCGCACAGCCCCGTGCTTCTGGTACGTCCTATATCTGAACGAGGAGGAAGTGAAACATGAACATCGGTATTCCACAGGAACGCAGAGATTTGGAACGGCGGGTAGGGTTGACCCCGCACGGGGTAGAACTGCTCACGCGCGCCGGTCACACTTGTTACGTCGAGAAAGAGGCCGGGTTGGGAGCCGGATTCACCGATTACCATTACGAGCGAGCGGGCGGGCGCATCGTCTATTCTGGCGAGGAGGTCTATGGCCGGGTCGATATGCTGCTCAAGGCTATGCGGCCAACTGAGGATGAACTGGACTGGCTCCGTGAGGAACAGATTGTCGCCAGCTTTATGCACTTGCCCGCCGCCCGCCGTCACAAGGTCGAGGTGCTACTGGAAAAGCGCGTCACCGCCATAGCCTACGAGACTATTCAGGAGGAGGATGGGACGCTGCCGGTGCTGCGCACGATGAGCGAGGTGGCCGGGCGCATGGCCCCGCAACTGGCCTCTACTTTCCTGCAAAGCGATCACGGTGGCAGGGGCGTGCTCTTGAGCGGAGTGCCGGGAATCCCGGCGGCCCGAGTCGCCATCCTGGGGGGCGGCGTGCTGGGTATCAACGCGGCGCGGACATTTTTAGGGCTGGGGGCCAACGTGTTTGTCCTTGACCGCAACTTGGAGAGATTGCGCCAGATAGATCAGGAGTTCAATGGTCGTGTCACTACGATGGTTGCTTATCCGTTCAACGTTGCCCGCGTGGCCCGCTTTGCTGAAGCGCTGATCGGCGCGGTGCTGACGCCGGGAGCCAGGGCGCCCATCGTTGTTACCCGCGAGATGGTGCGTTCGATGAAGAGGGGCGCCGTCATTATGGACTTTAGCATTGACCAGGGCGGTTGCGTGGAGACCAGCCGGCTCACCACTCTGCGCGATCCCATATTCATCGAAGAGGGAGTGGTGCATTTCTGCGTCCCCAATGTGCCCGGCGCGGTTCCCCGCACGGCCACTCATGCCTTTAACAACGCCGTCTGGCCCTACATTCGCCGCATCGCCGAGGCGGGAATAGAGCAGGCGTTGAAAGATCTGCCGGCCCTGGTTCGCGGAGTTGCTACAAAGGACGGCGAGATCGTGAACGAGGCTTTGTCTGCGATTTTTTATGCCGGGACAGGAGAGTAGCCGATGAGTTGGATGAAAGCTTACGAGAGTCGAGTCACCACCGCCAAAGAGGCCATACGAGAGGGCGTCAAGTCGGGGGACCGCATTTTTCTCACCGGCAATTGCAGTGTGCCCAAGGTGCTGCTGGAGGCATTGGTCAAGCGCGCTCCCGAGTTGGAGAACATCGAGATTTGCCACGCTCTCACCATTGGGTCGAGCGATTACGTCGCGCCAGAGATGGAGGGGCATATTCGCGCCAATTCTCTCTTTATCGGCCCCAACGTGCGCCAAGCGGTGCAGGAGGGGCGAGCCGATTTCACCCCTGTGCTTCTTTCCGAGTTCACGTTACTTTTCAAAGAGAACATTCTGCCGTTGGACGTCGCTTTTGTTCACCTTTCGCCGCCCGACGAGCACGGCTTTTGCTCCTATGGCATCGAGACCGGTCTGACCAAAACGCCGGCCGAATCGGCCCGGATCATCATCGCCGAACTGAACGAGAATATGCCGCGCTGCCTGGGCGATTCTTTCATCCACGTCAGCCGGTTGGACTATATCGTGCCGGTGGATTATGATTTGATGGAACTGCCAATGTCGGAGAGCGGTCTTTCCGACGTGCACGCCAAGATCGGCCAACACATCGCCGAACTGATCCCCGATGGGGCCACAATGCAGATGGGTATCGGCGCCATCCCCGACGCCGTGCTCAACTTTTTGCAAGACAAGCGCGACTTGGGAGTCCACACTGAGTTGTTCTCGGATAGTGTGATTGATATGGTGGAGGCCGGCGTGATCACCAATGCGCGCAAGACGTTGAACCCCGGCAAAATCACGGCCGGTTTCATGATCGGCACCAATCGGATATACGAGTGGGCGCACGATAATCCACTCATCGAACTGCGTCGTAGCGAATACATCAATGACCCCTTTATCATCGCCCAGAACTACCGGCAGGTGGCGATCAATTCGGCCATCGAGGTAGACCTGACAGGGCAGGTGTGCGCTGATTCTATCGGCCCCAAGCTCTATAGCGGTGTGGGCGGCCAACTGGACTTTATCTACGGGGCGTCTCGTTCCGAGGGGGGCGTGCCCATCATCGCGTTGCCCGCCACCGCCAGGGGCGGGACAGTGAGCCGTATCGCGCCCATGCTCAAGCAGGGGGCGGGGGTCGTCACCAGCCGCTATCACGTCCACTACATAGTGACAGAATACGGAGTGGCGAATCTCTACGGCAAGACGATCCGCCAGCGGGCGCAGGAGTTGATCAATATCGCTGCCCCCCAGTTCCGCGACGAGTTGACGCACGCGGCGAAAGAGTTGAATTATATCTAAAATAGTAGGGGCGCAGCGTCGCTACGCCCCTACATTTACGCCCCTACACCACCAGGAGGAAATTATGACCGTTGATCCCAAAATCCAACAACTGCGCGACATGAGAGAGAAAGCCAAACTGGGCGGCGGCGAGAAACGCATCGAACGCCAGCACGCCAAGGGCAAGCTGACGGCGCGGGAGCGGATCGAAAAACTGCTCGATCCCGGCTCCTTCCGCGAGATGGACATGTTCGTCACCCACCGCACCGTCGGCTTTGGCATGGAGGAAAAGAAATTTCTCTCCGATAGCGTGGTCACCGGTTGGGGCACGATTGACGACCGGCTGGTGTACGTCTTTTCGCAGGATTTCACCGTCTTTGGCGGCTCGTTGGGCGAGGTACACGCCGAAAAGGTGTGCAAGGTGATGGATCTGGCGATGAAGAATGGCGCGCCCGTCATCGGCCTGAACGATTCCGGCGGGGCGCGCATCCAGGAGGGAGTGGTCAGTCTGGCGGCCTACGCCTACGTCTTTTTGCGCAACGTCATGGCCAGCGGCGTGGTGCCCCAGATCAGTGCCATCCTCGGCCCGTGCGCCGGCGGCGCGGTCTACTCACCGGCGATGACCGATTTCACTCTCATGGTCAAAGAAACCAGCTTTATGCACATCACCGGGCCGGAGGTGGTCAAGACGGTGACTCGGGAGGAGGTCACCTCCGAGGAGTTGGGCGGCGCGATGACGCACAACACCAAGAGCGGAGTGGCCCACTTTGCCGCCGAGAACGAGGAGGATTGCCTGCAACTGACGCGCGGCTTGTTGAGCTATATGCCGCAGAACAATATGGAGGACCCGCCCTTTGTGCCCAGTGACGATCCTTCTGACCGCCTAGACGAAACGCTGAACACCATCGTGCCCGACAATCCGAACAAACCCTACGATATGAAGGAGGTCATCCGCCGGGTGGCGGACGACGGGGTTTTCTTGGAGGTGCATCGCCATTGGGCGCAGAATATCGTGATCGGTTTTGCCCGGCTGGGCGGCTTTAGCGTGGGCATCGTGGCCCAGCAGCCGCAGGTCATAGCTGGGGTGCTGGACATCAATGCGTCCATCAAAGCCGCCCGCTTTGTGCGTTTCTGCGATTGCTTCAACATCCCCATCGTCACTTTCGAGGACGTGCCGGGGTTCCTGCCCGGTGTGGCGCAGGAGCACGGCGGCATCATCCGCAACGGGGCCAAGTTGCTCTATGCCTACTGCGAGGCGACGGTGCCAAAGATCACCATCATCACCCGCAAGGCCTACGGTGGGGCCTACGACGTGATGAGTTCCAAGCACATCCGGGGTGATATTTCCTACGCCTGGCCCACAGCCGAGATCGCGGTGATGGGGCCGGATGGGGCGGTGAACATTGTCTTTCGTAAGGAACTGGCCGCCGCCGATGATCCAGGGGAAGAACACGCGCGGCTGGCGCAAGAGTACCGCGACCAGTTCGCCAATCCCTACGTCGCGGCGGCGCGGGGCTATATTGACGATGTGATTGAGCCGCGCGAGACCCGTCCGCGCCTGATCGAGGCGCTCAAGATGTTGCAGAACAAGCGGGACTCTAATCCGCCCAAAAAGCACGGGAATATCCCGTTGTGAGCGCCCAAAACCCCTATGGTGTCCTTCATTTTACGAGAAACAGCGAGGGCGGGGTTTTGGGTTTTTCCAAAAAGCTGTTTCTTAGCCTATTTTCCGCACCTCTGGACAGCTTGATTTGGGGCTTGACACTTTGTTCTTCCAAACCCAATTTGGGCAGATTCGCCGTCTGGGTCAGTGAGAAACCAGGTTTTT
>Ga0164310_10002785_pt1 | contig 10117 bp, 7 predicted proteins | sample GuaBasSedimGuay1_FD_121795 | JGI IMG/M metagenome (GOLD analysis project Ga0164310, IMG submission 121795) | Subseafloor sediment microbial communities from Guaymas Basin, Gulf of California, Mexico - Guay1, Core 4569-9, 0-3 cm | ecosystem: Environmental > Aquatic > Marine > Hydrothermal vents >... | reverse complement strand
GCCCTACGGTTGTCAGGGTCCATATCTAGAATCTTGTCTGCCAAGACCCTTGCCTTATGGAACTGGCCGGTCTCCAAAAACCTCTCCGCCCTGGATAGCATGCGCTTGACGATCTCTTCTTTACTATGGGTACTTTTCAGCCCAGCCACTGCTTCCCGTCTCAATGCCTTGGCCCTAGGTTCTTGGGGGAAGCGGTTCAAGATTTCTTGTGCCTTTTTTAGGGCCAGGGCATACTGTTTTGCCTCTAAATGTTGGTAGCCCTCAGCAAGTTTACTTTCTATAAATTTGCTTTTGGCCCCCTGCCTGGCCAATTGGATGATTTTCCTGGCCCTCTGGTTCCCCGGGTCTAGGGCAAGTACGCCCTTTGCCTCCTGAGCAGCCTTTCGAAACCTTTGCGAATCAAGGTATGCCTCGGACTTGGCAAGCTTGGCCTCAATGGCCGTCTTCCTTTCCTGCTCCTTTTTCAGGGCCGCATGTGCTTCTGCCTTCAGCTTAAGGGCCCTCGTATTGGTGGGGTTTTCCTTTAAGACCTCATCCGTTCGCTTTAGGGCCATGGCGAATTTGCCGGACTTCAGGTAATCCTCAGCCTCATCCAATTTTAGGGCCATGAGACGATTTGCCTTTGCCTGCCTGGCCTCTGCCAAAAGGGTCTTGGCTTCCACATTCTCGGGGTCCTTTTGAAGGACCTTTTGTGCTAGAGTTGCAGCAGTGTCAAATTTCCCACTCTTTAGGGCCTGCTCAGCCCTCTGTAAGGTATCGTGCATCTCCTTTTCTGCTTCCGCAACAGGCTTTCCGGGCGATGGAGCCTTCTGTAAGGGAGAGATCTCAGTTTTTTTCTTCTCAGCCCTTTTTGGAGGTACCAGGGGAATTTTTGCAGTGGCTTGGGGTTCGGGGGACTCTATTGCTCCGCCCTGCTTTTTAGGCACTATAGCCTGGGTTGGAGTTGTGGGCTGCTTGGCTCTTTCTTTTAGGTATTTAGAGTAGTAAAAATATCCTCCTCCGGCAACAGCCACGCTGGCTACAAGGAGAATGAGAAGCAGAGGGAGCCATGCCGATGATTTTTTCGGTGCCTGTGGCCGAGTTATGGGCTGGGTCTGTATAGGAGCGGGGGCTTGCCTGGCCGAGACAGGAGGCTGTTTTGGGACATAAGCCTTTTGTTCAATAGCTTTTTCCAGGGCCTCTTTAAATTCCTCACAGGAGCGCCACCGGTCCTCGGGTTTCTTTTCAATGGCCTTAAGGATCACCTGCTCCAGGAAAGGTGAAATGGAAGGGAGAAATTCTCTGGGAGGAGGGGGCGTTTCCCTAATATGGGATTGCATGATGGTATAAAGGCTTCCCCCCTCGGAAAAGGGAACCTTTCCTGTTGTCATCTGGTAAAGGGTTATTCCCAAGGAATAGATATCCGAGGCAGCGGTGATGGGATGATCTTTGGATGCCAATACCTGTTCGGGGGACATGTAATAAGGAGAGCCCATACCCATGCCAGTGGCCGTAAGGGTGGTCTCGAAATTTTCTCCAAGGATTCGGGCGATTCCGAAGTCAGTGATTTTTACCTGCCCTTCCTGGTTGATCATGATGTTGCTGGGTTTGATATCCCTGTGAACGATCCCGAGTTTGTGGGCATAGCCGATGGCGCTTAGTACCTGCTTAAAGATTTGGCTGATCTGGTCAGGCGGAAGCGCACCTTGCGCCTCCTTTATCATGTGGTGCAGGGTGGTGCCATCCACATACTCCATTACAATAAAATATTGACCTTTCTGTTGGATAAAATCATAAAGGGTTACGATATTGGGATGGCGAAGGCGGTCCATCACTTCCGCCTCCCGGAAAAAGCGATCGTGAAAAGAACGGTCACCCTCCAGGGCTGCAGAGAGCATCTTGATGGCCACGATGCGGCGGGCAAGGGTTTTGTGCTGGCCCCGGTACACCACGGCCATGCCTCCCTTGCCTATGAGGTCCACAACGCAGTAATTTCCGATCTCTTTCCCAATCATGATTTTCAGACCTATTGGTGAATATCGGATATCTTAACGGAAAATTCAAGGCTTAAAGTAGCTTTCTTTGCAGGAACTTGCCCGCCAGAGTTCGGCGGACAAGCCCGCCAAAGTGCGGCAGACAAGCCTCCTTTCTTCTATTGCTTCTCCCGGAGTTTTGGTGTAGACATACGGAAACCTTTTCCTTATTACCGACCATCATGCGCGAAATCAAATCAAAGGTTCAATTCAACAATGAGGTGGCTAGGGACACCTACCTCATGGGTCTTAAAGTGGAGGATGAAGAATTCCTGGCTGAACCGGGCCAGTTTGTTATGCTCCGGTTAAGCCAAGCCACGGATCCCTTGCTGCGACGCCCCTTTTCCATATGCGGTACAACCCGAAAAAATACGATTTTGATCCTGTACCGGGTTGTGGGCAGAGGTACGTTCTTGATGGCAGCCATGTTGCCGGGGGCCGAGCTTTCAATTCTGGGCCCGCTAGGAAAGGGCTTCCGCCTTCCTGATCCAGGCCAAAGGACTTTTCTGGTTGCTGGGGGAATTGGGGTTGCCCCCCTGCTTTTTTTGGCATCGAGGATTACAAAACACTCACCAAGATTATTAATAGGATATCGCAGCCAGAATGAAATTATTGATATCAGTGGTTTTGATCTTGGGGGAGTGGAGATAGTTCTTGCAACAGAAGACGGATCCACCGGATATCACGGCGTGGTGACGGATTTGCTGGCAAGTGAACTGAACAGGCTTGGCGGGGCTCCTTCCGTGGTATGTACCTGCGGGCCACCGGCTATGATGCAGAAGGTCTCTGAGATCTGCCTTAAGGAAGGGATTCCCTGTCAGGTATCACTAGAGGCGGCCATGGCCTGTGGTGTGGGGGCCTGCCTTGGATGCGCCGTCAGGAATGCCTCGGCCACTGATGGGTCCTATTACCATGTGTGTAAAGACGGACCTGTGTTTGATGCCATGATGATTGAATGGGAAAGCCTATGAAAACGCTTGAACCCGACCTCAGGGTCAAACTCGGGCCAATGGAGCTGAAGAATCCGGTCATTGCCGCTTCAGGTACCTTTGGCTACGGCGATGAATACGCAGATGTGGTGGCCCCGAATCTGCTTGGCGGCATTGTGGTGAAGGGGTTGTCTCTAGCCCCCAGGCCAGGCAATCCCCCACCCAGGATAGCAGAGACCCCAAGTGGAATGCTGAATGCCATCGGCCTGGCCAACATCGGCGTGGAGGCATTCTTAAAAGAAAAACTCCCGTGGCTGAGAACCCTGGATACTACGGTGATTGCCAATATCTATGGCCACACCGTGGCCGAATACGGAGAGGTGGCATTGGCTCTTAAGGGAGTGGACGGGGTAGATGCCATTGAAGTGAATATCTCATGCCCCAATGTGGAAAAGGGTGGTATGGCCTTTGGCACTGATCCCGAGATCGCCGCCATGGTGACCGAAGCGGTTCTCAAAAACACCGACAAACCGGTCATGGTAAAGCTGTCGCCTAATGTCACCGACATCACACAAATTGCCCGGGCAGTGGAGGGAGCAGGGGCACACATCATCTCTTTGATCAATACGCTCACAGGGATGGCCATTGATGTTGAGACCAGGCGGCCCAGGCTGGCAAATGTGTCTGGTGGTCTGTCTGGTCCTGCCATTCGGCCGGTGGCCCTTTATATGGTCTATAGAGTTGTGCAGGCCGTAAAGATTCCGGTGGTGGGAATCGGTGGTATCATGGAGGCTCGTGATGCCCTGGAATTCCTGATCGCAGGGGCAAAAGCGGTTCAGGTGGGAACCGCCAATTTTGTGAACCCGCGGGCCACAGTGGACATTGTGGAGGGGCTGAAACAGTATTGCATTGAGAAAAAGATCAGGAGATTAGAGGAAATAGTTGCCACTTTGAGAGTATAGAGTCACCAACTTTTACCCATTTCGGCTCAAGGCTGATTTGGGTAAAAGTTGGTGGCAACCAATTATAGTGAGGATTTTGCTTTTACGAGGAGAATAAAACAATGGCGCAAAAAAGACTTACAAAAAAACAGATCAAGTCCTTAGCCGAAAGGCTTTCTTATACCCCACGGCTTGTGTGGGATGTTATTGAGGAACGGGAAAAGAAAAGGGCCCTTGCCTTTGCCGAAGATTACAAGGCATTCCTTGACAAGGCAAAGACCGAACGAGAGGCCGTGGCCTGCATTCGGGAGATGGCACTGGCCAAGGGATTTACCGAAGAGGTCATCCGTGGCTCTCGTAAGCCCATGGTGAGGTCCTTCCAGGAGAAGGCCGTTGCCCTTGCAAGGCCAGGCAAGGCCCCATTGGATCAAGGGCTTCATCTTATTGTCTCCCACATTGATGCTCCCCGCCTGGATCTCAAGCAAAAGCCCCTGTATGAGGAGGTGGATCTGGCCTTTTTCAAGACCCATTACTATGGAGGGATCAAGAAATACCAATGGCTGGCCCGCCCTTTGGCCCTCCATGGCCGCATTGTCAAGGCAGGCGGGGGCTCCTTGGATATCGCAGTTGGTGAGAATGAAGGGGATCCGGTGTTTACGGTCCTGGACCTGCTCCCGCATCTGGCCCGCAAGGCCCAGTACAACAAGAAGCTCCATGAGGCAATCGAGGGCGAGAAACTAAATCTGATTGTGGGAGGGCTTCCTTTGGGTGATACGGACACAAAGGATCGGTTCAAACTGGCGATCCTTCAACACCTGCACGAGAAATATGGATTGACTGAAGAAGATTTCATCAGTGCCGAGCTGGAGGTGGTGCCCGCAGGTCCTGCCCGCGACGTGGGATGGGACCGGGCCCTTATTGGCGCCTATGGCCAGGATGATCGTTCCTGCGCCTTTGCAAGTTTAAGGGCATTGCTTGATATCGGGCAGCCTCAAAGAAGCAGTATTGTCCTATTTGTTGATAAGGAAGAGATCGGAAGTGATGGTGCCACTGGTGCCAAGTCCAAGTTCCTGGAGGCGGTTGTCTATGACCTCATGATGGCCCTAGAAATGGAGCCAAGTGCAAGGGTTGCCTATGAGATCCTCACCCGCTCACGGGCCTTGTCAGCTGATGTGAACGGCGCCCTGGACCCTGATTACCAGGATGTGCATGAGAAGCGCAATGCCGCCCGCATGGGATACGGTGTATGTGTGACTAAGTTTACAGGCCATGGTGGAAAGTACGAAACCAACGATGCTAGTGCCGAGTATGTTGGATGGCTACGAAGGCTTTTCAACGAAAACAAGGTGGTCTGGCAAACGGGTGAGCTGGGCAAAGTGGACGAGGGGGGAGGCGGAACTGTGGCTAAGTTCCTCGCCATATATGGCATGGAGGTTATTGATTGCGGTCCCCCGGTGCTTTCTATGCACTCTCCTTTTGAGATTACCCACAAGGGAGATATCTATATGACCTATAAGGGATTCAGAGCCTTTTTAGATGTAAACAGCTAATTACACCTTGTTCACAAGCTCCTTTATAGCCGTGATGTATTGGGCCATACCCCGGATAAAAATGTCGTTGTGGTTTGCTCCGGGGATCTTCAGAAATTGTTTTTCTGGGGCAGGACATGCCTCGAAAAGTGCAACGCCATCAGAGAAGGGGATAATATGGTCATATTCCGCATGGATGATTAGAGTTGGTTTGTGAAAAGAGGCGATCTTGTCCTTGTTGCGGAATCCCTTCTCTTCCTTGAAGCCTATGGCATCCGGGTCCACTCCTAGCAACTGGAGCAAGGGACCTGCATAGGCAAAGCCACTTTCAATGATAAGCCCGGCGATTTCCCCTTCATAATGGGCGGCAAGCTCCAGGGCCGAAGCACTGCCCAAAGAGCGGCCCATCACAATTAATGGCCCGGAATATCCCTTTTCCGCCAGCCATTTCCTGACAAAGTGGAAAACAATGTGGCAGTCCCGCATCATGGATGTGATGGAAGGCTGGCCTCCTGAGCGGCCATAACCTCTATAATCAATAGTTAGAAAATTGATGCCGTGACGGTTGTACAAAGGGCCCATATCATCATAGTCGGCCACAATTTCCCCGTTTCCGTGAAAGAAAAGGATGTTAGGCGCCTGAGCGTTATGGAGATGAAAACGTGCCCCTACCTCCACTTCATCTTCCACAGGTATCATGACATCCTCACCCTTTCCACCCGAATTGTCCCATTCTGGCCGCGGGTGGAAGAGAGACATGAGTATCTCAGGCCGATCAAGATGAGAATAGTCGATTTTGGATATGTCGATCATAATGTTCAAACTTTTACCCATTTCTGCTTTGAGCCATTTTGGGTAAATAAAAAAGTGATATTTTTATGTGCTAAGAAGCTAGATACCTTAATGTGAGCAATATCTAGCTGTGGCACGATTATCTCCACCCATGGCCCATTGAAAAATGAGCGAGTAATTTGATCGGGACACCGAGGATTCGAATACAGGATGTGGTACCCCTCTCCCGATGAACCTGAAAAAACAAATGCTGTCCTCTCTTTTTAATACCAAGGATTACGTTTGGACTAAAGGCATAAGAAGAAACATTCGACCATGATTTGCTCTTACTAGGATCTACTTCAGAGGACTGTTGGCACTAGACCAGCGCAGATTGTGAATCGCTAAAAGTGGTAACCTAACGCATCAATCAAAAAATGGGACTCATTTGAGATTCATGAGTCCCATTTGTATGCACAATGGCGTCCCCAACCGGATTTGAACCGGTGTTGCCGGCGTGAAAGGCCGGTGTCCTGGACCTGGCTAGACGATGGGGACGCTAAAATAAATTTTTTGGCCATCGCCGGGGCCTTGCCCCAGAAAAGGTCCGACTATTTACCTTTTGGTGGGCCGTGCGAGAATCGAACTCACGACCAACGGATTAAAAGTCCGCTGCTCTACCTAACTGAGCTAACGGCCCACACTTTAGAGAATATAACCCATCCTCAATTGGTATCAATGGATGGGGTATATAAATATAAGGATAAAGAACTAAATACTGGAAAGTCAAGTGCTTTGAAATTAATTTAGACTAATTATTATACCACGCTTTCCTCATTCTGTCAAAATATTTTTGCTTCCTGGGCCAGCCGTATTTACTCATTTGTGACCTGACGGATATTGGACGACTTTCAGATTTTACGGATGGCAAATGAAGCCAGCTAGGCGGAAATGGAAATCAAATGTAAACACCCTGCGGATTTTGTGGCGCCGCATCAATGCAAACGATACGCAATCCGTAAAGCTTACCCTGTGCTCCGCAAACTTCTCAAAATATTCTAGGGCCTTTAACTCATCTTCATCAGTGGGACGTAAAATGGTCATGTAGCGCGAAGCATAGATTCTGTGAGCTCTTTCTGCAGTAAATACATAGCCGGCCCTTCGGGCCAATAGGGTAAAAGTTTCATCAAGGATGAAGTTACTTGTGAAACAAGATTCCTTCTTGAGTTTGATTTTCTCCCAGACCCGTGTGGCTGCTTCGTGGTGTTGGTCGCGGCTAAAATAGCGAGCAAGGAGCGCACCAGTATCTATGAATATCAACCGCTGCCTCCGTAAAGATATGAGTCATGATTTTCAGAAATGTCTCTTGGAACCTCCCCTTCGAATACGGCAAAGTCGTCAAACAGAGGATCCTCTTCAGAGCCATTTGTATTTGGTTCCTCAAGGACCCTTTCTAGTGCTATTCGGATGAGCTGGCCCAAAGACATCCCCATAGAGCGCGCGCGCATAATAGCCTTGGTCCTCAGATCGTCGGGTATCATTATTGTGGTGCGTCTCATGTGTTGGTATGCCTCTACTAAGATAATTATATATGCATAATATAGTATACATAATTACTTGTCAACAGCGTGCTGATGGATTTCTACACAAAAGTGGTGAAGAGCCTGTTGAAAAACCTGGAAGGGAGGTCTTAAGAATCTAGTCTTTTCGCAACATTATAGATTCCCGCTGAGGCTGTCCTCTAGGAATCTGGGGCGGGAGTGACGGATGGAAGAGATTTTCCGACAATATCCAAACCAGATGAGTAATTTCTAGATTTCGGGATAAGTAAAAATGTGTTCGCGGATTAAGGCTAGTTCTTCCTCATTCGGTGGATAAGGGTAGTTCCATTGCTTGACATCCGGGAGACAGTTTCCAAAGGGGCGGTTGCAGGCAACCTCGCCGTCATCTCCCAGGCATCCTGTGGTCATGAATGGCCTGCCAAGGTCAATAATCTCGTCCAATTCTTTGCGGGAGAGGCCAAAACCCACAATACGGCCCATTTGGTCAAAGGCCATTTCTTTATATTTGCTGAGATTTTCCTCTATGAGATATCGGGCCAGTTGCACTCTCAGATAGGTAGGCCAAGGCGGCTGAGGTCTGTCTGCCAGCCTCGAGCCTTCTTCGGCGAAAAAAGAAAAGAGGTGGCTGACCACTCCCATGTTCCAAAGCTTATCCATCAGAGAAACCATTTGCTCCTCGGTTTCTCCCATTCCCACCATAAGGTGAGCTCCTACATTGGGCGTGCCAAAGATTTTCAGAGCCCATGCAAGTACTTTCCAGTAAGTGTCCCATTTGTGAGGTCCATTCACCCCTTTGCCCCTGTATTGATCGAAAAGCTCGGGGGTGGCAAGGTCAATGGCTATTCCAATCTTATCAGCCCCTGCTTCTTTCATCTCCCAAAGATCATTTTCTTTCAGAATGGTAGGGCTTATGAGGATGGAAATGGGGAGGCTGGTTTTTTCCTTTAGCTGGCGAGTCATGGTTATGGTATCTTTGCGGCACTTGCCGTTTGTTATCATGGAGATGCACGTTCGTTTTACATAAGATGGTGCCTGGTTTATGGCCTCTATGATTTCGCTCATGTGGTATATGGGCCACTCAACATGGATGAAGCTTTTTTCTTCGTACGAGCCGGGCCGTTTCTTTGCGAGCCCACAGTACGCGCAGTTAGCGGCGCATCCCTCGGGGTAGTGCACCAGGAGATTCACACATTTGTTTACGGCTCCCCTGTACATCCTGCCGCCCATCAGGCCTAGGGATATAGCTGAAGCATGACTGAGCTTGGCGTATTGTGGACTTCTCTTTACAGCTTGTTCATGCATTAAGGGTAGTTCCCTCCGTATTAAAGTCTTACCTGATTTTCCTTGGCCTTGAGGATCGCAGTGGTCAAGGTTGGTACGTCTACTCCGTAAATCATGTCATCCTGCCATACGCTGGCCAGATTCTTTTCTATCATTTCTCGCCTTGCCGATGTCCATTTCAAGGCATTTTCTAACCGCTGGATGTTTTCCGTGGTGGAAAAAAAATCGCCTGTAATGACCACATTTTCAATGGACCCTCCTGACAATGAGAGATAAATCTCCAGCAGCCCTCCTTTTGTCTTGATCTGGCCAATGCCCATACGGGCCCTGGGGTGCTTATGGGAAAAGATCCAGTCGCGCTGGGTGTACCTTGTGTCAATGAATTCTCGTATCTTTTTCTCCTCCTGTGGTGCTGGGGCATCCTCCACAAAACGAATGCCAAAGTATTCCTCAAAGGCCTCCTGTATGGCATTCATCATCTCAGTTACAGGCAAATCCCGGCCCAGTTCCCATCTAGTAGTGGTCATCCTCTGGCTGAAGCAGTTGTACCCTTTGTCTTGGAGTTTGATAAGAGGGGTGTTCATGATGTCAATCATGAGCTCCACGTCAAAATCCACCAAAAGACTGGTGTGAAACAGCAGTGCCTTACCCGATTCTGCGGCTGCCGAAAGGCCTGCTATCTTTTTCCCATGAACTTCCAGATCATTCTTGGGCCTGAAGGCTGCCTTTATGCCTACCTTTTTCAGGGCTCCAATGAGCACGCGGCTGAGGGATTCAAATACGCCACCCACGCCGCTTTTCAAACCCGGGTGGTCCACATTGATGCCAAATCCCAGGGCCACGATGTCAGGCCCCATGATGACCGTCCCTCCACCAGTGCTTCGCCTGTTATACTCGATTCCCCGCGCCTTGCATCGATCCAGCTTAAGGGCCGCTTCAATGTCCTGGTACTTGCCCACGATCACCGAGGGGACAAATGTGTACAAGTGTAAAATAGGAGGAGACCCCAAGTTGGAAACAGACCAGGGGAGGGTGTCGTCTATTGCCAATCCCTCGGCAGTGGAAAGGGACCGAGTCGTCTCCTTGAATAGT
>Ga0164310_10002784_pt1 | contig 10117 bp, 10 predicted proteins | sample GuaBasSedimGuay1_FD_121795 | JGI IMG/M metagenome (GOLD analysis project Ga0164310, IMG submission 121795) | Subseafloor sediment microbial communities from Guaymas Basin, Gulf of California, Mexico - Guay1, Core 4569-9, 0-3 cm | ecosystem: Environmental > Aquatic > Marine > Hydrothermal vents... | reverse complement strand
TCGAGTATTGAGAATCCATAGCGCTCTATGAGGAGGGCTCCGCATTCTGGGCAGTAGGTGTTCTCCCCTGGATGACCTGGGACATTCCCTATGTAGACGTATCTGAGGCCGGAGTCCAGAGCCATCTCCCTCGCCCTCTCCAACGTCTCTATGGGTGTGGTCCTCGTCAATCCATACTCCCAGGCCCTGTAGGCTGGATAGAACCTGGTGAAGTGGAGCGGCGTATCCCTCCCCAGCTTCAGGGTCCCCTCTATGATCTCCATTATGCAATCCTCATCGTCGTTGCCCCCTGGGATTAGGAGGTTCACCATCTCTATGTGCAGTCCTCGACGTCTGGCCTCCAAGGCGTTTCGCCAAACCACCTCTACGTCGGCCCCGTTGCAGTATCGCCTGTAGAACTCTCCATCCCCCTTGATGTCTATGCATAGCGAGTCTAAGCCGGCCTCGATGAGGAGCTCCAGGGCTTCAGGAGTTAGGTAGGCGTTTGTGTTCAGATTCCTATAGAGGCCATGTTGGGAGGCCAGCTTGAAGCAGTCGAGTATATATTCAAATAGGGTGCAGGAGGCCTCGTTGAATGTGAACGAGAGGCCTCTCGCTCCGGATTTCAGGGCGAGGTCTATGAAGGCTTCTGGGCTGGTGTAGGATGCCCTATCGGGGTCGGCGTCCACCATGCTAAGCGTATAGTTTTGGCAGTAGACGCATCTGAGGTTGCATCCCCAGCTTCCTGCTGAGAGGGCTCCTGAGCCAGGCCAGTAGTGGAAGAGGGGCTTCTTCTCTATCGGGTTGACGACTACCGATGTGAGGTCTCCATAAGTAAGCGTGTAGAGCCTTCCGCCTCGGTTCATCCTGGAGCCGCAGAATCCTCGATGTCCCTCGGCTATACGGCATCGACGCTCGCAGACCCCGCAGGTCACTGAGCCGTCGGGGTGAGCCTCGTAGAGGAGGGCCTCCCTCACCGTCTTCCAGGTCAATCTGTATTAGGGGTGGAGGGGGAGCTTATGAATGTATGTGAGATGGAATCCTCCATCAATAAGTTTAATATATATCTCCAGAGAGGAGTATTTGGAGGTTTTTAGATGGAGGAGTTTTTAGCGGCCTCCGTCCAGATGAGCATAGATTCCTACTCGCCTGAGAAGAATCTTAAGAAGACCTTGGAGATCATGGAGAGGGCTGCGAAGCATGGGGCGAGGCTCATCGTATTCCCAGAGTACTTCCTGACGGAGTGCCCCTCAAAGAACAGGAGTCTCGATGAGCTGAGGAAGATGGGTGAGCCTATCCCAGGGGGCTCATCCGTAGAGGCCATCTGTAAAAAGGCTGAGGAGCTTGGGGTCTACGTCGTCGCTGGAACGATATTGGAGGTGGATGGGGAGAAGGTGTATAACACCAGCGCCTTAATAGGGCCAAATGGCGAGGTGATTGGGAAGCAGAGGAAGACACACCCTGAGAACCATGCATCTAAGCATGAGGTTGGACTTGGAATATCAGCCTCAGATGAGTTGAAAGTCTTCGATACAGAGCTTGGGAAGATAGGGATACTGATAGACGTAGATGCAAATGTCCCCGAGATACCAAGGATATATGCATTAAGGGGGGCTGAGATAATATGCTGGCCATTGAACTGGAGTGTTAGATGGGCATACCTCGTCCCTGCGATAGCCTCCACATACGCCTATGTAACTCAATGCTACCTCATAGCATCGAATAGGGCGGGTCTGAGGGAGGAGCAGGTTGGCCCATATCCACTCTACTACATGGGTCCAAGCCTGATAGCGAATCCTGAGGGGGAGATCACAGGCTACGTAGACGGCTTCTACGAGGGCGTAGCCTACGCAGAGCTGAGTGGGGAGCTCCTGAAGAGGATAAGGGAGTATAATAGGGAGACATATCCACTCTGGCGTAGACCAGAGGTGTTCAAAGAGGTGGTTGAGTAACCCCTAAATTTTTTTATCAATTTAAGTTTAGATGGGCGTCTAAGGGAGATGAGTGCCCTACTTGAGGGAAGGGATCTAACTAAGCATTTTGGGGGTGTAGTCGCCCTCGAAGGGGTAAACTTCAAGTTGAGGAGGGGGGAGATATTAGGGCTTATCGGGCCGAATGGGGCTGGTAAGACAACCCTCTTCAACGTCATAACAGGCTTCATCCATCCCGACAGGGGATCGGTGAGGTTTAAGGGAGTTGATATAACGGGGTTGAAGCCTCATCAGATATGTAGGATGGGGATAGCTCGAACATTCCAGGTGGTTAAACCCTTCCCAGATTATACGGTTCTTGAGAATGTCGCTATGGGAATACTATTCGGAAAGGATAGGAGGATCGATATCGATGAGGCTAAGAAGAACGCTATCCAATACATAGAGTTTGTAGGACTTGAGGGGAAGAGGGAGACTCCAGCGAGAAGCCTCAACCTCATCGAGAGGAAGTTCCTCGAGATAGCGAGGGCATTATCAACGGAGCCTGAGATACTACTCTTAGATGAACCGCTTTCAGGCCTCAATCCAACGGAGGTGAAGGAGGCCTGCAACCTGATTAGAAGGATAAGAGATGAACTTAATGTAACCATTTTCTGGATAGAGCATGTTATGAAGGCTATCATGGGAGTTGCTGAGAGGATAATCGTGCTACATTATGGGAGGAAGATAGCTGAGGGGACTCCAATGGAGGTTTCAAGGGATAGGAGGGTGATAGAGGCATACCTTGGGAGGGAGTACATGATATGAAGGAGCTATTGAAGATAGAGGGGTTAGAGGCCGGCTATGGAAGCCTATTGGTTCTGAGCGATGTAAGCCTCCATGTAGATGAGGGGGAGCTCGTGACAGTTATAGGATCAAACGGCTCGGGGAAGACAACTCTCCTAAGGGCCATAGCGGGACTCCTACCGGTGAGGAGGGGGGAGATCAGATACCGTGGGGAGAGGATCAACGACATCCCACCGAATGAGAGGGTGAAGCTTGGTATGGTATACATCCCAGAGGGGAGACGCCCCTTCCCATACCTCACAGTTAGGGAGAACCTCGAGATGGGGGCCTTCAACCCGAGGGCGAGGAAGAGGATGAAGGAGAACCTCGAGATGGTTTACGAAATCTTCCCAGTGCTGAGGGAGAGGGAGAATCAGATGGCGATCACATTGAGCGGCGGGGAGCAGCAGATGCTTGCGATTGGAAGAGGATTAATGTCGATGGCTGATTTCATCATGCTCGATGAACCCTCCCTCGGTTTAGCTCCGAAGCTTGTCTCCTCAGTCCTAGATGTTGTTGATAGACTTCATAGAGAGCATGGAATCACATTTCTACTCGTTGAGCAGAACGCAGTTATGGCCCTCAAACTGGCTGATAGGGCATATGTCCTTGAGAATGGTAGGATCGTTTTAGAGGGGAGTGGGGATGAGTTGATGAGGGATGAACGTGTTAAGAGGGCGTACCTCGGGATTTAGCCTCCCCAAATTCCATCATCAGCCTCTTCTTAATGGTTGGATATAGGCCCTCCGGCGCGAATATTATGATGATCATTATCAATATGCCATAGACGATGAGGTGAACCCCCATATAGGTTCCCCCCAATAGGGAGTAGATTAACTGCCTGATGGAGAGTAGTATAGCTGAGCCGAGCATCGGACCCCAGAGAGTTCCGATGCCGCCAATAACTGCGACGACGACGATCTCATCCGACCTCTCAGTTGTGAGGATGATGTCCGGCCTTATATATCCAACAAGCTGGGCATAGAAGGTTCCACCAATCCCCGTGAGGGAGGCTGAGAGGAGTAAGGCTATCATCTTATACTTGAAGACGTCGACGCCAACCGAGGAGGATGCCTCCTCATCCTGCTTGATAGCCCTGAATGCCATCCCAAGCTTTGACCCCTCAATCCTATAGGATATGTATAGGAGTGCCAGATTCATGCCTAGGGCTGTAAGAAACCAGTGCCATATATCGCCAAATAGGAGGAGCCATGGAGATGTGACGACTGGAAGTAGCAGGCCTCTCCCCCCTCCAGTTATGAAGTCGAGCCTCAACACGATCAGCCTCACAACTTCAGCCATACCTAGGGTTGCGAGGGCGAAGTAGGCTCCCCTAAGCTTCAACAATGGAAAACTCATGAAGAAGGCGAATAGGGCGCAGATCGCTCCACCCACTATCATCCCTATCCAAGGTGAGATGCCAAATCTGATTAGTAATATGGAGGAGACATACGCCCCTATGCCTAGGAAAGCTGCATGGCCGAAGGAGAGTTGACCTGCATATCCATAGAGGATATTCCAGCACTGACCTAGATATGCGTAGAGGAGTATGAGGGTCATGAGGTATAGGATGAAGTGTAGCTTTAGAAGCTTGAAGGGTATGGAGAGGAGGATGAGTGAAGCGGCGAACTTAACGATATTAATCAAGGGTTTAGATTTTAAAACCCTACTAAGCATATTATCATCTCCTACCCATCAGGCCTCTAGGCCTTATGTATAGTGTTAGGATGAAGGCTAAGAAGACTAGGATGTAGCTGTAGGCGGTTCCTATCAGGAGGCTTCCAACGCTCTCCAATATCCCAACCAAAATTCCAGCTATTATGATCCCCTTCAAGCTCCCCAATCCAGCTAGTACTACGACGACGAAAGCTAGTATACACCAGAGCGTCCCTATGTAGGGGTGGATGTAGTAGAAGGTGGCGATTAGATTCCCAGCCACTCCCGTTGAGATGCCTGCAAGCGCCATTGTGATTAGCCTAATTCTCCTCACATCCACCCCCATCAATAGAGCTACCTCCGGATCGCCGAATATCTCAGAGCTTGCAAGTATCGCCTTACCTACAAGTGTTCTCTTAAAGAATATGTAGATGGCCGTTATCACGCCGATGGATATGAGGAAGGAGACGAAGTGGGCGCCCGAGACCCTCACCACACCCATCTTCACTACCATATTGATGTACCTGTTAGGCATCGTCCTGGCGTAAGACTTCCAGAGCAGCTGGCTGCTCCCTATGATTGTGAGGGATAGACCGAAGGTTGATAGTATGGAGGCCAGGGCACCCCCCTTCCTCGTCGTCTCCACGAGAAATCTCTGTGTAAGCACCCCGACGAGGGCTCCGAGCAGGATGTTGATTGGTATGAGCATGAGGGGATCTACGCCGAGTAGGATGACAAGCCAATAGGAGGCATACATGGATATAAGTATCCACTCCCCATGGGCGAAGTTTATGACGTGTAGTATACCCCAGGAGAGGCCTAAACCTAAGGATGCTATGGCATATATGCCTCCCAACACAATTCCTGAAGCTAAAACTTGAAGTATAACTTCAGGGGATATCACGCTCCCTCCCTTTACAAAACTTCCCGAAGAGAATATTTATTAATTATTTTTCTTCACTAATCAATTAATGATGATGTTTGTGAAGAATACAAGGGCGATTGCTAGAACAGTCGCTATCTTGATCGCCGTTATTATCGTAATAGTCGCAGCCGTTGGGGGCTACTATGCCTATAGGGCTGTGACGAAGCCTAAGATCAAGGAGGTGAAGGTTGGAGTTATACTTCCCCTCACAGGTGGAGCATCGAAATGTGGAATGTTGGCTAAACAGGGTATTGAGCTGGCGATAGAGCACATCAATGAGGCGGGAGGGGTGAAGTCTCTCGGCGGTGCAAAGCTGGTTCCAATCTGGGCTGACAGCGCAAGCAAGCCTGAGACTGGGATGAGCGAGGCTGAAAGGCTGATAACCGTCGAGAAGGTTCACGTCCTGACTGGCTGCTATCAGAGCGCCGTTACCCTCCCCGTGGCAGGGGTGGCTGAGAAATATAAGATTCCATTCATGGTTGCGGATGCGATATCGGACGAGATAACTGAGAGAGGCTATAAATATGTCTTCAGGATTCATGGAAAGGCCTCATGGTATGGTAGAGATGCCGTCAGGGCCATCTTAGACCTAAATAAGAAGCATGGAACAGACTTCAAGTCTATAGGCCTCATATACGTGAACGATGAGTTTGGGATATCGAGCGCTGAGGGCTTCAAGAAGTATCTCGAGGAGCTCGCCCCTGGATATAGAGTGACCTTCGAGGAGGCCTACCCATATCCAGTAGCTGATCTAAGCCCCTTAGTCACGAAGCTGAAGGCTGCAAATCCAGAGATCGTGGTGCACGTAGGCTACACGGATGACAGCATACTCTTCATGAAGACGCTGAAGTCGATGGGTTGGTATCCAAAGGTCTATATGGGTCTTGGAGCAGCGGGTCAAACACACCCAGATTACATAAAGAGCCTTGGAGAAACCGCCGAATACGTATTCACCCAGACCGAGTGGCAGCCAGACCTACTCCTATCACCAAAGCTATCGAAATTCAAGTGGATCAACGAGGAGTTCAAGGAGAAGTATGGCTACGACATGACGGGCATATCCGCAGATTGCTACTCATCAACATGGATTCTATACTACGCGATAGAGAAGGCTGGATCTGTGGATCCAGATAAGGTTAGGGAGGCTTTGACCTCTATAGTGCTGGATCTCCCATCCGAGGAGGTGAATGTCATCCTACCATATACGAAGATAGACTTGAGGGAGGAGGGGCAGAACCCATATACGGCTATATGCCTCGCACAGATAAGGGAGGGAAAGTTTAGGATAGTCTGGCCATTCGAGTATGCGACGGTGGAGGCGAAGTGGCCAGCTCCCTCATGGGAGGAGAGAGGCTAACCCTCTTTTTTATTGGGCGCATCCCTCATGATTGTAACGTGCTTTTAAAGAGAAGAGTTTAAAATTCATAATCGGTGTGTTTGGGGATGGGTAGGCGTGTCCTCATCGCCCTCGGCGGCAACGCCATCAAGCAGCCAGATGAGTGGGGGACCTATGAGGAGCAGATTAGAAACGTCTACAACACCTGCAGGCAGATCGCTGAGATAGCCCGTAGGGGCTATGAGATAGTCATAACCCATGGAAACGGCCCTCAGGTGGGGAATCTCGCCATACAGCAGGAGCAGGCTCAGCATCTGGTTCCGCCTCAGCCCCTCCACGTCCTCGGAGCCATGACCCAGGGCCAGATAGGATACATGATTCAGCAGGCGTTGAGAAACGTCCTCGGCGACGAGAGGCCGATAGTCACCATCGTCACCCAGGTCCTCGTAGATAGGGATGACCCCGACTTCCAGGACCCCCATAAGCCGATAGGCCCCTTCTACACGGAGGAGGAGGCTAAGAGGCTGGAGAGGGAGAAGGGGTGGAGATTTAGACTCGTCCGCCCAGGGGCTGAGAAGGCCTGGAGGAGGGTTGTCCCCTCACCCCAGCCCCTTGGAATAGTGGAGGCCCCAGCCATAAAGCGAATGGTGGAGAGTGGAGCCATAGTCATCGCCTCCGGAGGCGGCGGAATCCCCGTTGTCAGAGGCGAGGATGGCAGCCTTGAGGGGGTCGACGCCGTCATCGATAAGGATCTCGCAGGGGAGAAGTTGGCGGAGGAGGTGGAGGCTGATGTGCTTTTGATCCTCACAGATGTGGAGGGGGCGATGCTCGACTATGGTAAGCCTACTCAGAGGCTGATCAGGAGGATGACCCTCGAGGAGGCTAAGGCCTACATGGCTGAGGGGCAGTTCCCCCCTGGAAGCATGGGGCCGAAGGTGGAGGCCTGTATAAGGTTCCTGGAGCATGGAGGTGAGAGGGCCATCATAGCGTCGCTGAACCAGGCCGTTGAGGCCCTGGAGGGCGAGGCCGGAACCCATGTGGTGAGGGGCTAACCGATAAATATCGAGATGGGGGAGAACTCATCGATGGAGATTCCCTGGGAGCTCCTCACCCCCGTCGCAGGTGAGATCGGCATCGGAGCCATCGGGGGATTCCTCGTAGGCTATGCGCTGAAGAAGGTTGCCAAGATACTCGCCGTCATCCTCGGCCTCGGCTTCCTCGTCCTCCAATACCTCGCCTATAAGGGGATAATAGTCATCAACTATGAAGCCCTACAGGACTGGGTTCTACACCTATTGGGGATGACGGAGGGGACTCAAAGCGTCGTCGTCGACGTCCTCAGCCACGTCCCCTTCGGAGCCAGCTTCGCCTTCGGCCTCTACATGGGCTTCAAGAAGGCCTGAGACAGACGCAGAGGAGACGCTCATAGAAGAGGGGTAGAACCTCCAGCACCTCAACCCCATAGCCCTTGAAGGCCCCCTCATCGAGGCGGGTCAGCGTCGAGTAGACAAGCAGTATTCCCCCATCCCCCCTCAGATATCTGGAGGCTTCACGGAGGAAGCGTTCGATGACCTCCCCACCCCTCGGCCCCCCAGCCCATGAAACCTCATCGACGGCTCCCTCCGAGGGGAGGTATGGGGGGTTGAAGACGATCCATTTAAAGAGGCCTATAGGCCTGAAGGCTGAGAAGAGATCCGAGACGACCAGCTCCACCCGATGTCTCAAGCTAGCCCTCCTGAGATTCCTATCCGCCTCCCCCACGGCCTCCGGATCGATGTCGACGGCCACGACAAGCTCGACATCAGGCTTGGAGGCGGCTCCCATGGCCTGGACTCCGCTCCCCGTCCCCATGTCCAGAACCAAACCCTCCACCAATCGCTCAACATACCTCAACAGTAGATAGGAGTCCTCAGCCGGCTGATAGACCAATCCATCCATATAGGGGTTTGAGAGGCATATTATCCATGCGCCTCCTCATCCTCGGCTCAGGCTCCAACGGCGGAGTCCCCAGCGGGACTGCGGCTGCCCCCGATGCCGAGCGGCACGCCTAAATCCGGAGTTGATGAGAACTCGATCCTCCATCGCCGTTAGGCTAAGCGACGATAGATACCTCCTCATAGACGCCTCCCCAGACCTCTACCACCAGCTCTACAGGGCTGGCCTACACCCAGAGGGCGATGGGCGTAGAAGCGTCATAGAGGCCGTATTGCTCACCCACGGCCATGGAGACCACTGCATAGGCATCTTCGAACTCTCAACCGGAGCCATCTTCCAGATACCCGTCTATGGCCCTCCAGACCTCATGGAGCACCTCTTCGGCGAGGGCCGATACTTCTCATATCTCGGGAGGCTTGGGGAGCGCTACGTGGAGCCTAAACCCCTCGAGGAGGGGGAGGAAGTCGAGTTCCCTGGAGGCTTGAGGGCTGAGGGCTTCGAGGTTCCCCACACAGATAGGCTGCCAGATGGCTCATATCTGCCGAGTAGAACCTACGGCTATGAACTCCAGGAAGGCGGGAGGAGAGTCCTCTACATCCCAGATGTGAGGGAGCTGACGGAGGACATCCTAAGCAGAGTTGAGGGGGCCGACGTGATCCTGCTGGATGGAACCTTCTGGTGGGAGGATGAACTCCTCAGGGTGAGCGGCATCGATGTCTCTTCAACGGCCCTGGGTCACATACCGATAGAGAGGAGCCTTGAGACCCTCAGCGAATTGGAGATGGGGAGGGTCATATATACGCATCTCAACCATACGAATCCGCTGCTGAACCCTGGAAGCCCCATGCTCGATGAGCTGAGGAGGATCGGCTTCGAGGTCGCCTATGATGGTATGATCCTCGAAGTCTAATAGGCTCTGGAGACGTAGACGACGTAGGTGGCTTCTCCTCCGCAGGCTATGCATGGCCCCGTAGGAGTCTCCTCCACATCCCAGCGCATACCCCTGACCTCCCCTGCAACCTCCTCCTTCATCCTCTCGGCGCACTCATCTGAGCCGCACCAGTTCACCCTTACGATGCGCCTCTCCTCCATCAGCCTCCTCAACTCCTCAAGGCTTTCGGCATCCCTGATCTCGCTTCTCAGCCTGCTCCAACTCCTCTCCCTGAGATTCTCCTCAATCTCCCTGAACAGCCCCCTAATGGCCTCCACAGCTCCATCGAGGGGTGTCTCACATCTCTCCAGGGTGTCCCTCCTTACGAGGGTGAGCCTCCGCCCCTCCACCTCCTTTGGACCGATCTCAACCCTAACGGGGATGCCGAACATCTCCCACTTATAGAACTTCTCCCCAGGCCTCCGCTTCGGATCATCGTCGAGTATCACCCTTAAGCCTCCATCGCTGAGAACCCCCTCAACCTCAACGGCATACTCTGCCACAGCATCCTCATAGCCTTTCATGGGGATCGGGACTATGACAACCTGCTTCGGCGCTATGATGGGCGGCAGAACAAGGCCGTGATCATCACCGTGGTG
>Ga0164310_10002776_pt1 | contig 10128 bp, 27 predicted proteins | sample GuaBasSedimGuay1_FD_121795 | JGI IMG/M metagenome (GOLD analysis project Ga0164310, IMG submission 121795) | Subseafloor sediment microbial communities from Guaymas Basin, Gulf of California, Mexico - Guay1, Core 4569-9, 0-3 cm | ecosystem: Environmental > Aquatic > Marine > Hydrothermal vents... | reverse complement strand
GTATTTGCAGATGTGAAGGTTCGGGAGCGTTTCGAAAAACTTATCGTCTATACAAACAGCAAGAGATCGCCCATTGAAATTTGCTGGATCACTCTCAACCGCATCGAGCCAAGAGATATTGGACGGGAGCACCTGCTCGTATTCCCTTGTCCTGAAAAACTGCGAAACATTGCGGATTGCGTCAGATCTTTTCGTAGTTGAATCTGGATCATAGACATCGATGGGGACCGGGTCAAGATCAAGGACGTAACCTTTTAGTTTCTCATCAAGATTATCGAGTGGGTTCATTGACATCCCCTCCTTCCTGAAAATTTCTTAACAAAAGTTTTATATAGTCGGCAATAGCTTATCTTCCCTAGGAGTGGTTTCCTCTCTTTCACTTTTTTCACCCTCCGTTTTTTGATGCGGAAAGGTGGGAGAGTATAAAAGAATTGCGAAGAGTGAGAGAAAAGAGAGTGTGAAAAGTGTGAAAAGTTGTTTTCAACTTTTCACAGCCTCTGACAGGGAGGGATGTGAAAAGTGTGAAAAGTGTGAAAAGTAAGTAAGTATACCATTTTTTTCTTAATACTTTCATAAAAATCACAAGGAGAGAGCGAAAAATCAGAGTAATAAAACTGAGGGGTATTTGTATAAACTTTTCACACTTTTCACACTTTTCACACTTCTTCTTCCTCTCTCTTCCTCCTCCTTCTTACCTCCACAAGATAATACACCAGGACCCCCACCAATCCAAAAAAGACACAGATCAGAGCCCAGATTATCTTGTAGCCCGTATCCTTCTTCTGCCTCGCAATGTCCACCAAAGCCCATATCAGTCCAACAAACCACACTAGCCCAAGGAAAAACAAGATCAGAACGTTTGCAAACATTCCAGCCAGCATCTTTTCTCTACCTCCTCTTTTGATAATAAGGATTTGATACTTTTAACGTTCTATTTTTCGCAACCCTTTTATCCCAACTCTCCATTTTCTCTTCGGCTCCCGGCTCTCTCAGGACCTAGCCTCCCCTACGCATTCTTTTCCTTCCGGGAGCCTCACGTCCACACCACCTCTCCGCCTTTTTTTCCTAATGTTTTTATCCTGTCAGTGCCTAGTTCTTCACATGACACTCAAGGCAGGCAGACCGGACTTCAGCTCGACCATCGCAAGGGTAGTGATGCCAACGATAAAGAAAGAGCAGTCGCACTACTGGGGGGTCATCACCTTTTCTTTAGATCCGCTAAGCTACGCTCAATTTACCCTCGAGGCAGGTTTCAGTCCAACTCAGGAGTGGGTCCCGGAAGATCATTGGTTCGTGCTAAAGGTTGCGGAGCTCACGGGAGATGTCAACAGCCTGGTACTGCTCAAGGTGCTCAAGGAGAAGAAGGGAGATCCCACGTTGTACAGTGTTGGATGGAAATATGGCTACGGAAGTGCAGCAGTTGCGAGCGATAGATCTCATCGATGGGTCCAGGATGAAAGACCCGTGTACGAGGTATGGAACTTCAACGAAAGGGAAACGGTAAATTATGTGCTCAACATCTACGGAATTATAGAGCTGATAATATGACCTTCGAGGCTGAGGTTTCAGATGGAAGCAAGACATGGAAGTCAAAGGTGATCGTGATAAAGCAGGGAAAGATAGAGAGGAGCGTGTAGGTCCATGACTTCCGAGTATCCTCGCTTTCAGGTTTACCCTCTGCTTCTAGATGTCCTTGTCCTGGAAAATGCGAAGGTTGATTCGAAGGGGAATAGCGATGCATACTTCAACTATGGAGCGACTCACGCTGATGTTCTCATCTACGTTGGCAGCGCTACGGGATCTCCCAAGGTCACCTTTTACCTCCTTGTCGTTGAGCCCAGCACTGGAAAGGTCATAAGGAGCTACGCAGGAAGTGAGATAACGGCGGGAGATTCTGTGGATTACATTACGGTCCATGGTCTTACCTTGGGCACTCACCTTGCCGTCGCCTGGGATGGAACTCTGGACTCGAGCAACTATTTTCAAGGTGTTTATGTGAGATTGATTGCAAAAGCGTAGGTGATGTCATGCCGGATTACACGATAGGAGGAGCAACTGCAAGGGATGTGTGGACTTACACCAAGAGATTTCTAACGAGGGCAGAGCTGAGTGAAGAGATCCAGGTTGCGATGGATACGGTCAGGTCAACGAACTCTACCAGCTACGAGATTGTCAAGGATGTTGTGATTTACAGGGAGGGAAGGATAAGGGTAAGGTGGGAGTTCTGTGCTGAGGAAGCGATAGAAGTTTGCACACAGCTTTATGTTAATGGTTCAGCGGTTGGATCAGAACACTGCACAGATTCACTTTCCTATCAGCCAGTCTACGAGGATATTTCGATAAGCCCTGGAGACAGGATACAGCTTGGGGCAAAAACGTCCTGGGCGGATTGGAAATGCTACGTGCGAAATTTTCGGCTATGCTATACCGACACTCCAGAGTACATCATCGTGCTTGACTAACCTGTCTCTCAAGAAAACTATTTAAACAACCTTGACACTTATCAACATCGATGGCTAAGGAAGAGGAGGCAAAACCAAAGTTCCTGAAGCGTCTAACCTACGGCTTCATCAGTGGCATTCCAGCAGGCTTTATACTCTACGTCCTTGGGTCCATAGCTGCAAACATCGTTCCTGGATTTGTACCGAGCAATTTGGGAGCAATCGGTTTCGGAATCGGATTCGGCAGCGCTTTGGGGATCCAGGTAGGCAGGGCTATTTGGGAGTGAACGTCTCTGCGATGTACTCTTCAAGCTCCTTCAAGCCCTGAATTTTACTCCTAACCAGATTAAGCAAGTGATCCCTGGCTTTTCCATTCCATCTTATCATCACCTGAGGTCTTCCCCTGTCCTTTCTTCTAACTTCTTTTTCATCAACCCAGCCTGCCTCTCTCATCTTCTTTGTCAGCAAGGAAACAACTGGCTGCCTCAGGAACAGCTCGCACTCGATTTCCCGTAAAGAGACGAACCTGTGCCTTTTCCTAAAGAGCAACCTCAGAATTTCAAACTCGGTGTCGCTAATTCCAAGGATTTTCAAATCCATCAAAAAATATAAAGCTGTGGTATTAAAAAAACCTTTGCTGGATGTGTTCACTTGTGTTGAAATGTGTAGAAAAGTATATAAAGGTGTAAGTGTATATACATAATGGTGATGGAAAGATGGTGGAGGAAATGAAAATAATACATGCAAAACTTGCATCTTCCTGGCATGAGGAATTTGTAGCAGACTGGATCGAGATCGAAGGGCAGATGAATGAGGAAGTAAAAAAAGATCTCAAGTTGGTAGAACTTGATAACGGAAAACTTGGGCTAGACATGTCAACGATAGAAGAAAGATATGGTAGTTCAGCGAACGCAATAAGTGATCTGAAACAAAAACTCGAAAACAGAGGATATAAAGTCATTGTTAAGGAAGAGGAAATAGGCAAGTGGTGGTGATGGAAAAATGCAAGCGCACGAGATCAAGATCAAGGCAAGAATTTACAACGGCAACGGCAGGAAAGGCTGGCATCTGTTCAACAATAAGAAGGTTATCGAGATCAAGGGGACATGGGAGATGGAGGAGTTAAAACAGCTTTTAGGGAGGCTGAAGTGATGGAGGTCATGACAGTGAGGCAGATAGAGAGAATGCTAAGAGAGATCAAGGAGATGCAGGACAAGTTTTTCGAGTATGCAATTAATGACTTGATAATAGGGGAATACGAAAGGGCTATCAGCAACTCATCGCTCTACGCAAGGATAGGAGAGCTGATACCCCGCTGCGTTCATGCTTTTGTTCAGGAAGGGAAGATACTGAGGGAGGAAGAGGAGGGTGAGCAGTAAATGGTTTGTGTATATGTGTGTCATAGATGTAACGTTGAACTACATGGCATCGATCTAGAGTATTGCCCATGGTGTGGCTCTGAGCTAAAGTGTTTGGGCATGCTAATGGGAATAAGCGAGAAGAAGCTAAGAGAAAGGAGAACTATAAACTACTGGTTTTTGAAGAAGAGAAAGGAGGGAAAGAAACGTGAGTGATGAGTGGATAAATGTCAGAATCCCTAGGAAGCTAAAAGAGGAGCTGGAGGAGCTCAAGGTGCACAGAAGACAAGGGATCTGGGAAGTTATCGACTCGCTGGTAAGGAAAGTCAAGTCCAGGAAGAAGGAGGGAGGAAAGTGAAGGAGAAGAAGGTCCAGCCAAAGGAGCTTGGGTTTGATGTGCAGGAAAAAATCGCAGAGATCATCGCAACGCTCACGGAGATCCACCTTGACCTTGACTTTCAAGCTTTTCATCTCAAGACAGCTCTAGACATGCACAGGGACAAGATAGAGCAAATTCAAAAGGACCTGTGGGCTATAAAGAAGATGATCGAGGAGGAGGGAAAGGAGAAATGACGGTTAAGGTCAGGTACGTCGTGCAGGTCTTCGATGACAAGGGGAAGCTCGTTTACAGGGAGACGTTCAACAGCAAGGAAGGGGCGGAGATAACAAGCAAGGGATGGAGCAAGTTCGGCTTTAGGGTGGATGTCCAGGAAGTCAGATTTGGTGATCGCTGAAGGTGAAGAAGATGAGCGAGACGTATTTCATTATCTGCGCTGATTGTAATACCGTCTACGCCGTCGATGAGAGCGAGCTTGTCGAAGAGATTCAGGAGCACTCAGGGCATACTTTTATCATTGTCCGCTGGGGCGAATTTGAAGATGTTGATCGTACTGAAGCGATCCTAGAAAAGATTCTGAAGCTGAGAAGACTGTAGGGTGATAAGATGCAGGAGGAAAAGAAGAAAATAGTCGACATTAAGGAACTGGGACTTTCTGGAGGAGACTTTGACCTTCCGCTTCTTTCGGAGCTCGCAGGGAAGGAAATAGTGATCAGGGAGATTCGCTTTGGAGAAGGAAAGTTCGGGAAGTATGCGGTTGTTAAACTTGATAGCGGAGAAGAGTACAGGACAACCTCTGAAGTTGTAATGAAGCAGCTCGAGAAGATGCAGCAGGTACTTCAGGACAGCATGGTAAAGGCGAGGGTAAAAAAAGTACGCAACTACTACATCCTGGACTGAAGCTGCTGGACCAAATCCCTAACCTCTTCTATTTTTTCTTCCATGCATTCTAACCTTCTCTGTATTTCCGCTAATCTGCCTACTATGCTCTTTTTCAATGGGTTTTTTGGGTCTTCATAGATGTCCGTCTCTAGCCTTACTATTTTCTTTTCGTGCTTGAGGATCATAGTAAAGGTTGTCACCTGAAAGGTAAGGATCAAAGTGCACAAGACATGAGTAATTACATCCATGGGGATCGAATGCTAAAATAGTTCACACCTTCAAAAATCCTAGCATTCTTGATATCGCTGTTCTGAACGCTTTAACGATCTGCTCTGCAAGTAGCTGCCATCTCTTCTTGACGTTGATCGTGATAAAAACGCTGTGCTCGTAGACCTGATCCTCGTTGACAGCCTTTATTTTTAGCTTACACGGGGATTCCGGCAATTCCCAGAACTCCTCCCACTCGATTATCTCATCATCGCCGATAAACCACTCTCCCTCATTCCAGGGGAAGATTTGCTTTGTGCCGTAGAAAATCGAAACCTTGAGCAACCACTCTGGACCTGGAGGAAACCTTAGCCTGAGCTGCGTGATTGCGTAACCTTCTATTTCAAGCTCTTCCTCCTTGCTCGAATTTTCATCTACGGTGATTTTCTTCGCATAGATTGTCATTTGTGCTTTACCTTGTAGACTGTCTCAGAACCCTTGAGAGCATCCTGTACTTTAGGACCTGCGCTGGTATACCTTTGCCAACTAGCTTCTGCAGGAACTCACTGTGTTTTTTCATGTGCTCATCGACGTCGATCATCTCTGCTGTGAGCCCCAACCTTGCCCTTATGAGCTGACCAAGGCACTTGTTTACGAATTCAAGCTCAATTTCTGTAAGCTTCTTGAGACACTCGTTACACAGCAAAACACCCTCCACTCTTCCTCCAGGTCTTCCTTGCTTCGCATCCTCAATACTCCATTCCTTTCCACAGATATCACATCTTGGAATTTTATCACCCCCCAACAAATACAAGTGGTAAGAAAGAGTCTCCAGCTCCATCCAGCGATGTATCAGTTACGCTTGCAACTTGCGTTGGATTTGTAGGATCACTAACGTCTATGACATTGAAAGAATCACTATAGGAAGCTGTTACATATCCGTAGTTTTCGTGAGTGCAACATCCATGCGCTTCCTTAAGATATGTATTGCTTATTGTACCGATCACTACTGGATTTGCAGGGTCTGAAACGTCAACAATAGTAAGTGCATCCGCATATTTCGCTGCAACATATACGTAACTTCCAGCATTGTAGAGTCCCCATGGATAATCTAAAGATGTCTCAGAAACATAACCAAGTATTGCTGGATTTGAAGGATCTGATATGTCTATAACATTCACTGTATCCGCATAACCACCTCCAGCATATGCATAGTCAGAGATGAACAGATCAAGAGCATAGTCTAGACTTAACGATGTTACAAAACCGAGAATTGATGGAGATGCTGGATCTGAGACATCAAGAGAAGTGAGACGATCATCAGCCCTTGAGCACATGTAGCAGTAGTTGTCGACCGTAAAAATACCCCAGCCTAGATCAAGATAGTCAGAACTTTGTATAGATCCAACCTGTGCAGGTCTTGCAGGATCTGAAACGTCTATTATTGTTACCCTGTCAACATCTGCTGCCGTAACGTATGAGTAATTACCAAGCGTGAAACAAACATCTGCACCATCGAGTTCTGCGGTTGATATGTACTCAAGCACTGAAGGTGCTAACTTATTACTTGCATCCACGATTGTAAGACAATCTGTTACATCTGAAACCACGTATGCAAGGTTACCATCGACATCACTAACACCTTCTACCTTTGCCCCACCATCACAGCTATCAAGAGGGGTTCCAGAGCAGGATGAGACCACTAACGGGTTAGAAGGATCTTCAACATCAACTATGACAAAGCTATCAGCAGTGGCTCCTGTTGCGTAGATGTATTTCAGTGTTAACAAAGCAGGAACTTTCAATCCCTGTGGAGGATAACTTCTCAGGACGCCTCTAAGTTCTGAGAGCTTTTTTGATAACCCCTGCGGTGGAAAGAAACCGGTCATGACATCTCCGCCGGCATTTCGATAATGAGCAGTCTCTTCATATTTGCATCGACGCTGTACTGTAGGTTGAAGGTCTCTCCCTTGACAAGAAAAATATCAAAGGCGTAGAGAGCACCTGCAGCGAGTGAATCCCCTGCGTTTAGAGCATGCAGCTCGTTGTTGAGCTTAACATACAGCGTACCAGCAGCATTAAAGCAGCATTCTACCCTGAAGCAAGAAGCAGGATACTCAGCGGTAATGTCGATGTCGATGATGTCTGTATTTGCGGTTACGGACTTGCCAGGGATGAACTTCTTAACCTTGCTTGCGTTTTGCATCTACCTCCCAACCTCCTTCCTTATCTCCCTCCAGTTGTATCCCCTCGCATATCCTTTATCCAGCCCATGAATACTTGCCATCTCCTGCGTGATAGGAACTCCATGAATCCACGTGAAGCTGCACCTTGTACACTTGAAAGACACGTTAGCCCTGTACGGTATTCCTCCAGCTCTTCTTACTGTAAACGTGATCTCCCTGAGGATTATATCATCATCGCTGGCGTTGCAGATAGGACAGCGAAGCTCAAACCTTGGAAGGGGAAATTTTCCTGACAGGTCCCAGAACTCCTTTACCCTGCTGAAGATCTCCTCCTCGCTGAGATCATGTCCTATCTTCATTCTCACTCATACTCGAAGACGATATCGACATTGATCGAACTTGCAGTGCTGTTAGTCACCTTGACGTATATCTGTGAACCCTTTGAAACCTTGAGGTCTGGCTTCCAGCAGTGCTGAATATTGGTACCAATCGCAGGACCTGGAACAAAATCTTTTGTGTAAGGAACATCTGCGATGCTGATGTAGAGCTGCACATTGTTTAGATCTGCTCCTCCTCTCTCGTTGAGCAGCACTTTTTTAATCGTTATATCCCTGTCTGGGGTCCATTCTTTCTCTGCGTAGCTTCCTGCAGCGATTGTCCCAGTGTTCAGGGTTTTGAAGTAGGTCGGCATGTTTCAATCACCCTCCTTTCTCTAGCTGCTCTTGATAAACTCGAAGACAATTGCGATCGTTGCGGTCATGTCGGATGCAGTACTTGCTGCAATAGCAGAGCCGGAGGTATTTACGAACTTGAGCGTGAACGTGTTGTCTCCAGGAACCTCGATCGGTTGGTCCTTGAATGTGAATGGAGTTATTTCAGTAGTTGAAGCTGGTGGGTACGGACATGAGTAGAGATCAATTCCTTTCTTCCCTGGTTCAGAGGTTAAGATATCCAATGGTGTACCCTCAAGGAAAGGTCTTATCGCAACATCTCCTTCGCTGGGAGTAGATGCTGCATTCTCGAGCTTTGCCAGCATGATGTTGTTTATTATTGCCTTCTCAACGGTCTTGGGAGTCAGGGAGTAGACTTCCGTCTCAGCGTCTGCTGCCCAGGAACCTCCCGCACTTGCTAGAGTTGCGGTTGCAGTGTCATACTTGTAGTAGTGCTTGCCCTGGTCAGTAAAACGAGATGCATGATTTGCTGGTAGTGCCTCTCCTGGAGCTAACTTCCCGATTTGACCAATGCAGCGCATCTTCGCTCCAGACGGTCCCTCAACTGTGAACGTCTTATCAGGAGGAACAACATAATAAAGATCCCCAAGGTCAAGTGGACCTAGGTGGTTGCTGGAAGTAGAATGCAGCGGTGCAACATCGTTAATGATTGGTCCTGTGTCAACACCGTCGATTTTCAAGTACGTGCTGCTGGTCCCGTCGGTCCCTATCTTCTTGATTACGAAGAACCTGTCCGATGGCATCTGGTAGGTAGTACCCTGAACGAAGATCTTATCGAGCTTGTAGTACTCGACCATCTTGTTTATCCCCCCTTTAGAACACTAGCCTATTACTTGCCTCTCCAAGTCCCCTTCAATGCCTTCAAGCCACGGAGGTTCTCCAGCATCCTTGCTTCCATATCGGCATCAGTCACGGCTGGCATTGCATCTATCTTAGCGACATGATCCATCAAGATTGGCTGCCATGCCTTCACGAACCTGTCAACCTTTGCCTCTCTCTTGGTTACACCCTCAACAAGCCTACCTGCTCCAATGGACATCGCATAATTGAACCACTCGGTCATGTTCGTTGCCTGGAGAGCCTTCTTCCTTGAACCCTTCTCAATCGCTTCCCTTATCCTTTCTGCCCACTTCTCCTCAGCGTTGATTGCTGCCTCGATTGGATCCTTCTTTGGTCTCTCAATTCCCTGGGAATAGTTCCTTTGACCGACGGCTTTCAAGGTCTCCAGCTGCCTTTTCCTCCATTCATCTGGAGGCAATATCCTGGTTACGCTAACGGGCACTTTTCTTCACCTCCAGGTATACCTTATTCGGGAAATACAAATATAAGAAAATCTGTTAGATAATAGTAAGAACATGCCGACTATACCTGTCTATGTGAAAGATAAGGTTTACTGGGTTTTGGCAAGTGAAGCAAGCAAATTTGATGTAGGAATTGGGAAATTTTGCAGCATGATCCTTGAAAACTATGCCGAGTTTGTGAAGAAAAAGGAGGAGGAAAGATAATGGCAAGGAAATACCGCATAGTGCATGAATCGTACCTAACAGAATGGCTTGCAGCTACCTATCCACCAGGAACATGGCGCACGAATGTTAGGCTCGGTAGGGTTAGACAACCTGCACCGCATGAGCTTTCCCCAGCGGAGAGAAGGATGTTGAGAGGGGCATTTGGAGCTAGTGCGGATGCGATAGTTCTGCTCCCTGAGAAGGTTGTCATTGTCGAAGCGATGGTCCGGCATGAACCTGGAGCGGGAGAGGACCTTCTGAAGTACAAGATGCTTTTCAAGGAAACCGAGGAATTTAGGGACCATTGGGATAAACCAATAGAACTCATCATTTTAACTCCTTTGGATGTTAGCTACTACGAGAGGTTTTATCGGCAGATGGGAATAAAGGTTGTGAACTATCGCCCCCTGTGGATTTTGGAATATCTTGGAACCTATCCGGTCAGATTTCGGAGAGGGAAGCTGTCGGGACTTGCATAAGG
>Ga0164310_10002774_pt1 | contig 10129 bp, 22 predicted proteins | sample GuaBasSedimGuay1_FD_121795 | JGI IMG/M metagenome (GOLD analysis project Ga0164310, IMG submission 121795) | Subseafloor sediment microbial communities from Guaymas Basin, Gulf of California, Mexico - Guay1, Core 4569-9, 0-3 cm | ecosystem: Environmental > Aquatic > Marine > Hydrothermal vents... | reverse complement strand
GGTATATATAATACTATTAAATGTGTTCTTGACGAATTTCTTAAAGAAGTTCAAACTATTTATAATGTTAAGCAATATAATATAACTGGAAACGGCACGACAGATGACGCACCTGCGATTCAGGCGTTAATAGATTTGGTTATAGCTGATGGTGGCGGTACAATTTACTTTCCTGCTGGTACATATAAGTGCAACACTTATCTCGATAGAAAATTGGCAGATTACGTGAATATTATAGGGGAAGGCATGGATGAGACTATATTTGATTTCTCAGAGGCGCCCTATGGTATTATATATCCTGGAAACTACAATACAAATGTGGGGTTTACGTTATTAGGTCCTGCTGCTGGTGGTTCATACGGAATGAATCTTGGTAATACTACAAATCCCACAAAAGGATTTGTGGCTCATCACATTAAAGTAAAAGATTGGGATTTTGGGATAGTTGGACAAGATGGCGAAGATGTTACCATTACAAATATCTATTCTGAAAACAACATTAATGCTGGCGTTGGGTTGGGTGGATTTAAGAATGCGGTTGTAGATTCAATATTTGGCGATGGAGACCAAGATTGGACTCTTTATATTTCTCGTCCTTGGCAAAATAGAGCCTACAATAATCGTGTTTCTAACGTTCATGTTAAAAACGCAGGTGGAAAAGGTGTTCATATTGATTATGCTGAATGTAGTAGTTTTACAAATTTTTATTTAGAAGGATGTTCGGCAACTAGGGATAATTCCGCTTATTTTGGAGGCTGTACTGATTGTTTCATTTCTAATATATATATAAAGGATTCACTTGGCGGCGGTGTTGGTGGTTTATTCAACGCAGGAAAAGGAATACAGCTAAACAATCTTATTGGTTGTACTGTTAGTTCCATCAAGGTTGAAAACTCAAAATATGACGGCTTTGAAATGTGGGACAATAAAAATTGTAGTTTTAGTAACCTAGAGAGCTACATTGCTGGAAATCGCGGCTTTGCTGTTTTTCCAGCTGAAGGTTGTTCATACATTAACATAAAGGTTGCACGCAGTGGGGGTTACGATTGGGACGGTGGCGACTATAACAACTGTACTCTTTCAAATTTTATATCTGATGTTGGCGATTATTCTAATATGCGTTTAGATGAATCTTTGATGATACTTGGCAGTACAGGTCCTTACCCTTCGCGTCTTAAAGCTGTAGAAGAACTTAAAGTTTATGGTGAAATTACTAATGGTGTTGCGGCCGCTAACGCCGAAGGTACACTTACTTTTACAGACAATCCATTAGTGGGAGAAACTTTTGTTATCAATACAACTACTATTACTATGGTTAATTCTCTTAGTTGGTATAATCAAGTTGTTGTGGGCGCTACTTTAGCAGAAACGGTTGATAATATTGAGCAATATTTTAATCTTTATTCTGATGAGTCGTACTTTGGTAGAGTGAAAGCTATTTCCAACGGAGTTGATAGTGTTAAATTTAAAGTCAAAGGCGCTGGGGCATATGGTAACGCTTACGTGCTCACTGAAGCCCTATCCAATTGCACAGCAGACGGTGGTGGAACTTTTGGCGGAACAACACTTGGTGTTGATGCTGTTGTTAGCTTTTTATCCAACGCTGATGGTGAAATAAAGATTAAGAAAGTATCTGCAAGTGGCGGTGGAACCTCAACCCCACCTTTACCCTCTGCTGATGATATGATGCTGATGTGGACAGATACTGATGATGATAAGGTTTACATGGTTATTAATATTGATGGTGTCGCCAAAAAGACATTATTCACATAATTTAAAGGAGAATAACAATGGGAAAATACGTAGAAGATGAAAATAAATTTGCATTTAGGCCATTTCCTGAAAATCCTGAAGACGGTGAAGAATTTACCATAATGGAAGATGGAAAAATAGTAAAGGCCGTTTGGGATGCATCAAAAGGTAAATGGATAAAAAAGTAGTGATGTAATACAATTATATCACGTTAAATTTACTGCTTAGGGGCGCTGTTCAAGCGTCCCTTTTGCTTTTTACCTTCAGTGACACGATTTATGCGCTTTATAGCTCTTTTTACACCATGATTTTTAATAACTATAAATTCTTCTCTACGGATATCACCATCAACATAACTAATATACCCACGCTTTGGCGTGGATTTGTGGTCTTTAAACGTAGTCTGGATTACTTTAAAATGATAGTATAGGATACCTACCTTTATAACTTCCAATTCAGTAGTCCATTCCCGTATATTATACCGTATTCTGTCACCTACGGATAATAGAGCTTTATTTTTTGACTGAGCCATTAGTCACGATTTTTTTAAGCTTGTTAGAGTTTTCTAATATAAAATCCATTAGTTTATCAAATTCTGTACATTCACCAAATGTATTGAATAACAAATCCCAAAAAAGCTTTATCTCATCTACTGATAAGCAGTCATGGAACATAGTGATGTTATTTAATTGCTTAGCTGTTAAGTTTGTAGTCTGTTGATGAGCCCATTTAGCTACCTCTTTCATTGTGTCATACATATTTAATGCGGGATGAACCAATGCTGCAGTGACGCTTTTATCGAAGTTATTTATTATGTCAATGGCTAGAGATTCAGGGCTCGTGGCAAGTTCAATTTCACTTTTTCCTTCTACGCGCATACCGTGTTGATTGTTTTTTTTAATTACTCCATCAAATTTAACCATCTCATGGATATTATTTGGATTACGGAATCTTAACGTAACACTTCTGTTGTTGGGTATTGTATAGTCAGGAGCGACGACCACTACCGTGTTGCTGTAATAGCATAGCTTGCCGTAGGCAAACCGCGAACCATCACCATAATCAATTATAACATTCATATTTTTCTCCTTTTATTTTGATAATTTAGCGCTTTATCTTTTCTTCTGGCTTTTTTCCTCATAGCCATATAGCGCTGTACAAGGCTATCTAACAATTCTTCAAGACCTTTTTTAGGAACCATATCTTTCCCGTAATGATTGGAGTAGTACGTATTTTTCTTTATCCATTTTTTAATTTGTGATATAATAAATACTTTCATTTCTTTCTCTTATTCAAATTTTATTATAAATTGCTCGAATCCTTGCTTAGTTAAGGCAAGCGTAATAGCGCTCTTGATATTTGTTTTGCTTTTTTTACCCTGATGACCAGCGTTTAAGTTGACGATGATTTCTGGCTTAATCGTGGTTAGGTCTATTGTGTATGAGTCAATTGCGACTGACACTGTACATGCGATTCTATTGAGAGTGTTTATTACTAAGTTTTTCATTTTTTCTTTCTCCATCTAATTTTATTGTAAATGATTTATTCAGTTTTGTAAATAATTACTTTCATGGATATATTTTAGTTTACACTCACCGCTAGGCTCCACAACAAAAACTAGAAAGTACATACCCATTGGCGTATTCAGTATTTTGTAGATTTTATTATCCATCACTTATCCCCTTTATTAAATAAGTTTTGAAACATCACCTTCCATTAATTCAAGTAGTTCTTTTATTGTCTCATACTTTCTATTCATATTTCCCCCTGGGTTTATATTTGCCATCTATCTATATAATAGCATAATATATGTATTTTTGTCAAGTGGTATGGTAAAAAAAATGGTATTATATAAATAGGGTGAAAAAATTTATTAAAAGAATTTATATGTATTTCGTACAGCTTTTTTGGGGCTTCTAATGGAAGAAAAGCTACGGAAGATAATGCGCAGGGACTTCCCTATGCTTTATAAGGGTCGTTTTGGTGCATCTTGTGGCAACGGTTGGTTTGAGCTGTTGTATTGTCTATCTGAAAAGCTTGAGCAAGAGCTTCAGGCGACAGACAAAAAGACGCGAGAATTTATATCTATTATGCAAATTAAAGAGAAATTTGGTACTTTGCGTTATTATACGTCGTGCGCCACTGGTAAAATGTATGATTACATCTCTCACGCTGAAAATATATCAGAGGTAATATGTGAGGATTGTGGCAAATTTGGAGTATATACAAGACAATATCGTGGATGGTATATGACCATATGTAAGTATTGTTACATAAAGATGTGTATTTTCAAGAAGTTAGGTAATTTAAAATGGCGTTACATCAGCCGTCCTTTGATGATATTTATGGACTATTTTAAAGGAGATAAAGATGAGCTTTAAGTGTTCAAAATGTAAGCAAACATCTAAACCTCAAGAGAAGATGTTTAAAGTGTCTATATCTACCCGAAGAAAGACGTACAGACTCAAGAAGGGTACTTCTGAGGGCTGGGAGACTGTAGCTGAAGCTCACTATTGCTTTAAATGCTATGAGAGGTATTTAGAAGATAAGAAACAGAGTGATAAGCAAAATAGTATATTAGAGCTTCAAAAGCAGTATAAGTGATAGTCATTATGCATAATATGCCCTAATAAGACATATATTGCATAATACGCATAATGCGTAACGTTAGATACGTAATTGATTGAAATTACGACATTATATGGTATCTCATGTGGTATAATTAACATATGGCACGTCCAAAGGTACATTCAGGAGCTAGAGCTATATTAAGAGTCAATAATAAATTAGTGGTATATGCATTATCGGCTCAATGGAGAATATCTACAGACTACAAGGTTGTGCAAGGCATAGATAACACTTCGCCTCAAGAGCTCGCTCCTACGTCCATACAAGTACAAGTCGTGTGTACGACTCTTCGTGTGCCGAAGGTATCTGCCTCTACATTAGCCCTTCAGCCCACTATGCTTAATGTATTACATCAAGGATATGTATCAATAGAAATTCGAGATAGGGGTACAAATGACACTATTCTTTACATCCCCAAGGCTATGCTAGTTAATCGAACTGGCGCTGTAGCCGCCCGTCAATTGGCTACTGAAATATGGACTTTTAAGGGTATGGGCTATTGGGACGAGCGTAAGCCTCAAGCCGCTAAATCTTCCTGTAAATCTTCCTGAAATTATTCTAAAACTTTTTTTTTACAGTATAATATCATAAATATGTGAGGAAATATTTATGTCATGGAATAAAAATACCGTTAATCGAAGCTCGATAGATACTATTATTTCTACCCTCAAAAGATTAAATGAATCTTACACAGTAACTGTGCTAGGTCGCGTAAAAGGATTCGGTTTAAATGACGATGAGGGTAAAACCTATATGATACGTAAATTAGAGTATCAGGATACAGTTGTTTTAGAACAAATGTTAAGAACATCAGATTGCGATATGGATGATAGTATAATATCAGTTGAGTTTAATAAAAGTAAAGAGCCAAAGGATTGGTCTATTGAGGCAACTATAGAGATTACAAGGCATGGGCAAGAAGAAGATTATGAAGGTGATGATGACCCGTGGGGTGAGTCGTATGGTGAACCATGGGAGCCAGAAACAATTAATGATGACCATGAGGATTTTTAATATGAAAGATGATAATGGAATTATTTTAGATATAAGTCGTGCAGGAAGATTAACTCTTATTTTCCCTAATGGCTCTCGCAGGTCAATTGGCGCCATTAAGCGGGATAATAACAAAAGTATTTATACTAAAAGTGTTACAACTAAACATATTTTTAAAAAAACTAATGCTTGGGGAATTAATTGGGTTATTTTAAATCAATTGGGAGCTGGTGGTGAAGTTGTATTGCGATGTAGTAATGGCATTACATATAGTATTACTGCTCAGAAGGCTAAAGAGCATGGTTCATTTTTGCATTTTAAAAATAAAGGATTTGAGCTTCAGTATTTTATACCTTTGGAATTTTGGGATACTGTAGTTCGTAAGAAAAAGGAGTAATAATGCCATATATTAAATTTAACGAAAAGATGAAGTTTGATAAGCTACTTAATAAGTTAGGTAAGCAAGATATTTCTAATACGGGTCAGCTTAATTATATCTTAACAAGAGTAATTTTATTATATTTAAAGCAACATGGCGCTAAATACGCAACTGTTAATGATATACTTGGCGCTTTAGATGGCTGTTCTAAAGAGTTTTATAGGCGTTTTGTTTCTGAATATGAAAATATAAAAGCTCAGGATAATGGAGATGTATACGATGAATGTTATGATTGGCTAAATGAATTAGTTGATATATTTAAAGAAAGTGGGGATGACGATGAATCATAAAAAAATATTAGCATGGGTGTTAGAGAATAAAGGATTTGTAGCTGCTAGTAAGGATGGCGTAGCTGTTCGTGTGGTTGTGGCGGGTAAGGTTTTTGCCACTACTGGTAAAACTATAGAGATAGCATTAGGTAAACTATTTGAAGACTTAGAGGAAATGTATAAAGAAATTCAATATATTTTCAAGAATGATTATACGGAGATAACTCAAGATAAATGAAGATGTCTGCCTTAAAGTGCCTTAGGTGTAATGATATTGTGTATAGTCGTGCAAATCATGATTTTCGTCATTGTACGTGTCGGCATATTTTTGTGGATGCTGGACCAGGATATGGTCGAGCTGGTGGTACTGACTGCGTGGCAGTTCAATTGACATTGCCTAAGCAAATTACTCGCAGGGTTTTATATATGGATTGGGCTGAAGGTAAAAATAAGTTAGGCTTAATTAAAGGCGATAATGGATTAACCAAAGCTGTTAAAAGGAGTAAGAAAAAAGCCAAGACTAATAAGAAAAGAACAAAGAAAAAGACTAAAGCGCAATTAAAGCAAGAAGAACTAAAACAGGAGATTATACCATGTCTTCCAATAAAAGTGAAGAAGCTCAAGTATTAGAAAATAAAAGGAAAACCAATGCAAGTAAAAAACATGCTTCTAAAAATAGACGGTAATTACTATATTAAAGAGAGATTAAGTAAAAATGAGTAAGAAGAAGTTAAAAAAAACACATACATTATTAATAAATAATAGTATCATCATCCCTTTGGGGTCTTTGGTCTACACTATGAAACGAAATCTGATGTCGGTAAATATGCATGGTTCATATTCTGTTAATTCGATGTCCAACAGTGGCTCCACGGTTGATTTGGAAGTAACCTTTAAAGCTGCGTGTGCCAAGTCTAATGCTTTTAGTAAAATTGTGAATACAGAGCTTAATCTAAAGATATTAAATGACACAACTTGGCAAATTAAAATTGAGATGAACCGTGCTTTAATGATGTCGTATCAAAAAAATAATGATACGTTTACGGCTAAGTTTCGAGGAATCAGACACGAAGGTGTAAGTATTGGTAACGGTCTCGTTAGAGCCGTTAAAAGAATCAGGAATAAAAGGCTTACTAAAAGGAGCTTAAATGCATATCAAAAAAAAAATGATAGTAAAGATAAATAATAAATATTATAAACACTGGTATCGGTTCTCTGATAGGCATCTTCATGTGTTTAAGTGTATTAGTATTCGTAACTTTAGTCGGCAATTGAGCGATATGGAGTTATGCAACCAACAAACAAAAGGTGGCTATTCTGTTAAATTCATTGAAAATGGAATGGATAGAGCTGCGTTGCGTATTAAATATGGTGCTATTAATGTACTCAAAAAAGCTGGCTTACTTGAAGATGGATATAGCAGAGCTAAGAAACGATTTAAACAAATTGCAAAAATTAGTACCCAAAAGTAGCATAAAGTGACACTTTTTGGTACTAAAAAGTGATATAAATGGCAAGACAGCGATATAAACATAGATATTGGATAGACCCTAAAGGCAGCGTATATAAAATACCTAAGCATCAAACTCTATATGATTGGATAATAGCTTACAGTGAAGACCATCATAAAGGACACGCAAAATTAAAGAGTAAAGCCGATGCTATGCGTCACGGTTGGATAGCTATCGGGGATGATTATATGATTAGTGTGGTGGGCATTGAGCCATTTATATATAAGCATAACTCACCCGCGATAAATGCAGCTAAAAAGCTTGTGTTAAAGTGCTATAAACCTGATGACTTATTGCACGTGGGGCGCTATTGGCCTATGCATCAGTTACCTGTGGCTTTATGGGTTCAGATGGGAATTGTGAAATATGACGCGAATGGGCTAGAAAAGGCAATTGCCCGCATTGTTTGCAACAAATATAAACTGAAAATAGTTGAGAAGGGTAAATATATCAAATACTTGAAGGTCAAGGAGACTGAGAAGAAGGATAAAGCACATAAAACGTCCTAGAAATGAGTATAATAACAATGAGATGGACAACAGAGCTTTTATTAATTTTAGCAAAGGAGCTAAGAAATGAAGGGCAAAAGACCAAAAATCTACCTTGCGGGTAGAATGAACTTCAAGGTGCCTTATCATGCGCGGTGGCGAAAAGAACTTACTTTGTTTTTGGAAGAATTGGGTTTTGATGTATTAGACCCTTACGCTTTAGAGCCTCTACAGTTAGCTGGATTGAGACCAGGGAGACTACCAGAAGGTTATTCACATTGGTACGAATTCGGGGATTCTGATGACCCTATATTACAGGAGCGATTTAAGCGCTATATGCGTAAAATAATTATGTACGATATAGGTGTTGTGAAGCATGAGGCTGATATGATTATTGCTTTATGGGATAAACACTGCGATACGGGCGCTGGAACTCACTCAGAATTAACTTATGCTTTAGATTATGGTAAGCCAGTTTATTGTGTGTTAACTCACAAAACCATGCCTTCGTGGGCGCGTGCATGCACGGAAGAAATATTCGCTAATTTTGGCGAATTAAAGAAATTTTTTGAAGAAGAATTTGGGAAAAGGGATAAAAAAGATGGCGAATCAACCGAGGGAGAAGGTACAAAACCGTAAGAGTAAAGATTGGAGAACCACAGTTACGGTTGTTATTGATTTCGATGATACCATTGCTGAAGTTTTCTTTGATAAGCAAAAGCGTAACCTAATTATATTGCGCCCTAAGAATGGAGTGAGGGAAGCTCTGAAGGAATTCCATAAATTAGGATATAAAGTTGTAATCTTTTCATGCCGCAACAACTCCACAATAGTAGGTAATAAAGAAGTAGCTCTTAATGCTATAAAAGAGTTTATGGCTCGTTACAACCTTATTTATGATGAGATAGATACAGGCGTAAATGGTAAACCCTATGGGGATTATTATATAGATGACCGAGGAATTAGGTTTGAAAATAATTGGAATGAGATAAGAGACCGAATTCTTAAGGAGAATCCCACAAATGAGAGGTAGTTTTTATGTTTAAAAGATTCTTTAGGGCTTTTTTTACTGCTGTAGTAGTATTTTTAACCAAATTGCTGTCGAGGAAGACGATTACGAAAGCCTTTAGGGTCTTTTTTACTGCTGTAGTAGTATTTTTCAAGTATTTATTCGGAAAGTATTGGGAAGTTGGTAAGTATTTGGCAAAAATTATTGCGTCAACCATAATCTTTACGTTTTTGATGTTGTCTTTTGTATATTTAACAATCTTTTTCTTAAATCTGTTCGGACTTTGGACGCCTTCTGTAACTTCAGGGGCAATTCATTTAAAACTGGTCGGACATTGGCCAAGTTTTATGTTATATTTAGGTCAAATGATACCCTTTAACTATATGACCACCTTAGAAGCCTTCGTATTTATATTTGTGATGGCTAATTTTGAAGAAGTTGTGTTTAGACACATGATAATGGACAGCCTATTAATGAAATTCTTTAAAATGGGTTTTATTCCTGCCGCCCTTATCAGCTCTGTTGTATTCGGTATGGCTCATTTTAATAACGCTGGTAGCTCTCCTTATTATTTATGGCTTCCTCAGGTCATTGGGGCTGGGTGTGCAGGCTTGTGGTTGGCTTACTTATATAAGACATGTGGGCTTCATTTGGCTGTATTTGTGCACGTGCTGCATAACTTTACGATGTTTGCGTTGGCACGGTATTATTATCAGGAAATGGGTATACTTCAAGCAGGCTTAATAGGTATAGGTGGCATGTTCTTATACGTCTTTTTAATGTATAAATATCCTAAATTCAGGTATATAATAGCATATATACCAATTAAGATATATCATAAAATCAAGGGTAAGCGCGAATTGCACTAAATATTAGGGGCGTGCTTTTATGTTTATAATATTTAGCCTTATCTCTTTGTTTACCCAATATCTCTTAATATTAGCTAATATTAGCTAATATCTGCTAATATTCCTTAATACACTCCATATAATTTATTGTTTACTTTCAATAAGCAATGTTCATTGCGTTGTTCACTATTC
>Ga0164310_10002772_pt1 | contig 10135 bp, 7 predicted proteins | sample GuaBasSedimGuay1_FD_121795 | JGI IMG/M metagenome (GOLD analysis project Ga0164310, IMG submission 121795) | Subseafloor sediment microbial communities from Guaymas Basin, Gulf of California, Mexico - Guay1, Core 4569-9, 0-3 cm | ecosystem: Environmental > Aquatic > Marine > Hydrothermal vents >... | reverse complement strand
TCTTGAAGGAATATTTGCTTTGATAAGGCCGGTAATCACATCTACAGAAGGTCTTTGAGTAGCTAGAATAAGATGTATCCCTGCAGCTCGAGCCATCTGGGCCAGCCGGATTATCAGTTCTTCCACTTCTTTTGAGGCAACCATCATGAGGTCTGATAATTCGTCTATTATTATGACGATAAAAGGAAGCGGTTGGTGTTCTAGCGAAGAAGTCTCGGGTGTTTTAGTAGCGAGAGCCTTATTGTAATTGTCGATATTTCTCACGCCAAGATCGGCAAGTAGCTCGTATCTCCGTTCCATCTCCGCTACTGCCCATCTGAGTACGTTTGTGGCCATTTTTACATCAGTAACCACGGGATGAAGCAAATGTGGTATACCTTCGTAGCTGTTAAGCTCTATTCTTTTGGGATCTATGAGGAGAAGCTTTAGATTATCGGGATGACATCGGAAAAGTAGACTTGCTAATATGGTGTTGATGCAGACACTTTTGCCTGTACCGGTGGCACCTGCAATCAAAAGGTGTGGCATTTTGGCTAGATTGGCAAGGACGATTTTACCCATAACATCCTTGCCGAGTACAAAACTCAACGGATCTTTTGTTTCGGAAAATTCTTCTGCCTGGATCAATTCTTTCAGGCTAACCAGTTCTCTGTTCTTGTTAGGAATTTCTATTCCTATGGCTGCTTTCTCCGGCAGTGGTGCAACCACTCTTACGCTCATTGCCCTTAAAGCCATGGCTAGGTCGTTAGCAAGTCCGACGACCCGGCTTATTTTGATACCGGCTGCGGGCCGGTACTCGTACATGGTAACCACGGGTCCGGGACATACTTCGGTTACCTTGCCGTAAACACCGAAATCTGCCAGTTTCTCTTCCAGGATCTTAGCGTTCCTGGCCATTTCCTGGCGACTGATTTTCTTATCGTCCTGAGGATAATCCTCCAGGAGATCAGGCGAAGGCAAGGAAAATGGAGAGGTTTTAGAATCGCTAACGCCACTTGCAACTATTGTATCGCCGGGTTTACTTTCCTCCCTGAAGCGAGAAGGTTTTGCTGTTGATTTGTGCTTTTTCTTCTTTCCTTGTTTTTCCAGGGGGGAAGTGACCTTAAAAGTAATAGCCTCGTCTGAAGGTTTCAGAGTAGGAACTTTTTCTTTGAAGTTACCGAGGAATTTTTTCAAATTATTAAACATAGCAAGTATTGAAAAGTTTCCTACCAGCAAAATACCGATAAGAGCTAGCACAAGCAATAAGAGTAAAGTTCCCACATTGTTGAAGTAATGCACCAGGAAGCCGTTAAGCTGTTTGCCAAGAAGTCCACCGGTAAGGATTTGCTGATTGTATATCTGCATTTGTGGGCGATAAATAGAGATCAATCCCGATATGGCTGGAATTAAGATTAGAAAACTAACTATGATTGTCCTGGCTTCTTCGGAAAAAGTACCTCTTACTATCTTGTAAGTAATTAGCAAAAGAAAAAAGGGTATCAAGTAAGAAACAATTCCCACGGACAACATCAAAAACCACGATACACTTGCTCCTACAATTCCCACGAGATTTTTCGGAGAAGCAGGCTTTGTATAGCTGCTGAAAATGTTAGGATCGTTCGGATGGAATGATATGAGGCTCAGGAGCAAAAACACAGCTACAGTTGCCAGCACTACTATGGCTATTTCTTTTTTTACTCCAGATTTCAGTTTTGTTTCCATAGTTCCCAGGTTTTTGCCTAAATCTTGGTGATTATAGGGAATACTATGGGCAGTCGCCCCATTGTTTTCTTAAAGTGTCTTCTGACCTCTCTGCGTATTCGATCCTTTAATATGTCTTCTTCATTGTTATTATTAAACATGGATGTCTCATTAATCACGTTAAGTATTATTTCTTTCACATCAGGTGAAAAACCTGCTTGAATATCGAGATGGACAAATCCGTGACTTTCGATCTGGGGTTCTACTAGTAATTCTCCGGTAGTGCTGTCAATGATTATATTTATGATAACAATTCCATCTTCGGAAAGAATCTTTCTTTCTTTCAAAATCAGGTTACAGACATCTCCCACGCCTTTTCCGTCGACGAATATTCTTCCGGCCTGGGCTTTTCCCGTTATCTTGCAAGATTCGGGTGTAAGTTCAATTACATCACCGTCTTCAGCCAGTATAGTGTTCTCTTTTTTTAGCCCGAGTTCTCGCGCAAGCTGTATGTGTTTTACGAGGTGCCTGTATTCACCGTGAATTGGTATAAAGAATTTTGGCTTTGTGATACTCAGCATTATTTTCAATTCCTCCCGGTTTGCATGACCGGAAGCGTGGATATCTTCAACTTTTTCATATATAACTTCGGCGCCCTGGCGAAACAGGTTATTGATGATTTTGTTTATCGTACTTTCGTTGCCAGGAATAAACTTGGAAGACAAAATCACGGTATCCCCGGGTTTTATCTTGATTTTGCTGTGAGCCTGGTATGCCATTCTGGCAAGGGCACTCATGGGTTCACCTTGGCTTCCGGTCGTGAGCATGAGTATTTTCTCGTCTGGATAATTCTTCAGTTCATTAATTTTTATTTCCCAGCTATTGTTACGCTCAATGATACCGAGATTCTGGGCAATTCTCACGTTTGCAACCATAGATCTGCCGTTCAAAAGCACCTTTCTTCCCAGCCGGTTGGCAAGGTTTATAATGTGTTTCACCCTCTGAATGTTGGAAGCAAAAACTGATATTATTATCCTTCCTTTGCAGTTGCGAAAAATCTTCTCCAGTTTGGTGGCTACTTCTTGCTCTTTGAGGGAAAAACCTTCTCGCTCCACGTTGGTTGAATCAGAGAGCAGCAGTAAAACCCCCTTTTCTCCGTGGTAATAGAATCGCATAAGATCGATCTGTTGTTCGTTTTCAGTAGCATTGAAGTCGAGTTTAAAATCTCCCGAATGAAGAATGGTCCCGACTGGAGTCCTTATGGCCAGACCAACTCCATGTATTATGCTGTGGCAGACTCTTATAAATTCTATGCTGAAGGGTGGTATATTAAGTACCTGTCGCGGCTTTATCACGTTGAAAGGAACTTTATCTGTCAGGTTGAGCTCAAGGAGTTTTTCTTCTACCAGAGCAAGTGTAAATTCAGTCCCGTACACCGGTACCGGTATTTCCTCAAGGAGGTAGGGCAGGGCCCCTATGTGATCCTCATGCCCGTGGGTGAGAACAATGCCTTTGATTTTATCTTTGTGGTCTTTTAAGTAAGAAAAATCCGGAATAACAATGTCAATACCGAACATGTGATCTTCCGGAAACATTGACCCGGCATCGATGATCAGGATATTGTCATCGTATTCCATAACCAGCATGTTAAGGCCAATTTCTCCCAGGCCGCCAAGTGGTAGGATTTTAAGGGGACGTATTTGATGAGAAACTACGCTAGTGTCCATGTATTTATTTACTGTTCCGTTGAATTCTCATTCGAATCATAATTCGTGATACTGGGTTTTTGGTCTTCAGACAGATTGCGCAAGATTTCTTGCCTGAGAAGTTCAATTAGCTTGTGTCTGTCTTTTACCGTCATCCCTTGAGTTGGTATTGGTTTACCGAACTTTACTGTAATGGTGCCAGGATAGATTTTCCAATCATGTTTGCGTAATATCCTGTGACTTCCGTTAATACTTATTGGGACAATGGGCTGTTGGGATTTTATTGCCAGAATAAATCCGCCCTTTTTAAACTCTTGCAGAATCCCGTCTTCACTTCTTGTACCTTCGGGAAATATTATGATTGATTTTCCGTTTTTGACTTCCTCTGCCGCATAATCTATGCTTTCAAAGGCCGCTTTTCTGTTCGTCCTATCAATGGGGATGTAGCCTATAGCTTTCATTGCGTGTCCAAGAATCGGGATACTGAAAAGTTCTATCTTGGCTAACCATCTAAATTCTATAGGGATCGAGAGGTACAACGCAAATATATCAAATTGACTTGCGTGATTGGCAGCAAATATGTAGGTTTTGCTGGGGTTTAGATTCTCAAGCCCTGAAACGTGGAGTTTAACTCCGCTGGCGGTTAAGATTAACCACGACCAGAGTTTGCCGTAGCTGTGTGCAATCTTGGATTTTCTTGTAATCCCTATCGTAATAATCGCGAGCAGTCCCAAAACAGTGGTTGCAATGACTAGCGTGATGTAGAATAGCGCTGTGCGTATGATGACCATGGAATGAAGTGTGTTCTCCTTCTTTTCAGTAATTTTTTTATTGTGAAATTATAATTTTTTTGTTAGTGGAGTCAATTAATTATTGGAGGTAGTAATAATTTATGTGTTTGAAATTGGTTGTTGCCAGAGCAATTTGCAAGCGATGTAGACACTGGCAATGATCGTTTCCCTACCCCGGGGGAGGAGTGAACAAATGGCAATTGGTTTAAACAAGGTATTACTTATCGGGCATTTGGGCAGGGATCCTGAAATCAGGTATACTCCCAACGGTCTTGCAATAGCGACGTTTTCCTTGGCTACGAGCGAAGCGTATACCACGAAAGACGGAAACAGAGAAACCAGGACTGAATGGCATCGTATTGTTGCTTTTGGGCGTTTGGCAGAAATTTGCGGCGAATATCTTAATAAAGGTTCCATGGTCTACGTGGAAGGTAGACTCCAGACAAGAGAGTGGGAAGACCGGGATGGAAACAGGAGATGGACAACCGAAATAGTGATGACAAACATGCAAATGCTGGATAAGAAAGGTGCGGCGGTGTTACCGGAAGAAGCCGCTTTACCGCCAGAAGCGGATATTCCGGAATCAGGTGGTGCAGGCCAAAATTCTAATAATGCTGCTCCCGACACATCCTCCAAAAGTCCAGAGGATGACGACATACCGTTTTGAAATCTTGGTTTTGTTTTGCTTGAGTCGCTTTCAGGAATCGAAAGCCCCCGGTGTTGCAACCACTTATAATAACTCTTTTATAAGTTTTGGTGGTAACGAAAGAGGTTTAATTCAAAGTTTCCAATTCGTTGGCCAGTATTTTTGCAAAACTCATAGAGCTTGTAAAGCCCGGGGAAATAGCATTTAATACGTGTAAGCTGTTACCATCTTTTAAAACTACAAAATCCATTACAAGCTGTTTTGTGTTCCAGTCAATAAGTTGTGGCCTGATTCCTACCTTCTGCGATGGTAAAATATCCCGGAATTCCAGCCCCTTAACGAGTTTTTTTGCATTTGAATAGAAAACACCCGTCTTGTACTTTCTTACTTCGATAAAAGAGAGTCTCTTAAACTCTGGATTTCTCAAAAATAAAATGGCATTGGTCAAAAGGATGCTTGGTGCCCTCTTGTCTATTCCCCCCAGAATCCCATAGTTCTCCGCTCCAAGGGCTGGCATGGCGGTTGGACCAATCAAGACCTCATCGCTTACGTTTCTTGTAAAATGTACCCCCAAAAATGGGTTGCGTGTGTCAGGAACAGGGTAAATATTACTTCTAACCATATAAGATTTCTCTGGCCTGAGCTTTTTATAAATCCCTTTGAATGGCACGAGCCTATAATTTAGTCCGATACCAAATATATGTGCTAATTCATCGCTCCAGGCTCCAGCCGCGTTTACCAGAGTACCAAATTTTATCAATCCTCTATTTGTGGTTAAAGTTTGGTTCCCTTTGATCCCGTTTAATCTAGTTCCCAAAAGAATTTTAACTTTGCTTGAGACGATAAGTTCGTTGTAAAGCTCTTTTAATACCTTTTTTGAATCAGTAACCGCAGTATAGTGCGAATATAATGCATGTTTGCATGTCTTTGCAAAAGGTTCGATTTGCTTTAGTCGCTTCTCGTCTACCAATTCTACTCTAGCGCCATTTTCTCTGGCTCTTTTATATAGTGTTTCAAGTATTTCTATCTCCGCCTCATTTTTCGTTACTATGACTTTTCCTCTTTCAAGAAGAGGAATACCTTTGCTCTTGCAGTAATCTTTCATTAAGAAGTTCCCTGCAAGACAAGTCCTTCCCCTTAGGGAACCAACGGAATAATAGATACCTGCATGCAGGACTCCGCTATTTCTTCCGGAAGCATGTTTCCCTAGCTGTTGTTCTTTTTCTATAATTATTATGTCTTTGTGGCCCCGCATCAACAGCTCACGAGCCAGTGTGAGTCCAACTATGCCTCCACCGCAAATGACTGTTTCTCCTCCTGCGATAATTCTGGACATCTTTTAACTCCTACGAAATGTTGTTCTATGGGCATGCAATAGATAATAGGGCAACATTCTATCTGTAAAATCAGTTTTGGTAGAAAAAGAGCAGGTCATTGCTTATCCTTTCTGATTTCTAAGAAAAATGGAAAAGAGGATGCCATGATCTGCAGGAATATTGATAGCATATTGAATGAGATATTGGAACTGGTTACCGAGGATAGAGTTGTTGGGATATTTCTCAATGCAGACTCATGCTTGAGACCAGTAAGTGCTGTTCTAATGGGGATATGTGATCGATATGTCAGGCTGGTTGTGTGGATGTGTCGAGGAACTTTAATCTCACTTCAGAGATCGTATTTCCGTCCATTTTTTCTACCCTTACGTGAATATTATCTTTTACGATTTCTTCGCCTTCTTTTGGCACTCTTCCGAGCCAGGTCAAAATCATACCTGCGATGGTTAGGTAGTCCGCTTCTGGCATTTCTATTTTCTTGTACTTTTTGAAATCCCTCAGTGTAATGCTTCCGTCCAATAGAAAAGAACCGTCAGGGAGCTCTCTTATCTTCTTTTGCCACCGGTCGTGCTCATCTTCAATTTCACCGACGATTTCTTCCAGTACATCTTCCAGGGTGACGAGACCAATAACTTCTCCGTATTCATTTACCACGAAGGCCATATGGATTCTTTTGTTTCTGAAATCTATTAACTGGTTTTGGACGGTTTTCGTGTCGGGAACGAAAAGAGGCATCCTGAGTATTTTGTGCAGGTGGAAGCGGGTAATGGAGCTTGCCCAGAAGAGAAGGTCTCTGACGTGTATGAAGCCTATGATGTTGCCGGGTTCTCCCTTGTAGACCGGGTATCTGGAATAATTTGTCTGTCTGACAATTTCTATAACTTCGTTATATGGTGTGTCAAAATTGAGTGATACAACTTTTCTGGACGGAGTCATAATTTCTTTCACAGTTATTTCGTCCAGCTTGAGTACTCCTGTGAGCATTTCTTGCTGTTCCGGCTCTATTATCCCGGCCTTAGTTCCCAGTTCCAGCATTGTCTCCACCTCTTCTTCTGTGAATGGCAACTCTTCGGATGTTCGTGCGAGTTTGAACATTCCGAGGACCTTATTTGTGATCCAGGTGAGGATGAAAACTATTGGGTAACAGGTGGCTATGAGAACTCGTATCGTCTTAATCCCGAGGAAAGCAAATTTTTCAGGATAGTAGCTGGCCAGGGTCTTGGGGGTTATCTCAGCGAATATTAGTAACCCAATAGTCATACCAATAGTAGCGTATGCGATCCCCTTTTGTCCGAAAACGCTAAGGCACACCGCAGTGGCTATAGCGGATGATGCGACATTCACGAGATTATTACAGAAGAGCAAGGTTCCTATAAGTTTATCCGGGTTCTTCAAAACTTCTTTTACCAGTTTTGCTCTTTTGTCAGTCTTTGCCATGTGATGGATTTTCCAGTGATTCACAGCCATGAGAGCCGTTTCTGAACCTGAAAAAAATGCTGACAAAAGAAACAGCATTAATAAGATTATGCTTGCTACGGGTACGCTGAATAACACGATATGTCTACCTCCCTGAAATTGTGGCGAAGAACTTTTACTTGAAAATATGGCTTCTTTTTGCTAACTGTAACAGTTGCTTCGGGGATGCCGGCGACGGTATTCCTGTTAGCGAGGAGCCTCTGCTGCAAAAAACGGCCTTCTTCCCTGGTAGGGGCTCCTTTCTATAAATGGTTCCCGGTCACTGCTAAGAGTTTTCCCAAGAAACACGAGTAGTGATGTGGAATCCACGGGCCTCAATAACAAAAAAACTGGTTAATGTTGACAAATGGCTGTCTCTGAAGACACAATACTCAAAATAACCAAAGAAATTGTTGTGAAGTTCATAGAAATGGGGCGAATTTCACCTGCTTCTTTTCCAGATTCTTTCCAGACTATATATTCTTCAATCAAGAACACTGTGGAGCGTGCTAACCTCCTGTCCGTAATAACCGATGAGTCTGAAAAAAGCGATAAGTCTGAGTAGGTTAGGTTGAGTTTTTAATCTGTTCCACTATTTTTGCCGGATCAGGAAAACGTCCTGTTTTTTTCTTGGAAAAAATTAGTTTGCCGTTATGTTTGACCTCAAATACTCCCCCTGAGGACTTTATAAGCTTCGTTTCAACTCCGAGCTCTTCACGTAATTTCTCTGCTAAACTAGCAGCTCGCGGCAGGTAGTTTCACATTGAACAGTACTCGATCTCTACTGAATTAGCCATCTCTGTTGATTTTACCTCCTTCACTCTCAATAAATTGACTTAATTATATTCGTAATTTCTTCTCCGTTCAATTGATAATTGCTATTATTGTTTTGATAGATTTCTATATTGTTTGTCATGTCCGAGGTTGCTATCTATTCAGGCGGCAGGGATACAAAAAATCCAGAATGATTTCAAAAAGAAACATAAAGGGGTCGGAAACAATGAGTGCCATACTTTTGGTTGTTAATGGAGATGTAAAGAAGGAACACCTGGTTATGGAAATGTCCAGGGCAGGCTTTGTTATAGGTGTCGATGGAGGAACAAATATCATTCATGCTCTTGGTTATACCCCTGATCTGATAGTGGGAGACCTGGATTCAATCAGGGAAGATGTTCTCGAAGCCTGCAGGAAGAAGGGTGTTAGAATACTAAGGTATCCCGCTGAAAAAGACGAAACGGATCTGCAACTGGCCATAGAGGAAGCAATGAAATTGAATCCCCGGATGATCACCTGTGTGGGCATCTTTGGAGACCGTCCCGATCATACGCTGGCGAATTTACAATTGATGCAGGTGCCTGCTAAAGCCGGTATCCATGTCAGATGCCCCTTTGATGGAGGTATTCTCTACGTGATCGATAGCAAACTTGACCTAAAAGGAAGTCCGGGAGACACGGTGTCTTTATTACCTATAACGGAAATGGTCTCGGGAATAACGCTTACTGGCTTTAAGTACTCTCTAACAGACGGAGAAATGGTTCCCGGAATTCCACTTGGAATAAGCAATGTGATGGAGTCAGAAAGAGCTCATATTGAAATTAACAGTGGTATTCTTCTTGTCTTTCACTTGCAAAAGGTTACCAGCGAATAACGGATATGATGGCAGCTATTTTTTTCGTGCGAGTAATTGTTGACATTTATCAGAAGTTCCTGAGAAATAGAATAAGGGGCATCACGAGGCAAATTTGAGCAGCACTTATGCACCATCTCTCAACTGGTAGTAGATGCTTCTTAAGTGCCTCTTTGGGGCAAATAGTGGACATATGTTTGTAAGTGATTCCGTTGAACCGATTATGAGATAGCCATCTTTTTCGAGAACTTCGGCCAGTCTTTTGAAAAGTAATTTCCTGTCTTCTATGCTAAAGTATATTGCCACATTCCGGCAGAATATGATGTCAAACTTTCCTATGGATTTAAAAGGATACATCAGGTTCAATTTTCTGAATGTGCACATCGCCCTGATTTCATCTTTTACCTTCCAGAAGTTTCCTTCCCTTGTAAAATATTCTTGAAGGATACTTTTGGGCAGCCCCCTTTCTATTTCAAACTTGTTGTAGATGCCTCGACTTGCCTGCGCAATTGCACTGTCGGAGATATCGGTACCCAGCAGTCTGATGTTGTATTTGGAAGTGTCTTTAAGGAGTTCTTTAAGAACGATAGCTATACTGTAGATTTCCTGTCCGGTGGAACAACCTGCACTCCATATTCTGATTCTTATCGCAAACAGACCTGAAGATTTCTTGGATCTTTTGTCAATCAGATCAGGGATTATCTTATTTTGAAGCAGATCAAATGGCCCCCTGTCTCTGAAAAATAGTGTTTCATTGGTTGTGATTGCATCGATAACTTTCTGTTCAAGTCTTTTACTGCCATCAGATTTGACTTTTCGGTAAAGTTCTTCATACGATTCACACCCGAGTTCCGCAAGGAGTTTGGAAAATCTGTTTTCGATCAAGTATGTTT
>Ga0164310_10002771_pt1 | contig 10135 bp, 10 predicted proteins | sample GuaBasSedimGuay1_FD_121795 | JGI IMG/M metagenome (GOLD analysis project Ga0164310, IMG submission 121795) | Subseafloor sediment microbial communities from Guaymas Basin, Gulf of California, Mexico - Guay1, Core 4569-9, 0-3 cm | ecosystem: Environmental > Aquatic > Marine > Hydrothermal vents... | reverse complement strand
TAGGTAAGCTCTAAATTTGCATGTTTATAGTCAATTTCATTCCTTATTTCTTTCTTTCAATCCCTCATAGGTAAGCTCTAAATCAATTTTGGCTTGAGCAGAATAAAAATAAAATTATAGCTTTCAATCCCTCATAGGTAAGCTCTAAATTTTGATTTAGAATTGTTCTATCATGCAAGGATTGTGCCCTTTCAATCCCTCATAGGTAAGCTCTAAATGTCTTAAAATAAAGAAATTCAAGCTTGTCTATATACCTTTCAATCCCTCATAGGTAAGCTCTAAATTTGATTTAGAATTGTTCTACCATGCAAGCAACATGCCCTTTCAATCCCTCATAGGTAAGCTCTAAATGGAATACAAAAAAGAAGCATTCAAAAATAATAAATTTTCTTTCAATCCCTCATAGGTAAGCTCTAAATCCATATTCATACAGATAAGAAAGTCATTGAGTTAGAACTTTCAATCCCTCATAGGTAAGCTCTAAATTTAATAAAGCTTATGATGAACAGTTTAAGCGTATAACTTTCAATCCCTCATAGGTAAGCTCTAAATTTGCATGTTTATAGTCAATTTCATTCCTTATTTCTTTCTTTCAATCCCTCATAGGTAAGCTCTAAATTTTGATACCTAAATACCATTTTCCTTCAATACATACCTTTCAATCCCTCATAGGTAAGCTCTAAATTGGGTTGCTTTTATATGCGCCGTTTGCAACTGCGTTCTTTCAATCCCTCATAGGTAAGCTCTAAATTGCGGAGTTGAATTTGTCTGGACCCGGTTATGATTGCCTTTCAATCCCTCATAGGTAAGCTCTAAATTTCTTCAACACTCCGTATCAAGTACCTGAAGTCCGTCTTTCAATCCCTCATAGGTAAGCTCTAAATCAAACCAAAAAATGATTGAAAAAGCAAAAAAAGCTTCTTTCAATCCCTCATAGGTAAGCTCTAAATGTCGTATAATTAAACCTAAGCCTCGCTGTGCTTTAATCTTTCAATCCCTCATAGGTAAGCTCTAAATTTTATATATGTAAACGCCTTTTTCGCAAGTATATAACTTTCAATCCCTCATAGGTAAGCTCTAAATGCATTCCGTGGCGATCTGGTTTCAAAAAACTATGATGCTTTCAATCCCTCATAGGTAAGCTCTAAATTCAAATTCGAACCGGACACTTCGTACAAATACAAATGCTTTCAATCCCTCATAGGTAAGCTCTAAATTCTATTGCATCTTTAAAAGCGCATGCTTCCTCAAGTCTTTCAATCCCTCATAGGTAAGCTCTAAATTAAGCCACTTTTAACAAAAGAGACAGTAGCTGAAGCTCTTTCAATCCCTCATAGGTAAGCTCTAAATATTTTTTCTTCTTCATCTTCTCCATCGTTCTTTTGTCTTTCAATCCCTCATAGGTAAGCTCTAAATTAGTTATCCCACTATTTTATGTGGGAAATACACATTACTTTCAATCCCTCATAGGTAAGCTCTAAATTTGCATGTTTATAATCAATCTCATTCTTAATTTCCCTCTTTCAATCCCTCATAGGTAAGCTCTAAATCCTTAAAACATCTGAAAGAGTTAGACAGGCTTTATGACTTTCAATCCCTCATAGGTAAGCTCTAAATCTTTTTAGCCTCTGCTTCAGCCATTTCCATTAAGTACCTTTCAATCCCTCATAGGTAAGCTCTAAATTCGTCGGATGTACAAAGAAGGTGTTATTGATGAGAAAGCTTTCAATCCCTCATAGGTAAGCTCTAAATTATTCTTTAACTGCTCCATTACCTTTTTTATTTCTTCTTTCAATCCCTCATAGGTAAGCTCTAAATTAGCGGATTTAAGCGTATTAATACATTTATATTTCAGCTTTCAATCCCTCATAGGTAAGCTCTAAATTTACGCCTATTCCTTATTTCCCTATTATTAATCTTCTTTCAATCCCTCATAGGTAAGCTCTAAATAATTTATTGAAGAGTTAAAGCATCTTGGATATACGGCTTTCAATCCCTCATAGGTAAGCTCTAAATAATGCCTCCGCAAGATTACATTAACGATAGAAATCAGCTTTCAATCCCTCATAGGTAAGCTCTAAATCGTCCCGTAAGCGTATGAGCTGCTTGTCCAATCTCAACTTTCAATCCCTCATAGGTAAGCTCTAAATTTGTGAAAAATTGAATTACTCATTTTTTCCCTCCTCTGCTTTCAATCCCTCATAGGTAAGCTCTAAATGCATGCGACATTTATCAAGATGACTTACATATTGCGACTTTCAATCCCTCATAGGTAAGCTCTAAATTCGGCGGCTTTTGCGCAAGCTAGCAGTCGCCTTCCCCTTTCAATCCCTCATAGGTAAGCTCTAAATTGCCCACTTTGCAAATTCACTTGGAAATTCAGCGTGACTTTCAATCCCTCATAGGTAAGCTCTAAATGCAAGAGCTTACCGAAAAAAGTGTAAATTGTCTCAACCTTTCAATCCCTCATAGGTAAGCTCTAAATTTAGACCTTGGGTATGACGAAAAGCATGCTGAAAACCTCACTTTCAATCCCTCATAGGTAAGCTCTAAATGGGTTATTGTTGGTGCAATAAAAGACGCATTCTTAAACTTTCAATCCCTCATAGGTAAGCTCTAAATGAGCGGTCTCTGTGGGAAAAACTATCTTAGATAATTTCTTTCAATCCCTCATAGGTAAGCTCTAAATGGAAGTGGGATTTTCTTTCTTATAAATGGCTGGATTTGACTTTCAATCCCTCATAGGTAAGCTCTAAATGGATGACATTTTGGTTGATATTCTAATAACTTTACTCTTTCAATCCCTCATAGGTAAGCTCTAAATAAAAATAATATATTTATTAAAAGTAAATTAATTATAGCTTTCAATCCCTCATAGGTAAGCTCTAAATGCTTTATTACTATATTCCTTCCATACCTGACCTAATTCTTTCAATCCCTCATAGGTAAGCTCTAAATTTCCTTTGCGATTGGAAAACAAAGTTATTTATCCCACCTTTCAATCCCTCATAGGTAAGCTCTAAATGAGGAAAGAGAAATTCTTCTCCGCATTTGTCAAGTTTACTTTCAATCCCTCATAGGTAAGCTCTAAATCTTAAACATCCCAACATCTAAAAAGAAGTTTGGGTCATCTTTCAATCCCTCATAGGTAAGCTCTAAATAAGCATCCTTTGCTTAGAATCCTCCAAAGTTAAGTCCTTTCAATCCCTCATAGGTAAGCTCTAAATGCTGCATTTTTGCCTGTCTTACATAAAGCGCCTCCAACTTTCAATCCCTCATAGGTAAGCTCTAAATTCTAAACGGACTTTAAATTACCACTTGCGACTACTCGCTTTCAATCCCTCATAGGTAAGCTCTAAATGTTGAAGAAAGGCGACTTGTGCAGATTATACACAATACTTTCAATCCCTCATAGGTAAGCTCTAAATGTACAACAATAACAAGACTTGATACATTCACTTGTGCTTTCAATCCCTCATAGGTAAGCTCTAAATTTATTGATAGAAATTTAAATGAAATTGCTAAACAAATGCTTTCAATCCCTCATAGGTAAGCTCTAAATTTGCTTTATGCGCCGTTTGCGACGGCTCTTGTAAACACTTTCAATCCCTCATAGGTAAGCTCTAAATCTGGTCGTGGAATGGTAGAAACTCCAGTAAATTACAACTTTCAATCCCTCATAGGTAAGCTCTAAATAGCAATGCGCATGCCATTTAACTTAAAAATAAATACCTTTCAATCCCTCATAGGTAAGCTCTAAATCATATGACTCACTGAAAGGATTTGTAAAGAAAAAATTCTTTCAATCCCTCATAGGTAAGCTCTAAATGCTTTGAGAAAGGAATCGATGCAGCAGAAAGATATTTCTTTCAATCCCTCATAGGTAAGCTCTAAATGGAAATAAGAATTGAGTGCTTTCCATACTCAAACCAGCTTTCAATCCCTCATAGGTAAGCTCTAAATAAATAAAAATTGTTCAAATATAACCCACCTTATGCTCTTTCAATCCCTCATAGGTAAGCTCTAAATTGTAGTTATTGCAAGAAAAAAAAGAAATCCTTCTTTCTTTCAATCCCTCATAGGTAAGCTCTAAATAAAGAATGTTGTAAAATATGTTTAAAAAAATTAAATACTTTCAATCCCTCATAGGTAAGCTCTAAATTCTGGTCAAACGTGCTGATTCCCTAGCATCATCTTTCTTTCAATCCCTCATAGGTAAGCTCTAAATTAAGTAATTCACCATCAGAATTGATTACAACAAATTCCTTTCAATCCCTCATAGGTAAGCTCTAAATTAAGTAATTCACCATCAGAATTGATTACAACAAATTCCTTTCAATCCCTCATAGGTAAGCTCTAAATAAATATTGCCCTCTGTGAGAGAATCAAAATCTCTTACTTTCAATCCCTCATAGGTAAGCTCTAAATTTATTGCTTTAAGAGTGCAAACTAAACCACTTAATGTCTTTCAATCCCTCATAGGTAAGCTCTAAATAAACAATGACCAATGAATGGTATAAACAAATTATCGCTTTCAATCCCTCATAGGTAAGCTCTAAATTCTACAAGATTATCCCCCGTTTTTGTCGAAGAAAAAGCTTTCAATCCCTCATAGGTAAGCTCTAAATGCTTGAAGCATATTTTGGCGGGCGGTGTGAATGTTTCTTTCAATCCCTCATAGGTAAGCTCTAAATTTTTCAAGTAAAAAATAAACCCCATAAAGCCATGAAACTTTCAATCCCTCATAGGTAAGCTCTAAATCCAATCCTTTTATTCTCCACTCTGTCACTTCTAGATACTTTCAATCCCTCATAGGTAAGCTCTAAATACGATTTATAAATTTCCTTAGCCGCATCAGCTAGTGTCTTTCAATCCCTCATAGGTAAGCTCTAAATGGCATAACTACCTCCAAAGATTAATAATAGGAAAGCACTTTCAATCCCTCATAGGTAAGCTCTAAATGTGTTATTTAAAGTATTGTCATCAATTACTAGAGATACTTTCAATCCCTCATAGGTAAGCTCTAAATGGAGCAAATTTGACGGAAGTGGCGAGTGCGGTGCCAAACTTTCAATCCCTCATAGGTAAGCTCTAAATCTATCTTATGCACCGTTTACACGAGTTGATATTCGTCTTTCAATCCCTCATAGGTAAGCTCTAAATTTCGTCTAAATTTATCTCATGTCTTGATTCCTCTGCCTTTCAATCCCTCATAGGTAAGCTCTAAATTTGAAAAGAGATAAAAAAGCAATTTTTCAATCAAAATTCTTTCAATCCCTCATAGGTAAGCTCTAAATTTGATTTAGAATTGTTCTATCATGCAAGGATTATGCCCTTTCAATCCCTCATAGGTAAGCTCTAAATCTCTCAAAGCAATAACAAGACATTATGCCACAAAGGCTTTCAATCCCTCATAGGTAAGCTCTAAATCCAGCAATTCGTAGCATCACAAAAATAGCGGACAAACTTTCAATCCCTCATAGGTAAGCTCTAAATACGAATTATTGCTATACAAAATACTTAAAATTCATACTTTCAATCCCTCATAGGTAAGCTCTAAATTTGCATAAGATAAACTAACTGCAACATAAGCAAACACTTTCAATCCCTCATAGGTAAGCTCTAAATTGTCCCGCCTTACTTGAAAAATCTCTATATAATGTTGCTTTCAATCCCTCATAGGTAAGCTCTAAATTGTTACTTTTTGTTTATGGCACTTTAAAGAAAAATGCTTTCAATCCCTCATAGGTAAGCTCTAAATAAATTTAGTCTTTGCCTCGGGGGCAAAGCAAAGACCGCTTTCAATCCCTCATAGGTAAGCTCTAAATCATTTCAAAATCTCCTTTACTCAATTACTTCGTACATATCTTTCAATCCCTCATAGGTAAGCTCTAAATCAATGAAGACCCATTGAACGAATATACATAAAAATACTTTCAATCCCTCATAGGTAAGCTCTAAATTTAGATAAGACTTTGCAGCTTTTTGTGGATAACATTATTCTTTCAATCCCTCATAGGTAAGCTCTAAATGCTTCCCGAGGTCCTCCATCGTCTTCTTAATCCCCGCTTTCAATCCCTCATAGGTAAGCTCTAAATGTATAGGCAAAATCCAAACAGTAATCATAAATCCTTTCTTTCAATCCCTCATAGGTAAGCTCTAAATTAAACCCTTTTACGCACGCAACCCCAAAAATAATTAACTTTCAATCCCTCATAGGTAAGCTCTAAATCAAAAATTTTAAGATAAAAAAAGAAAAAGTAAAAATAGCTTTCAATCCCTCATAGGTAAGCTCTAAATTTAGAAGATTAATAGCAACTGAAGGTGAAAAACATATCTTTCAATCCCTCATAGGTAAGCTCTAAATTTTGCTATTGTATGCAAAAAGTGTGCCAACTTTCAATCCCTCATAGGTAAGCTCTAAATTTATTTTCAGGAGTTGATTTATCAAAACTTTTATGACCTTTCAATCCCTCATAGGTAAGCTCTAAATCCAATAATAAATAATTCTTAGCCGCTGTCTATTCTCTCTTTCAATCCCTCATAGGTAAGCTCTAAATCTGCAAAAGATAATCCTTGAAGCTTGAGCTTAATAACTTCTTTCAATCCCTCATAGGTAAGCTCTAAATGTCAATTTCTGCTTCAGCCTCCGTTACCAATTCCGCTCTTTCAATCCCTCATAGGTAAGCTCTAAATATGAAATAAAGAAAAAGCCCGCTTTTATATTCAAATTCTTTCAATCCCTCATAGGTAAGCTCTAAATCTGCGCAATTTGAGGTCATTCTTGCATACCCTCGGATCTTTCAATCCCTCATAGGTAAGCTCTAAATTTGATTTAGAATTGTTCTACTATGCAAGGATTATGCCCTTTCAATCCCTCATAGGTAAGCTCTAAATTTGATTTAGAATTGTTCTATCATGCAAGGATTATGCCCTTTCAATCCCTCATAGGTAAGCTCTAAATTAATCCAAGTTTCATAAACACCTTTTTTGTTACATTTCTTTCAATCCCTCATAGGTAAGCTCTAAATTATCCATTTTTTTGAATATTAAATAAATTTATTTTTCTTTCAATCCCTCATAGGTAAGCTCTAAATTTTACCAGCATTAGCACAAAAAATATTTGATATATTCTTTCAATCCCTCATAGGTAAGCTCTAAATCAAATGTTTATTTTAATATTTCAGAATTATTTTATGACTTTCAATCCCTCATAGGTAAGCTCTAAATTTAGAAAATAGACAATGTTTTATTATACGTAAACGACAACTTTCAATCCCTCATAGGTAAGCTCTAAATACTGTCAAAACTATTGAGGAATTGGAAAAACATTATGACTTTCAATCCCTCATAGGTAAGCTCTAAATGCTTTTATAGTTTAAGCCTCTACCGCAATTTTGCGCTCTTTCAATCCCTCATAGGTAAGCTCTAAATAAACTAGAAAGGAGGGAGAAATGATTTAAAAAAACACTTTCAATCCCTCATAGGTAAGCTCTAAATTGGCGGATAATGAGTGGTGGAAGGTTTTAAGTGTCATCTTTCAATCCCTCATAGGTAAGCTCTAAATGAATATGGATATGGTAGGTGAAGGGCAGTCAATCATCTTTCAATCCCTCATAGGTAAGCTCTAAATTAATCCTGCATCGAATTATATTACTTGTACGATTGACACTTTCAATCCCTCATAGGTAAGCTCTAAATAAGGTTTTTGAAATTCCTGACTCGCTGATTGACACGACTTTCAATCCCTCATAGGTAAGCTCTAAATACAGATAGGGGCTGCATTGACACAGCCCAGAAGAGGAGCTTTCAATCCCTCATAGGTAAGCTCTAAATAAATATATAGAATACAAGGCAAATTGGGAAGGAATTACTTTCAATCCCTCATAGGTAAGCTCTAAATGTACAAAAAAAGGTTATGTTAGATTAACTTTACCAGCTTTCAATCCCTCATAGGTAAGCTCTAAATATCCAGGAATTGATTATGAAATTTCTTTTGCTTATCACTTTCAATCCCTCATAGGTAAGCTCTAAATGAGAACAATGATTTATAATATTACTAAAGCGAGATCCAACTTTCAATCCCTCATAGGTAAGCTCTAAATTAAAATTATTGACCAGAGGCAAGAGTAATGGCAACAGACTTTCAATCCCTCATAGGTAAGCTCTAAATTGTTTAATATGGACACAGCCTAACAGTGGTTATTATGCTTTCAATCCCTCATAGGTAAGCTCTAAATTATTTAGACATTTATGACCAAGAGGAACAAGAGATTTCTTTCAATCCCTCATAGGTAAGCTCTAAATTCCATTGTCCGAATCTGAAAAACAGCTGGCAATCGAAGCTTTCAATCCCTCATAGGTAAGCTCTAAATACAATGAGTCTTTTGGTGGGAGAGGAAAAAATTAGCTTTCAATCCCTCATAGGTAAGCTCTAAATACCATTGCAACAATTTGCTATTTGCCAACAATGATACTTTCAATCCCTCATAGGTAAGCTCTAAATATTTTAGTTTTGGTACTAAAAACACTAAAAAATTAAACTTTCAATCCCTCATAGGTAAGCTCTAAATGAACTACCTGTAACTCTTGCTTGTAAAGCGAGATAAAACTTTCAATCCCTCATAGGTAAGCTCTAAATACTGTGACGTATTTTTAGTTAATACTATTGGTTCTAGCTTTCAATCCCTCATAGGTAAGCTCTAAATGCTGAACAAGGAAAAATTTTACATTGTGCGAGTTAACTTTCAATCCCTCATAGGTAAGCTCTAAATTTAATGCTAAGCCTAATAATCCTACTCCTAATAAAACCTTTCAATCCCTCATAGGTAAGCTCTAAATAATATTTCTGCAAGCAATTCTACTAAAAAATCATCAAACTTTCAATCCCTCATAGGTAAGCTCTAAATAAATAATCTTTTGTTGGCTGTTCATATATAATAATGTGCTTTCAATCCCTCATAGGTAAGCTCTAAATAAAACAGCAAAATAATCTGTTTGTGAACGTAAATCACTTTCAATCCCTCATAGGTAAGCTCTAAATGTCATAACTGTAGCACATATGGTTATCGCAGAATAAGCTTTCAATCCCTCATAGGTAAGCTCTAAATAAACAGAGCCAGAACTGAAAAAATTGTTGCTTGAAACTTTCAATCCCTCATAGGTAAGCTCTAAATTGGTACTAAATCTGAAAGTCGATTACATCCGATAATACTTTCAATCCCTCATAGGTAAGCTCTAAATTTTTGACGCTCTTCACCTTTTTTCTTTTTGATGACTTCTTTCAATCCCTCATAGGTAAGCTCTAAATGATGATCGGGAATGTAAGCCCCTTCCCCTTTGGTGGCTTTCAATCCCTCATAGGTAAGCTCTAAATCCTGAGAGATTGAATAAAATTTGGCTTGGTTCACCAACTTTCAATCCCTCATAGGTAAGCTCTAAATCTGTCCAAATTCTTGGCCACAATTCCCTCGCTCATCTTTCAATCCCTCATAGGTAAGCTCTAAATCCTGATGAAGTGAAAGACTTACGAGGTTGCTACAAAAACTTTCAATCCCTCATAGGTAAGCTCTAAATTTGTTTGCTGAAAAAGGGTATCAATATCCAGAAGAGGCTTTCAATCCCTCATAGGTAAGCTCTAAATCGGTCCCCAACGTCCAGGGGACATTATTGAATTGACGCTTTCAATCCCTCATAGGTAAGCTCTAAATACGTAAAGATTTGGACTGACCCGAGTGAAAATTATCTTTCAATCCCTCATAGGTAAGCTCTAAATCGTACACGACAATAGCACGCTGGTTTTGTCCAATTGTACTTTCAATCCCTCATAGGTAAGCTCTAAATCTATCTCATAAGTTTGTACTAAATGTTGTAAATCCTCCTTTCAATCCCTCATAGGTAAGCTCTAAATTTTGGTATAGGAGGTGCTTTTACAATTTGTATATATCTTTCAATCCCTCATAGGTAAGCTCTAAATGCGAGCTGTACATTCACTCTCAATATCCCAAACCACCACTTTCAATCCCTCATAGGTAAGCTCTAAATCCATTTTTATATAGGAAATACAAGTGCGTTATTATTAACCACATTTTTAATAAATATAAATTTCGTAACTAAAAATAACAAAGTTTTTCCC
>Ga0164310_10002770_pt1 | contig 10136 bp, 17 predicted proteins | sample GuaBasSedimGuay1_FD_121795 | JGI IMG/M metagenome (GOLD analysis project Ga0164310, IMG submission 121795) | Subseafloor sediment microbial communities from Guaymas Basin, Gulf of California, Mexico - Guay1, Core 4569-9, 0-3 cm | ecosystem: Environmental > Aquatic > Marine > Hydrothermal vents... | reverse complement strand
TCTTCCAGAATATGTATAAATAAAGTTTATATACTTCTTCGTGCTACTTTTACATGGTGTGACGAATGGAGATCGAGAAGGCAACAAGGTACAAGGAAAGGTTTTTCGAGGAGAAAATTAAGGAATTACCTTTAAAGTGGAGGGAAGCCTTGAAAAAAGTTCTTTTACACAGAAACATCAGTAACCTAAACACTAAAACACAGTATCTCCAAGCCGTGCTTAGCTTTTATATAACAACTAAGGTTGAGGGACCTGAGGAGGTTACCAGGGAAGATGTTGAGAAATGGATTGCAAAGATCAGGGAGGAAATGGCTGAGTGGAGTTTCGCAGCTTATGCAGGGAAATTTAAAGCCTTAATGAAAACCTATTTTGAAACAAAAGACTACCCTAAATGCGTTGCATGGATAAAAACACCTTCAAAAACTAGGCTGATAAGGAAAAACAATAAGATGAGAGATAAAATCTTAACAGAAGATGAAATCATGAAACTTGTAAAAGCTGCAAGAGACATTAAGGTTAAAGCGCTAATAATGACAACCTGGGAAGGTGCTTTAAGGCTAGGTGAAGTTTTAAACCTTAGGATCAGAGACTTAGAGTTCACAAGATACGGTGTAAAGGTGAGGATTCTAGGTAAAACAGGTGAAAGAACAATTCTACTTTTCAAATCGCAACCATACATAAAACAATGGTTACAGGTACATCCTTTCCGCAACGATCCAAACGCATATTTGTTTGTTAGTCTTTGGGGAGGAAAATGGAGGCAAATTAACCCCGAAAGCTACACAACATACATAGCTAGATTGGCTAAAAAGGCAGGAATTAAGAAGAGGGTTCACCCACACATGTTGAGACATACAAGGCTAACGGAATTGGCTAAAGTTTTAACTGAGCAAGAACTTAAGATCTTTGCGGGTTGGGAGCCGGATTCAACTATGGCTAGTGTATATGTTCACCTTTCGGGGAGAGATATTGAGAAGGCTTTGCTCAAAAAGGTTGCAGGTGTGAAGGTAGAGGAGGAAGAGGAGAAGAAGCCAAGTAAACTTGAACCTAAAATATGTCCTAGATGCGGTTGGGAAAATGTCCCCGAAGCCTTATACTGTAGTGGTTGTGGACTTGTTTTAGATGAGAGGATGGCCTTCAAAATTAGGGAAGAGGAAGAGGAGAAAACGGAAACAATAGAGAAGCTAGAGAGAGCTTTGAGAAAGCTTGCAAAGGAGAAACCAGAAGTGATAAAAGAGCTGTTAAAAGCTATGGAGAGCTAACTCTTAAATTTCTCAAATATTTTCTCTATTTTTTCGACAATCAAGATCCATCTAGCATATTTCTCCAAATATTTCTTAAGTTCTTTTTCAAATTTTTCTTCTCTCACTCTCACTCACTCCTTTTAACATAGTAAATACAATCTGCATATTTCTCGTAGTTTAACAGGATCTTAAACAAGCTTACATTCCACACTAAACATATCTTCCTGCTATCATCATGTTGGGGCCTTTTCCCTCCACGCATACGGTGATCATCTATCAGGTTTGCACACTTTAAGCATTTAACCACCCTAAACCTTGCCTTACCCGTCTTTTTATCCCTAACCTTTTTCTTAACAGTTATCGTCATTTACCATCTCCCCCACTTATTTCCATCATGTAGAGGATAGAGTGTTTAGGTATCAGGATTTTGCCGTTACTGTTTTCGAGGAGAACATCGTACTTATTGTATCTGTTTGTATGAAGCTTCCCTCGAAGTGTTTCCCCATTAAGCAAGGTTATAACGACCTGCTTATGGTTGAACCTCTCAAAATACCCCTTAGGTTTACTTTTATTTTCCCCTTCTCCAACAACCTTATTTTTAGATCTGTTTTCGGCTTTCATTTCCTCCATGCTCAGATATTTCCCGTATTTCCGAGCTAATTTTTCAAGTCTAGCTTTACTCATTCAAAATTTCCCTCCCAAAATTTTATCTAGGAGTTTTACGAGGAGTTTAAGCTTGGTTTCTCCACATATTGGTTCAAAGTTGTTTGCAGCTAACAGGAGAACAATAAGCTTCAAAAACCGGTTATTCTCAACAAATCTTAAGATTTCATCCCGGTTCATTTTCTCCTCCTTCCTCTCCATAGATTTCCATGTATTTCTCCTTAGTGTAAATAAATGGCCATTTAACAACAAATTTATCCTTGTTTTTCATAACTATGGATCTAACTATGTTTTCAGGTAATTTAACAAAATGCGACAACCCCTCAATATGTAGTTCCCCTCCTTTTTCCTTCAAAACCCTGTAAACACATTCTGGTGACATTTCACAAACGTGGTTTATAACTTGGTGTTCACCGTGGAGCCGGGTTTGTCCAACTACCTGTTGTGGCTCCTGAGTTGGACATTTCTTAATTGGCCGGCTCTGAGTTGGCCGTTCAACTGATGTCCAACTCTCATCCTTTATAGCATGGTTGGACAAACCCGACCCTACGGTGGAACACATATTATTAAACCCATTTTTTAACTGTTTATCTCCTAGCTTATTTAGTAGTTCTCTGGCTTCTCTCATCATTTCCTCAATCATTTCTTTTGTAGATTTAATTTCTGTGAAAATTCCAGCTTCCTTGTTTTTTATTTCCTCTAAAGAGTAAAGTAAAGTGTAGAACTTAGGTTTTCCTCTTCCCCCTTCACTACTAAGATAACCGGCCTTCTCCCAGGAGTTCAAATATCTCCTAATAGTTCTCTCACTTTTCCCAAGTCTCCTAGCAAGTTCTTCTCTATTTTCCTTTGTTATTGTTTCTCCTTTCTGAGTTATGCCTAGTTCCTCAAGTTTTTGAATAAGCATCCTGGCACGTTTATCTAACTCTAAAAACATTGAGGTTAATGGCTCACTTACTAATTCAATTGCCTTTAAAGTGTAGTAGGGATCTGCAACAACAAGCTTTTTACCGTTTACCTCAAATCCAAGCTTCTTTTGAAGCAGAAAATGATAGCAATAAATTAAAGCGTAAATTTTATCGTAATCTCCTCTAACCCTTAGTTTTTCGGTTCTAAGCAACGTGGTTAATGTTTTGGGGAATGGAACAATAACCGTGCAGGGTTCTAGAAGTTCAACAATTTTCCTTAAAATCTTTTCAGCTCTCTCTTTACTTGTCTCATCTATGACACCTAGTTTCTTACGGTTCTCCTCTTCTATCATCCTAGCCTTCGCTTCCAGGATTCGTTTTGTTTGTTCCTCACTTTCATCCGGGTTAATGATCCAAGCTCTGCGTTCAAACTGCGAATCAAGATCAACCCTAGTTGTACCTGTGATAACTGTTATTGGAGGTATTTTCTTGGATTCCGTTGTGAATCTTCCATTTTCGTTTCTAACCGTATATTCAACTGTGTAGCCTTGATCGTCTGCTGAAAGAAACTTTAAAGTTGAAACTCCATACTTCTCTTCATCCATCTTACCTATTTCCTTAAGCCTTAAAACCTCGTATTGAGATAGGTTTGTGTAATCTAAAGCGTGCTCCGTGAATCTTCCAACATCTTTAACATTAAAGAAATCAGCTATTTTCATTAAAGTTGATTTTCCAGCTCCAGGTTCCCCTTTCAATAAAATTATTTGTTTTAACTTAGGATCATTGATCTTACCTGATAAAAGCAATGTGAAAATTATTTGTTTGTTTTCATCTTCCCCAACTATTCCAATATCTTCTAAAAGCTTTTTAATCTCCTCTAGTGGATCATCTGAAGTTAAAATTCTTTCAGCTTCCTTTTCAACGGTGATATCTATGATTGTGTTTTCTTTATTTGTTTCCTCTTCTTTTAATTTTTTTCCTACGTTTTTTGATTCCTCTTCTTCCTTGCTTTTTCTCTCCTTAAAATATGGGCAAACCTTATGACACCATCTTGTTTTACTGAGCCTTCCACATCCGAAAGCATACCTGTGACTTACAACCGATTTTACAACATTCTTAAGCTCTCTTTCATCTAACGGTGGCTTATTTTTCTTGTTCCATTTTCTCAGCTCTTTTAGAATTTCTTTAGGTGATTTTCCCCTGTTATAATAATATCTAGCTAAATCAAATGCTCTCTCGTTTCTTTCCCCCTCCTCTACACCTTCCTCCAAGATCAACTTGATACAGTAAGGTTTTTTCCTATCAAGTTTGATTGGATGGGTTTCTTCAAACTCTTCTTCTTCAAGTGGTTTGTTGGAGAAAAGCTTTTTCAGCTGGTAAGTTAATTGATCGGGGTTGTCAATTAGCTTTGGCTCCTTCACACTACTGATAATCTTATACTGTTTCCCACTTGGATGTATGCTTGGGGCTGCTACAACATAGCTTCCCTCACCCTTAACAGTAACCTCATTTGATATCTGTATTATTTCAACCGGTTTTTTGGCCTTAAAATAAACATGGTAACCTCTACCGGTCTTAACGGCAAGAGTAGAGTTTAACAGTTTCTCCTTGTCTTGAAAAGCCTTGTTGAAAACCTCCTCATTATCGAAATCCAAAACGAAAAGATTACCTGATATTTTGCCACATATAATTGCAACATTAACGGCCTTGTCTTTAAACCACTTTTCCAACTCTTCCTCGGTTGCCTTCCTTTCTTGATATTCCTTCCATTTGAGGAATGGCTCTTTACTCTTAAACTTCAAGGGGAAAATATTAAAACCTAGTTTACGGTATAATTGTACATGGGGCCACAGTTCCTCAATATATTCCCTGTATGTTTTTTCTTCACTTGTCATTTTCTTTTTTACTCCTTTCTTTTTGCTTCAGGTTTTTTAGGGGACATTTATCGGTCATGTAAAACCCACAGATACTGCCGTTTTTTATGCAAGGCTCAAACAAACATTTAACAACCTTATCATCGATTTTGGGCCGAAATCTTAAAACGTAACCCTTATGAACAAGTTCATAACGGTTATCCGTGAAGTTTACATCAGTTTTTTTCTCCCTTGTTTCGTTTGATTCCATTTTTTTCTCCTCTCTATTTTTTATTCTAATAACCTGTCAATCAGCTTCTTTTTCTCAGGATCCTTTAAGATGTGCTTTTTATCCTCAGGTATGATTAGAAGTAGGCTGTCATAGAGAATAATGACTCTTTTACCGGGATGAAGGTCGTGGTATTTCCTATAATCTGGTGGAATTGCAATAACTCCTGAAGTTCCATGTTTCATTATTTTCCTTTCAGTCTTTGCCGGCATTTCATACACCTATATAGTCTTATCGAAAGTCTTATATATTCTTTCTGGCATGATGGAATATATCAAAAATGATACTATCAAAAACGATATATAGGAAGGTGATATAATCATGTGGCCCTTATCGAACCGGCAGAAACAAATCTTAAAATTGCTAGCGGAACAAGGACCTCAAAACATCTATCAAATAAGCAAAAAACTAAACGTAGAGTATTCGGTTGCACATGTAAACGTGAAGAAACTTGAAAAACAAGGAACCGTGAAACTTCTGAAAACGGTTGATTCACAGAAAGGGGGGAAAGCAAAAATATATGGTTTAACCCTCGCAGGCCTATGCAGAGCTTTAACACAGATACCTGAACTATGGAATAAAATAGACAACATCCTGGATAAGTGGGTAAACCTGGAACCCTTGATATTCGGCAAATGGAAGTACCTTAGAAGTAAAGGTCCAAGTGAAGACTTAATTAAATCATTAAAAGAAGCCGTAAAGGAAACAGCTAACAGAGAGATTAGAGATGAAAAGAATAAAATCATAGCTGACGGCTATCATCCTCAAAAATTCTTCAGACAAGATTTTTTTAACAGTCTTTTTGATTTCATTCCCCGATTTCAAACCGAAATATGGATCGAGATTATAAGGGGGGATGAGGAGCTCAAAGAATGGGCAATAAAAGAAACCCGGAGAAACATTGACTATTTTAAAACAATGCTTTACTGGTTTAAAGAAGTGGAAAAAGCTTTGAAAGGAGGGAAATTCAGGGGATGGAAAGGATATATGAAAAATCCAGATTGAAATCTATTTAAAAAAGGCATAATTACATGTGGAAACCTATCTTTTTTCAATTACACTTCTTCTTCTCAGTTAATATCTAGCGCTCAATATTTTGCTTAGCTACTTAATATTTTCAGCTAAACTTCAACAAAAAAGAGGAAGATGGAAAAAACTTCATTCGGTTTTTTACCCTTTTTTTAAGGGTTTAAAGGCCGTTTAAAACTTGCTTCCAAAGACGCCTAGCCACACATGTAAGTTATGGTCCACATGTTTCAACCGAGGGTGAACCTCTTCCAAAAACGTTTAAAACCGTGAAAAAAGCGTTAAACAAGTTTTCCGCGGTAGAAACATAGATGGAAAAATTTCCATGTTAAATTTGAACCTTAAGCACACATGTTAACATCAAAGATAAAGCAAAGATCGAAAAGAAAACTCTATGTGACACATGGGGAAAACCGTTAAACCTTGTTTAAACCATGTGAGCCATGTTTAAGCCATGTGGACCACAGCCACATAAAAGCAAACACAATCAACCGGAAAAAAACAACGCGTTTCATATTGTGTAGCTTGAATAAGATACTAGGTAAACCTTAAATCCACATGGAGAAGAAGCAAAAACTATAAATATACAGCTATCCACGTTTACACAAATGTTTTCTAAGACTTCCTTCTGGAAACAAACATCCACAGCCACGCGTTACAAATATGAAAACCATGTAGCACGTAGAACAGCAAACACAGCAATTTCTAGCTAAGTTCAACACACATCAAAGTGTAAAATAAAATGCAGATAAACTTTACAACTGTAAACTTCGACACCCGTCGAACAAACAAAACGGTACCCCACCCCCATGAAACTTAAACGAACGACCGGCCGACCGACCGAACATTAAAGTTGCAGGGCTCTGTGGTTGGGGTTCGACACTCGCCGAACTCGTCGTTTGTCGAAGTTTTTGGGGTTTAAAGATGTTTTTTTCGAGAGGGGCTTTATTTTCTTGCCAAGGTTTTTCCGGCATGTTTTTAAAAATTTATGCGGGGGTTTAGTTTCAAGTTTTGATGTTTTCAGTTGGTTTTGCAGCTTTTTTTAACGTGTGTTTGGTTGCTGCTGAAATTTTAAACCCGGGTTTTACCGTGTTGCTATGGGGCTGTCACCCTGCTGTTATGTGTGTCTTGCTTATGTGGTTGGGTAAAACTTTTAGGATGTTTAAAAGTAGTTTTGCATGTGGATATGGGTTTGAAACCGAAATGTGCATGGTTTTTAAGGTGTTTAAAATGGTTAGGGTTAAGTTAACTTCGGGGGAAATAGTTAGGTTGATTAATCTCCTCGAAAAAACAGATTTTACAAGGGAAGAAGACCGTAGGTTTGCGTATGAGATGTCGAAGAAGCTTATGAAAGCCTTGAGGAACTCGGCTGCAAGTAAAGCAAAGTACAAGAGTCTGTTAGCTAAGGGGGTTGCTACAGGCTACTTTAACTTTGAAAGAAAACTTTGAATTTTTAATCGTTTGTCGGCTGCTCGTATATGTAGTATTTTCCGAGTGCTTCTTTGAAGCCTATTTGTTCAAGTATTGCTCTGAGCTCCGGTGTTGGTTTTTCCACAGCTATGAAATGGTATATGTTTCCGGGTTGAACATCCTTGCTGTAGGCCTCTATTTCGTAGCTTTTCTCCGTGACCTCGCTTTCTTCTCCCTCTTTCTCAACTGTTATTTTAAGTCTTAAAACAGGTTTGGTTGGTTTTTCAACCTCTACTTTAACCTCTTCTTTCTCTACAATTACTCCTGACATTTAACATCACCTTCAAGTCATTACTTCGGCAAACGTCGAATATAAACGTTTCCACCGTTAACCCCCCACCTAGAGGGCGTAAAAATAGTTTTTGGAAAAACAAGCGTGGAAGAACAAGCATGGAAAAACGTGGTTACAGGTAACCTTGTTATGCACGTTCACGGTATCCTTGTATTAATTTCTTTTCTCTTTTTTTCAATCCACATTTTAAGGGCTTCTTCAACGGCTATTTTCAAGGCTCCCTTCCTGGTTCCATAAACATCGATTACCAGATGTCTAAGTTGTTTTTCAAGTTCATCATCGATTTCAACGGTTATTTTACCCATTTGCATACCTCCATTAACATGTTGTTACATCGAATAGTTTATATGGTTTTTCAGTTCTTACATAATTACATAAATACATAAGGAGGTAGATATGGTGAGTAAAGTAGGTGAAATGAACGAGGTTAAGGAAGTAAGTAAATCCGTTAAAATCGGGAACACAGTTTACCAAGTGAAAATATCTGAGAAAGAAGTTTCAGCTAAGGAGATTGTTTACCCTAACCCTCCCTACGGAAACAATTGGGGAAACGAATACGTTGTAGATCTAAGTTATCGAAGCAAAAGATGGGTTAAGCTGTACATTTATTCTTGGAACTACGGGTGGGCCTGTAGAGGCCACGGCATGACCGATTCATGGGTTTCAAGTGTCGGATACGTTAAGAGAGAGGAAGCCACGAGGTTTGTTGAGAAAATTAGGGAGGAGTTGGAGAAAGCTGAAAACGATACACCTGACGTTAAACAAGTTTTCTCAATGATCTACAGCTATGTCAGGGATAAAGTAGGTGGAGAAGGGTAGTTGTAGGTGTTGAACATGGATGTAAACAAGCTATGGGAGAAAATAGGTGCAGTAGGTGAAGTAATACACTATTTCATACCTATACATAGCTCTGATTTCAGGGAGACATGTAGAAAACTAGGGAAAAAACGGATAAAAGTCACAGATAAGTATGAAGAGTGGTTTGAAGACGTTGAAGACTTCATTAAACGTTTTACCCATGGAACCTACGATTTTGGTTTTCACCTATTCTACCGTAGACTTGTCGCAATAGATCTATTCGGCCTGCTGATAATCGAAGATGAAGAGTTGAACAGGTATTACAGGGAGAAGTTTAAAAAAATACGTAAAATACCTCCAACAATAGCAATCTAACAGTTTTCACTCTTTTTATTTATGTTTAACGGTTTTAAAGGGGGTTTGGTGGAAATGGTTAAACGTATATTGTGGATTTCAAGACATGCACCTTTAATTAAACAGAAAGAAGAGTTAGAGAAAATTTTCGGCAAGTGTTTAATCATACAATACGGTGAGAAGATCCGGGATGTGGACCACGTCTTGGAGCTTATTAGACAATATGATCCAAATGAAATAGTGTGTGTGCTGCCTTTAACAATTATATCGCAGCTCCTTGAAAGAAAGATACATCCTATATGGGCTGAAATGAAACTATTACATGTATGTGAATCGGAGAAATGCCCTGAATACAGGTTTACAAGTGATTGGATAGATCCCTCATCGAGGAGACATTTCCGTTTCGTGAAATTTAAAAGAATAGTTAAGTTGGAGCTTGTTTTTCAGGAACTTTAAAGGAGGCCGACAACTTGAAAGATGCCGAGAAGAGGAAGTTGTTGGAAAAAAGATTGAAAGAAGTTAGGGAGGATGTTAGTCTTTCAATTTTAGATTTAGTTGAAGTCTATAAAAAGTTTGGAGGGGGAAAAAATGAAGAAAGTTCCTAAAAAGAAGATCCCAAAGGTTTTAGAGTATCTAACCGATATTAGAAAAGTTCTGTATGATGCCAGGGAGAAAGTAGAGAGCTTATCTAAGCAGATGTATAGTGATACAGGGTATCGAAGTTACTATGTTGACCATGCAATCTTCCTTTTTTCTTTATGCTTAGAAGATCTGAGAGAAGAGAAAGTTAAACTAGAAGAGAGGTTGAAGAAGAAGCGTAAAAAAACGTTTTGAGGGGAGGTTTTAAAGACGAAAGGCTGGGAGGAATTCGAAAGGAAAATTTACAAGGAGTTTTTAAACGAGGGCTTTAAAACTAGGTTGACAAGTAAGTTGAGGGGGGGTTTTGGAGATGTTGAAACCCTTGACCTCTTAGTTGAATGCACCTATCTTAAAAATAGCGGTGTTATAAGGATCGGTAAGCATAAGGTTGAAAGAACTGTAAAATATGGTGAAAAAAGAGGAAAAATCCCTCTACTTGTCATTGGAATAAAAAACACCGGGGAAAAATATGTAATTTTAAGGTTTAACGACTTCATGAGGTTTTACAAGGCCTATGAAAAATGTAAAAGGCTTGAAGAAACCTTTTCTTTTGTGGAGTCTATGGTGAGTGGAGTATATGACTTTAAGTTGTACTCTTCCAGA
>Ga0164310_10002769_pt1 | contig 10136 bp, 4 predicted proteins | sample GuaBasSedimGuay1_FD_121795 | JGI IMG/M metagenome (GOLD analysis project Ga0164310, IMG submission 121795) | Subseafloor sediment microbial communities from Guaymas Basin, Gulf of California, Mexico - Guay1, Core 4569-9, 0-3 cm | ecosystem: Environmental > Aquatic > Marine > Hydrothermal vents >... | reverse complement strand
GCAGCGGCGATATTCGCGGAACTGGCAGAGGGTTTTGGCCTGGCTCCGGCGATGGAAATATCAGCGATAGGCTATGGAGCGGGCACGCGTCGCTTCGCCAACCTGCCAAACGCGCTGCGGGTAATCCTCGGCAGTCCCAGCTCCGCAGGCCAGGGGGACACCGTCATCGAGCTGGCAGCGAACGTCGACGACTGCACGGGCGAGGTGCTCGGAGCTGCTATCGAGAAGCTCATAGCTGCAGGCTGTCTCGACGCCTGGGCCAGCCCGGTGTTCACCAAAAAATCTCGCCCAGCCTGGCTTCTCTGCGCTCTGTGCAACCCAGCTGACCAGGCCCAGACCCAGCGAATAATTTTCACCGAGACCACAACGCTTGGCATCCGCCGACGCGAAGTCAGCCGAGCCAAGCTCACCCGGTCTATCGAAACGGTCGAGACGGCGTTTGGGCCTATCCGCGTCAAGTTGGGTTGGCTTGACGGCAGGGCGATAACCGCTTCGCCGGAGTTCGCTGACTGCCAAGCTTCTGCTGATGCACATCATGTCGCAGTGCGAGAAGTTATCTCCGCTGCCCGCCAAGCCCAGGCTGGGGGGGTAGGCTGATGGCTATTGTGATGACGATATTGGCTGGGCTTATCACGCTGATTTGGGTGTCGCGACACATTCAGCTGGAGCTTGAGCGGCGAAATGGTTTTGAGCTTACCGAGGACTACCCATGCCCAGCTGGCGAGATTGGGAAAATCAGCGTGCTTATCGCAGCTAAGGACGAGCAGGCCAACATCGCTCCGTGCATCGAAACCCTGCTTGTGCAGGACTATCCGAACCTGGAAATTATCGTCTGCAACGACCGCAGCGACGACGCTACCGGCGAGATTATCCACAAGTTCGCTGCAGCTGATTCGCGCGTCCAGGCGATAGACGTCGCTGAGCTGCCCCCGGGGTGGAAGGGCAAGAATCACGCGATGCACCTGGCGTCGCAATTGGCGACGGGCGATTATTTGTTGTGCATCGACGCGGACTGCAAACAGCTCTCGCCGCGGAGCCTAGCTGTAGCGATGCAGTTGATGGCTGACCGCCAGGCTGGGCTGTTGTGCCTGTTGCCGAACCTGGAAATGAAGGGGTTTTGGGAGAACGTCGTTCAGCCCGTCGGCAGTGGGATACTGATGGTTTGGTTCGACCCGAAAAAAGTCAACAACCCCCGCAAGCCTCACGCCTATGCCAACGGCGCGTTCATGTTGTTTCGGCGGGACGTGTACGACGCCATCGGAGGCCATGGTGCCATCAGCGACACCATGCAGGAAGACATGGCTATCGCTGGGCTGGTCAAACAACGACAACTGGGCCTGAGCGTCGCCCGCAGCAATGGACTTTACAACGTCCGCATGTACACCACCTTCGCCCAGACGATGCAAGGCTGGACGCGGATTTTCTTCGGCTCGTTTCCAAGCCTGCCCAGACTGACGCTCTCGCTGGTGCTGATTTTAATGGTAGGATTGTTTCCGTATCTCGCTGTAACGACGGGCCTGTCGCTGGGCGGGAACGATCGATGGTGGCAGGCGTGCGGGGTGCTGGGCGTGGTAGCGGTGGTACTGCAGCTGACCCTCATGGCCAGGTTTTACAGGCTAATTCGCGTGCGGTGGGAATTGTTCTGGACATACCCCATGGGAATTTTGCTGACGGCATGGACGATTATCCAAGCCATGCTAAAACACCTCCCCGGCGCGAAAATCACCTGGAAAGGCACAGCATACAGCCAACGGTAACAAACGGAGTTTTTTGGCGGAACAGTAAGCTCGTGTGCAAGATTTTATTTCGGATTTCGGATTGTGGATTTCGGATTGGGCTTAATCCGAAATCAAAAATCAAAAACCCGAAATCGAAAACCTCTCGCCCGACAATCATCTTGAAAACTCACTTGGCGTGTGATACAAAAACGCTATTAAAAGGCCCGGGTCGCTCTGCGCCCTTGCCTATGTCATCTTATGGTGAATATCTGGAGAATGAACGTGCGAAATAAAAACAAACGTATTGGGGTCGTAGCGGGGCAGCTGATTTGCCTTGGTGTTGTCCTCTCGTTGATAGGCTGTTCGGACGCTGCCAAGCGAGCAGCTGGGCGAAATATCCAGAAGGCTACCGCACAGGCGACCGCGCTTTACGCCCAGGCTAATAGTTTGCTTGGTCAAGCCCAGCTGGCTGTTGACGGGAAGCCTCAACCTGCTGCGGAACAGTCGCTGGACCCAGCTATTCTCAAATTGCTAAGTCAAGCTGAGGCTGTGCTGACGACGGCGCTGAAGGAAAATTATCAAGGCCGACCCGACGACGCTGTCCCTCAAGCTGACGTCGCCCTGGCTAAGATGACCCTCGGCGAGGTGCGGAATCTGCAAGGTCAATGTCATGCAAACTCAGCCAGGCTGGCTTTACGACGGGCAGCGGCGTCGCTGAACAAAGCGAAGGAACAGCTGGACCAGGCCCAGCGAAGCAATAGCTTTGTCCAGGCTTTCGATTTGCGAGTTCGCAACGCCAAGCAAACCCTGCAAGACCTCGATGCCCAAGCCCAGGCGATTGACAAGGACAAAGCTACCATTGCTGCGGAGAAAACCAAGCTGGCTGGGGACATCGCGCAAGGTCAATCCGCTATCGCCAAGTTGAACAAAACGATAGACGCTGACGGTGCCCAGGCTAGTTCGTTGCGGAAGGACAGTTCGCTGTCGACCGGCGAAGCCAGCTTGGCAAAACTCGATGCCGCATTGAAAATCGAGGAGGGCATTCGCACGGACAGAGTGAAAATCGCGAAGATTCAAGACCGGGTTCGTGGGCTAAAAGGGCAGAGGGATTATTGCGACTATCAGCTAAGTCAAGCTGATCATAAGCTCTCGCAGATCGCAGCCAATCGTAAAAATTGCAAGTTCACCGCCTCGCGCGATGCGGAGTTTCTCCGCGTCCAGGCTGGGGAGGTAACTGCGTTGTGGAAGCTAGCCAGCGAGGCCCAGGCCCAGGCGGGGCGTGCGTGCAGCGAAGCTCTAGGCTTGGCGGGCTTGGCTCGGGATGCGTGGAATTCCGCTGGGGAAGAGCTAAGACAAGCTGGTCGGCTGGGGTCGGACAAGCAGGCGACGATTCTCTCTGTCAACAGCGAGTCCAAAGCTTTGGCTTCAGCTATGGAGATGACCTTGTGGGACATGAATCGCCGAGTCGACCGGTTTGTCAAGCAAGCTGAAGCTCTGTGGGGTCAGCTTCACGCAGCCAAGCCTGCTGAGTCCGTCGATAAGTCTTTGAAGACTTTTCTCGACCGCACCGCCAGCAGCGCACAGGACGCCCTGGCCCAGAGCAAAGCAGCTTTGACTTTGCGAACCCAAGCCAGCCAAGCCAGCCCGCCAGCCCGACGGTGGTATTATCAGCGAGACCTTATAGGTGCGTATGTCCGCTGTTCCCAGTCGCTCGATGCAGCAGGTCAGCCTGACCAGGCCAAAGCAATGCTGAGCAAGGCTCGCGAACTCGTCGGGCAAATCGAACGCCAGGCAAAACAGGCTGGGCAGGGAGACTCGATAGCCCAGTTGAAAAAACTAACCGGCATAAAAACGGAAAAACCAGTAGCGCCAGCAGCAGTGCCAGCAAAGCCGATAACGCCGAAAAAAAAACACAGCGAATGACGAATGACGAAACCAGAATGGCGAATCAATAACGAAGTTCGAATGACGAAAAAAAAATTCGTGTCATTCGTTTTTAATTCGTACCATTCGTGTTTTGCTGTTTTTTTTTGCTGTTACTGATTACTGCAGGCTGATTACTGACAACTTTTCACACAAGTCGAAAGCTGGCGATGCGAAAGTATAAAAATAAAGCTATTGCCGAACTTTCCGGCGAGTTGTGTTCAGGCCTGCCCAGGTTGCGGAAGGGGTTTCTCGACGCAGCGGAGGACTTGCTGCAGCTGACCAACCCGGGCCAGGCGTATCCTTATGAGTTCGTGGTTTTTAGGCTGACCGGTTATCGGCCCAAGCCAGGCCCGGGGCGAGTCTTCGACGGCAAGGGGCTTGGGGGCGACCTGCGGGTGCTGATGCTCGACCTCTCCGATAGCTTTGAGCTGCACACGAGCGACTATAGTGAGAAGGTTTACGACACGGCTGCGATGGCTCGGCGGTTCGATGTGTCCACCAAAACCATCCAGCGATGGAGGCTAAGAGGCCTGCCCGCCCGGCGACTGATCTTCCCCGACGGCAAGCGACGCATAGGCTTTCTCGACAGCTCCGTCGAGTGGTTCCTGCACGACCACCGGGCTGACGTGCAGCGGTCGATGAAATTCTCGCAACTCTCACCAGCTGAGCGAGACAAAATCATCGCCCGAGCCAGGCGCATGGCTACTTTTGCAAACTGCAGCCTAATCGAGATCGCCCGCAGACTAGCCCGGCGAACAGGCAGAGCTGTCGAAACCATACGATACACCATACGCAAACACGACGCGGAATTTCCGGATAAAGCAATCTTCCCTCATCTGCTCAGCTCGGTCGGCAACCAGGAAAAAAGGCTGATCTATCGCAGCTTCCTGCGGGGCGAGTCTGTGGGCAAGCTCGCCCAGCGATATCGTCGCACGCGCGGCAGCATTTATCGCATCGTCAACGAGATGCGGGCACATCAGCTATTGGAACAGCCCGTGTCGTTCGTCTACAACGAATGTTTCGAAACCAAGGGTGCCGAGGAAGCTATCTTCGCCGAGTCAGCTGACGCGGACCAGGCCAAGGCGGCGAAAAAAGTCAAAGCTCCCGCTGACCTCCCGCCATATCTCAAAACCCTCTACGACGTGCCGCTGTTGTCGGTCAAGCAGGAATATCAGCTGTTCTGCCGATACAATTTTCTCAAGTTCAAAGCTGACAAGTGTCGCAAGCAAATCGACCCCAAGCATCCCCTAGCCAAGCAGATCAAAGACGTCGAGTCGCTCCTGCTCCAGGCCAACGTTCTCAAGAACCATATCGTCCGGGCGAATCTCCGCCTGGTCGTTTCCATCGCCAAGAGGCACCTCCGAGGCCCGCTGAACCTCTTCGAACTTATCAGCGACGGAAATATCTCGCTCATGCGGGCGGTGGAAAAGTTCGACTTCGCGCGAGGCTTTCGCTTCAGCACATATGCCTCGTGGGCTATCATGCGAAACTTCGCCCGCTCGGTGCCCAAGGAGCGATATCGTCTCGACCGGTTCGCGACGGGCAACGAGGAGATACTCGATATCGCAGCTGGGCTTAGAAGCTACGACCCGCGGGAGAGCAACTCCGCTGAGATGCGCGAAACCATCGACGTGCTGATGCAGCACCTCACCCCGCGAGAGCGGACGATTCTGACCGAGCATTATGGCTTGGACGAAGCGGGGCGCACCAAAACTTTCGATCAGCTAGGCAAGAGACTGGGGATTTCCAAAGAGCGCGTCCGACAAATAGAGATCCAAGCCCTGGAAAAACTCCGCGAAATCTCCGACGCAAGAGAAAATATATAACACTCCCTACTTGCCTAAAAACAGATATACCACGAATGACACGAATTAAAACGAATAGCACGAATTTGTTTTGAAAAAGTAATTAGCCCGGGTGCCGCCAGCTCTCAAGCCGGGTGCCGTGGTTGCGGTGGTTGCAACCACGTTGGATGGCCGCGTGGTTGCAAACACCGCAACCACGGCACCCATATCTATGGCTTATTCATCTCATCGAACGTGGCTAGTATTCGCTGCAGCAGTTCCTCGCGAAAGCCTGGTCTGGGGGTAATGTCCACACGCAGCTTGCGGATTAAATCGACGAGCCATTGTTCATCTTCATGGAACGCATCGTTTTCCTCCGCCGGCGAATCCTCGTCCGAAATAATGCCCATGACAAGTCCCAAAAAACAGGCCTGGGCTCGGTCGAGGTGTCTGAACGCGTCGAGCATTCGCTGGGCCTGGCTGGAGGCTATGTTGTCCTGGATGGATTTTGGCGGCACGAGCTGGGACATCTGTTGGCTGTAGTATGTCCAAATTGGATGTATCACTGTCGTGATTTTTTCGACCGCTGTTGACTTTTCTGACATAACTCGCTCCCTGTCCGCATAAAAAAAAGCGGGGTCCAGTATCCGACGGAATCCCTGTGACAGGACGCCCGCAAGAGCGCTTCAACACAGTTCATCCGCCGGACACCGGACCCCGCGCATTGGCGGGACCGGATCCGACGTGCCGCCCCATTGAAACTCCCAGCTTTCGCTGGGCTTGCGGTTTCCTGTCAGGGCGACAAATTTTACATATAATCAAATTGTCAGAACTGATTTTACATAACTCCACGATTTACGTCAACCCGTTCCATACCATTAACTCGTCCAATGACCGACCGGATTTTCTGGCGGGGTTTCCTGCCTTTCAAACAAGCAGCCCTGAAAGGCATTCTTACCCCGCCCCCTTTCCATGTCTCGCACTCTGCTAATGTCAACTCGAAGGATTTTGCTTGACCAGCCGGGGTTTTCTGGTCAGAATGCTACGCTCCCCACGATGGGGAATCCCTGCGCAGCGGAGTTGTAAGCCGATGCGACGAAAATGTTCGACAGGGAAAATTTGGGATTTTGAGCAAGGTCTTGACTCGTCAGCTGACGGGCCACAGTGAAATGGTGTGAAATAATGAGTGCAAAATACCTGCCGTTAAAGTTCGCGTTTGTCGCTATTCTCGTTTTGGTTTGTCTGGGCAGCCTGTTTTACGGCAATGGTCTAAAGCAAGGCCAGGACATCGCGGGCGGCTATAGTATGGTCTTTCAGGTTCGCAACGACGAGGGCAGAAGCGACCTGGTCGAGCGGATTATCGCTGTGCTGAAAAAGCGTATCGACCCGTCAGGCCTGAGTTCGCTGGAATGGCGCCCGCTGCAGAACGACCGGTTCGAGGTGCGTATGCCCGCAGCTTCGCCCGAGTCCCAAGCTATGCGCAATTCGTATCTCAAAGCTCGCGACGATCTGCTGGCTACCAATATCGAACGAAGCGACATCCGCACGCTGTTGCCCATGAGCGCGGAGCAACGCGCTGAGGCTATCGGGAAACTCACGGGCGGGGACAAAGACTGGGCTAAGAGCGTCGCGCAGCTGTTGGCGACGATGGACAAGTTGCACAAGGCGGAAGCTAGTCTGCAGGCTGCCAAGGCGAAAATCGCTGCTGCCAAGTCGCCCTCGACAAACGCTCTGCGGGCGATGCAAAAGGAACTCCTCTCCGCGGAAGCTGGGCGGAACTCCGTCAATACCGAATACCGCGGGCTGTTCGCAAAAGTTCGCAAGGGCAATGTCAGCCCGCACCTGCTTATGAGCGTCCTGAAAATTTTCAACCAGGCTAACTCCCAGGGCGACAAGGACGAGAAGAAAGCTATCCTGGCGGTCTACAAACAGCGGGTTACCGAGCTGTGCGAACAATATCCCTCGCGGGAAAAACCCATTCAGCTGGTCGCGACGCTTTACGAAAAGTGGTCGAAAATCCGTAGGCCTTTGGAAGACCCCGCCGACCTCAAGCGGATGATAAAAAAGGCGGGCGTGCTGGAGTTCCGCATTGCGCCCAAGGCTGGGGCACAGGCTGTAACCGACGCCCAGCTGCAGAAATACAAAACCAGCCTGAAGACCGATGGCCCGGAGGCTTTGCGGATAGAAGGTGCTCCCCACGCGTGGTATCCCGTCCATGGCGACGGCGAGGGCTATGGCAGCTTGCTCACCGCGACCGACCGCATCGGCAAACTTTATATGCTGCTGAGCAACAAGCCTGCTGAGCGAATGGTCCAGGCCCGCGGCGACGAAGTCCGCTGGAGCCTGGCCAGTGCACGGGTCGGCAGCGACCAGTATGGCAGCCCGGCTGTGGACTTCCAATTCGACGAAGCTGGCGCGAAATTGTTCACCAGCCTGACCGGCAACAACGTCGGCAAGAGCATGGCTATATTGTTGGACGACGATGTATACTCGGCTCCGAATATTCAGACCGTGATTTCACAGCGAGGCCAAATTACCGGCAGGTTCACCTTCGAGGAAGTCAAGGAACTCGTGCAAATTCTCGAAGCAGGCTCGCTGCCTGGGCGTGTCGACCCCAACCCGTGCAGCGAAAATAGTTTCGGCCCAGCTATCGGAAACGAAAACCGGGACAAGGCATTCCAGGCTGCTATATATGGTCTGATAGCCGTGGCTGGCTTTATGCTGCTGTATTACCTGCTAAACGGAGCCATCGCTGACGTCGCCCTGCTGCTCAATATCATATTCGTGCTCGGCGCGATGAGCATGTTCCAGGCTGTGCTTACCCTGCCTGGCATTGCGGGAATTATCCTGACCATCGGCATGGCGGTCGACGCGAACGTGCTTATCTTCGAGCGACTCCGCGAGGAGCAAGCCAAGGCCCAGTCCGTCGCCCAGGCGATCAAAAACGCGTACGAGCGAGCGTTCACCGCTATCTTCGACGCCAACATAACCACGCTGCTTATCTGCCTGTTCCTCTTCGTCGTGTTCGACTGGGTGGGCATGGAAGAAATCCGAGGCTTCGCTATCACGCTGGGACTCGGCGTGGCGTTTAGTATGTTCACCGCACTGGTCGTCAGCAGATGGATAATCCAGACGCTGCTCAAGCTGGGCGTGATAAAGGGGAAAATCCCCATGCTTCGGCTGATTCCGATTTTCAATATCAACTGGATGTCCAAGCGGTACGTTTTCTGGTGCATCTCAGCGGTGCTGGTCGTCGTGGGCATAGGCTCATTGGCCTGGCAGGGCAAGGGTATTTTGGGCATAGATTTCTCAGCTGGCACGCAGGCGATTCTGAAATTCAAGGACGACGCGCTGCTGGAAGACAAGCTGCCAAACGACGGCGTCGTCCGTCAAAAGTTCCTGGCTGAAGCCCGATCCCGCCAAGCAGCTGCGACGGGGCAGCTGCGGAAAGACCTCGACAAACTCATCGCGACCGCTCGCATGGAAACGCAGATAAACGAGAACAACGTGCGAGATTTCATCGCCCGGTTCGACGCGGACAAGAACGGCAAGGTTCTCCAGGCTGACTGGAAAAAACTCAAAGCCAATCCCGCGTTCTTCAAAGCTTTGGATGTCGACGGCGACGGCGAGCTGGCGGTGGAAGAGCTGGAGAAACTCTCGCAGACTTCGTATCAGGTTTCCACCACTGCTACCAACGCGCCGCTCGTGCGGGACATCGCCAACGAAGCGTTCGGCAAAAATCTCCAGCGGCGTATCCCCTGCAAGTTCGAGATGGTCAAGAGCAAAGCTATCGACGCGATGGGCATTACCCTCGCCAGCGACGGCGTAACTTTTATCACCAGCGAGACCGCCGAGGGAGTTACCCCCGCTTACTCCGACGAGATAGACGACTTCCTCGATGGCGTGCTGATGGTCGTGCAAAACGTCAGCCCGAGCATCACCGCCAACGACTTGCAGCAGCGTATTCGCGACATTCGCCTCTTGCCGGACTTCGGCAGAGAGGCTGTCAATCCTTATAAGGTCGTCGGGCTAACCCCAGCTGCGGGCACCGAAGACGAGTTCACGTCGTTCGTCGTCCTGGCCAGGCCTGCCGACCCCGACGCGATAAAAACCAAAGCAGGCCGAACCCAATTCGCCGACGGCGAGAAGAGCGTCCTGGACGAAGCTCTGCGTCGCGAGGACGCTATGGTCATCACCAGTTTCGACGCAGCTATCGCAGCGGAGACAGGCCAACTTGCCATCGTCGTGGTGGTCATGAGTTGGCTTGCCATCGTGCTATACCTTTGGCTGCGGTTCGGCTCGATGCAGTGGGGCCTGGCTGCGGTGGTCTGCCTGATGCACGATGTCATCATCGTCATAGGTCTGGTTGCTGCGTCTGGCTGGATATGCAACAGTGCGATAGGCCGGGCGATTGGGATAACTTCCTTCAAGGTAGACCTGGCCATGGTCGCAGCCATCCTTACCGTCATAGGCTATTCGGTCAACGACACCATCGTCGTGTTCGACCGAATCCGCGAGAACCGCGGCAAGCTAAAGACCGTCAGCAGCAAGTGCATCAACGACTCGATCAATCAGACCCTGCCGCGGACGCTGCTGACCTCGTTCACGACATTCCTGGTGGTCTTCATAATGTACGTCTGGGGCGGCCCGGGCATCCGGTCGTTCAACTACGCCCTGCTGATGGGCATCATCTTCGGCACCTATTCAT
>Ga0164310_10002768_pt1 | contig 10137 bp, 9 predicted proteins | sample GuaBasSedimGuay1_FD_121795 | JGI IMG/M metagenome (GOLD analysis project Ga0164310, IMG submission 121795) | Subseafloor sediment microbial communities from Guaymas Basin, Gulf of California, Mexico - Guay1, Core 4569-9, 0-3 cm | ecosystem: Environmental > Aquatic > Marine > Hydrothermal vents >... | reverse complement strand
TCTGCCCAACAAGGAGTAAACATCTCTGAAATTTTTAGGGCAATTGCTGAAACACCTATTCCTAAAAGAGATCTGAACAAAGACCCAATATTTGTAATCGCACGAAGCTTTGATATAAACAAACCAGGCAAAACTCCAGAAAAATTAAACGGTGCAGTTCTCGGAGGAGCATTAAAACAAGGGAAATTAAAAGTTGGCGAAGAGATAGAGATAAAGCCAGGTAGAGTAACAACTGAAAATAACGGAAAAAAATACATCCCAATAAAAACAAAGATATCAAATCTGTTCAAAGGATCAAAAGAAGTTACAGAATTAACTCCCGGCGGCAGCATATCTATTGAAACAAAACTCGATATGGCTCTAGGCAAGGGAGACATCCTGTCGGGGAACATTGCGTCCCATCCAGATAAGCTGCCAAGCCCTGAAAGTAAGATAAAACTAAAGTATGTTCTTTTCCCAAAAGTTTTCGGAACCTCAGCCCATATAAAAGTAGATAGAATCGAACAAAAAGAAATACTAATGTTGAGCATCAACACATCAATAACTGGTGGAACCGTCGGCTCAATAAAAGAAAAAGAATTATCTTTAGATTTGAAAGTCCCCGCAATTCTTTTCAAAGGAGACAACGTCGGTATCGCAAGAAAAGTCCAGGGCCACTGGCGATTAATCGGCTACGGCGAAGTCCTATAGTTTTGCGACTCTCTTAAACAATTAGGAACCTGACAATATCCTCATATCCCCACCCATCCCCATATTTTTAACAGCCCTGACCAAATCTTTTCTTTTCTTCATCGTACCAGAACCACTACGGCTAACTAACCAGATTATAACAAAAATAATTAAAATCAAGAATACGACTAGGCCTATAATCCAAACAAAAAGAGTGCTAGAATCAACACCTCCAACTTCCGCAAAAACAGAGTCTACACAGAGCACACTAAATAATACGGCTAAAAGCATAGCCATCAACCACCTCTTCTTTAATCCAAATCCCATATTTCTCTCATTCTAAATAGATTTCACCATTTTTATTCTTAACTGTTCCTAATAAATCAACCCAATAAGAACCCTTTCTATCTCATCAAACCTTATTTTACCGTCGGCAACAGGAGAACTATCCCCCTTAGTAATAAAATACTCTCCCTCTTCGTCAAGGCTCTTCTCAATCACCCTATGAACTATCAATTGCCCGCCCCTTCTAAAACTAATAATATCTCCCACTTCTATCTGTTCACCAGATTCAGGCACCACACTTATCCCATTCATCCCACTCCCTAAAGTCGGAAGCATACTCCCCGTAGAATCATAAGTACTAAGTTTAGCCCCTTCAATCTCAATAACGACTCTGTCTTCATAAATAAGAATATTATCGTTATCCAAAAAATCAGAAGGGGCCTCAACAGCAAGTCCAGTAATTCCACCACCAGAATAAGAGCTCCACAGCTGCCCTACCACAAACCCAACTAAGAAAATCAAAACCACATACAAAACATTAAGTATCGCCCTTGTAGCCATATTAAAACCGCAAATTCATGATTTATAACCCTTTTGGTTTCACTGCACTAAGCGCAGTCTTCCTCACTCTCCACTTAAAAACATAACGCAATAAAATAACAACAATTGTGATAGCTATGGCTATTGCAAAAATTATCACTGATATCAAAAAGACTGGTCCGGCAGGTCCTTCTATCGGGCAACTAACAGGACAAGGGCCTCCACAATCGACGTCTTCCTCTCCCTGGTTATGCACCCCATCCGAACAAGTAGTGCACGCAGAACAAGGGCCTCCACAGTCAACTAAAAACTCGCAACTTCCATCATGACAATTCTTTATCCCGTCAAAACAATCAGGATCCTCTGTATAATAACAAGCCTGCTCTATTGGAGGTCTCTCCAGATCAGTACCGCACTGATTTTCGTCAAAGCACTCTCTAGACTGATATCCGCAAAATTCTACAGGGAAACCTCCGACTTCACAAGCATCCGCCGCATCCCTATATTCTTCCCCTATCAATTCTCCAATTTCCAAAGCATAACTAACATTATTACACTCAAACCAAGGGTTGCAATTCCAAATAGGCTCGCAAGCAGAGCTACTCCAATAACAACCTTCCTGAGAAGCACAAGCAGTACCTGAAACAAATGAGTCACAAGGATCGGGAGTCCCAGAACACACATTATCCCAAGAACAACCACTCTCAGAAGTACAAGAATCCTCAGAGAAGAGGTTTTCGCAAGAACAAGAATCAGGAGTCCCGGTGCAATTTCCATCCCAAGAACAACCACTCTCAGAAGTACAAGAATCCTCAGAGGAGAGGTTTTCGCAAGAACAAGAATCAGGAGTCCCAGAACACACACGGTCCCAAGAGCAACCCTTCTGGAAGTCACAAGAATCTTCTGAAAAGAAGCCCCCACAAGGCACTGGTATCCCAATACAATAGAAAGTAGCTCCGCCACCGCCTCCACCGCCTCCACCGCCACCATTCTCACCAAGACAAGCAGTCGCCGAAACACTCACGTTCCACTCAACAGAAGCGTTTAGCTCACCATCAGTAACCTCAACCTTCACGGGATGCAATCCCCCAGCACCACAAGGGTGAGAAAAAGTGAATTCATCAAACAATGTCAGATTTGTATACTGCCTAAGAACATTGTCAACATACCAATAATAGTCAAGGTTGTTTCCATCAGGGTCATAACTACTCGCATTAAAATAAATCGCTTGCTCTCCAGGAACGCTAAAGACCAAATCATCAGGGTAATAATCTTCGATGCGAGGAGGCCTATTCTCAGCAGTTACAACTAACTGAAAGTTTAGGCATGTCCCCTGAACAGATCCATCCTGCCCACATAGGCTAATATTCTGATGCGGGCTTGATAATCCTCGATCAGTAACACAGGCTGTCAGATTATAAGTCACACTCCCATTATTTGCGCCAAGATAATTCGCATCAGCAGTAAAAAACATATACCCAAAAGATGTAATGCTAAAGAATGGGGCAACTCCATCATTGAAAGTTAGATTGAACTCGTAATCGCACCACCCGTAAACAGAGCATTCCTCATCATCCACCATAAGAGTAGACGCAAAGGTCCTATTCTCAACCCCATAAGCCCAAACCGTAAAAACACTCCCAGGGGGACTAAACTGTAGCCTTGGAGGATTATTTATCTCTATAACCCCTATTCCAATATCTCTTGTGTCTCCCATCTGAGGATCCCCATTATCGCTAGCAAGCAAAGTCCTATTATGTACCCCAACATGGTTCTTTGTAAAGTTTCCTGCAGGTGCACCTAAAAAGAAATCATTCTCTGCAAAAGTCCAACCAGCCATCCCAATGTAACCAGGAGTGATAACCTCTAGCGTATCAGATGCAAAGGAGAAGAAGGGAGCAGAGGGATTCTCCATCCAAAGCGTTAAATTGTCTTCATCAATGTCAGTAGCATTATAAATAAAGTTATCAAAATGGCCCCCCTCACAAACCAATAGATCAGACGAAAAGTTTGCCAACAAAGGAGCATGGTTTGTCACATTAACATAAAAGGTAACATTAGCACTAGCGTTAACACCTGTAATAATGTTCTCACCGTAAACAGTCAAAACATTAGCCCACCTCGTCGCATTCATTATTACATTCGGCGTAAACTCAACAGTATACAATATATCGTGTCTAACGTCATACAAGTCATATGACCAATTGTCAGCTCCAAAAGTAGAGGAAACATTCAAATCCAAAGGATAAGCGCTCAGATTACTGTAATTAAAATTATACGTCATGTTCTGAGGATGATGAATGATTATATTGGAATTTGGATCCAATATAGAAAGCCCAAGGATACCCTGGCCCGGACCACCTGCCGGCTGAAGATAAAGCCGGTCCATATTATAGATGCCAATACTGACAAGATTAAGAAACACTGACAAACAAACAAACACAATAACCCACTTTTTCATTGTTCTTTAAGCATTTGTAGATATAAAAACTTATCAATTTAATTTATAAATCTCAATCCTCGCCTTTCCTTCGTACTCTCCCAACGCATAACCTACAGGCACATAAAGTTTTATGGGGGCTGTGATATTCTTGCCAGGTTCAACAATCATCTCCTCCCCCTCGTTAGCAACGATTATATCAGCAAACTCCTCATTTACCAAAACTTTCACTTCGATGGGGAAACTATAATCATTGCTAACAACTATACTTCTTCTCACAGAACCTGTACCTGCATTAACCGCCCCAAAAGTCAATAGTGAACCATTCACATCAACCCCAACTTTCCCTTCGATAACTTCAAAGTAAATGTCATACTCAACAACCCTCAAGGGTTTCTTATTAGCAACAAAAAAACTCAAAACAACCAAAACCACTGCAATTACCAACAAAACATATGCAATTTTATTTTTCATTTCTTTTTGCCTCTTCTTTCAAGTTTTTTCAACTTCAGAACAGTCCAAATAATAAACCCAAGTGCCAGTAACATTACCGCGATAATTAATCCTATTAAGGTGTAATTTCGTTCCTTCTTTTTAAGACTGACATTAACAATTTTTTCACTTGTTTTGCCCTCATAATGCAAAGTAACCTTTACCTGGAAGCTTTCCATCTCTATTTCCGAAGTATCAACATAGCCAGTCAACCTCTTTTTACCAAAGCCAGGTATATTTGCGGAAGGTGTTGGGAAAGAAATATCTGTTCCAACAACTAAAACATCTGCATGCACACCTTCAACAGGATCATTCCACAAACTTTCCACTTCAATATGGAAGGGGAAAATACCATCCCTGCCAACTTCAGCAGAGGTATTAACTATATTAAAAACCAATTCGCCCAGCCTAAAATCATCTTCCGATTTAATAGGGTCTTGTGTATTGCCAGGATAATTAACCGTAGCAACTGCCTTATAGTTCCCCGGATCCAACTCACTCGTATCTAGGGTGGAACGTAAAATAGTAGATTCTTGCCCTGGAATCATTCCAGTCCCTAGGCCATAAATTGCTACGCCTTTACCATCCGCATCAAATACATTAATTTCAGTTGAAGCAGTTATATCATCTTCACCCCTGCTAAATATCTCAAGACTGTACTGGACTTCTTCACCAAAATTAGCATCCCATGTCTCAAATCCACCAATCTCTGCATATTTTCCAGGATAAGGGACATAAACAATGACACTAGCATATATGCTCACTCTAGCACCTACACCTGCCCCCCTTCCTTGATCTTTTAAGACCTGCCTGCCAACAACGAAAACCCTATTTAATCCGGGTTCTAGCGCTTGAGGTAATTTTAAGGTTACTGTAACAATTTCAGAACCATTTATTCTTGGTTTATCTATTGTCGTGTAACTAGCTAAATTTCCTTCCAATAAAACATCAAACTCGGCCCCAGGCTCATCTGAGTAAAAACCAAACTCCGACTCCGACTCCAAACCCGGTTGAAAATTAAGTTCATACGAAGGAGGCCTAACACCGAGTCCAGCACTAACAAAAGAAATACTAAACATCAAAAATAATACAAAAGAAACAGTCCTCAGAAAACCACCACTGCGAGCCATTGGAGAAATTTTATCCCCATCCGACTCCATCATCCTTTATCACATCTACATTGATAGTATTCTGTGCTGGCGATCCACCGGTAGGCAAGATATCGCTAGGCAAGGTGAGGTTAAAATCAATTCTTAATTCATCCCGATCTCCCGCAGATAAGAAGTTCTCACAGAAATGCTCATTTGCAGGATTGATAGGCACGGATCGAGGCGTATCAGACGCAACTGGCGCTACATAAGTACATGAAGCACTTAAATCATCAGTATCAGTATGTTTTGCCTGACCATAGGCAGGAATCGCATCGCAATTGTCTGCCTCTGCACCAATAGCTACACTACAGGTCCTTACAATATATTCCAAACTTGCAGGGCCAGATACACCCTCTTCCAACCAACAAGTCGTACCTGCACAAGGAGCTGTACCACTAATAGCTAAATCAGAATCAAGCCTTATATCAAGAGCAACATTACCTCTATTTTCAACTATAAAACCAGAATCTCCCTGTGGCGGGGCTTGGCCTCCCGCAACACTGGTATCCCAATTCGTTACACCCTCTGTGCGCGTATCTAAATAAGCATCCGAAAACCCTGCCTCAACAACACCAGCACCCCAATCAATTGCATCCACATCAAGCTGGATTCCCAAGTCCTCAATAATCTCAACATCCGCATATCCCGGGTCCAACATAACCCTTTGAATATTAGAAGCAGTGCCCCACAACATCCCAGCAGAAATAGCCGAAACTAGCGCAGCGATAACCGCTAAAACCAAAATAAACTTATCAGAGTTCATGCTTCCCCTCCCTCAGGTGGTAAAATTGTTAGACCAACATTCCCGCCATTTGACGATGAAAGAGTGGTCTGTGGACCATCGGCACCTATATCCTGAAAGCCCTCTACATCCAACCCCATACTAACCACAACATTAACTACAGATAACGCAATCGCAATAACCAACAAAACAATCACCAATTTTCGTGTTTCCATTATATCAACTCTTATCCACTAACCAGAAATCTTTTCTTTATAAACTTTTCGCAAATAATTTCCTTAGCAGATAGTAACAAAACTGACTCATTTCTTCCGCCCAATCTTCTTCCTAAGATACAAGAACCACGAGACGTTAGCGAGGACAAGAACCACAATCGCCGCAATCAAAAATATCAATAACCCTCGACTAATCCCTCCGCCAGTGACCCCGCCCCTGAAAGTATAACCCGCTACGATGATAACAATCTCCTTCGCCCTTACATCCAATTTCAAATCCTGTTGCTGATCAGATCCGCCATCAAATCTTAAGAACAATTTAGAATCATAGGTATTCTCAACAACACCCTTAGTGTCCCAGAACGCAAGCATCAAAACATCATCTCCTGACTCAATATCATAAGTCTGCGATTTGAAATCTGCCAAAACATTTCCACCCTCGCTATAAACAATTATCTCTACAAAAGCATTTTCTGCCTTTTCGTTCCATCCGTTCTCGACCAAAGCCTCAAACTTAGCTATCTCCCCCAAAGTAAAGTCATTAACCTCAATACTTCCCAAATTCAAACCTTGCCCGCCCAGGACAAACTCTTTCTCAATTTTCTCAGTTCCTTCACCCCACGTTACTGTAGCCTCAGCTCTATAAGGTCCTGGAGCAGAACTACTCACATCCCACTCAGCAATTAATTCAGCCCTTCCCTGCCCCGGAATCTCAGCAACCTCATTCGTATGAACCGTTGCAACTTTCTCATTCATCGACGTATAAATATCGATAGTCCCCTTAACACCGATTAATGCAAACTCCCCCTTGCTAAACACAGGCACAGCAAAAGTTACCGCCCCCTTTTCATCAGGCCCTAGCACATTCAAATTTATCTCCCCATACTTTCCAGGATAAGGAACATTCACATGCACTTGGGTCAACACAGCAACAGCAGCTCCGACAGACATCTGCCCAGTCTCAACAAACTGATCAGGCAACTGAACAATAACCACATCGGCCGTACGCAGCCCCGGCTCAAGTTTCTGTGGCAACTTAAGAGAATAACTAATCTCTCTAGACGCTTCATTAGCGGCCATCTTTATCACATTCTCTGAAATATGAACATAATCCTGCAACTCTCCCTGCGCAGAAATAACAAGATTAACATTCCTTTCCTCAGAATTCACAATTGTGAACTTAACAGTCTCTTCCAAACCAGGAACAAAATCAATAGTAGTCCTACCCGGGAACGTTCCAAGAGCGAAAGCACCCTCTATCAAAATCAACAACACCAAGCTAAAAACAAATATCTTCTTAATCATTCTGCCCTCCTAAAATAGAACTCGCTAGACTCTCCTTCCTTCTCAACTAAAACGTCTCCTCCGACGTTAGTGAAATAATATCTACCATCGGCCCTTATTTTAGCCATCAAATCAATCCTTCTACTCTCGACATTAAATTCCTCGACGACATTCCCTGATTCAAACTTGAGATAATGAACTCCTTTCTCCAAAGTCAATATCTTCCCAGGAAACAATTCCACTTTTTCATAAGGCCCATTTACCTCACCAGAACTGGATATCCAAAGCTGGCCAAACGTTTTGAACGCATTCACTTCATCAATTCCCTCGCCAGGACTAAACATCACATCATTTGAATTCATGTAAATAAACAATCCAATTAAAGCCCCGAGCGTCCCCACTATCAAAATCAAATCAATCGCCCGAAGATGTTTCGCTCTCACCATGCCAACGCCCCTATAAATGTTATTGTTGAATTCTTACTGCCAGACCATTCACTAGGGGGCACTGTTATGTTAATATCGATCTCACACGTGTCTGTAGCATCCGTATGATTCAACTCAACAATAGCCATCAAGAAAGTCGTAGCATCCGGCACGGGAGTAAAGCTAGTTATAGACTGCCCACTGAACGCCCCTGGCTCATCACCGAAGTAGGCGTTATTATCAATCTTAAACTGATAGTAGTCGCTAGGATTGGACACCGAGTCCCACAAATCACTAGCATTGATCGTGACATTTACAGGCGTATTCCCTGCGTTCTCCAACAAGAACGGCGGCGGCGAGTTATCAGTGGTATCATTCACATCTCCAAGCCCCATCTGACCAAAAGATACCTCGCTATTAACTAAAAAGATATTGACAAGGGCTTGGATGTCTATCCTTCTCAAAGGAGAATCCCGCTCCCCAAATGCCTCGCTATCATTCGCCCTCACACTCCAGTTATAATAATATCCGTAATCAGACAAATACAACAAGTCACCAACAACAGTGTGCGACAAACCATCCACCATTATAATCCTGTTGTCATTACCTTTATCTGAACATCCCCCACCACTAGAATGATGACAAGTTAAATTAAATTCAGAAGTAAAACTATCCCCATCAGCGTCGAAAACACTCCATGTGAACGTGGGGGTTCTATTAGTCGTGGCATTATAATTATCTGGTTTGTCCAACATGACTATTGGTGGGCTATTCAACACCGTCAGATTAGTCGAGTCACCCCAGCCACTATAAAAAATCCCATCAAACAATCTCATACTGCAACTCCAATTATCTCCCTTTGTCGTATTCTCCCAATCAAGCACTGCGTTAAAGTTAGATCCCTCAAGGCAACTATTGTTATAATCAATAATAAACTGATAAATACCCTCCTTATACCATCTGACAGACACATTCAAATCATCTCCCTCATAATCAGTTATAGTGTCAAAGCAATTCAAATCCTGCGAAGACATATTGCTCCCGTCCGTGCTATTAATCTCAGGTACCGGATCATAGGGTGCAAAATTAACTAATTCATCAATAGTATAATTGCTCCACGACGAAGCATTGAAAATAACAGGGTTCACGTTCAACGAAGTAAAGTTATAACACGAAGGATTTGTGTTTTCATTACAAAGATATATGTCATCTCTCCAAATAACAGGCTCTGTATAACTACCTCCACCATAAAGAGTAACGTTCACACTCGAATCAATCCCCCCTCCTGAAAACTCATCTGTATTCAACTCAACAAAATTAGAACTTATATTCACGTTTCCCGGGAAAGTCAAATCCTCTTCAACAGTCAGATTCCTCAAGAACCCTCCGCTAGAACTATCGACCCACCTAATCTCTCCAAAAGAATTGCTATAAACCAAATAATTAACCAGGCCATCTCCTGTTGTGTCTAAAATTGAGTATTGTGCCCCGCCAGGAACGTTCAAGTTAAGAAAAACATTGTCAAAGCTACTGCCACCTGCTAAGCCAACAGTATTGTCTGCGTTTACAGAGTTGTTTACAATTGTTGTAGTTGCAAAGTTGTTACCATCCACATTCATGTATAGCCCTAAAATACCGCCGCCATCGGTGTCCGCACCCACCACAACACTGCTATTTGCAATCATTATAGTTGTAAAACTGTTGCCATCTGCATCATTATACAGTCCAAAAATGCCGCCCCCTTTAATGTCAATGCCCACCGTTGCGTTGTTATCTATAATTTTCACAGTTGTAAGGCTGTTGTTTGAACTGAGACGTAATCCCAGAATGCCGCCGCCATTAACATCCCCCCCAGCTATCGCGCTATTGTTTGTAAGCGTTATGGTTGTAAAAC
>Ga0164310_10002766_pt1 | contig 10137 bp, 10 predicted proteins | sample GuaBasSedimGuay1_FD_121795 | JGI IMG/M metagenome (GOLD analysis project Ga0164310, IMG submission 121795) | Subseafloor sediment microbial communities from Guaymas Basin, Gulf of California, Mexico - Guay1, Core 4569-9, 0-3 cm | ecosystem: Environmental > Aquatic > Marine > Hydrothermal vents... | reverse complement strand
TGCAGCTGATTTTCCAAGTTTAACACCGGATTTTCTTGAAAGATATAGACGAAGAATTTCACCTGAAACTGAGGCTGTTGGAATTACAGTTGTTAGAAATAGGCTCGCCCATCCTATGCTAATAGCTTCTCTGACGGAGATTTCATCTTTCAGAAGGATGTACCAGGCAAGGTAGTATATGTATACCGCTATATTAGCTGAGATCACCGAGAAAAGAATGTATATAGGATCAGCCTTCCTGAAATACTCCCAAACTGTTTTAGGATCCGAATAGTATATTGTAGCCGCTATGATCGCTACTCCAACGCCTAGTAGAGCAATGTTTATCTTCTTAGGCTTATTCAAGCCTTCACCATTTCAGTTATCGTCTGAACGGCTTTAGCTGCGATTTCTAAGCCTTCCTCTGATGATTCTAGGATACAGGAAACTCTGATATCTAATGCCCCATCCTTACTGATGAAAGCTATAGATTTAAAGCCTTTAACCTCCCCCCTAATTATGACGTAATCCTCAGTTATACGCCCATTGCTCGGCTCTTTGACCGATTCTAACTTGAAATTCTCGATGTAACCCCTAACTCTAATTCCGATAGAGAGTAAATCCACCGTAAACCTAACATCACCCACGGTGTAAGTGGGAGGAGGCTTAAGCTTTCCTGTTCTTCCAGCTACTCTGAGATAGCCCGCTATAGATGCCTTAATCCACCCTTTTAGGGGTAAATCTTCCCCTAGCTCGTTCACCTCTCTGGCAATATCGGCGACTAAGTCCTTCATACCTAGAAGCGAGGCTATCCTCGCCGCCATGTTATAGCAGACTAACCTTTCAGACGGGTCTATCTTTTCCTCCCTTGCCCTATCTAGAAAGTGAGATACCGCGTCGAGGTAAAGACCCGCCCACTCCATTATATACCCTTTCATTATAATCACCCCTAGTGAGTGTAGGCTATAATTACTTTTCTAGGGGAAGAGACAGTTTCACCGGTGTAGACTACAGCGGTAAGCGAATCTAGGGGGGTATGATATATAGTTTTCAGAACGTAGACCTGGTTTCTCATCTTAGCTATCGTTTTCAGCCAGCTTTCCCTTGGTACAGCGTATCCTCTTGTCTCTACAAGAGCTGGAGAAGATATAGTTTCGAATATCTCTTTAAGCATGCTTCCCTCAACGTCGATAAGGAAATCAGCGTTTAAAGGCTTCCATACGCTTCCGGACCCGGGAAGCCTGTAGATCTTTTCAACTCCTAGCTTTCTGAGTAGACACGAGACTATAGCTTCTCCTAAAGCTTTACACACACTTTCAGTATGGTATTGATAATAGGGTGGTGGTCTCGGTGATATAGATCTTGCCCTAGCCAGCATCAATGCTTTATTATCGTATCCCCCCGGGGCAGTACTGAAGCTATACGATTCTAAATGACTTGATAAACAAAGAACGTAATCTTGCGAGTACATTTCCCCATATAATTCAGCCTCAAATCCTGTTATAGACAGTTCTAATGCTCTAATAGGGCTAGGTGGTCTTCCCGCCGTGGGATAATCGTAGAATTCGACTCTAAAACGGTATTCCTTCTCTAAGGGATGCACCTGGTAAGCCGCCAATGTCAGTCGATTTGAATCTACATGGCAATAATTAAATAAATTATTAGCTTATTCCCCACGCTTGGAGAAGTCTATTAGCAGGTTTATAAGACCTTCAAGGTCTCTCAGATTAACATATTCGTCTATGCCGTGATAGTTTGTATTCTTCCTTGCTAGCCCGTAACATATTATTGGAACTCCAAGATCTTTGAAGAAATGGCCATCGTTACCCGCTAGTTCGACAGCTACCGGGGGATTATTGAAATATTTATCTGCAAAAGCCTTAAACCTCTTTATAAGCCAACTTTCAGGATCTGTATAATAGCCTGGAAGTTTAGCTATAGGCTTAACTTCTGAAACCTTAAATCCGTACTGGCAGGCTATATTGTAAACCTCAGCCTCAAGCTTATTGTAGGCTTCATCCGGGTCTTCATCAGGGGTGATTCTTCTATCAACTGTGATCTTACACTCACCTGGGATAACATTTTCCTTCATTCCAGCATGAATCATGGTGACCGACAATCTTCTAAACGCCCAAGGCTTTGGCGACCCCGGGGGAGCTGGAAAATTAGTTCTAATATTTTCTAACATGGAAGAATACCTTCTAATCCCTAAAATGAGTTTTTGACAATCATATATCGGATTTCTATGTAAAAACGGGTAAGCAGCATGTCCCTGGCTTCCTTCGACTGTGATTTCAGCCCATACTATACCGCAAGCACCAACAGAGATGTATTCTGGAGACGAATCTAGAATTATTACCCCATCCCCTTTAAGGCCTACTTCCTTAACCATGTATCCGACACCGAGCTTACCACCAACCTCTTCGTCAACAGATATTAAAAGATGAATGTTAAATTCGAGCTCCTCTTCCCTGGATAGCTCTTTAAGTGCAGCTATAGAAGCTGCTATACATCCTTTATCATCTACGGCTCCTCTTCCGTAGAGTTTTTCACCCTCAACAGTCATCGAATACGGGTTTCTGGACCACCCAGAGCCTGCAGGTACAACATCATAGTGAGTAACCCATAGTATGGTTTTAGGACTTCCAACATCTAGCTTAACTAGAAGATTAGGTCTTGAGAGACCATCTTTAGCCAATATTTCAGAGTCGTAAACTTCAACATCCAAGCCTATAGATTTAGCCTCTTTTTCGATGAACCATGCACAGTCAGCGTATCTCTTAAGCTTTACGTCGGTCTTGAAAGAGATTAGCTTACCTAGAAGGTTGAAGGCGTAGGAAAAGGTGTTTTCCATCATGTAGGATAGCTACCTCTTCAGGTATAAGAATTTTTCAGGGTAGATTTAATAAGAACTATAATTTTTCACCTTTACAGTGAAGTTCCCCTTTGTACCTTCTTATAAAGTTAGGACAAACATAACACTGTAGAAACGAAACCTTTTTCCCGAGAACTGGGCAGTCTACAGCGTCCTTTGAGAACTTTCTGACGAGTTTACCGCCGAGCTCCTTTTTAGCTTTCTCTCTAACATCCTTAGAAACTCTTATTGCCTTCTCGAGAGTTTCTATTTTTAGTTTAATCACACGGAAATATAGAATCAAATAAGTTAAAATGTTAAACATGGCAGAAAAGAAGCTAAGCCGAGAATAACAGCTATTGTTGAAAGTAGAAGGATAAGCTTAGAGGAAGTTAAATTTAGTGCTATCCTCCTTAAAACCTTAATGGCGGCTACCCCAGTTAATGCTGCGGAAATAGTAGCTATCATCCCGTTTACATCTAAGAACCACATGGTAACAGGCTTACCCCCGAAGGTAAAAGACATAAAAACAGCGGCGGGTATGGACAACACTGAGAGCATAAATGATAGATCTAATGAAGCAGAGGCATTAAAACCTAGTAAGGCGGCTGAAAAAATCGTTATTCCGGAACGGCTTACCCCTGGAACTGCGGAAAAACCCTGGGTTATTCCTATTATAAAAGAATCCTTCAAACTGACTTCATCTATATCTTTATCGCCTTTAAACCTAGTTTTTAAGAGTATAATCGCTGTCATGATAAAGAGGAGATTTAAAGCCATCGCTATGTACTTAGTAGAAACTATATCGATATCTAGCAATCTATGAACAAGGAGATATAAAGGAAGACCTGTAAGAGCTGTAGAGAGAGAAGCAAAGGTGACAAATCTAGCTTGAACCGATTTAAACTTGTCTTTTCGAATGTCACGGATAATCATTGGCCCATATACTGTTAGAGCAGCTATTAATGTACCCATATGGAGGCTTATCGCAAGATCGTATGCCAAGGAGGCCTTCGCACCCAGTATAATCAAAATTATCATTATGATAGTTTTACTGCTTACGGGAAGCCACTCAGCTAATCCTTGAACAATCCCTAATATTATAGAGAGAAATATTTTCCCGTCCACCTGCTATAATCGGACTTTTAAAATTTTAAATTCTCCACCTCTCTATCCCCATGTGCTTGTGGCCGTCGGCTCTACGAACCCAGTCAAGATAAATGCTGTTAGAAAGGCCTTTGAAACATTCTTCAACAGAGATGTTAAGGTTGTAGGCTTCAACGTTGACTCTGGAGTTCCAAACCAGCCCATAGGTAGGCAGACGATGATCGGTGCTTTAAAAAGGGCTTTAGAAAGCCGGAAACTGGCATCCTCAGATTATGGTGTAGGGATTGAGGGTGGAATATCCCTCCTCTGGGGGAGATGGTACGCATTTGGCTTTGTTGCAATCATCAATAGATACGGCAAGGTGTCTACAGGGACAACAGGCTGGTTCCAGCTTCCTGAAAAGGTTTTAAAGAAGGTCCTTTCAGGAGATGAACTAGGGGTTGTGATGGATAAAATTTCCGGAACGGTGGGAAGTAAATATAAACTGGGGGCAATAGGCTATCTTACCAACGCCGTTGTCTCAAGGCAAGAGTTATACCAGCACGGTGTGTATATGGCCTTAGCAGGTATGAAAGAGGTGTAAGCCTTGCCCGAGGTGAGGATTCAATCTTACGATTTCGGCAGAATAATTGTTAACGGTGTAGAATACGATAAAGATCTTATACTAACATGTGACAGTGTGAAACCTAACTGGTGGAGAAAGAGAGGCCATGAACTATGCTTAGACGATTTAAAAGGAAAGATTCCGGATGATATTGAGGTTTTGATTATAGGCACAGGTTATTTTGGATACATGGAGGTTTTACCGGAGGTCAGAGAGTTTTATATTGGACGGGGTGTAGAAGTTATAGAGGAGAAAACTGTTGACGCGTGGAAAACGTTCAATAGGCTTGTAGGGAGTAGAAAGGTTGCAGCCGCATTCCATCTCACCTGCTAAGATCAGAGTCTCCGTAGGAACAGCGAGCCTCCTAGGATTAAGAGGTGGGAAGGTGAAATCTCTAGCTAAACCTACAACAGCATATCTTATGACCTATATTAGGGGGAGATGCTCTGCTAGCTGCCTGTTTTGCCCTCAATCGAAATACTCGAGATCCAACCCTGGTATGCTTTCACGGATCCTATGGCCCGCATATCCCTGGAATACTGTTATAGACAGGGTAACAGACATGTTCAACAGCTCATTTAAAAGGGTATGTATTCAGGTGCAAAGAAGAAGAGACTCAGAATCTCAGGCTTTAAAGATCGTTTCAGACTTGGCGTCAAAAGGCGTCGACAAGATCTCAGTAGCAGTCAATCCTCTCTCCACGGAATTCCTGGAGATTCTTAAAGACGCTGGGGTGGAGAGGGTAGGAATCTCCCTTGACGCCGCCAACAAAGAGGTTTTCGAGAGGGTGAAGCCTGGATTTGGGTGGAGGGAGATGTGGTGTAAAATTAAGGCTGCAGCGGATATTTTCGGCCCTTGGAGGGTTACATGTCATTTAATAGCCGGGCTGGGTGAATCAGAGAGGGATCTTGTTGAAACAATGGCTAGGTTGAGAGACATAAAGGTTATACCGTCGCTTTTCGCCCTCACACCTGTTAAGAGAACGAAACTCGAAACGATGGAAAGACCCAGCCTAAGCTCTTATAGGAGGGTTCAAGTGGCAAGATTCCTTCTAATGAAAGGATATAGTCTAGAAGAGTTCATGTTTACCGAAAGTGGTGTAATAAGCCGTATTACGGTGGCATCTGAAGACTTGGACATTATAAAGAAGGGGTACCCATTCCAAACTTCAGGATGTCCCGACTGTAACAGGCCCTTTTACAATGAAACCCCATCAGGACCCATATACAATTATGCGTGGAAGCCGAGTAGGTTAGAGGCTTTAAAATCTTACAGGCTTGTGGAAGGTTGTTTGAAATGCGATTCATCATAGATAAAGCAAGAGATGCATATACAAATATGGCGTTAGACGAGGCCATGCTAAAACTCAGGGTGGAAGGCATCATAGATGATACACTTAGAGTTTACCAGTGGGCCCCCTCGGCGGTCTCCATAGGGTACTTTCAAAGGATAAGGGATGTAGTTAATATAACTGAATGTTTAAAGAATGGAATTGATATTGTAAGAAGACAAACCGGCGGTGGAGCTGTTCTCCACATGTATAATGGAGAAATCACATATAGCTTCGTTACACTTCCAGGGACGGTTGTTCCTAGAAGTATTAAGGAGTCTTTTAGAGTTATATGTCAAGCAATAGTCAAATCTTTAAGGATTATCGGCGCAGATGCGGAATTTAAGCCGGTAAACGATGTAATAATAGGGGGGAGGAAGGTATCTGGTAACGCGCAAACAAGAAAGTATGGAGGGTTTCTCCAACATGGAACGATACTTACAAGGCTGGACACGGAACTCATGTCCCGAGTTCTTATAGTGCCAGGTGAGAAATTCAGGGATAAAAGTGTGACTACTATTGAAGAGAGAGTTACTAGCCTTGAAAGGGAGCTTGGGAGAGAAGTAGATTTTATGGAAGTAGTTAAAGCATTAAAACAAGGTTTCGAAGAAGTGCTTAACGTTAAGCTTAAAGAGTCATCGTTTACCGAAGAAGAACTAAGGACGGCATACCAGCTGAGACATAAATATTTAGATCCTTCATGGACGTACATGAGGTAGAAGTAGACTTTTCTAACTTATCTCTGCTTTATGTAGTTGCTTTACATGCGAGCACCATTCTGTCTCCTACCGTTGTGCCCGAGTTTAAAGCTCTTTTACAATAGACACATAGATATGGGAAAATGTTACGGGTATAATTCAACTCGTTCGACCCCACAGCAATGCCTTTGCCATCTTAAACTGTAGCCTTTGAATTTAGCGTATTCTATTGCTGCAGTCGAGGGTACAGCTATTCCGTTTATACCAGCATCTATGGCTGCCTTATCTATCTCATCTCTAAGCTTAAACGGTCTCATACAGCCGAGTATGAGTTCTAAGTTAGAATGGACTTTGGAGGCTTCCTTTATGACTCTGCTTACCATTTGGGCTGAAGGAGGCTCAATGTTCTCGAATGGGGTGTGGGGAAGGGGGATGAGTGATATTATAACGAGTTTTGACGGATTTGCAAGCTTTGCTATCCTTAATGCTTTAAACTCTCCCTTAATATGACCGTAGTGTAGACCTACTATTATATGGGGTGTGACTTTTATACCCACATTAGACAGAGCTGATAAAGCCCTCGCGTAGTCCTTAACCGTTCTTTTTAACCCTATAACCTCTCTAATGGTTTCATCGCTTCCTATTACGTCTATGGAGACTGTTCCAGGCTTATATCTAGCAATCTCCTTAATTGTTTTGTAGCTAGGTAACCCTGTATGAATATTAAAGGTTAAGCCTAACGTTTTCTTAGCCCAGTTTATCACAGGCAGAAACCGGCTTAGTTGAACTTCGCCAGTTTCGTCGGCCCCCCCGCTTATTAGGGCTCCATATCCACCTCTTCTTTTAATTTTAACCAGAACTTCACGGAGCACCTCAGGAGTAGGCGCAGGAATCATGTGTTTTAAACACAGACCCATGCAATGTTTGCACGACAGGTTGCATTTATCGCCTGTTATTGATATAGGTGGGAAAAGCCTCCCTGGCTTATAGAGGTTGAGTTCTTTAGGATCGGGGTGTACCATGTTTGAAATTTATGGGTTACAGTCAAAATTTAAAGTGTTGTGTGATTAATACTTAGCCTGATGTCTAAAGACTTCGAGAATTTTAAAATGACTCTCAGAAGAATAGAGAAGAAGTGGCAGGAGAAATGGAGAAAGCAGGAGGTCTTTGACGCTAAACCGGAACCTAATAAAAGAAAGTATTTCATTACCGTACCCTACCCATATGCTTCTGGACCTCTACACATAGGACATGGCAGGACATATACGACAGGGGATGTTATTGCAAGGTATAAAAGGATGAAGGGCTACAATGTCCTTTTCCCGATGGCGTTTCACATAACTGGAACACCGATTGAGGGGATCTCTGCGAGGATAAGGGCTGGAGATGAAGAATCCATCAAAAGAAACCGCTACTATATATCTCTCTACGAGGATGATCCGGAAACGGTTGATAGAATACTTAAGTCCTTTGAAAACCCACGAAATGTTGCCAACTACTTCTCAAGCGTTATTAGCAGTGACTTCGACGCTTTAGGGTTTAGTATAACTTGGAAGAGAAGGTTTACAACAGGGGATCCTGAGTATAATGCTTTTATAACCTGGCAGTTCAAACGCCTTTACGAGCTTGGCCATATAACCACTGGAACTTATCCTATACTTTACTGTCTTAAGGAGGAGAATGCTGTTGGCGAAGACGATATTTTAGGGGGCGACGAGATCAAGCCTGAAGTTATGGAGTATGTCGGGATCAAGTTTAAGCTTAATGATAACTTATACCTTGTCGCCGCGACTTTAAGGCCTGAAACTATATTCGGTGTGACAAACATCTGGATCAATCCTGAAGGACAATATACCCTCGCCAAAGTTAACGGTGAAAGATGGATTATATCTAAAGACTCGATAATAAAGATTGAAAGGCAAGGATACAAGGTTGAAGTCGTAGAAGAATTTTCAGGATGGAAACTTATAGGAAAATATACAGACGTTCCAGGCTCGGATAGAAAGGTTCCAATTCTGCCAGGGCCGTTCGTAGATACAGACGAGGCAACTGGCGTCGTTTACTCAGTTCCAGCTCATGCACCATACGATTATGCTGCGCTAGTAGATATCAAGCGTAATCCCGGTGAGTATGGAGTTAAAAAAGAGATCGTTGAGATGCTAGAACCCATACCAATCATTAGAATAGAGGGATACGGCATTTATCCTGCAAAGGACGCATGCGAGAAGTATGGGGTTAAAAGTCAGTTAGAAAAGGACAAGCTTGAGAAGGCAACCGAACAGGTATATAAGGATGAGTATTATTCAGGTGTTCTGACAGTCGGTCCATTTAAAGATTGGAGGGTGTCTGATGTAAAACCTAAGGTTGTAGAGTGGCTTGAAGGTATGGGTAGAGCAGTAAAAATCTACGAAGTCTCCGCTCTCAAAAAACCTGTAGTTTGCAGGTGCGGAGGGAAAGTGATAGTTGCCGTTCTTGAGAACCAGTGGTTTATAGATTACAGTAGGGAAGATTGGAAGAATAAGGCTAGAGAAGCTTTGAGAAATATGGCTATCATTCCAGAAGCTTACAGAAGGCTTTTTGAAGACACGATTGAATGGCTTGACAAGAGGCCATGTGCTAGGAGAAGAGGCATAGGGACACCTTTACCTATGGATAAGAGATGGATAATAGAGTCTCTCTCGGATTCCACTATCTATATGGCATTCTACACCGTAATTCACAGAATTAGAGGGAGAATACCACCTGAAAAATTAAGTCCAAGTTTTTGGGACTACGCGTTCCTAGGGAAAGGTGACGTTGAGAGAATAGCGGAGGAAGTCGGTGTTACGGTTAAAGAACTCGAAGAAATCAGAAATGAATTTGAATACTGGTATCCTGTTGACCAGAGGCACACAGCTATCCCTCACATAACCAATCATCTGACATTCTTCATATTCCATCACGTCGCCCTATTCCCCAGGGAAAAATGGCCGAAAATGATCACACTTAACGAGCTTGTAATAAGAGAAGGATCAAAGATGAGCAAAAGCAAGGGAAACGTTATACCATTAGTAGAAGTTCCAAGGAGGTATTCTGCAGACTGGTACAGGCTTTACATAATCTCCCAGGCTGACCTAAACACCGTCACGGATTGGCGTGAGAAAAATGTTATGACAGTAGGCAAGAAACTTAGAAGATTCTGGCAAATAATGCAGTTTGAAGGAAACAAAAATAGCAGTAAAAACGTCCTAGATCGATGGATCATTTCAAGAGTAAATAGAATGATCGAAAAAGTAACAGAGTGCTATGAGAGATTTAAGCTTAGAGAAGCCGTTGTTGAAGCCTTTTTCAACATGTTAAACGATGTCGAGGCTTATCTGAAATACGGATCAGCAAATGTTGACACATTTAGCTATATAAAAGATAGATGGATTAGAGTTATGGCACCCGTAATACCGCATATCGCAGAAGAAATCTGGGAAAAACTGGGAAACAAAAGCTTTATATCACTTGAGAACTGGCCAGAACCAGAAACCGAATTGATAGACGGAAATGTCGAAAAAGCATATGCAACAGTCCTACAGGT
>Ga0164310_10002765_pt1 | contig 10138 bp, 8 predicted proteins | sample GuaBasSedimGuay1_FD_121795 | JGI IMG/M metagenome (GOLD analysis project Ga0164310, IMG submission 121795) | Subseafloor sediment microbial communities from Guaymas Basin, Gulf of California, Mexico - Guay1, Core 4569-9, 0-3 cm | ecosystem: Environmental > Aquatic > Marine > Hydrothermal vents >... | reverse complement strand
TGCTTCTGCGACCAGACTCGATCCCCATCCACCCAGAGCGCAGGTCTCCTTCGGCGAGACCGTTTCCGCAGACCACGTCTGGAAGGCTGGGTTACGGAGGTCTCGGTCTCCACAGGCGTAACTTCGGCCCGCCCCATGCCTAGCAAGAGAGAAGTATGATGAAGAAATATAAAAAATCTGTGTTCGCTCTCATCCCACCGCTGAAGCATGTGAGATTTCCCGCTCACAATGTTAAGATGTTTTTTCCTAATTTGTGACTTATGAATACTCAAGAATCGTTTTTCTACTTTTTCTGGAAATTTTTTCCATATAGCAACCGGCAAACGCATTAATTTCCAGATTTCGCCCGTTAGAGGTTTTTGCCCCAAAGGGCAGATTTGAGACTTAAAAATTCAAAATAAAGCCGTTTCATGCCTTTATTTCGTCAAACCGAGGTTCTGGTGCGTATCCCAAAATCCACAGAGGGATTAAGGCTTACCTCGCAGAAAGCCAATGGCTTCAGTGTTTTGTTAGCTGAAGAGTTTCCTTATTCCCCTGTTTTTGTTTCTGTGGTTTGCGTTTCCTTGGAATCTTTTTAGTATTATTCTTGTGGTTGTGGCTTCTACTCCTTTTGTGTTTCTTATGGCTTCTAGGCATTCGTTTAGTGATGCTACGTCTTTTGCTTGTACGTGGGCGATTATGTCGTAGTCTCCGCTGATTTCGTAGGCTTCTGAGACTCCGTTGATGGTGATTATTCTTCTTATGATGTTTGTGGTGTATATGTGGGGTTCTGTCTTTATGGATACCAGGCCGGTGAGGAGTTCTGGGGATTCTCCTCTCACCCGTTGCCCCAGGACCTTTTCTGTTACCGCTATGATGTCTGAGTCTTCTATTCTCTTCTTTTTGTCGGCGAGGTCCTTTATTCCCTTGGTTATCTTTCTGAGCTGGTCGTCGTTGACGCTTATGCCCATTTCGTCCAGCTTGGCTTTCACGGCGTGTCTACCGGTGTACTTGTCTACGACTATTTTTCTCGCTCTGCCCAGTATGGCTGGGTCGAACGCTTCGTAGGTTTGGGGGTTGACGAGCACGGCGGAGGTGTGGATTCCCGCCTTGTGTGAGAAGGCGTTCGTTCCGATGATGGGTGTGTTTGGGGCGATGTAGACGCCGCTGTATCTCTCAACCATGCTGGACAGCTCTGAGAGTAGCTCGAATTTGATTCCGGTGTCGATGTTTAGGAGCACTTTCAGTGCGACGGCGACCTCGGAGATGGGGGCGATTCCCGTTCTCTCTCCTAGTCCGTTCACCGTTGTGTGCACCACGTTTGCTCCCGCCTGTACTCCTGCTATGGAGTTTGCCACGGCTAGCCCTAGATCGTTGTGGCAGTGTAGGTCTAGCTCCGCTTTCACTTCTTTGGAGATTCTTGAGACTAGGTCGTACATCTGGTTCGGTGTCATGATGCCCACGGTGTCCGCGACGCTTATCCTGTCCGCTCCTGCCTCGTGGGCCTGTCTGCAGATGTGCAGGAGGTAGTCTAGCTCGGTTCGTGTGGCGTCCTCGGGGGTGAAGCGAATCCTTAGGCCGTGGTCCCTTGCGTAGCTGATTGCCTCCAGAACCCTTTCTTCTATCTGCTCCTTGCTCATCCTTAGCTTGCTTTCGCGGTGGGTCTTCGACGTGCCTATGAAGATGGCTACCCTGTCCACTTCGCACTCTAGGGAGAGGTCAATGTCGCTCTTCACCGGTCTTATGTGGCTTATTATCTCGGCGTTTAACCCTTCCTTTGCTATTCTCCTGACCGCTTCCTTCACTCCCTCAGACACCATGGGGGAGCCGGCCTCTATCATTCCGACCCCGATCTCGTCGAGCTTCCGTGCGATTTCGAGCTTCTCCTCTACTCTGAACGAGACACCAGGAGTTTGCTCTCCTTCACGCAGTGTTGAGTCCAGGATAATCACTCTAGAACCCGACATTAGGTCCACAACCGGTGTAAGGGACTATGACCAGTTTGGTTAAATTTTTTATGGTCAACATGGTTGTTTGTTGTAGCGCAACTTCACATTGGTCTTCCCGCTATCCGTTTCTGTGTGATTTTCATGTGAAAGAAAGAGTGGGAAGAGGGCTTGATGGTTTTTCTACTCATTTTTGGGATTATCTTTTTCTTTTTTTAATATTTTTATTCTTCCGTCTTTGGTTACTATTCCTATCTGGCGTGCGGGGTTTCCTGCCCATACCTGGTTTGGCGGAATCTTTGTTTTGTATGGCACCGTTGACAGAGTGGCTACGATGCTGTTGTCTCCGACCTCCACTCCCGGGAACAGGACAGCGTTTGCGCCGATTGTTACGTTTCTTCCTAGTTTGACTTTGCCTATGAGCAGTCTGCCGCCGGCGAAGGCGTGTCCCGGGATGACGGCGTTTGCGCCGGCGATGGCTCCGTCTCCGAACTCTGCGAGGTACGGGTCGGTGACGAGTGCCGCCTGGGTTCCGTAGCCCATTTTCGCCCCTAGTATTCTCAGAACGTATCCGCTGAGGGCGGGCATGCCGAAGGGCTGGTAGCCGACGTAGTGTAGGGCGAGCGTGGCTCCCAAGCCGTTGATCAGCCAGTTTCTAACGTTCTCGTTGCTCACGTCCATCTCGTACTCCCCTTCTTCCACTGGTCTCAGCGTTAATCGCCCGATGGCTAGGAGGGTCAGGTTGAAAACCCACCTAGCTATGACAACGTAGACCGGAGCCAGTGAGATTATCAGGTACCATGGAATGTCAATCTTGATGACCTCCAATATCAGGTAGGATATCCCTACGATCGGGAGTATCGCGACTATCGAAGCTATGGACAGGTATGCGAATAATCGCCCCAGCAGGTTAGGGGCGCCTCTCTCATATCTTCTCTTCAGATCCTCAATCACCTCGTCATTCACGTTTTTCACTCTCCAAACCGAATTCTACCTACACGTTGATGGATTATTTCTGGAGTGTATGAATAAAATCATAGACTCAAAGGAGTTTATAAGAATTTGCGGAGGACACGCCGCCTTGACGATGTGTGCCGCCTTTCATATTTTTCTTTGTTGTCGGTGAAACTTAGTCAATATAAGTGAAGTTTTGTACAGTTAACAAGGAACGTACTTGAATACCTGTCACAATTTTTGATGGAGGAAGTTGATTTTTGGATAGACGGGAAGAGTTTGCGAACCGGTTGAACAGTTCGAAGTCGTTCACCGATGTTTTCCGCCTTGTTGAGGACGCTGTTATGTCCAAGTACAGGGCGCGTAGAGCCGTGATGCTGGCGCTCACCGATTTGGGTGCTCAGGGAAATTACCTTGTTGGCGCGTTTCACCCGGTTGGTTCCGAGCTGATTGTTCTGAACAAGACTCCCCTGAGAAGGATAAAGGAAACGAAACCAGAGTATTACAACGCGTACCTCTTTCATATCCTGCTTCACGAGTATCTTCACAGTCTGGGTGTGCTTGACGAGAACACCGTGCGTTACCTGACGGTTGAGATATGTAGGGAGCTTCTGGGCGAGGATCACCCTGCGACCCAGATGGGGGCTAAGGGCATAAACCACTTTTTCCCCTTCATAACCTACCCGACACCGGAGATAGACGCTTCGGATATGAAGATAGAGATTGTTAAGAACTTCAGTCAGCAGACCACGAGGTACTACTGCTAGACCCGGACACGCAACCCGGGTTTGGGTCCGCGTTACTCGCCGGTTTGATGTCTTGTTATTATGCTGAGGGCGTCGTAGAGAGGGAGGTCGGGGTGCTGCCAGGTTAGGCTGGTCATGACTCCTTCAACCACTGAGTGCTGTCCCTTAGCCAGGTGCATTATTATTCCAGATATTTCCTGGATGAGTTGTCCAAGGTTGTAGTCGCGTATTTTGGTTGAGAGTTTCATCGATAGTTCAGCCAGCCCGACCGCGTTTTTCCTGTTGCCGAGCATCATTTGGCAGAGAGCCTGAGTCACGAGTTCTGGGGCTGACAGCTTTTCCGTGTCTGGGAGGATTTTTGCCTCTTCGAAGTGTTTTTTCGCCATCTTTTTGTTCGTGCTTTCCAGATAGTAACACCCGAGGATTAAGCGAATGTTGGAGTACACGAGGGGAGAAAGAACGCGGTTCTCAAGCTCCCGTTCCAGAATTTCAATAGCCCTTTTGTGCTCGCCTATTCTGTAGTAGCATGACGCCTGGAACACGGGGGAGAATTCAACCCCTTTGTGTGCACCCTTCTGTCGGTAGATGCTAAGCGCCTTCCTGTACCTTCTCTCGGCGTTTTTCTCGTCTCCGATAAGCCTGTAGCAGTTGGCAGAATTGTAGTATCCTATGATGGCTTGGAGAGCGGTTTTATCCCTTTCAGCCATTCTCCTAGCAGCTAGGCTGAAGGCCTCAGCCGCCCTGACCGCGAACCTGTGAAATTTGTTTGCGTCCCCAAACGAGTGGTAGATGTGAGAAATCCACAGGTAAACCTGCCCAGCATCCATAACCCTTTTCTTTTCCTTGTCCTTTAGAAAGTCCGAGAAACATTTGAGAGCCAATTTTTTCAGGTGACGGAACTTTTCCTCGTCTCCCTCCATCCTATAACAGTCGGCGGCGCTGCTGTACCAGTAACCCGCCTCCTTGAGGTCTTTCCTCAGGAGGGACATACTCTTTTTCGCGAGTTTCTCGTAGAGCCTACCCATCTCCGAAAAGTTCACTCTCATTAACTCCCTTTCCTCTGGCTAAAAAAATTTGGAAGTATGTTTTAATCGCTTTTTTATTTTCTCAGCTTCTTAGATTTTACTACTTGGGTGATTGGGTTATGTATGTTTCTAGTGATCGTGTAGGTGTATAATTTATTTCCTTGAAAATCATAGTAGTTCCCTAGTTTCGTTTTAATTTTTGAGGGTTGGTTCTATGCGGAAAGAAGGAAGTCTGAGAAGAACGCATCTTCACGGTTGGCACGTTGGGCGTGCGCACATGACGAGCTTCTCCGGTTTTGAGATGCCCGTGGAGTACAAGGGGCACGGCATCATAAAGGAGCACCTCGCGGTTAGGAGTGGTGTCGGTGTTTTTGATGTGACCCACATGGGGCGGTTCGAGGTTTCGGGCGCCGACTCCAGGGATTTTCTGGAGTACGCTACGTCGAGACGGCTTACGGGTCTGAGCGGCGGCTCCTGCAGGTACGGTCTTCTGCTCAATGAGAACGGGGGCATACTTGACGACATAATGATAAACTACTTCGACGAAGAGAAAACCCTCCTCGTGGTGAACGCCGGTAACAGGGAGAAAGACTTCAGATGGCTGCTCAAAAACTCTGAGGGCTACCGGGTAAGCATAAATGACGTCTCCGACGCGACGCCGATGTTCGCGGTTCAGGGACCCCTCTCCCAAAAAACCCTGCAGAAACTGACAGAGACGGACCTAGCCTCTATGAAGCGTTTCAGCTTCGTCACAGCCGAGGTCTCAAACCAGCACTGCATGATTTCGAGAACCGGATACACCGGTGAGGACGGCTTCGAGATCATACAGTACGATGTGCCTCTAAGCAGCCCGGCGAAAGCCCTTGACCTGTGGAACGATGTTCTTGAGGCTGGGAAAGAGTTCGGGATCCTACCCTGCGGACTCGGGGCCAGGGACACACTGAGGCTGGAGGCCGGTTTACCTCTCTGGGGAAACGACATAGACGAGAGCACGAATCCCTTCGAAGCCAGGCTCGGGGCGTTCGTGAATCTTGAGAAGGAGAATTTTATCGGAAAAGGGAAACTGATGGAGCTAAAGGACCGCCCCTTAGCTAGAGTCAGGGTTGGCATAGCTATGGTGGAGCGGGGTATACCGCGCCCGCACTACGAGATTTTACACGACGGAGAGGAGATAGGCGTAGTCACCAGTGGAAGCATTTCCATAACACACGGAAAAATGGGCATCGGGATGGGGTACGTGCATCCAGAGTTCTCCGAACCCGGAAGAGAGGTGTACGTGTCGATGAAAGGGAGAGCCAGACGAGCCAGAGTGGTTGACCTGGCGGCTCTTCTTAGAGAGTTAAAGAGAGGGAAAAAGTAGCGCCCATACAATCGCTGCGCGCGTCTCCCGTGGAGGAGGTGAGACACTACGTTTTGCACTTCTTGTACATTTTCCAGCTGAGAATCGGTTTTCTCGCCGCTTTGACCTCGTCCACTCTTCCGACCGAGGTGTTGTGGGGGGCGTTCAGAACCTTTTCGGGTGAACTGTAAGCTTCTTCTGATATTCTCTTCATCACGGATACGAACCTGTCGAGGGTTTCCTTGGTTTCGGTTTCGGTTGGTTCTATCATCAGAGCCTCCTCAACTATCTGCGGGAAATAAATGACCGGTGCGTGCACTCCGAAGTCCAGTATTCTTTTTGAGACATCGAGGGCGGTGACGCCTGTGTCCGCCTTCAGCTGCGCAGCGTTTATCACGCACTCGTGCTTTCGGGGTTTATCCGGAGCGTATGGGAGGGTGAATCCCCGTATTTTTTCTATTTTCTTGGCTAGGTAGTTTGCGTTTAGAACAGAGACCTCCGCAACCTCGTTTAATCCCTCCGCTCCTAGGGATAGGATGTAAGCGTACGCCTTGACGATGACTCCGAATTGTCCGTAGAATCACTTCACCTTCCCCACCGACTTCGGTCTGGCGTAGTTCAGTAAGTACACACCCCTCTTCTCATCGTACTCCACTGTCGGTACGGGTAGGTAGGGGACCAGCTCTTCCTTCACTCCCACGGGGCCGGCTCCGGGTCCTCCTCCTCCGTGGGGTGTCGAGAAGGTTTTGTGGAGATTGAAGTGAACCATGTCGAACCCCATGTCTCCGGGTTTAACCTTGTTTAGAACCCCGTTTAGGTTGGCTCCGTCATAGTAGAGCAGACCACCGTTGTCGTGGATTATGTCTGCGATTTCTAGTATGTCCTCTTCGAATATGCCGAGGGTGTTCGGATTGGTGAGCATTAGGCCCGCTGTTCTCTCTCCGACCGCGGCTCTCAGGGCTCCCAGGTCAACGCAGCCGTCCGTGGATGAGGGGATGGTCACCACGCTGAAGCCCGCCATTTTAGCGCTCGCGGGGTTGGTTCCGTGAGCCGAGTCGGGTACGATTATCTCCCTTCTACTCTCCGATTCTCCCCTCTCCTCGTGGTACTTCCTGATAATGCACAGCCCGGTGAGTTCACCGTGGGCTCCCGCCGAAGGCTGAAGGGTAACCCTCGCCATTCCCGAGATCTCTGCGAGCATTTTCTCCATACGGTAGAGCAGCTCCAAGGCTCCCTGAACCGTGGAAACATCTTGGTAGGGGTGAAGCCTGGAAACCTTGTCCATTCCCGCTAATTCCTCGTTTATCTTCGGATTGTACTTCATGGTGCAGGAACCCAGCGGGTAGAACCCCAGGTCAACCGCGTAGTTCATCTGAGCGAGGTGAAGATAGTGCCTCACCAACTGTGGTTCTGAAACCTCCGGAAGGCCGATTGGCTCTTTCCTCCTGAGCTTCTCCGGCACGGACCCAAGCACGTCCCCGACTTTGCTCCTCACCTTTTCGCACGGTTTCGGCAGGATGTGTCCAACTCTTCCGGGTGTGCTCATCTCAAAGATGAGCGGTTCCAAAACTCCTTCCCTTTCTTTCCAAACAGCCTGACTAAACTCATCAACCACTTTCAGTCTCCTCCAGTATTTGTTATGTCTCCTTCCTGTTAGGGGCTGCGTGAGATCTCTGTGAGGGCTTCGACCAGTTTGTCCATGTCCTCGACGCTGTGGATTTCTGTCACGCAGTACAGGCTGGTTTCCCCAAGCTCCGGAAACTCTTTTTTGATTATTTTGCCACCGTGGATTCCTCTCTTCAACAGCTCTCTGTGAATAACCTCTGCGGGTTTCTTGGAGTTGACGGTGAACTCCTTGAAGTGGGGCGACTCGAACAGGGGCGCTCTGAAACCCTCGATTTCGTTTATTCTCTCCATGACATATTTTGCGTTTGCCATGCAGGTTTCTCCGAGCTGAGCCAATCCGGACGGCCCGACGCAGGCGAGGTACACCGCCACCTGAACCGCGCACAGCGCTTCGTTGGAGCAGATGTTACTTGTAGCTCTCTCTCTGCGGATGTGCTGCTCTCTAGTCTGTAGTGTTATGGTGTAGCAGCGGTTACCTCGCGCATCTTCGGTCATACCAATGATTCTTCCGGGCATGTTCCTAATCAGAGTCCTGTCGTCTCGGCAGGCGAATAAGCCGATTAGCGGTCCACCGAAGGAGGGGTCGATTCCGAGCGGTTGCCCCTCACCCACAACGATGTCCGCTCCGTACTGTCCGGGTGGTGCGAGTACACCCAGAGATGTGGGGTCAACCCCCACCACGAACAGTGCACCGTTTTCGTGGGATATTCTCCCTATTTCCTCAACTTCCGTTTCTATCACCCCGAAATAGTTGGGGGTCTCAACGTACACCCCCGCGGTTCTATCAGAAACCATGCTCTCCAGGGCGCTGACATCAACGCCCCCCGTCTCCCTGAGGTAGGGAACCTCTCTGATGCTCATTATGTTATGGGTGTATGTTTCGAGGGTTGACCTTCTGTCGGGGTGAATCACTCTCGGAATCAGGAACTCTCTCCTCTTCGTCACTCTCCCAGCCATTAGTGCGGCTTCGCCCAGGGTGGAGGCCCAGTCGTACATCGAAGCGTTCGCCGCGTCCATGCCCGTTATCTCACACACCATGCTCTGGTACTCGAAGAGCGCCTGGAGTATCCCATGGGACGCCTCCGGCTGGTACGGCGTGTACGAGGTCTGGAACTCGGGAAGGGACGCGAGCATCTTCACCACCGCCGGCACATGGTGGAGCCAAGCACCAGAACCCAGAAAAACCGGGATATCCTTGTGGGTGGTGTTCCTGCGCATTAGACTCTCGATGCTTCTTTTCAGGTCGGCCTCCGCCAGCGGCTCGGGGAGCCTAAGTTTTTTACTCAGCCTTATTTTTTCCGGGATATCTCTGTACAGCTCTTCCACCTTCTCTATTCCAAGCTCCTTTAACATCGCCTTTTTGTCGTCCTCCGTTGCTGGTATATACTGGTGTTTGAATCCCACTTTTCGTTCCCTCTTAGAGATTTTAATTAAAATTCTAAAAGTTTCAAGCTTGTTTTAACTCTATCGGCGGATAGTCTCCATCCAAGGGTGTGGACGCGAATTAGTATAACCCTCATCCCTTTTTTCAGAACCCACCTTGAGGCTTTCGTGGCGTGGCGAGCCCGAGAAAGATATAAGAGATATTAGTAGTTGTATATTATCGGACTCATTAAGGTTCTGGTGGTCTCGGGATTGGCGAATGATGTTGGCGATACTAGTAAAAAGTTTTCAATAGTCGAAGCCGCGAGGCGTGATGTGGTCACCTGCCACGTGTCCGACCCGGTTCCCAAGGTTGCACAAATGATGGTGGACAACTGGATAAGCTCCGTGTTCGTGAAGGATGACAACGATAAGGTTGTGGGAATAATAACCGACGGAATAATCTTCCGGCTGGTGGCGCAGGAGAAGGATCCGCGGCTCTACAAGGCGGGGGACATAATGTTTAGGGATATTATAACCGTGGGAACCGACGCCTCGATCGAGGAGTTGCGAAACCTGTTTGAGAAGACCAAAGTGAAGAGAGTCGGAGTGGTTGACAGCAACGGTAAAATCATTGGGGTAATCAGCAAGAAATGGGTTAACAAGTTCAAGAAATACACACGGTACTATGACATACAGTTACAACCAAAGGAAACAGCGCAGAAAACGAAATCCCCAGAGGGTAGTGGGGAGTAATGGTCTATGATTCCCCTCTGGTATAATTGAATCGTGTTGAGAATTATCTACTCATTCACTATTGTCTCTGAGGCATTAAAATGTCTAATAGCAAGAATAAAGGAATCGATGATTTCGAACTTGAACCGAGAAGGGAAGAACCCCATAATGTTCTCGAAGGTTTGATAGGTATTTGTTTGTGTTACTTCCACGAGGCCAAGGGCCACTTGGTCTTGTTCACGTGTCCGGAGAACCTTAAAGAGGATGTGGAAACACTCCGGATAATTGAGAAACATCCCGTGTGGTGGCTCGGCGCCGAGGACTTCAAAGACGAGGTGAACAGGGTAGACCTAGAGTTCGGAGGGAGAGTGTACGCCGCCACAAAGTTTAAGGCCAAGTCGCGTCGAGAAAAGCAGAGGGCGGGTA
>Ga0164310_10002763_pt1 | contig 10142 bp, 8 predicted proteins | sample GuaBasSedimGuay1_FD_121795 | JGI IMG/M metagenome (GOLD analysis project Ga0164310, IMG submission 121795) | Subseafloor sediment microbial communities from Guaymas Basin, Gulf of California, Mexico - Guay1, Core 4569-9, 0-3 cm | ecosystem: Environmental > Aquatic > Marine > Hydrothermal vents >... | reverse complement strand
TGGTATGTAATTTAATAGAAGAGTATAATAAAACAACTAAGGACAAAACCAATGTTAAAATTCAATGTTAAAAATAAAACAATCCCACAAGTATACATCAATATAGGTGCGTGTTTAGACATACCTACTGGTAATATGATTACTGGTAAGAATGGAGAGACTATCATCAACGGCGGACTTGGTAAAGTTGTTACATTAGTTGGAGCTGGTAATACATTTAAATCAACTATATTATATTACCAAATGTTATCTGCTGCTAATAAGATTAAGTATTCAACTCCAACGGACATGATGACTTATGATACTGAGATAAATATTTCATTAGATAGATTAACTAGCTTTGCTAAAAAGTTTGAGAACTTTGATGAGGGTGTTATTACTGGTCAAACTGGTAATGATCCTGATTGGGGTATTACTGATAAATCGTTACTTCCGGCAGAGACATGGATTAACGATCTTAATGACTATGCTGTAGCTAAAGCTAAAGATAAGAATACTAAAACTACGCTTACCGCATTTAAAGACCCGTATAGTGCTAATGCATTAGTTGTACCTACACCAACATTCGCTATGATTGATTCGTTATCAGAATTTGAATCTAGCAAGACTGTTGACATGTTAAGTAAAGATCTTGAAGATAGTAGTAAGAATACTTATGCTATGCAACAAGGTAAGTTCAAACAGATGTTTATGTCTACGTTACCAAGACTTTGTAATATGAGTAACACACACCTTTTAGCAACTGCGCACATTGGTGAGAAGATTAATATGGATACTGGTCCTATGGCTAAGTATAACCAACCTACTAAAAAACTTCAGTATCTTAAACAAGGTGATGCTGTTAAAGGTGTTAGTGGTAAGTTCTTCTTTTTAAGTAATAGTGGTTGGTACGCACATACTGCATCTGCTCTTAAGAACCAAACTACTAAACAAGCAGAGTATCCAGCTCATAAAGATGATGATAATGCTAGTGATTTAAATGTTGTTAAATTAACTATGCTTCGTAGTAAAAACGGTGCGAGCGGATATACTATTGAATTAGTTGTATCACAGATTGAGGGTGTTCTTCCAACACTTACTGAATTTCATTATGTTAAAGGTAACGGTAGATTTGGTATCGAGGGAAGTAACATTAGTTATCATATGGTTCTTTACCCAGATACTAACTTATCTAGAACAACTGTTCGTACTAAGATAAACAATGACCCTTTATTAAGAAGAGCTATAAATATAACTTCAGAGTTATTACAGCTTAACACATTCCACCCTCGTTATAGAGAACAAGGACTACTATGTACTCCTGAAGAATTATATAAAGATATCAAAGCTTTAGGTTATGATTGGAATGTATTACTACAGACTCGTGAGTTCTGGATACCAGACCAATACTGTACAACTGTTAAACCATTCCTATCGGTAATGGATTTATTAAAAATGAGAAGAGAACTATATACTCCGTACTGGATGGATAGTGATAAGAAAATCAAGAAAGCTTATGCTAAATTATTTAATGGATATGAAGATGGAAAGTAATGTAAGAAGCGAGACTGCAGAGGTTGTAGTTATAGATGAAGTTGGTTTTAAACCAGTTATAACTATTGTACCTGAAGAGGGTTATGAGAATACAGTACTACGTAAAAACGGAATCAGTCCTGATGAAGCTATGCGTATTAAAAATACTGTAGAGCGTGAGCATAACTACGATGGCGATACTGCTCGTGGTAGAAAATATTCTGCTAGAAGTGACCATAGTGAAGTGAAACTTAAGAAACAACGAGCGAGAGCTAAAGCTGCTAAGAAGAGCAGAAAAAAGAATAGGAAATAATTATGAGTGATAAGAAACCACAAACAGCAGTACCGACACCGACACTAAATGATGGCATGTCTATCAACCCTATGGATATATATAATACTCCTAGAAAACCAGATGATATTGATTTAGTAGCTATACTAACACAACACATCAGTGCATTAGGTGGAGGAACTATGATTCCAAAGTTTCATGCTGAAGCTAATGCTTTAGGTATCATTGGAGCTAATCCAGTAGTTCAACGTATTTTATTAAATAGATACTTAACTAATAAGTTATTAGTATTCCGTTCGGTTAATCCTAATGCTATAGTTTATGATATGTTACCACTTATGGCACCAGACGGATACATCGAGGATTGGTTAACTTTACAGAAAGAATCTGTTATGCCGTACGTAGTTGCTAACGCTGTTCTAGCATAATAGCTATTTGATGATAAAACTTAGGAGATATTAAATGGATACATTACAATCAAGAACTGCTAGAATAGCACTTTCTGAAAATAAAAAAGATGTCGCTATAGAAGGCGAGGTAACTAAAATCACTGTTAATATAGCAATAATCAGTACATTACCAATGCTAACTATGACTGATGCATTAGTTACTAACTCGGAAATGGCATCGGTTGATGTTCCAGTTGATACTGCTGCGTTAGATGCTGACAACACACTTAAAGATGTTGAGTACTTAGAAAAGACTGGTAATGAAAGATTTACTTATATAACTACTACTCATTCAGCTTTAACTAATAACCGAGTACGACTATACCATGATGCATTATTTGAAGATATTATTGTTATACCTGAATTAAGCTATATTGATAATACCTTAGATAACACAGTCTACGATATTCGTGGCTACCGTATAGGTGGTGGTACTAATGTTGATGAGATTAGTAATGATTTAATTGTACCTACTGGTGAAACATTTAAATTACCTTTAACTAAATCTAACATTGCTAACAAATGCACACATGTTAAAATGCACGGTATCGCTAGAGATAGTGCTAATGCATACTACTACAAACATTTAGATAATGGTGATATGATTGTTAACAGAAAGTTAACTACTGTTGGTATGATTAAACTTGGTTCCGTAGATGATCTATTCGTAGATGCTGGTTTACGTTTACCAATGTACACAATCGCACAAGTTACACTAGATAGATACGCACTTAAGTTCTTAGGTAATATACAACCTACCAGTATTTACATTCCATTAAACTTTTAAGGGTGTGCCAATTATGGCACGCTCTTACTAGCATTTAGTAATTAGTAAGGAGATATTATGGGAAAGAGAAAAGAAACTGAAGAGTTCATACTTAAGTATATCGATAAGATTGCTTCTGGTGGTGATAATAAACAACTTTACATTGATTTATTTAAAAGCATGAACAATAATCAATTCGAAAAGTTTATGAATGATTTAAGAACTGGTAAATTGAACTTAGCGGTAATTGCCCCTAATGGTGGTAATGTTAAATTGACTGTTAATAATAATTTAAAAGTTGCTAAAGAGTTAGGATACGATTTCTTCCAACATATTGATATTGGTGGTGATTTTCCATATAGAACTCCTAACAAGTATATGGTATATCGCTTACCTATCCGTAGAGCAGCTCAATTACTTACTAAAAAGATATCTATACCTACTGATAACAAGAGTATCGATTTAACTACTGGTCAAGTTACCGGTAAGAGTAAGTCTTCTAAGATAACTATGCCTGAGATTCAAATCCTTGCAGGACTTGGTCTTAATGATAGTATCAAAGAGTTAATGACTACTAGAGGTGGTAATCTTACTAGAGCTAATGCTGCTAATAAACTATTACTAACACAAGGTAGTGTTAGTAGTAAAGTATTAGATTCATATGGTGGTAAAGTTGTATCTACTGAAACACTTAAGAGTTATTTCATAGCTTCACACATAGACAATAATCTATAACATACAGTATAGCCTTTGCTATACTGTATGTTATATGTCTATCTCTATTATTTCTGTCACTGCATTAACATTGTAAACTAATGATTCTTTAATGTTTGCATTATAATCATTAGCATCAGATGCTAACCCAGGAGCATAATATGGGATTGTATTTTTCAATACTTCTACACTAACTAATGGTCTTGATACATATGCAACAATCTCTTTAGGTTGTACGTAGTAAGCCATATGTCCGAGTATACCATATCGTTCATTAAGCATTTGGATTCTGTTAAAATATGGTATTGCGTCTAATCTATCTAGATAATCATTAGAGGCACCCTCTATCCATGTCATATCTCGCTCTAGAGGCAATAACTCGGCATCAGCCACTGTGATATAACCCTCAGTAAGATTGTTAACGCTAACGTTACTATACATGCTATTGAGATGTTTAGTATCTTCTGATGAAGTTAGTATCTGCGTAGTATATGATGTTAACTTATTAAATATATTAATAAATTTTTTAGTATACGCAACGATATCCTCATACTGGTCAATCTCTATTCCAGTAAATAGTTTAATCAACACACGTATAGTACTATGTTTATCATAGTTCTCAGTAACCTCTAAATCAATACCTTCATTTATAAGTAATTGTGTAATTGTAGTTGGACTATCATCACTAGACACTATATCAATAGTAGTTCTTTTGTTTATTCTATCAGAGATAGTTTTCATATCACCTGTAAATGAAAGATTCTCAGTATTACTATCTAGTAACCACATTACTTTGTACAGATTAACAACTTTAGCCATATATGCAGTGAATGAATCAACGTCAACTATTTCAACATCGATAGGTATATGTGGCATTATAGTTTCGATATGTGCATCCATATCACGTCTTGATAACAAACCTTTACCAAGTTCATCAGCAGTTATGTTATTATTTAAAAGATTATAACAATTAAAAGTTTTAATCTCTATGTCGCCCTCACCAGTAGTCTCCATGAGTATTTTAAGTAAATATAACATACCTTGTTTAGGGGATAGTGTGTATTGTAGTTTAGTATTAGGATCGATAAAGTACTGGTTCCTATCATAGTTACCCTCAAAACTTTGATATAACCAATTTTCAATAACAGTTTGCATAAGATCAACACCATATACACTAAACAGTTTAACAGTATTGATATCGAATATCTTAGACTGTTGTGTAATGTTCTCTACTTTATTAATATCTTGATCAAATATTTTAGCATAGGTATCAGCTCTATCTTTAAGTATATCTGTTTCGATGGTAGATAAGTTAGCTAATTGATTAGCTATAACTGTTTCAGTACTCTGTATGTTATTATCATCTAGAATATATTGTGGATTTAATCCCTCTGATAACACACTAGCTTCACCGCTAACATATACTGATATACCTATATTCTCTAAGTCAGTTATTAACTCAGGATCTTCAGTTGTTAATGCAAGTCTACCTATACCAACACCATTAGTAGTAAAGATGTTATCTATAATAGATTTAAGAGTTGTATTCTTACCAACATGTTTGATAAGGTATCTAAGGTTATTATATAACCACCACTTAGTCTTATTGTTAAGAATACTTATATCATCCCAGATATCTAAATGAGATCTAAAAAAATGTTCTAGATGGAATGAGTGTGCTTCGTTACTATAAATATTTTCTAATCTATAGTTCATGATATAGTTCGGAATACTACTATACATAGTTCCAAGTAATGCAGCTAAGTATAATTCATCAGTAAGTGTATATTCTCTAATATGCCATCTTGCTAGATAATCTATAGTATGTCTCTCTATACCTCTCACAAGACCCAGTTCTTGTGTTTCGACATATGTATTGTCATAACCTAATAACGTACCGTCACGACTCTCTATGGCTATGTCTATATCCACTGGTAACATTGTACCCTTGATAAATTGTTCATCATCTGGATACTGTGTTATCAATGCATTATATATTGTACCAAACTTTAATAACTCCGCTCGAGTATCTTCATATACTACTAGAAGCTCTTTAGTAAGAACTCTCTGTTCATTAATTTCTACGATGTGTATCTTTACTTCATTATTTGTTTCATGTGGTAAACCTGATAAGTTTAAAAAATATCTCCACATACGTTTATCTGATGGGGTACTAATACCATATTTGATATATAAATCTTTATTTATCTGTATACCTATGTCTAAGAGCTTAATAACTAGGCTGTTAGTCAGTGTTAATGTATCATTTATATACTTGTCCATTGTGTACATTATATATCCTTATTAAAATTTATTATGGAGAGAGAATCATGTCAAAAGATCTTACTGCTAAGGTACCTAAGAACATTAGGAATAATCCTAGAGCTACTGCTATAATCAGTAAATTAAATTCACCGACGGGTAAAAGCAATAATCACGTCCAACAAAACATGGGTGACTTGTCAGCAATCACTAATAGTATTACAGAAAGAATACAAAATAATGAGAATATTACTCAACTATTTCCCGACGTTGAACTTTCTATTCAAATTCTTACGTCAAGTATATTAGCTCCTAACGATATGTTAACGACTAATATTAATTACCAGATACCGGAAATGCATATCCCTAGTGATATCAATCAGCACATCTTAGAAACTATTAAAAAATATATTACTGGTAATTATGATATTGAATCTAAACTATCTACTATCGTTAGAGAAGCATTATTCACTAAAGGTAGTTATGTAGAAGCTATCCTACCAGAAGCAGCTATTGATCAACTTATTAATGATGATATTGCAGGTAGTGTATCTGTTGAAAGTCATATCGATAAAGTTATAGAATCTACATCTACTGCTTCTTCACCAGTTACATACTTAGGTAATAGTAGTGATGATGATTCATTATCAACTGAAGATTTCGGTGACTTTGAAATACACGAGGGTAAATCACACAACACTATTGAGATAACTGAAAGTGACCTTATGATATCTATCTCTGATGAAAGTAAAGTGATGATTGCTAATGAAGCATATGGTCGTAACTTATCTAAGAAAGTTGTTGATTTAATATATCCTGATTTATCTACAGAATCTGATGCAGGTCTAGATGCTCTATTTAGAAAGACTGAATATCACGATAAAGAGTTCGCTGACCTTAAAGCATTCTCTGATACGGACAGAGAGTCTATCGGGAAACCTTTAGTATTTAAATTACCAACAGATGGAGTTATACCAGTTCATGTTATAGGTGATGTTACTAAACACTTAGGTTACTTCGTTATTCTAGATGAGAAAGGTACTCCTATCAATAGTAGTACTCAGATGCCATCTAAAGAAGATGAGATGAATAAGCTTATCGCTAACAAAGATACTAAACTTAATATCATTAATAAGGCTAAGACAGCTTTACATGGTATCACTAAGAAAGATCCAACACTTGGTAACATGGAAGAAGTTTATTCTGCATTAGTAGAGTCTAAACTTAAGAAGAGACTAAGTACTGGTATGTTCGGTGATATAGCTGATATAGAAGATAATACTGATATCTATAGAGTTATGTTCCAGAGAGCTTTAACTGGTATGAAAACAAGAGTTCTATTTATACCTGAACAATCTATTGCGTACTATGCTTTTGATTACCGTGAGAATGGTACTGGTAAAAGTATGTTAGAGAAAGTATCTATGTTATTCAGTATTAGATCTATTCTTTTATTCAGTAGACTTATGGCTAACATTAAGAACTCTGTTACAACAACAGAAGTTAGTGCTACATTAGATAATGATGATCCAGACCCAGAAAAGACTATGGAGAAGATTATATCTGAAACTATGAAGACTAGACAAACACAATTACCTATCGGTGTTACTAAAATAGATGATATGGTTGACTGGACTCATAAAGTTGGTTTCAAGTATAACTTCAAACATGATAGACTTCCTGATATGGAAATATCTACTAGTGATGAGGGTACTAGTAAGATTGTTCCAGACACTGATCTTGATGAGATGATTCAAGAACATATCATTATGTCATTTGGATTAACTCCCGAGTTAGTACAATCTGGATATGACCCTGACTTTGCTACTACTGCACTACAGAACAATATCCTATTAGCTAAACGTGTTATTCAATTACAGAGTACTTTAACTCCGCAGATTTCTGATCATATTCAAAAGCTATTGAGTAATGATACGATTATTCGTGAAAAGGTTACTACTATAGTTGAGAACAATATTGATAAAATCATTAAGTTAATTAAAAAGAATTCTACTGGTGAGGGTATTGAGGAATTACTAACTAAAAAAGAAGACATAACCAAATATGTTGTTAATACTTATTTTAGTAAGATTATGGTAACGCTACCTAAACCTGAAGTAACTGAAGCTGATAATATGAATGAAGCATTTGAGAAATATACAAGTGCTCTAGATGATTACTTAGATCTTATCTTAAGTAGTGATGCATTACCAGATGAAGTTATGGGCGATATGTCTGATAAGATGGATGGTATTAAAACTGCTATGAAAACTGTTCTTACTAAGAAATGGATGAGTGACAATGGTTACATGCCAGAGATTAGTGAATTCTTAACTAAAGATGATGATGGTAAACCTGTCTTCGATTTACTAGAAGAGTATAACGAATACGCACAAGCACTGAGTGATGCAATTCTACCATTCTTGAAGAAGAATAAAAAGATAATTGAAAAGACTGATGAAAAGATAGATAAACTAGATGATGAAGAAGAGGAAGAGGAAATAATTGAAGCAGGCGATGATGATACTTTAGAAGAAGAAGAACCAGCAGGTGTTGATGATACTTTAGAAGAAGAACCAGCGGACGATGATGACTTAGACTTAGATGAACCAAAGCTAGATTAAATAAAGAAAAAGATATATAGTATATGGGTTATACCCATATACTATATCTTATACTTTTGTTACTGTACAATAACCAAGCGTGCTTGATCTAACTGCATATGTACCTTTCTCAGTAGTAAGTGTTAACACTGTACCTTTACTAAAGCTAGTACCATTAAAGATTTTATCAATCAGTCTGTAAAGAACTGGATGACTAATTTCATTAACTGCTAAGATATCACCATACTCAATATTATCTAAAGGCATAGTTATCGTAGGTGATGTAACATTACAGATTGTAACTTTACTTGGGATATACGTTATCTTAACTTTCTCACCAACACCAGCGATATCATCGTATAAGTCATCCGTATCTTTAACATCAGCTTTGATACTTTCAAATAGTTTATTAAGCATATACTTATACTTAGTAGCTAGTTCAGCATCACTCATACCAGTTTCAATATACTGAATTAATTCAGTAGCATCATCTGTGAAACTATCTACAGCAAGGTCGCTACCTAATGTATATTTAAATACTTCGTTAACTTTAGTAGTTAATAATGCATTAATATCTTGTAAGAACTTAGCAGTATGCGGACTACTTGTATTTAAAATATTTAGATTCAGTAACGAAGATAACTCAAGTAACGTAGTTGCTTTGTTAACCATAGTAATGTAAATCTTGGGATCAGTATCAGCACCTATGATATGTTCTGTTAAATTTGTTACTTCAGTAGCATAGTTCTCTACACCCTCTTCAATAGCTTTAACCTTTAAGTTAATCACGCTAGATGATCTATTAAACCCATCACATATTGCATCTTGTGAAAGCACCATGTCTTCATCAGACACATCCATAATCTTTAAACTTACATCATTATTATCCATAATATTACCTTTAATTATATATTTAAAATATCCACCCAAGTTCTGTTTCTCTAGTGTTAAATTAGCAGCTAGTAAGAAAGGGTACTCGTTACCAACTAACGGTATCTGTATAGGTTCAGGAGTAGTTACAACTTCACATGGTTGACCAGGTTGTTGTATATATTCTTGAGTAGCTTGAGTTTTATTACCAGAACCATATCTAGTATTAGCACCCATATCAGACTGCGGTTGATTTTGTTGCGGTGGTTGATTCATAGTACCAAAAGCGTTCATTGGTCTATTTTGTTGTGGTTGTCCGTACATTGGTTGTGCGGGTTGTTGGGCATACATAGGTTGTGCAGGTTGTTGAGCATACATAGGTTGTTGACCATATATTGGTTGACCTGGTTGTTGTACATATACAGGTTGACCTGGTTGTTGTACTGGTCTTTGACCATAGTTTTGTTGTACAGGAACTTGTACACCTTGATGCATCGCCACCATTGGCTGGCCTGGTTGTTGGGGTTGACCATAACCTGGCTGTCCTGGTTGTTGTGGGTAGTAAGTGTTTTGCATTACATTCTCCGTTTTTGTTATCTAAGTTTTCTGCAGAAATCTTATACTATATGCTATGTGAGATAGCTTCTACATTAGTAAGGCTAGATAGTATAACC
>Ga0164310_10002762_pt1 | contig 10143 bp, 10 predicted proteins | sample GuaBasSedimGuay1_FD_121795 | JGI IMG/M metagenome (GOLD analysis project Ga0164310, IMG submission 121795) | Subseafloor sediment microbial communities from Guaymas Basin, Gulf of California, Mexico - Guay1, Core 4569-9, 0-3 cm | ecosystem: Environmental > Aquatic > Marine > Hydrothermal vents... | reverse complement strand
GGGCTGCTCCACTTCGCCACCGACGGGGAGACCTTTGGTCATCACAGAAAGAAAGGGGCCGAGATCCTAAAGGAGACTCTGGAGAAACTCATAAATAGAGGAGTGAAGCTCACAAACTTCGCTTCTTTCATGGAGGAGGTCTCATGGGTTCCTCCTGCTCAGATTCGGGAAAACACCTCCTGGAGTTGTGCTCATGGTGTGGAAAGGTGGAGGGCAGACTGTGGCTGTTTTGCAGGGGGGAAGCCGGGCTGGAATCAAAAGTGGAGGGCGCCATTCAGGGAGGCCATGAACTGGCTGAAGGAGCGCTTGGACAGGATATTTCAAGAGGAAGGTGCGAGTCTTTTCAAGGATCCATGGGCAGCCCTTCTGGACTATGTAGAGGTCATGGTCCGGGGTCCTGAGTCCTTGCTCCCATTTCTGGATCGCCATTCTACCAGGAACCTTTCTACAGGTGAGAGGGTGAAGGCGGCCAAACTTTTGGAAATGGCCCGAATGGGGCAATACATCTTCACCAGCTGTGGATGGTTCTTCGCCGACATATCGGGGTTAGAGGCGGTACAGAATATGACTTTTGCGGCTAGAGCTATAGAGCTGGCTCGGGACATTTCAGGAATATATTTAGAGGATGGGTATTTAGAGAGACTGTATAAAGCAAAGAGCAATGTGCCCGCGGAGAGGAACGGGCTGGAGATTTATAAAAGGCGGGTGTTACCCCGGCGATTCACTACTAAGGATATCACTGCTCATTACCTTATCACTTCTACCTTGTCCGGGAGGTTTCGGGAGACCCGCCTCTTCCGCCATCGGTTTCGCCCTGTGAAAGTGGATAGGCTGGAGAAGGGGGCTACCTGTTTCTGCTGTGGAATGGTGGAAGTGACCAACCTCGCCTTTCAGGAAAAGGGGTCATATCTCTTCTCAGTTCTTCAGTATTGCCCGGGGGATATACATTGCACCCTGAGCTCTAGGGGGAAGGAGAGATGGGAAGAGACTCTTGAGGCTCTTAAATCGGCTTATCACCTGGGTATTACCCATTTAGTTAGGGAGTTGGACAGATTCTTCGGTCCCCAGTTCTACGGCTCAGAGAGCACAATAGACGTCGTGTAACTCATTTCTTTATTAGAAGGGTGTCGCCCACATTAACGCCCAGGAGGCCCGCCACCACATCGCACTTGGCCCTCAGGAAGAAGTAGATCTCCCTGGGGGCATCGTCCAGGGTTTCAAAGTTCCCCTGTCCCTTGCTGATTACCATGTCGGCTTCCCAAAAGAGCTCTTTGAACTCTGGGGAAACCTCATCCAGAAGGGTTCCAGGTACCTGAGAGCCTGACTCCAGTATGCTAGCAACTCTGTCTATGCCTGCTTCGTAGGCGTCTTCTATGGTGGCGTCGTTGATAATGGGGCCTGAACGTACTGAGAAGAAGAGCTCTTTACCCTTTATGGTTTCCAGCAAGACCCGGTCAAAGACCACCTCACCTGCATTGTCCCCGATGTAAAGAATGGTTTTGGCCCTTTGGAGGTCTTTTCTAAAGGATTCGTAGTGGCTCACCACTAGCTCTAGCTTTTCTAGAACCTCCAGGCTTTCGAGTTCAAAGGGCCTTCCCACTCCGAAGTCGATGATGTTGCCTGCAATTGCCACTTTGACAGCGGCCAGAAGAGGGTCATCTGCTCGCTCTACCATCTCTTTGAGCCTAGGATAGAGCTCCAAGGCCATGCGGTTGTATTTTCTCTTTTTCGATTTGTAGGGATCTTCCACCCCCGTCTCTTGGGAGATGGTCCCGTAAACCAGGAGGGAAACCTTGGGAGGAGGGTCTCCTCCTTCGTAACCGGCCAGCTTTCTCATGATCGCTTTCAAGACCCTTTCTTGAAGGCTCTCGTCTCCAGTAACCAGTTTCAAAGTGTTGTAGGCCTGGCGAAGAAAACATGGATAGCACTCGGGGTGAATTCTCATGGCTTTCTATGCCTCTCCTCAGTTTTTTAGCTCTTTTACCCCACCCCTCCTTTTCTAACAAGGGGGCTCCTATTCAGATCATGGGCACCCTTAGTGGGAAATTTTTGCATATCACGCATCTTTTGCATTTCAGGAATCTGGAGTTGGCTGGGAGCGTTCAACGGTAACACACTGAAAAACAATATTAAACTGGTTTGGCACATCAGAAGCCCCTACGAGAAACGAGGGATGAAAAAACTCATGGAGGTGTTGCCATGGGACTGGGAATAGGAGAGGGCACAAAAAAGGCTTTGGCCGCTCTAGTGATTATCTCCTTTTTGGCTTTTCCTCTGGCTGGGTGTGTTACTACCCAGCAGACCTATCAAGGAGCAGCGGTGGGAAGTGTGGCCGGTGCTGGTATCGGCGCCCTTATTGACAGCCACAACCGATGGAGGGGGGCGGCCATAGGCGCTGCTATTGGAGCCCTGGTGGGTGGAACCCTAACGGAAATCAGCGCAAGGGCTGCTAGGGAGGCTGCCCTTGAGGATAGAACCGTGGTCTACAAGAGCGAGGACGGGCGTACAGTGGTAGAAAGTACCCCTCTGCCCCAGGAAAACGCTTCCACCCACTGTCACAAGGTTAGGACTCGGGTCTGGAGAGATGGAACTCTAGTGAAAGACACTGTGAGAGAGGTGTGTGAGAGTGACAGAACAGTAAGGTCCTACGACCCTTACTGATACAGGCTTCACGACCAACCCATCCACCTCCCTTTTTTGGCCGGCCCTCCCTGGGCCGGCTTTTTTTGTTCTTTAACCTTGATAAATGGGAGCTCAGAAAGTAATCTTTACCAGGGTTGTTATATTTAAAAATTTAAATATACCCATAGAGGAGCTTGAAGGAGGAATGTTCGTGGCCCCTTACGACATGCCACCATGGAGACCACCTAGTGAGGCTTATAGTGTGCTTATCAGGGTGACCAGGGGGTGCCCGTGGAACCGGTGTGCCTTTTGTGCCATGTACAAGGATATCAAGTTCCAGGTCAAAAGCCTGGAGGAGATAGAGAGAGACCTAGAGGCAGCCCTTCAGGTATACGGCCCAGAGGCGTCCACCGTCTTTATAGGGGACTCCGACAGCTTGGTTACCAAAGTGGATTTTATAGTGGAGGTGCTTGCCCTCATCAAAAGGTATTTCCCTACCCTGAGTCGCATAACCAGCTACACCAGAGGCAGGACTCTGGCCAACAGGTCCCTTGAGGATCTGGAGCGATTAAGGGGAGCTGGGTTAGATCGTCTCCACGTGGGTCTCGAGACGGGTGACTCTTGGCTTTTGAAGTACATCCGGAAGGGACTCACGCCTGAGGAGATGATGAGAGGAGGAGAAAAGGCGATAAAAGCGGGTTTCCAGTTGTCCCTTTATGTTCTTTTGGGGATTGGTGGTGAAGACAGGTGGGAAGAGCATGCTCTGGGGACGGCTCGGGTGCTCAATCGAGTGTCTCCCCATTTCATCCGCCTTAGGACCTTCATTCCCATACCGGGAACTCTCATGTACGAGCGGATACAGAGGGGCGAATTTGTACTTGCTCCTCCTTTGACGGTTTTAAAGGAAACTCGTCTAATGTTGGAAAACTTGGATTGTACGTCCATGTTTTTGTCAGATCATATCTCCAATTATGCTTATATAGAGGGAAGATTACCTCACGACAAAGAGGAAATGCTGAGAGATCTGGACAGGATCATTGCCCAGCTAGAAGCATCTCCCCATCTCTTAAAAGTGCTTAGAGACAGGCATAAAAGTGCACATCTGTGAGCACAAAATCAAAGCATAAAGCGCAACAAAATCGTGATCTAACTTTCACAAAAAGATCCAAACCCGCTCTTAGGAGTCTACTATCTCACTAACACTTCCATAAAAGAAGGTATTGTGCAAGGTGTTTGTAGGTCTTATTATTTAAAAGGCGGTATTAAAGAATTCTAAAGAGAGGAGATGGAGCTATGGCAACCACTGTGAAGCAGTTATTGGATTTAAAAGGTAGAAATGTTTGGTGGGTCACGCCTGAGACCGTGGTGTATGATGCTTTGAAGCTCATGGCAGACAAAGATATAGGAGCTGTGCTGGTGTTGAAGGATGGCAAACTAGTTGGCATCTTCTCTGAGAGGGACTATGCCCGTAAAGTGATCTTGAAGGGTAAGTCTTCTAAAGAGACCACGGTGGGTGAGCTTATGTCCAAGAAAGTTTTTTATGTATCCCCTGATCAGACTCTGGAAGAGTGCATGGCCCTTATGACGGAGGAACATATTCGACATCTACCCGTCCTGGAGAACGGGGAACTGGTGGGTATTGTCACCATAGGAGACGTAGTGCATGGGATTATAAAGGACCAGAAGTTCACTATCGAAGAGCTCCAGAGATATATCATCGGCGGCTAGAACGCTTCCTTTTGAGGGACCTTTCTCACTTGATGGAGGAAGGTCCCTTTCACTTCTTCCGATACCATCCTCTCCTCATTACCTACTTCGTGCCTCTCTTGATTCTCTCAAGTGGCTGCTGAACGGGCTCTCCACTTACAAGTTTAAGTTCAGCTCTCGCTGGGGGAAGGTTCCTCTGATCAGAGGCTTGCCTTTTAGCAGTAGAAAAGGGCCACTCTTTCTCAGATTAATTCCGGCCTTTTCTATGTGTAGTGGGGACAGCTCTCCCCTACTCCTCAGAGTGACAAGGCGCCGAGCTAGCTTGGGCCCGATTCCTGGGACCCTAAGGAGCTGGTGGTAGGTGGCCCTATCCAGATCTATAGGGAAAAAGTGGGGATGGGTACGAGCCCAATAGGTTTTGGGGTCTACCTGTTGGGGTAGGTCTCCTCTCTCGTCCACCAGTTCTTCGGCTGAAAAGCCGTAGCATCTTACGAGGAACTCGCCTTGATAAAGGCGAAGCTGGCGCGTCCGGGACCCTGGAGGGCGATCCTCAAAAGGCGTACCGGGCACGGGGCGAAAGGCTTGAAAGTAAGCCCTTCTTAAACCGTAACGATTTTTCAGGCTCTCCACGGCTCTGAGGAGATGGAAATCCCTCTCCCTCCCTATGCCTACCACGAACTGAGTGGTGAAGTGGTCTCTGATCAAAGGAATCAGAGGAAGGATCTGGGATCTGAGGCTTTTGGAGGGGGCTAGAGATTGGAGGGAGCTTTCCAAAAGGGCCTCAAGATTGATAGAGACTCTGGAGGCCACCTTGAGGGCTTTCTTGACCAACTCTGGGGAGGTGCCAGGCAGGATCTTGAGATGTATATACCCTTTGAACCCCTCCCTCTTTCTGAGCCTCTGGGCTACTTCTACCATTCTCTCCATGGTGTCGTCTGGGTGGGACGGAATGGCCGAAGAGAGGAAGAGGCCTTGGACCAGCCCTTTTTCGAATAGCCGGAGGAATAGGTCCACCAGCTCCTCCACTCGGAAGGAGTAGCGGGGTCCATCCACCAAAGAGGAAAGGGCACAGTAGCGACAGTCCCTGGAGCACTGATTGGTGAAGAGGGTTTTGAGTAGAGATACCCTGCCTCCCGATGACCAAGCAAAGTAGACGCCCGGCAGTTTCCCTCTCAAACTCTCTACAGAAGGAGGGGCACATACGTCGTAGCTGGAGGCCATGCCTAAAACCTCCAGTTTCTCCAGAGAGGAGGCTTTGGAAGTGATGAGAAGTGCCATGTCGTCCCCTAAAGTCTGGCGAAGTTCTCCAGAATTTTGAGCCCTAAGCGTTGGCTTTTCTCGGGGTGGAACTGGGTAGCAAAGATGTTGGCTTTCCACGCCATGGAAGCATACTCCACGCCATACGTGGTGCTGGTGGCCACCACTGAAAGATCATAAGGCACTACATAGTAAGAGTGGACAAAGTAAAAGTAGCTTTTCTCTTCTATACCGTGGAGCAGGGGGCAGTCTTGGCGCCATATTTCCAGGGTGTTCCAGCCCATGTGGGGTACCTTGAGACTTTGAGGGAAGCGCACCACCCGTCCAGGTATTACGTCCAGCCCTCGGGACACGCCGAACTCTTCACTTTCGGTAAAGAGAAGCTGCAGTCCCAGGCAGATACCCAGAAAGGGGCGCTCTGACGACAGAAACTCCATGATGGGTTCTATCAGGCGGAATTTTTTCAGGTTCTCCATACAGTCGGCGAAGGCCCCTACTCCAGGTAAAACCATCTTATCGGCCTTGGCGATGAGTTTAGGGTCCCTGGTGACTACGGCTCTGGCGCCCACGTGTTCCAGAGCTTTTTGGACGCTGCGCAGGTTTCCCCTTTCGTAGTCCACCACCGCGATCACGGGCTAGAGAACCCCCTTAGTGGATGGTACAGATCCCCGGGTGTCTACCACCTTTGTGGCTCGGTCAAGGGCTTTTGCAAAGGCCTTGAAAAGGGCTTCTATAGCGTGGTGGGTATTGGTGCCATCTAAGAGTCGAAGGTGGAGGGTGAATTTCCCCCCTCGGACCAGTCCGTAAAAGAATTCCCGGACCAACTCCGTGTCGAAGTCCCCCACCTTTGTGGCAGTGAAAGAGGCTGTAAAGGAGAGGTGCTCCCTACCCGACAGGTCCAGAGCTGCTAGGGCCAGGGCTTCATCCATGGGAACTAGGGCCTCACCAAAACGCGCTATGCCCTTCTTGTCTCCCAGTGCTTCATCCAGGGCTTGCCCCAGGACTATGCCCGTATCCTCCACCAGGTGGTGGAAGTCCACTTCTACATCCCCTTTGGCTTCCACTTCCAGGTCCATTTTGGAGTGGCGGGCCAGGGTGTTGAGCATGTGGTTGAAGAAGCCCACAGGAGTGACTATCTTGGCTTCTCCCCTCCCCTCCAGCTCTATGGCTACGGCGATGTTCGTCTCCTCAGTTCTCCTCGTCACATGAGCTTTACGACCCACCCTTCTCCTCCAGTTTGGCAGATATATCGGCTAGCCTCCTCTCCAGTCGTCGGATGTCTTCTTTGGTAGCCAACCCTGCCAGCTCCGCCAGTCTTTTGAGGTTCTTCTCCAGCCTGGCCTCGAAGCTTTTGACCCCTTCCCTGTCCTTTAAGTCACGGAGGTAACTCTTTCCCTCTTCTTCCTTTTCTGCTCCCTTCTTGACCAGTTGGTCTACCCTCTTTCTGGTTTCCTCCTCAAATGTGGCCAAGAGGCCCAAGCCTAGGAGGAAAGCCTCTCTGAAGCCAAATCCCTCTTCTCTATCTCCTTGGGTGGTCATTTCTATACCTCCATTTACTTATTCCCCTTTTCCCCCTATAAGTTAAGCCATCATGGAAAGCAAGGCAAAGACCAGATACCTGGCCGTTCTCGTTTTGGTGGTAATTTCTGTTGGGATTATAGCGCCCAATCTGGGGCAGATCTCTTTTTGGGACCCCGACGAGGCCCGATACGCCGAATGCGCCAGGAACGCTATTAAACACGGTCACTGGATTATCCCATATTACAATGGCCACCCTAGAATAGTTAAGCCTCCCCTGATGGTGTGGTTGGTTTCCATCTCGAGCTTGGTGGTTGGAAAGGGGAAAGTGTCAGAACTCACCTCTCGCCTCCCCTCTCTTCTGGCAGGTGTGGGAACCGTGGTGGTCACCTTTCTGCTGGCTCTGGCTATGCTGACTTCCGAGACTCTGGCTTTCCTGGCGGCCTTCATCCTGTCCACCACTTTTCTGTTTTATAAACAGGCCCGCTTCGCCATCACTGACATGGTACTTCTTTCATTTATCACCTTGGCTTGCTACGCCTTCTATAAGGCCATCACGAAGGAACAACGGGTGTATGTATGGCTTATGTACACCGCTCTGGCCCTGGCCACCATGGACAAAGGGCCTGCTGTGGGTTTGGTCCTTCCCGGTCTCATCTTTTTAGTTTACTTATGGAGCCAAGGGAGCTTGGAGAAGTTAAAGTTCCTCTTTTACCCTCCTGCCATCCTCCTATATTTGGTTATAGTACTGCCTTGGCCCCTTCTGTTGGGTAAAAAGTATCTCAAGAAGTTCCTATGGGAGAACAACGTCCTGCGTTTTGCGGGTAATCCAAGCTGGAGGACTCCGTTTTGGTTCTACATGGTGAACTTCCCCACCCATTTCACCCCCTGGATGGCCTTCTTACCCATGGTAGCTGTGGCCATGAAGAAGGCTAGAGAGGATTTGGGAAAGATTGCCTTACCCTTGGCGTGGTTTGCTGTGACTTTTGTTATCTTTTCCGTCTCTGACACCAAGAGATCCAGCTACATCCTGCCTCTGTACCCGGCAGCAGCCATCATCACAGCTTGGGCCATAGGTAAAGGGCTGGAGATGAAAAAGGAATTGACGGGAGCATGGAGGCTCTCTCTAGGATTTTTCGTAGGTGTGGTGATGGCATACGCTTTGGGATTGGTGGTCATGTTCTGCCGCTATGTACCCCTATTTACCCCTACGGCTACTGCTGCTTTAGGCCTGGCCCTCATCATGGCCACTTTTATAGCTTTCACTGCCAAGCTAAAGAACTTTCAGGAAGGCCTTCTGCTGGCAGGGGCCAGTGCCTTAGTTTTGGCATTGGGCTACACAGCATTCTATCAACCCCTTTTCGACAGGTACTATCGCTCCCCTAAGCCCTACTGCTTGGACATAAAAGCCAGGGTGGGCACCTACCCTCTCTATCACTACGGTTCCATAAGGGCACATGACATCTTTTACACTGCAAAGGGGATCATACCCTCTTTGCCCAGGGGTGGAGGACCCCAGGGCACTTTCTTTGTCATGACCCGTGCTAAGAAACTAGAGTCTTTGAGGAAACTTTACCCCTATCTGAGGGTGGTAAAAAGGTATCCTTTCAGGGACAGGGAGATCATTTTGATGAAAGGAGAGGGGAAGAAAGGTGAAGAGACTCTCCGTGATAATTCCCACCTTTAATCGCCTTAGAACCATGAAGGTTATCTTGAAAGCTTTGGAGGCTCAGAGTCTACCCCTGGAGGAATTCGAGGTCATCACCGTGGACGACGGGTCCAAGGACGGCACCCTGGAGATGCTCCAGAGGTACCAAGGTCCTCTAACTCTAAAGGTAGATTCCACGGGGTTGCCCGCTGACGTATACGGCACTCCCAGAGCTATGAATCAGGGCATAAGGCTATCCGAAGGCGAGTATCTGGTCTTCTTGGACTCCGACATGGTGCCCAGACGCGATGCCTTGGAGAGACTCCTAGCGGCTCATGAGAAGTGGGGGAGAATGGGAAAGAGCGTAGCTATCAGGGCATGGTGGAGCCGTCGGCGCCATCCTTTGAAGATGTGGCTGAAGGGTACCTCTCTGTCTCGCTATTCGCCTGAAAGGACCCTGAAAAAGGATAAGAAGTTTCAGAAGCTCTATCGTCGCAGGGAAGGACTCCGTCCCCAAGATGCTCCCATAGCCTTCTTTTCCGTAAAGAGAGAGTTAGCGGTGCGAGTGGATGGTTTTCCAGAGCATATCCAGTGCTACGGTATAGACTACCATTTTCAGGAAAGGCTGGTGGAGCTGGCCGGGGTCAGAATCGTTTTTGAGCCTGCTGTTTATGCCATTCACGGTCCTCTGTCGGGAGACATCCAAGCCGATGCCTACCGATGGACCAAAAGGTTTAAGAACCGATATCTTCAGGAGAGCTGGAAGGGACTTTCGTCTTCAAGAGACGGTGGTAAGAAGTGATAAGATTTCTTTTGGTCCTGGAGAGGTTAAACCTCTCTGCCCTTCTCTTGGCCATTTTCTCTGATCTTTTAGCTAAAGCCCTATTAAGAAGAAGGGTGGCAAGGGCTTGGGCCAAGGCATCGGGGTCTCCCGCAGGAACCAAGAGACCTTCCCTGCCTTCTTCCACCACTTCCCGATTTTGGGGTATGGAGCTAGCCACCATGGGAAGTCCCAGGGCGCCGTACTCTAATAGGGTGTTGGGAAAGCCCTCGTTCTCCGAGGGTAAAACCCCTATAGCAAACCTTTCTGCTTCCCCCTCTACTTCCAGGACAGAGCCGGTGAAGACCACTTTCCCTTCTAGCGCTAGCTCCTTGGCCAACTCTCTGTAGCGTTCTTCCCGTTCCCCTCCTCCCACTAACTTGAATTTTACGGTTGGGAAAATAGAGACCAGTCGGGCTGCTGCATGGAGGAAGGTGTCCACCCTTTTGTGTCTCACCATGCGGGCCACCATACCTACAAGCCATGGATCCCGAGATTTCAAAGGGATTCTGCCTCCTTTGACCCCGTTGTAGACCACCATCATCCGATGAGGAGGTATGCCCAGCTCTCG